>Ga0316615_10110_pt1 | contig 1182 bp, 1 predicted proteins | sample Kosokonia_enrich_2_FD_207733 | JGI IMG/M metagenome (GOLD analysis project Ga0316615, IMG submission 207733) | Wetland soil microbial communities from Old Woman Creek delta, Ohio, United States - Kosokonia_enrich_dilutions | ecosystem: Environmental > Terrestrial > Soil > Wetlands | place: USA: Ohio... | reverse complement strand
GTATTGCGGCATTCACCTCGAATCGCAAGGCGGGTAAAACTGGAGAGTATTTTAGCCCAACTCGCCAGCACCTACCGAAATATGGTTCTGGTTTATTAGGGCTGATTTTGTGGGGATCCCTCAGCCTGAAGGGGTAAGGCTCAGGGATGAGCCGAATAAAAAAGCCAACGTACATGCAGCTTGAAGGATGACGGGTATATTTGAATTCAGCGGCACTTCAGAGTCAGACTCATACATAATCCTGTTACGTAGATAGATCCCTTCGAATAATTTCAATGGACCAGAAGCAGACTAAAAATAATATTGTGATTATGGCTAAAAAAAGTGATAATAGATAATAATGGACGCTGTGCAACTATTTAGTGAAGGGGATTAATATGTGGCAGAAATTAAAATCAGTTACCTCTATTCTGGGTATCGGTCTGTATATGACCACTACAACAGTTATGGCAGATGTGCCGCTTGATTTATGCACCCAGCCGGTTTCTTCACAAAAGCTGCAACAGACGGCAGATGCATTCGTACATGCTTACCTGGGGAATAAAAAACAGGTTAGAACCGATTTAATGAGCGAACAATTATTGCAGACTTATTTACTGATCGCACCTTTGCAGGTGGCTTCGAAATGGCAGGTTGCCCATTCCAAATCCCCCTCCGACAAACCTTTTGTTTGGGAAAACAATTTAATTAGTGGTAACAGTGACAGTCTGAAAAATACCGAAGTGGTACAACCACAAGTATATAGCGTGCCAGGACGCCTGGCGGTCTTTTATCAGATAGCACAAGGTGTCGCCGACAAGCGTAAGATTGAAATGCGTTTTGTGTGTGAAGGCGGCCAATATAAGCTTGCCAATGTCTATTATGGCTTAGGTGAAGATTTGCAACAGGATTTACAACAGTTTGTGGCGGGCGTGGCGCAGTCTTTCATCGGGAATGAGCAGCAATAGTCACGATGTAATGCAATACTAAGAGCCTATCCCACCAGGCGTATATTGTTGCAGTCAGTTTGGAAACGGACAGCGCGCAACAACCAGAGCGTACACGCAGTACGTGAAGATTACTCGCTTCGCTCGCCCTAAAGGGCTGATGAATCCCCAGAAAAGGAGACAGGCATAGAGTTTTATGATCTACTGATTTTCGCCAAAAAATTCAATGAGATCACCCTATGCCTGTCCGTAAAGT
>Ga0316615_10091_pt1 | contig 1563 bp, 2 predicted proteins | sample Kosokonia_enrich_2_FD_207733 | JGI IMG/M metagenome (GOLD analysis project Ga0316615, IMG submission 207733) | Wetland soil microbial communities from Old Woman Creek delta, Ohio, United States - Kosokonia_enrich_dilutions | ecosystem: Environmental > Terrestrial > Soil > Wetlands | place: USA: Ohio... | reverse complement strand
GCGCGGAGGGTGAGACATTATCCAAGGGCAGTAAAAAAGAAACCGCAACGCTACGCGTTACGGTTTCCATCAAAAGCTTAACTGACAAGCATTACAGCCTAGCTGGGGGTTTTCTGTGCACAAAAAAGTGACCGCCAGGGCGGTCACCCGAAGATTAAAGCATCTTCACTATTCAATAAAACCCAGCTTAAACTGCGCCTTACCGGCCAGTGACACCACAGGCAAAGAGGCTTTATTCCTTCTGATATCTGGACTTTTTCCATACAGTAACTTCGGTAATGGACTGGTCACTCAGCACGTAGTACGACGATACCCGGTTTCGCGCGCATGTATTCCAGGAACGGTGAATCCACCACTTTTCTGTTTGCGGCCAGCGAGGAGGCATTTCTGAACCATACCTGCCCGCCGTGGCGGACCACAATACCCACATGTGAAACGTCCAGCCCTTCAAGCGGAGAATAGACGCCGACATAATCCCCGGTTTTCAGGCGGTCCAGCACCTGCTGACTGATGGCTTTTCCGGGAATGTACTTTATTTTACGGGGATGAATGCCCAAACCTGGGATGTACTCTCCCCCATCCGGTTTACGGTTAAGCTGCTTGTCTGCGACGGCATAATCAGGACTTATATTCGGCGTGACGTCCCGTGCATTGCGCGGTGGTGTAGCGAACCAGTCGGAGAAAAAGTGCCGGCGGCTGAGGTAGTCAACGTTCCCCCCGGTGTAACGAACCTCCGACAGGTTATGCAGAAATGATTTCTGGTCATGACTGCGGGTCAGGGCCTCGACGTAACTTGCCAGGGTAAGGCAGTCCACGCCGTTGAAATTTGCGACAAGCGCTTCGGGGTTGTTGGGGCCGCCGATGAGTGTATCTGCCTGGTAAGGCGTACCGAGAAAAGCTGATGACACGCGGCTGATAACTTCTCCGTGCTTTTCACCTGAGGACGGGATGACATCCGACCGGATAATCTGGTTTACTTTTTCCGCCGTAACCTTGTCCATGACGGTCTGATATTTTTCTGTGCCGGGTGCGGCACAGGCCGTCAGATACGCCGACATCAGTAAAACTGTCCATATTTTTACTTTCACAATCCCCTGCCTTAAAGGTAAAAATCCCGCTTTTATCTTTAAGGGAGAGGATTGTAATTGATACAGAAAAGCGCCATCGATTGATTCCCGGTTGAAAAATCAGGAACAGGATGGTGAAAAATGTGAAAGTCATCACACAACCTGACTTTCTGTAGTTTTTGCAGCGTTACCCTGTGGGAGCTGATCGCTCAGTGATGCCTGAGGCTGAAAACCCGGAATGGCGCTCGCTGTACCACTTCTGGGCGAAGATTTTCGACATTAACTTCGGCATAGGCGTGCTTTCCGGAGGTGGTGATAGCCTTGAAACTAACCTGTTTTTTGCCAAAATTTCTTAGAGCCTATCCCATCAGGCTATTTTATTTGCCATTTTGTCCTGGGCAGTGCTCACACAAAATGTGTTGGCATTTTGAACGCCGCTTGCGGCGGCCCTTTAGGCTGAGGGATCCCCACAAAATCAGCCCTAATAAACCAGAAC
>Ga0316615_10089_pt1 | contig 1610 bp, 3 predicted proteins | sample Kosokonia_enrich_2_FD_207733 | JGI IMG/M metagenome (GOLD analysis project Ga0316615, IMG submission 207733) | Wetland soil microbial communities from Old Woman Creek delta, Ohio, United States - Kosokonia_enrich_dilutions | ecosystem: Environmental > Terrestrial > Soil > Wetlands | place: USA: Ohio... | reverse complement strand
CGGTAAGTGTCAAGGTAGTTGTCACCCCAGGTTAAGTTAAGCGACCTGTTTTTCCCGCTCCGGATTCAGTGTTACCGGACCTTCCGGTTGCCAGTTTCTCGTTCTGCCTGACCAGCGCTCAGGATGGGCTTTCTGTGCCATCCGGTACAGGTCATCACGCTGCTTCAGCAGGGCATTATCTTCGCCACGGTGACGCTGCCCCGGCGTCACATACCGTATCCCGCTGTGACGGTGCTCTTCGTTGTACCAGCGGGTAAATGTCTCCACCCACTGACGGGCCTCACCCGGCGTTCTGAACCCCGACGACGGCCACTGTGGCACATATTTCAGCGTACGGAACAGCGACTCTGCATATGCGTTATCGTTACTCACCCGTGGCCTGCTGTGGGACGGCGTGATATTCAGTTCATACAGTTTCATCTGCAGGGTCTGTGATTTCATTGCGGCCCCGTTTCCGCATGCAGCACCAGTGGCTGACGCCAGCACCCCTCACGCATTACACTGCGGTGTATTAAGGCCGCGGCCTGTTCGCCACTTTCCGTTTCATGCACTTCGTAACCCGTGATTTTCCGGCTGTACAGGTCGATTATCATATACAGATAAAACCAGCGACCGCGCACCACCGAGGGTAACCAGGTGATGTCCCATGAGCACACCTGGCAGGGCGCACTGGCGGTGAAGGTTGTCGGCACCGGCACACTCTGTGGCCGTAACTGACGTCCCCGCCGATGGACTTCTCCATAACGGCGAAGCACCCGATAAAAGGTTGATTCGCTCGCCAGATAAATGCCTTTATCGGCCAGTCGTGGCACGATTTGTGATGGCGGCAGGCTCGCGTATTCCGGCCGGTGGCAGATATCCCGTATCTGTTGCTCTTCCTCTGTTGCTGAGGCGATTTCCCGGGGTGGGCCTTACGGCCCCCGGACGACCATCCTCCCGATACTTTTGCCACCGCCGCCAGGTACGCAGACTCAGACTGACTTCCCGACAGGCGATAACACGTCGGGCTCCGGATGCCACGGCTTCATTAATCCACAGGATGAACTGCCGGCGCTCATCTTCAGGCGTCAGTCTTCCCCGTCCGTTTCCCCGTAATAATCCCTGAGCTTTTTTCGTAGTACCAGTATCGCAGCCGCCTCCGCCAGTGCCTTCTCCTTACGGGCCAGCTCTCTCTTCAGCTGTTTATTCTCTTTCTGGCTCTGTTTCAGCGCGGCTTTATCATCCGGCGCAGAGGTCTGTAAAAAGGCCTGCTTCCACTGCGTCAGTTGTTCCGGATAAAGGCCTTTTTTACGGCAGTACTCTGCGACTTCAGCCTCAGAAAGCGTGGCGGTTTCCACGATGGCGGCAAAGCGCGCTTCTGCTGACCACTGTTCACTGTTTTTGTCTGCACCGGGCACCGGTTTCCCCTCTGCTTTAGCCTGATTACGCCAGTTATACAGAGTAGCTTCAGATATTCCATCCATCTGTGCAACAGCGGCCACGGTCATGTTGTAAGGGGGCAGCAGTTTTGCCAGCACTGACGCTTTACGCTCAGGGGAAATTCGTTTCATTTGTCACTCCGTTATCCTCAGAATTATTTTTCAGAGGGGGTGACAACTATCCTGACACTG
>Ga0316615_10080_pt1 | contig 2300 bp, 3 predicted proteins | sample Kosokonia_enrich_2_FD_207733 | JGI IMG/M metagenome (GOLD analysis project Ga0316615, IMG submission 207733) | Wetland soil microbial communities from Old Woman Creek delta, Ohio, United States - Kosokonia_enrich_dilutions | ecosystem: Environmental > Terrestrial > Soil > Wetlands | place: USA: Ohio... | reverse complement strand
TTTTGAGATTTTTGGCCAGTTCGTTAGCCAGAGCTTGCAACTGTTTTTCATCCATACATTAACCTTCATTTGATGGTGAATTGAACATATCAAAATCAGGCAATTACACAAATCTATGTACAGGCTCCCCGTGGCGGCATTAAGGTACAGATAGAAAAGATCCCCATTTAACTGATCAGGTTTTGACCATATTTCCTTTTCCCCTAAGCTACGCTTTTCCCTGGTGTAGCCAAGCTTTTCAAGGTAAGAGCGCAACGGTGCTGTACCGACAGCTCCCGCTCCCTTGAAGATAATGCTATTTGAAGGCGCATAACCATCGCCGGGGTGCGACTCGAAATAGAAGTCGTCCGTTAAACGCGGGGCGTTTTCAATGTCCTTGTCTGTCAGAGTGTGGTAGTTGAAGAAATCATTTTCTTTGTAGGCAGTTGTTTCATCAGAGCCAGATGCAACGAGCCAGACAAACAGCCATACGAGAATAAGCACGGTGACAGCCAGTAGTGCGCACCACTTTATGACTTTTAACAGCGTCGTCATTGCTTCGCCCCCATGAACGAGAGCGATGTCCCCTCATTTGTAATGACCTTAACTACCCCGGATGTAAAATCGTCCCACGGCCTGAGCCATGTCATAAAATGCGGAAGATTCACCGTATACGGCTGGTGTCGCACACACGGATCTTGTGGATCAGGAAACATAATCGGACGGAAACCACGATTTTTATGGGAACCTATCGCCCCGTAGTAATCCCAGCGGCGAACGGCAGAATCATAACTCACGGGCTTGATACGATAACCATACCGACCCGGTATGATAGCCCGATAGAACCCGAACAGATCGGAAACCAAATCTTCGCCACTAAAGCCACTGTCCGTATACCACGAGAATGACCGTAAACTTTGTAGTCCTTCAAATTTGGATGCGGTGTTCATCATCATTGCCAGCATGATTCTGTTAATGTCTTCGGTGCTCCGGCCACACTTAATTTCCCAGCGAGAGAACTTCCCGACACCGAGCCGCGATGCGATGCGAACTTGATGATACCCATGTTCTGCTGATACATGACTATATAAGTCGGCTTACCGCTACGCTCCCCTCAACGAATTGACGTTTAAGCGCAGCCACGTCATTGCCACGGGCATGCCCCATATCAATCCAGCCCAACACCTCGGTGTATACTATTCCTCTGTCGAGTACGTCAAATAATGCCCCGTCCTTTATCTCTCTTCTGGTGCTCACGCTTTCATCTCCATATAAACTCTGACTGTCAATGTTATAGTCTATTTTTCAGGCAGTCCAGACGGTAAGCAGAGCTGTAAGCATACCTTTTTAGTTTCAGGCACTGTTTACAGGGAAGAGATCATCATCACAATCATCAAATTGAGAAAAGGCTGGCTAATTCGATACTATACCCTAAATAATTCGAGTTGCAGGAAGGCGGCGACGCAGTGAATCCCCAGGAGCTTACTTCAGTAAGTGACTGGGGTGAGCGAGGAAAGCCAACGCACATGCAACTTGAAGTATGACGGGTATAAAACTGTAATAGCAGCCAATTCCTATAATAAAATGGAGGGCATTAGGAATGTCCTCCTCATTATTAATAGTTTTTGCAACGGCCATGAGCCTTATTCTGGCTTCTCCATTATCGATACAATGACTGTTTCCGGCTTTGATACGATACCGACTGAGACAGAGACTTTTGGGTCATCTCCTTGCCAGCATTCTCCCTGAATATCACAGATACCAAGACGCTTATATCCGTTTTCTTCAAGGTAAGTGTCTATCCTGCTGGCATCAGTTGTACCCGAAAACTTCACGTCATAGATAAGCAGCCCCGGCCCGGCAACATTGGAATAGCCAAACTGATAGTTATCAGATACACGAGGTATTTTCTTTAAAAGGTCAGGGGTAAAAAATTCGTACTCCCGTTTATCCTGTTCCGTATAGCTGGCGCTTTCAGCAAAATCCATTTTAACGTAGGGCCATGCGTAAACCAGAGCTAGAGCGATAACGGCAAACGTTGCGAGTAAAACTTTGGTGGAAATTTTCATAGCATCGGCGCCCCTTTCCATATTGCATAAAACTTCCATTAAAGGTTGATATAACTACGTTCCCTGAGTTCCAGTCAGTGTAAGGTCGGGATCCCCCTCTGTCAGGATAGTTGTCACCCCCATCGAAATACTAATGACAGGATGGGAACAGAGCGTGAAGCGTATTTCACCAGAACGTAAATCAGCCGCACTGGCTAAATTATTACCACCCTACAACATGACCGTCACCGCAGTTGCGCAGATGGAAGGGAT
>Ga0316615_10077_pt1 | contig 2797 bp, 1 predicted proteins | sample Kosokonia_enrich_2_FD_207733 | JGI IMG/M metagenome (GOLD analysis project Ga0316615, IMG submission 207733) | Wetland soil microbial communities from Old Woman Creek delta, Ohio, United States - Kosokonia_enrich_dilutions | ecosystem: Environmental > Terrestrial > Soil > Wetlands | place: USA: Ohio... | reverse complement strand
GGCAGCTTCGAGGCGAAACTCGGGGCTAAAATTACGTCTGTTACGTCCGGTCATAATGTCACCTGTTTTGACTATGAGGTGATGATATCACCTCTGTTCAGGTGGCCAAATTCACTATGCCACTACAGGGGCACTTCTTTGATCACAGGGAAAAAAATTGCTTTACCAAAAGTGTAAGGTTGGTACGGTCTTGTCCTGTTCACTTTGTGCATATCCTCTCCCCTGAACCTTAATATTTCTATATATCACCACTTTACACTTTTGCCATGATGCCTGTCTTTATGAGGCTCTCAGCCGTGGTTTACACTTTCCATTTTTGCCCCAAAAATCCTGGCATTTCTAATGCATGAAAGACATGGTGTTTTTTCGCATAAAAATGATTGTGACGTTCTACTAAATTCAATGAAAAGACAGGATTGATGCAAGCTGTTTCCCACCAGCAGCCTGCAACAAAACCAAGCGGCTAGAACCTGTTGCGAGGCATAGCCAGCAGGTATGACATCGAGAAGAATAATGCGCCCCAATACACCGAGTCATAGCTGTACGGGTCAAAATCAATATGCAGAAACCCTTTTACAAAATCGTAGCCGTTAGCAAAGATGTTAATCTGGATGGCTGCAATTACCCCTTGGCTACCTAGTCATATATTGTCTGGCGGCTCACCCCACAATGACGAGCATAAGCAGTTTTCGATATTAACATTCTGATACCTTTTCAGAAGTTCATTTTGGCGGATAAAGTTTAATAAAATGCTCGTTAATTTCTACAATTGAATTAAGTATGGGTTTAAACAATGAAAAATCAATGACTTTTCTATTCTCTCTAACTATATAGTTAGCGAATCTATCTTTACCAAATGTAGTTGCACTGTCATGCTCATTGCTTTTATCGAAGCTCTTTCCGTTATACTTCATGCCCAATACTGCTGGTTTGAAAAAATCCTCCAGTGAAGAATACTTACCTCCAGGTAATAATGGGGTGAATAGGACATAAAGGTTTTTCTCCAAGTGATAAAATGTCCCTTTCCTGACATCCTCCTGTGATTTTGGCAGATGCGGATACTCTTTTATTATCTGATTAATGAAATCAGACGGTCCGGTGTCATTATCAAATAGAATTATTACTGGGTTCTTTGGTAGCTGCCTTTCATACATTTTACAAAACAACCCATGCCGCTTTAAAAATCTGGTATAATCAGCTGCCCCACCAGATAAATCTAGAAAATATTTTTTCTTTTCATTAACTTTAAATAAATTTATTTTTAATATCCTATTTTTTGTGTTTTTCTCCTCTCTAACCAGTTGTGGAAATTCTAAATACAAGGAATCAATCGCACACTTAAGATAAACAGGATCAGTTTTACCCTCCGTTAAGACTGTCAATTGTTCATTCCCATAGAAATTTTTATAGTAGAGAAATTTACTATATGCTTTCTCCCGGGAGTTTAATCTCTTCTTAAAATCCAATCCAAACCCTTTAATCACATATTTTTCAGGAAGTGCATTTTTCTTATCTTCTACATTATTATATTTATCAAGCATGTCGATAAAAGAAAATCGACCTTCTAATTCACTGAGCGTGCCTTTTCTTGGTTTACCATCTTTCCCAATTATAGTGTATGATCCCTCAAGATATAAAGAATGTGCCATGGCTCTTGTATTCTTTATATACTCTCTGCTTACATTTATTTTTTTGTTTACAATTAAACCTGTAACTTGCTGCCTTGATGTACACCTAGACACCCTGCTCTTTTGATGGTTTAGCGTGAAGCCCGCACGATGAATTTCGTTAACTAAAATCTCACCGACCTCATTTTTCTCTTCATTAGAAACTAATGCTTCAGGAATGTTTTTTTTGTTTGTTGAAAATGTAATGTCGTCTGCATAGCGACTATAGCTACAACCATACGCGACTGCCAGCCTTGATAATCTAAAGTCTAAAACCCTACAAATAAGGTTAGTTATTACTGGAGAACAAGGGCTTCCTTGTGGAAGCTTTCCATCAAAGCAAGCTATCTGTGCAATAATTGTTGCTACATTGGGATGTAATTTGAAATGTTGATTGGCTATGAAAAAACCTCTCACGCGACCAAAATTAAAGGATGGGAAGAAATTCTCAATATCAATATTAAGCACAGCATTTTTATTTCTATGTCTTTCAGCATTTGTTATTATCGTTTTATTTCTCTCAAAACCATGAGATAAATTCCGATTTGTGTTATTTTTTGTCAAAATTTCTTCTTGGCATATATAGAGAAGTTCTGAAAGGCGTTTTTGAATATCTTTTAGTTTATCATCCGGGGCAAAAATCTCCCGTTCCCCGCCAGATTTTTTCTTTATAGTAAATCTTTTATATTGATTTTCTGGCCTTATTCTATATAAAACATTCGTCAAAAATGTAGTTTTGATTTGAAGTAAATCAGCTAGCTCGAATTTGTTACGACATGCTTGCAACCTTGCAAGATAGGTAGGTTTAAACATAACAGTAAGTTCCATTATTGATTATGTTAATGCACATGCAGGCACTCTTACGCATTTAACGGTGACGCCAAGATGACTTGATGTCAGTCAGAGGGCGAATACTCCCGACCTTGTTTACACTGATTGCGATACCACAACCAACAAATCTACCTGCATGTGCTGTATCAAATTAGCATAATCATCATATAACCCCCCTCTGTCAGGATAGTTGTCACCCCCATCGAAAATACTAATGACAGGATGGGAACAGAGCGTGAAGCGTATTTCACCAGAACGTAAATCAGCCGCACTGGCTAAATTATTACCACCCTACAACA
>Ga0316615_10071_pt1 | contig 3490 bp, 3 predicted proteins | sample Kosokonia_enrich_2_FD_207733 | JGI IMG/M metagenome (GOLD analysis project Ga0316615, IMG submission 207733) | Wetland soil microbial communities from Old Woman Creek delta, Ohio, United States - Kosokonia_enrich_dilutions | ecosystem: Environmental > Terrestrial > Soil > Wetlands | place: USA: Ohio... | reverse complement strand
GGGTAAAACTGGAGAGTATTTTAGCCCAACTCGCCAGCACCTACCGAAATATGGTTCTGGTTTATTAGGGCTGATTTTGTGGGGATCCCTCAGCCCGAAGGGGTAAGGCTCAGGGATGAGCCGAATAAAAAAGCCAACGCACATGCAACTTGAAGTATGACGAGTATATTAAGTCAGTGCACAAATTATGGCCTGGCGCCAGGTAAGGAAAAGTAGCATAAAAAGCAGAGGCTTTTTGTCTGAGAAGCAATAGTTCGACGGGTGCACCTGCGATGAGTAACTTGCATTTTGATAGTAACCATGTCACCGTGAGTGCAATGACTCAGCAAATTTTCAGGCCAGAAAATGAAAAATGAACAGCTTTGTTCTGCTCCCTGCCCCATCGCCCGTAGCCTGGGACGTATTGGTGATAGCTGGAGCATGATAATCCTGCGCGACGCGTTTGCCGGTTTCACGCGCTTTGATGAGTTCCAGAAAAGCGCCAACGTTGCTCCGAATATTCTTTCCCGCCGCCTGAAAGAACTGGTGGATGACGGATTACTGGAAAAAGTGAGCTATAGCAGCACGCCGCCACGTTACGAATACCATTTGACACAGCTCGGACGCGACTTCCGCCCGGTGATCCTTGCGCTGGCTGAATGGGGAAATTACTACTTCTCCCCGGAAGGGGCACAAATTCAGTTGGTTGAACGTGAAACACAACGCCCGGTCCAGGCAATCCTGGTAGATAAAGCAACCGGTGAGCCAATTACGCCGGAGAAATACGCTATGGTTCCAGGCCCTGCGGCATCACCTATAATCCACTACCGCCACGACTATCTGCAACGAAAACGGGCTGGCGATAACGCGCAGAAATTCGCACCGCAACACTATGCGAGCCGCGATCATGACGCTGAGTAAAAAGAAAAAAACGAAGGTGATGCGGCGAAACTTGATGTATTGCGCCCTGGGCTTTCTGTCGTCGTCACTGTTGATGAAAAGAGCTCGCGATGAGCGGCACTGGCGCAGCACCACTGCCACAAGGCGTTTCAATGCCAGTCAGCCAGAAAGTGTTTGCCTTCGCCAGTATGTGCGTGGGTATGTTCATCGCGCTTATTGATATTCAGATTGTTTCAGCTTCACTGCGGGACATTGGCGGTGGGCTCTCTGCTGGCGACGATGAAACGGTGTGGGTACAGACCAGTTACCTGATTGCAGAAATCATCATTATTCCTCTCTCCGGCTTGCTGGCGCGGGTTATGTCAACACGTTGGCTGTTTGCCGCTTCTGCGGCCGGTTTCACTGTGATGAGCCTGCTGTGCGGCTGGGCGTGGAATATTCAAAGCATGACCGCTTTTCGCGCCTTGCAAGGCCTGGCGGGTGGTTCAATGATTCCACTGGTTTTCACGACAGCGTTTGCTTTTTTCCAGGGTAAACAACGCGTCATCGCAGCGGCAACGATTGGCGGCCTGGCATCGCTGGCGCCGACCCTTGGCCCAACAGTCGGTGGCTGGATAACCGAAAATTTTAACTGGCACTGGCTTTTTTTTATCAACATTCTGCCCGGAATTTACATCACCATTGCGGTTCCACGGTTAGTAAAAATCGATACGCCTGATCCGTCGCTTCTGCGTGGAGCTGATTACCAGAGCGTTCTCCTGCTCGCCGTTTCACTGGGTTGCCTGGAGTACACACTTATCGCCCTACGCGGCACAGTGATCAATGACCGAACCAATTTTCACTATAGCCGCCTTGCCGATCATCTCAGTTACGCCAGCCTTCCAGTGACAGATTTTATTCAGAAAAGTACCAACCAGTTGATGAGCCAGGGCGTTTCGCCGGAAATAGCCAACAGTGCCGCACTGAAAAACCTTTCGGCCTTAGCGCTGCGGGAGGCGCGGACACAGGCTTTCTCGGATGCATTCTGGTTCATTATGCTGGGTTTTTTAATTGCTGCGTTGCTTGTTCCATTTATGAAAAAGCCGCAGATACCATGATAGTTCAGGAGAAAGAGTTATGAGCGTTCCAACAAAACGCGTCGTCGTGACAGGAATGGGGATCGTCAGCCCACTCGGCTGCGGCGTGTCGCATGTCTGGCAAGCATTATTGCAGGGAAAATCCGGGATCTCCCGGCTCGATGAGGAGATCGTTGAGGATATTGCCTGTAAAGTTGCAGGACAGGTTCCTTCCATTGAAGACGATCCGCTACATGGATTCGATCCCTCAGTAGCGATCCCATCAAAGGAACGGAAAAAAATGGATCGTTTTATCGAATTTGCGATGGTGGCAGCGCAAGAAGCGCTATCCCAGGCGAATTGGTTTCCAGAAGATCAAGCCAAAAGAGACCGCACAGCAACAGTGATCGCTACCGGTATTGGCGGTTTCAATGAGATCGCTAATGCCGTACGCACCACTGATACTCGCGGGCCGCGCCGTCTTTCCCCCTTTACCATCCCTTCCTTTCTCGCCAACCTGGCTGCCGGTCACGTTTCTATTGCCCACGGTTTTCGTGGCCCGATTGGCACACCAGTTACTGCCTGTGCAGCAGGAGCTCAGGCAATTGGCGATGCAGCACGAATGATTCGCGCCGGTGAAGCGGATATTGCCTTGTGCGGCGGGAGCGAGGCCGCGATCCATCGTGTCAGTCTTGGTGGTTTTGCTGCAGCAAAAGCATTATCCAGCAGTTTTAATGATCACCCCGAGGCAGCATCACGGCCTTTTGATCGCGATCGTGACGGTTTTGTGATGGGAGAAGGTGCAGGTATCATCGTTATTGAATCGCTGGAGCACGCTCTGGCGCGAGGCGCTACACCGCTGGCGGAATTGGTCGGATATGGTACTAGTGCCGATGCACATCATCTTACTGCCGGGCCTGAAGATGGTAACGGTGCGCGTCGGGCGATGGAAATCGCTATTAAGCAGGCAGGTATTAGCTCAGAGGATATTCAGCATATTAATGCCCATGCCACGTCAACGCAGGTTGGAGATAGAGGGGAACTGACCGCGATTAAGAGTGTGTTTGGAACACATCAGGTAGCCATTACTTCAACGAAATCAGCGACCGGTCACCTGCTCGGAGCGGCGGGGGGTATTGAAGCAATCTTCACTATTCAGGCATTGCGTGAGCAGATTGTTCCACCAACGTTGAATCTGCATCATCCGGATGCTGATGCCGCGGGGCTTCATCTGGTTGCGCTTACTGCACAGCCTCAGCGCATGCACTATGCGTTATCAAATGGGTTTGGTTTTGGTGGCGTCAATGCCAGCTTACTGCTGAAACGCTGGGAGTAACATGGGAGTAACATAAAGGGCATAATTGCCCTTTTTACGCGATCAACAGACGAAAAAAAAACCGTATCTCTTATGAGATACGGTTTCAAATAAGTGGCGGAACGGACGGGACTCGAACCCGCGACCCCCTGCGTGACAGGCAGGTATTCTAACCGACTGAACTACCGCTCCACCGAATTTCTTTACAACCACCGGTTTGTTGCTCCGGTTTGACTTGCTA
>Ga0316615_10069_pt1 | contig 4530 bp, 3 predicted proteins | sample Kosokonia_enrich_2_FD_207733 | JGI IMG/M metagenome (GOLD analysis project Ga0316615, IMG submission 207733) | Wetland soil microbial communities from Old Woman Creek delta, Ohio, United States - Kosokonia_enrich_dilutions | ecosystem: Environmental > Terrestrial > Soil > Wetlands | place: USA: Ohio... | reverse complement strand
TACTGGATATGGCAGAGAGTTTTGTCCTGCCCGCGCGGAGGGTGAGACATTATCCAAGGGCAGTAAAAAAGAAACCGCAACGCTACGCGTTACGGTTTCCATCAAAAGCTTAACTGACAAGCATTAGCATCTACGGCGGGATTTTTTTGCTTGAAGATATAAGTGACGCCGTCACAAAATAAAACGACAGGCATAAAAAACTGCGGGTTTGAACCCGCAGGTGTGTTAGTTGTCGCAGCACGGTTTATTGCAGGTCGAAACGGTCCAGATTCATCACTTTCGTCCATGCGGCAACGAAATCGATGACAAATTTTTGTTTCGCATCGCTGCTGGCGTAGACTTCCGCCAGCGCTCGCAGTATCGAGTTGGAACCGAAGACCAGGTCGGCGCGCGTTGCTGTGTAGCGCATTTCTCCGCTCTGACGATCGTGGCCTTCAAACAGCTCAGCTTTTTCGTCGGTAGCTTTCCACGCAGTACGCATATCCAGCAGGTTGACGAAGAAGTCGGTGCTCAGCACGCCAACGCGATCGGTAAAGACGCCGTGTTTGCTGTCATCGTAGTTGGCGCCCAGAACACGCAGCCCACCGACCAGTGCTGTCAGTTCCGGCGCGGTCAACGTCAACTGCTGGGCTTTATCAATCAGCAGGGTTTCAGTACTCACTCCATCCCAGACGCGGCGATAGTTACGGAAACCATCAGCCAGCGGCTCCATTAGATTAAAGGAGTCGACATCCGTTTGTTCCTGACGCGCATCAACACGTCCCGGTGTAAACGGCACATTCACCTGTACACCTGCCGATGCCGCCGCCTGCTCAACGCCAACCACCCCGGCCAGCACAATGATATCGGCCAGTGAGGCTTTTGCCGACGCCTGCTGAATGCGTTGCAGTACCGGTAAAACTTTCACTGCACGGGCATTCACTTCCCAACCATTTTGCGGGGTAAGCGCAAGACGTGCGCCATTGGCACCGCCGCGTTTATCACCGCCACGGAAGGTAGAAGCGGAAGCCCAGGCCACCGAAACCAAGTCGCTGACTGACAGGCCTGATGCGGCGATATCCGCTTTCAGGTTGGCAATATCTGCGCCGTCAGGGTGATAAGTGGCAGCCGGTAACGGATCCTGCCAAATCAGATCTTCATGCGGAACTTCAGGCCCGATATAGCGGGATTTTGGCCCCATATCACGGTGCGTCAGTTTGAACCAGGCGCGGGCAAAGGCTTCGTTAAATGCCTGCGGATCGTTCAGGAAGCGACGAGAGATTTTCTCGAATTCCGGGTCAAAACGCAGTGTCAGGTCGGTAACCAGCATCGTGGGTTTACGTTTTTTCGCCGGATCAAACGGATCCGGGATGATTTCCGGCGCATCGACGGCTTCAAACTGGATAGCGCCAGCAGGGCTGCGGGTCTGGACCCACTCATATTTGAACAGGTTCTCGAAGAAGTAGTTGCTCCACTGGGTTGGCGTTTGTGTCCACGCCACTTCCAGCCCGGAGGTGATAGCATCAGCGCCTGCGCCGCTGCCGTAGCTGCTCATCCAGCCAAGGCCCTGTGCTTCCAGCGGTGCGGCTTCCGGTTCCGGACCTACATGGTCGTCCGGTTTTGCGGCGCCGTGGGTTTTACCCAGCGTGTGACCACCGGCGATCAGCGCGACGGTCTCTTCATCGTTCATCCCCATATTGCTGAAGGTGGCGCGAATTGCTGAGGCAGCGGAAACGGGTTCACCGCTGGCGTTCGGGCCTTCCGGGTTGACATAAATCAGCCCCATCTCGGTAGCGCCAATCGCTGCCCGCGCAAGGCTTTCCGGATGACGATGGCTCAGCCACTCTTTCTCGTTACCCCAGTCCACGTCGAAATCCGGTTCCCAGACATCTTCGCGGCCCGCGCCAAAACCGAAGGTGCGGAAACCAGCGTTTTCCAGCGCCACGTTCCCCGCCAGGATGATCAAATCGGCCCAGGAGATTTTCTGGCCATATTTCTGTTTTACCGGCCACAACAGGCGGCGCGCTTTATCAAGGCTGACGTTATCCGGCCAGGAGTTCAGCGGCGCAAAGCGCTGCTGGCCGCGTCCGGAACCGCCACGGCCATCAACGGTGCGATACGTCCCGGCGCTGTGCCAGGCCATACGAATAAACAGCCCGATATAGCTGCCCCAGTCGGCAGGCCACCACGCTTGCGAATCGGTCAGTACGCTATGGATATCGGCTTTCAGTGCGGAATAGTCGAGTTTTTTAAACTCTTCGCGGTAGTTAAAGGACTCACCCAGCGGATTGGAGCGGTTAGAGTGCTGGTTCAGCAGATCAACACGCAGTTGGTTTGGCCACCAGTCTCGGTTACTGGTGGTTCTGGACGTGCTGTTCTTGCTGGCTTTATCATGGAAAGGGCATTTCTCGACGGCTGAAGAGAGGGGTTTTTCGTCTGACGTGCTCATATCTTGCTCCATTTGCTTGTGTAATGCCGTTACGATATACACTGCTTCCTGTTAAAGGTACTTGAATAAATCTACGGATTTGATAGTTAATACCTTTCTTTTAATGCATGAAAAACCGACAAATGTCACATAAATTTATAACTGCCTTACCAACCTTAGCAATCGCGCTACGCTTGATCCGGTTTTTTCGTGCCTTGTTTGATCGTACCCATAAAAGAGAGGTGGAAGCGCAGATTATCGCCAATGCGCAGAGAGACTGGAGCAGAAAGAAAAGATCGCAGAGACTCCGCCACAGGCCAGCATAACGGCGGAATAAAGACTTTTACCATGAAAAAGCAGAAAACTCACCGTCCCCTGATGGAATGTTCGCTAACAGGTAGGTCGGGATTACGCTGTTTTAATTTTTCAATTAATTCCATTTTTTATGATACTGCGGAATTTTATGTCTTTTGACTCTTTTGTACTGAAAATAGATACCGCAAACTATAATTCTGTTGGTGGAAAGAAAATCAGCATAGGTATTGATATCTGTTTTATCCACAATCATTACTTCGCTATGCTTTATGCCGTCCGATTTAGCAATCAGACTTTCCGGACTCATCGATGGTTGTATATGTTTGGTCAGGTATTGTACTTTTTAAATATTCCTTCATCTTCGCATTCAGGTAGCGGATTACTTTAAAAACTAGCCGGTTGGTGTTTTGTTTTCGTGTCCCGTACGGGCGAGTTTTTCGATAAAATTGATCTTATCGCACACATCAAGGAGAATCTGATGCAACGCGTTAAGCCGGGCGTGAATTTCAGATTCATGGTTGGTGGTATGTAAAGCAACTTTTAAAGTTCTGGTATGGCAGTTGTCCGGGTGCTTTGCTTTGTATTTTAGCGGTTCTACTGTCACCGCTGGATTAAAATAAAATCCCTCTCTCGGTAACGTTAAAATGAATTGTTCTTTGGTGTTAAAGGTTGTCGAAATTATTCTTCTGGTCTGGAATATTGTTTGATATAAGGTATTGGGAGAGGTCTCCTTGGTGCGTTTTTCCCACGCAAAATCATAAAGTTCGTTATGCTTGACAATCTCTCCTGGCTTCTTTGTTATTAAAAGCTCAAGACATTTAGAAGCGGGTTTGGTCAATAATGCTGATGGCAAGTACATATCACATCGACACAGAGTGCGTTCAGTTATATTAAAGTCAACTTCATTATTAATACGATATATATGCGGGTTCATTTAAATCTCCTTTTGATTTTTTATTGAATTCACTTTCAATAAGTCAGCCTAAGCATACATTGTTAGAGTAATAAATTTGAAAATATTTCCTCTTAATAAGGTTATTATATCATGTGTTTGTATATTTTTTTGTAAATAAATATATTGTAAATCAATTATTTGTATTGGGCCGTGGTGTTTTCTTCTAAAGCTTGCATTTATGATATAAATTTCGTGAATGTTAAGTTGGGATTGTTTATTTTGGCGAATGATTTATCGCGCTGAGTTATTATGGTAATTTTTAGTCCGTTTTTTTTCAGTGTCCTAATTTGAAAATATTAAATTATTTTGATAAATATTAAATATATGATTCGCAAATCTATTTGTGCTTTTTATTTTTTATATGAAACAGTTACACAAACTTGCTGAATGGAATCAGTCCAAGACATAAATCAAAAACCAGCGACAAAACCTCAACGAAACGATCCTGACGCTGGATTCTTAGAGACAATTCCACCAGGCGTATCTTGTTGCAGCCAGTTTGGACACGGACAGCGCGCAACAACCGGAGCGTACACGCAGTACGTGAGGATTACTCGCTTCGCTCGCCCTAAAGGGCCGCCGCAAGCGGCGTTCAAAATGCCAACACATTTTGTGTGAGCACTGCCCAGGACAAAATGGCAAATTAAATAGCCTAATGGGATAGGCTCTTGGTGCAGGTGAAAAAAATTTAACTTTCGGCGTTATACCCGTCATACTTCAAGCTGTATGTGCGTTGGCTTTTTTATTCGGCTCATCCCTGAGCCTTACCCCTTCGGGCTGATGAATCCCCAGAAAAGGAGACAGGCATAGAGTTTTATGATCTACTGATTTTCGCCAAAAAATTCAATGAGAT
>Ga0316615_10064_pt1 | contig 8619 bp, 10 predicted proteins | sample Kosokonia_enrich_2_FD_207733 | JGI IMG/M metagenome (GOLD analysis project Ga0316615, IMG submission 207733) | Wetland soil microbial communities from Old Woman Creek delta, Ohio, United States - Kosokonia_enrich_dilutions | ecosystem: Environmental > Terrestrial > Soil > Wetlands | place: USA... | reverse complement strand
ACGTCTGTTGAGCACATCCTGTAATAAGCATTGCCAGAGCGGCAGAAAACAACATTTTTTTCATCTTATTATCCTGCATTGTTAAAAACGGCAGAATCCTATGTGACAACAATTAAACGATGGTTAAATGGATTGATGAAAATTAAAACAATATAGGTGGACGCTCAGACTATTGGAGGGAGTCGGAGACACTCAGAATTATGTGAATGAAATAAACCGCTCTATCTGTCCATTACCCTTTTAGCTGCGCTGTATCGTCGCCGTATTCCCGCATTAACCATAACCGTAGCCCGACGGGGAATTCCTTCTGCGTGAGTGTGCGGGAATAATCAAAAACGATGCACACCGGGTTTTTACCGCGTTTATGGTTCGCGGGTTTGTCCCTCATGCTCGCCAGTCCTGTGCGGGGGTGGAAGAAACAGGACACTCACTCAGATTCTTGTGGGCACGATGCTATGCCTTTCTGGATTATCCCGATGCCATTCATGCAAGGCGCTGTATCAGACGTTCGTCAGAGCTGTCAGGCTGACGGGTCCTCCCGGTGGGGTGGCCTGCCACGGGGCGGTAGCGGCGCGGAAAAAGGCTAGTTTTTGAAATTTCATCCGTCATCACCACCAATGCAACTAATTGATATTCCAGATATTTTATTTTTTCTGGTGTCGATTTTGATTGTTTTTTGTTCATCACTAACGCCGTTTATCTAAAGTTGTTCGCAAGATGCATGTTTAAAACATTCTGGAGCGGGTATGGATCGGGAGTTGAAAAATCTGACGCTGAATATCAGTCAACTGGCGGCACTGTCAGGAGTACATCGCCAGACTGCTGCGGCAAGGCTGCAAAATCTACCCGTTGCAGGGGGGCATGAAAGCAACCTCAAGCTTTATCGGGTGGTTGATATTGTGTCGGCATTTCTGGCATTACCACCGCCGGTTGCAGAAGGCGAAATGGACGCGCATGAGCGCAAAGCCTGGTATCAGTCTGAACGTGAGCGTCTTAAGTTCGAACAGGAAACGGCACAACTCATTCCGGCCAGTGATGTCAGACGGGAGTTTGCCATCTGGGCAAAAGCGGTCGTGCAGGTGCTGGAGACATTACCGGATATTCTGGAACGCGACTGCGGTCTGCAGCCTGCCGCTGTGAGCCGTGTTCAGTCCATTATTGATGATCTGCGCGATCAGATAGCCCTGCGGGTGACCGAAGCAGGTGCGGATGATGAGGAGGAATTACAGCAGGAGGAGTAATGCTGAATCAGGAAACCGCAAAGGCAGCACGAACCGATTCAGGTTATATCCTTCGCGCACCGAGACGAATGCGGGTTGCTGATGCCGTCGCTCAGTATATGCGGGTACCCATGGGAGCCGGGAACTCAGTCCCGTGGGATCCGCTGGTGGCACCGTATGTTATTGAACCGATGAACTGTCTGGCCTCGCGTGAATACGACGCAGTGATATTTGTTGGCCCGGCACGAACCGGCAAGACTATCGGCCTGATTGACGGCTGGGTGATTTACAACGTGATTTGCGATCCTGCGGATATGCTGATCATTCAGATGACGGAGGAAAAAGCCCGCGAACACTCCAAAAAACGACTCGCCAGAACGTTTCGCGTCAGCCCGGAAGTGGTCAGTCGCCTGAGTCCGAACAAAAATGACAACAACGTTTATGACAGAACATTCCTTACTGGCAACTACCTGAAAATCGGCTGGCCGTCAGTCAATATCATGTCCTCATCAGATTATAAATGCGTGGCGCTGACGGATTATGATCGTTTCCCGGAAGATATTGATGGTGAGGGGGATGCCTTCTCTCTTGCCTCAAAACGTACCACCACATTTATGTCCAGTGGTATGACGCTGGTGGAGAGTTCCCCCGGCAGGGATGTGAAGGATGTGAAATGGCGACGGACTTCACCACATGAGGCTCCACCAACCACGGGGATCCTGTCGCTCTATAATCGTGGCGATCGCCGTCGCTGGTACTGGCCCTGTCCACACTGTGGTGAGTATTTTCAGCCCTGCGGCGATGTGGTTGCTGGTTTCCGTGATATTGCCGATCCCGTGCTGGCAAGTGAGGCGGCTTATATTCAGTGTCCTTCCTGTTCCGGACGGATTATGCCTGAACAAAAACGTGAGCTGAACGGACGTGGGGTCTGGTTGCGGGATGGTGAATCCATCAATGCGGATGGCAGTCGTTATGGTGATCCCCGACGCTCACGTATTGCGTCATTCTGGATGGAGGGTCCGGCTGCTGCTTACCAGACACTCTCGCAACTCGTTTACAAACTGCTTACTGCAGAACAGGAATACGAGACAACCGGAAGTGAAGAAACACTCAAGACGGTTATCAATACCGACTGGGGATTACCTTATCTTCCCCGCGCCAGCATGGAGCAACGAAAAAGTGAACTGCTTGAGCAGCGGGCAGAGCCAGTTCCTTCCCGCAGTGTGCCGGATGGCGTTAATTTCCTTGTGGCGACAGTGGATGTGCAGGCGGGACGTCATCGCCGTTTTGTGGTTCAGGTAACGGGCTATGGCAGCCGTGGCGAACGCTGGATTATTGATCGTTACAACATCACGCAGTCATTGCGCGGTGACAGCGACGGGGAGAGCCAGCGAATTGATCCGGCCAGCTATCCGGAAGACTGGGATGTCCTGCTGACGGATGTTTTTCATAAAAGCTGGCCGCTGGCCTCCGATCCTTCTCAACAAATGCGACTGATGGCAATGGCGGTGGACTCCGGTGGTGAAGACGGGGTCACTGATAATGCCTATAAATTCTGGCGTCGTTGCCGTCGTGATGGCCTTGGTAAACGTATTTACCTGTTTAAGGGCGACAGCATCCGGCGCGCAAAACTGATCACCCGTACATTCCCTGATAACACCGGACGAACGGGCCGACGGGCGCAGGCCGCAGGTGATGTGCCGCTCTGGCTTCTTCAGACGGATGCCCTGAAAGACCGGGTGAATAACGCGTTATGGCGTGACTCGCCAGGTCCCGGCTATGTGCATTTCCCTGACTGGCTGGGGAGCTGGTTTTACGACGAACTGACGTATGAAGAGCGTAGCAGTGACGGAAAATGGAGTAAGCCGGGTCGCGGTGCCAACGAAGCCTTTGACCTGATGGTGTATGCCGAGGCTCTGGTCATTCTGCATGGATACGAAAAGATCCGCTGGCCGGATGCACCGGAATGGGCGAGCCGGGAAACCTGGCTGGAGTGTGTCCCGGACAGTACCGAACCGTCACTCTCACCGGAACCGGTATCCACGCCTGTTAAAAAACAAAAACGGAAGAAAACAGTAACTGACGATGTTAACCCCTGGCTGACTTCCGGAGGATGGTTATGAACCAGAATGATATTGAAGCCATGATTCAGCGTTATACGGAAGCTGAAATGGCGGTGCTGGACGGAAAATCCGTCACCTTTAATGGTCAGCAGATGACCATGGAAAACTTATCTGAGATCCGACAGGGGCGGCAGGAGTGGGAGCGCCGCCTTGCGGCTCTGATTACACGACGACGGGGGCATCCCGGGTACCGGCTGGCGAGGTTCTGATGGCAATTCTTGATGATGTGATTGGCGTTTTTTCTCCAGGATGGAAAGCGGCAAGGCTGCGTTCCCGTGCGGTGATCCAGGCTTATGAGGCCGTAAAAACGACGCGGACACACAAAGCCCGACGGGAGAACCGAACTGCCGACCAGTTAAGCCAGTACGGGGCCGTGTCGTTACGTGAGCAGGCCCGTTACCTTGATAACAACCACGATCTGGTTATTGGTGTATTTGACAAGCTGGAAGAACGGGTGGTGGGGAAAAACGGGATTATTGTCGAGCCACATCCGGTATTACGCAATGGGGCCATTGCCCGTGATCTGGCAGCGGAGATACGCACCCGATGGAGTGAATGGTCTGTCAGTCCGGAAGTCACCGGGCAGTTTACCCGTCCGATGCTGGAACGTCTGATGCTGCGTACCTGGCTGCGCGATGGTGAGGTGTTTGCCCAGATGGTTTCCGGGCGCATAAACAGCCTGACGCCTTCTGCCGGTGTTCATTTCTGGCTGGAGGCACTCGAGCCAGACTTTATTCCCATGATCAGTGATGAGAGCAACAGGCTGAATCAGGGCGTGTTTGTTGATGACTGGGGGCGTCCCGAAAAATATCTGGTGTATAAAAGCCGTCCCGTATCCGGACGGCAGATGGAAACCAAAGAAGTGGATGCAGAGCGAATGCTGCATCTTAAATTTGTTCGCCGTCTGCACCAGATGCGCGGGACGTCTTTATTGTCCGGTGTACTGATCCGCCTCAGTGCCCTGAAAGAGTATGAAGATTCTGAGCTGATTGCAGCAAGGATCGCCGCTGCTCTGGGGATGTACATCCGGAAAGGCGACGGGCAGAGCTATGAACCGGATGGTAATGGCAGCAAGGAGAATGAACGCGAGCTTACCATTCAGCCAGGCATTATTTACGACGATCTGAAACCCGGCGAAGAAATCGGAATGGTGAAGTCAGATCGCCCCAATCCTAACCTTGAAACTTTTCGTAATGGTCAGTTGCGTGCCGTGGCGGCGGGCAGTCGTCTGAGTTTTTCCAGTACGGCGCGCAACTATAACGGCACTTACAGCGCCCAGCGTCAGGAGCTGGTTGAGTCTACTGATGGCTACCTGATCCTGCAGGACTGGTTTATTGGTGCCGTCACCCGCCCGATGTACCGTGCCTGGCTGAAACAGGCTGTGGCATTCGGTGTTATCAGGCTACCCCGCGATCTTGACCGTTCTTCACTGTATACCGCGGTGTATTCCGGACCGGTGATGCCATGGATTGACCCTGTTAAGGAGGCTGAGGCCTGGAAAATTCAGATTCGTGGTGGAGCGGCGACAGAATCAGACTGGGTACGTGCAGGTGGTCGTAATCCGGATGATGTCAAACGTCGGCGCAAGGCCGAAATTGATGAAAACCGCAAGCTGGATCTGGTATTTGATACCGATCCGGCCAGTGATAAAGGAGGCAGCAGTGCCGCAACGAAACGACAGGATCCGCAGCACACCGACGACCAGTCCGAAGAATAATTCCTGGTTCAGGATGCAGGCTGGTCACCAGAGTGACGCGGATATTTATATTTATGACGAGATTGGTTTCTGGGGTGTTACGGCGAAGCAGTTTATCAGTGATCTGAATGCACTGGGCGATATCACCCACATTAATCTCCATATCAATTCACCGGGTGGCGATGTCTTTGAAGGCATCGCCATTTTTAATGCGCTGAAAACACATAGTGCGTCCATTACCGTTTATGTCGACGGTGTGGCGGCATCAATGGCGTCGGTCATTGCGATGGTGGGAAACCCGGTCATTATGCCGGAAAACACCTTCATGATGATTCATAAACCATTTGGCTTTACGGGCGGTGATGCGGAGGACATGCGCACCTATGCCGACCTGCTCGATAAAGTTGAGGCGGTTCTGTTACCCGCTTATGCACAGAAAACCGGGAAAACCACCGATGAAATTGCTGCCATGCTGGCGGATGAGACCTGGATGTCCGGTGCCGAATGTCTGGCACATGGATTTGCTGATCAGGTGACGCCAGCCGTTAAGGCAATGGCATGTATTCAGTCAAAACGTACAGAGGAATTTAAAAAGATGCCGGAATCCATTCGAAACATGATTACTCCGCCACGCAACAGTGCTCCACGCGTACAGGATGATGAACCTGCTGCCTCCCGGACACCAGTGCAGGCAGCAGCACCAGTGGTGGATGAAAACAGCATCCGTGTGCAGGTACTGGCAGAGCAAAAAGCGCGTGTAAACGGTATTAATGATCTGTTTGCCATGTTTGGCGGGCGTTATCAGACGCTGCAGGCTCAGTGCCTTGCCGATCCTGAATGTTCGCTGGAGCAGGCCCGCGAAAAGCTGTTGAACGAGATGGGGCGCGAGTCCACGCCATCCAATAAAAATACCCAGGCTCATATTTATGCCGGGAACGGTAATTTTGTTGGGGACGGGATCCGCCAGGCGCTGATGTCGCGTGCCGGATTTGAAAAAACCGAACGTGATAATGTCTACAACGGAATGACCCTGCGTGAATATGCCCGTATGTCACTGACTGAACGGGGTATTGTGGTTTCCAGTTATAACCCGATGCAGATGGTCGGTGCGGCGTTCACACACAGTACGTCTGACTTCGGTAATATTCTGCTGGATGTTGCGAACAAAGCCATTCTGCAGGGTTGGGAATATGCCCCTGAAACCTACGAACAGTGGACGCGGAAAGGTCAGTTGTCTGATTTTAAAATTGCCCATCGTGTGGGTATGGGGGGCTTCAGTGCTCTGCGTCAGGTGCGTGAAGGGGCGGAATATAAATACGTCACCACCGGAGATAAACAGGCCACTATTGCACTGGCGACCTATGGCGAACTGTTCAGTATCACCCGTCAGGCCATTATCAACGATGATCTGAATATGCTGACCGATGTCCCGATGAAACTGGGTCGTGCGGCGAAATCCACTATTGCCGATCTGGTTTATGCCATTCTGACGTCTAACCCGAAGATCTCCACAGATAATGTAAGCCTGTTCGATAAAGCGAAACATGCAAACGTACTGGAGAGCGCAGCAATGGACGTGGCATCGCTGGATAAAGCCCGCCAGTTGATGCGTGTTCAGAAAGAGGGTGAGCGTCATCTGAATATTCGTCCTGCGTTCGTACTGGTACCGACGGCGATGGAGTCTGTTGCTAACCAGGTCATTCGCTCCTCAAGTGTCAAGGGGGCTGACATTAACGCCGGTATTATTAACCCGGTGAAAGATTTTGCGACCGTTATTGCAGAGCCTCGTCTTGATGATAACAGCCAGACCACCTTTTATCTGGCTGCGTCCAAAGGCTCCGATACGATTGAAGTGGCTTATCTCAACGGTGTGGATACGCCATATATTGATCAGATGGAGGGCTTCAGTGTGGATGGCGTGACAACTAAAGTGCGTATTGACGCCGGTGTTGCGCCAGTTGATCACCGCGGTCTGGTGAAATGTACGGCGTAAACGTTGCAGACAACAACTCTGATGGCCCGTAAGGGCTTTTTTTGTACCTGAAATCAGCCCCTGAACGGGGCTGTGCGGAGACAGTTATGGCAAAGAATTTTGTAGAAGAAGGAAAAACGGTGGCGATTGTTGCCAGTGCAGCCATCAGCAGCGGAGATCTGGTGCAGGTGGGTGATGTTTTTGCGGTGGCGCTGACCGATATTCCACAGGGTGAAACAGGCGACGGCATGACCGAAGGTGTGTTTATGCTGCCTAAGCTGAAAACGGATGACATGAAAACGGGTAATAAGGTCTATCTGAAGTCCGGAAAAGTTCAGCTGACTAACAGCGGCTCTGATCCGCTGGTCGGGGTTGTCTGGGCAGATGCCGGAACCAGTGCAGAAGAAGTGCCGGTAAAACTCAATGTCTGATCCCTTTTCCCGGCTGGCAGCGCGTATGGATGCGATCACGGTCAGAAAGATGGGAAAGACAGCCTCGATTAATGATGTCGATATGACTGTGATCCCGGGAGAAACACTGGCAGAGCTGAATGCTCTGTCCGGACCGTCGGTCTCTCTGGTGGTGTTTTCTTCGGGATACCGCCCACGGCGCGGGGATCGCGTTGTTTATGACGGACAACAATGGACGGTCACACGGCATGAACGCTTTAACGGTAAACCAATGATCTTTATTGAGTAAAGAGGTGTGGGATGAAGGGGCTTGAGAACGCCATCCGCAATCTGAACAGCCTTGATACCCGTATGGTACCGCAGGCCAGCGCATGGACGATAAACCGTGTGGCACAGAAAGCGGTCTCGGTTGCCACGCATCAGGTCGCGCAGAATACCGTGGCGGGAGATAACCAGGTGAAGGGGATCCCTTTTCGGATTGTAAAAGAACGTGTCCGGGTACTGAAAGCCACCCCGACAGGAAAAATGTATGCTCGAATTCGCATTAACCGGGGCAACCTGCCCGCCATTAAGCTGGGGACGGCCCGGGTCAGACTGGCCCGGCGTGGTGGAAAACTGCGGTACCGTGGCAGTGTGCTGAAGGTGGGTAAATATCTTTTCCGGGATGCGTTTATTCAACAACTGGCGAATGGTCGCTGGCATGTGATGCGGCGTATTGACGGCAAAAATCGTTACCCCATTGATGTGGTGAAAATCCCGATGGCCGGACCGCTGACACAGGCATTTGAAGATGCCCGCGACCGCATCATTGCTGCGGAGATGCCGAAACAGCTGGGGTATGCACTGAAACAACAACTGAGGTTATGGCTGACCCGATGAACCGACATACACAAATCCGCCAGGTCGTACTGGCACGCCTTCGGGAACAGTGTGGAGACGGCGCCACGTTTTTTGACGGGCTTCCGGCATTTGTTGATGCGCAGGAACTGCCCGCCGTGGCGGTGTGGCTGAGTGATGCACAGTACACCGGAAAAATGACGGATGAAGATGACTGGCAGGCTGTTCTGCATATTGCCGTCTTCATCCGGCACAGGCACCGGATTCAGAGCTGGATATGTGGATGGAGAGCACCATTTTCCCGGCCCTGAATGATATACCGGCACTTTCCGGACTCATCGACACCCTGAGCCCACTCGGT
>Ga0316615_10061_pt1 | contig 10107 bp, 10 predicted proteins | sample Kosokonia_enrich_2_FD_207733 | JGI IMG/M metagenome (GOLD analysis project Ga0316615, IMG submission 207733) | Wetland soil microbial communities from Old Woman Creek delta, Ohio, United States - Kosokonia_enrich_dilutions | ecosystem: Environmental > Terrestrial > Soil > Wetlands | place: USA... | reverse complement strand
CGCAAGGCGGGTAAAACTGGAGAGTATTTTAGCCCAACTCGCCAGCACCTACCGAAATATGGTTCTGGTTTATTAGGGCTGATTTTGTGGGGATCCCTCAGCCCGAAGGGGTAAGGCTCAGGGATGAACCGAATAAAAAAGCCAACGCACATGCAACTTGAAGTATGACGGGTATAAAAATTTAATTCTGTTATTCCTCATGACGTTCGCGGTTATTTTGTAAACAGTGATTGACTATGCTTACACCATTGAGGTAAAAAACAGCGTTTCATTCATGGAATGGATCAGGCACAATGCCCGGCCATTGATACTTTCCGTCGTCGCGAAATGATTTCGTAGTGAAAGTGTTGATGATTCTGGTTAACAAAAGCGGTGCAATATGCAAGTTTTTATCATGCGTCACGGCGACGCTGCCCTCGATGCAGCCAGTGACTCGGTTCGTCCCTTAACCCCTTGTGGCTGTGACGAATCCCGTCAAATGGCAACATGGTTGAAAGGCCAAAAAGTGGATATTGAACGTGTTCTGATCAGCCCTTTTTTACGTGCTGAACAGACGCTGGAAAAGGTAGGGGAGTGTATGAACCTGCCTGATAACGTGGATGTCCTGCCGGAACTGACGCCTTGCGGCGATATCGGCCTTGTCAGTGCCTATTTACAGGCGCTGGCGAATGAAGGAACTGCTTCTGTGCTGGTGATCTCTCACCTGCCGCTGGTTGGTTACCTGGTGTCCGAGCTTTGCCCGGGTGAAGCACCGCCGATGTTTACTACTTCCGCCATTGCCTGCGTTACGCTGGGTGAAGACGGTAAAGGGGTTTTTGACTGGCAAATGAGTCCCTGCAACCTGAAGATGCGAAAAGCCATCTGAATTCGCCGGACGCTGAAAAACGAAGAGCCGCTTTATGCGGCTCTTGGCGTTTCTGGCATCAGGGCAGTTCCGGCGGCTGCCACTCTTCCACCTCTATCAGTACCAGAATTGCTGCGTCGCCGCCATACTCTTTAGGCGCCTGGTGAAACGCCATCACATGCGGGTGCTGCGCCAGCCACAACGGTGTCTGTTGCTTCAAAATGTGTTTACCGTGGCCGTGCATCACGCAGGCGCAGAACACATGTTCACGGCGACAGGCGGCGATCAGCGCACCCAGTTCTTGCTTCGCCTGTTGCTGTGTTAAACCGTGTAGATCGAGAAACAACTCTGGCGAATAGTCTCCCCGGCGGATCTTTTTCAACTCAAAATGGCTGACATCTTCACGCACATATTTGACCGGACCTTCGGTATTGAGCAGCGGCTGAAACTCGTCGGAAAAGTAGTGACTGTTATCGGCTTGTTCCTGTAATAACCGTTTCACCGGAACTTCGCTGATTTTTTTTCGCACCGGACGATGTACCACGGTATCCTGCTTAAGGCGGCGTGTACCGGTCATTAGTTGCCGGAACAACGCCTGTTCCTCCTCGCTAAGTGATGGTTTCTTTTTCATTTGTGCGTCTCATCTTTTCTTTCCTTCAGTGTACCCGACTCACTGCGGCCCCGGTGAAGCAAAATGCATTTTTCCCTCTGGCTGGTGCGTGGGGTGCTGATTTATCGCCGTCTTCATGGCAAACTAGCCGCCGAATTTAATGCGAGCATGCGCCTGGGGGATACTATGGATAAAATTTTTGTCGATGAAGCAGTGAATGAGCTGCACACCATTCAGGACATGCTGCGTTGGGCGGTCAGCCGCTTCAGCGCCGCGAATATCTGGTACGGTCACGGTACGGATAATCCGTGGGACGAAGCGGTGCAATTGGTGCTGCCGACGCTCTATCTGCCGCTCGATATCCCGGAAGATATGCGCACCGCGCGCCTGACTTCCAGCGAGCGCCACCGCATTGTTGAGCGCGTTATCCGTCGCGTTAACGAGCGTATTCCGGTTGCTTACCTGACCAACAAAGCGTGGTTCTGCGGCCACGAATTTTATGTCGATGAGCGCGTGCTGGTGCCGCGTTCCCCGATTGGCGAGCTTATCAACAACCGCTTTGCCGGGCTGATTGATCAACAGCCGCAACATATTCTGGATATGTGTACCGGCAGTGGCTGTATCGCTATTGCGACGGCGTACGCCTTCCCGGAAGCGGAAGTGGATGCGGTAGATATCTCTGCGGATGCGCTGGCGGTAACGGAGCGCAATATTGAAGAACACGGCCTGATTCACCACGTTACGCCGATCCGTTCCGATCTGTTCCGCGATCTGCCGAAAGTGCAGTACGATCTTATTGTCACCAACCCACCGTATGTCGATGAAGAAGATATGTCTGATCTGCCGTCGGAATACCGTCACGAGCCGGAGCTGGGCCTGGCATCAGGCAGCGACGGGCTGAAACTGACGCGTCGCATTCTGGCCTGCGCCCCGGATTACCTTGCTGATCACGGCATCCTCATTTGTGAAGTCGGCAACAGCATGGTACATCTGATGGAGCTATATCCGGACGTCCCGTTCACCTGGCTGGAGTTTGATAACGGCGGGGACGGCGTCTTTATGCTGACCAAAGCGCAGCTGATTGCCGCACGCGAACACTTCAGCATTTATAAAGATTAAAACGACAAAACGACGCTCAACACCAACAACGACAACGGAGCCGTGATGGCAGGTAACACAATTGGACAACTTTTCCGCGTAACCACGTTTGGCGAATCGCACGGCCTGGCGCTGGGTTGCATCGTTGACGGCGTACCTCCGGGTATTCCGCTGACCGAAGCCGATTTACAACACGATCTCGACAGGCGACGCCCGGGAACATCGCGCTATACCACCCAGCGTCGCGAACCCGATCAGGTGAAGATTCTGTCCGGCGTCTTTGAAGGTGTCACCACCGGCACCAGCATTGGACTGTTGATCGAAAACACCGATCAGCGATCGCAGGATTACGGTGCGATTAAAGACCTGTTCCGTCCGGGTCATGCGGATTACACCTACGAACAAAAATATGGCCTGCGTGACTATCGCGGCGGCGGCCGTTCCTCTGCGCGCGAAACCGCCATGCGCGTGGCTGCTGGCGCGATCGCCAAAAAATATCTGGCGCAGAAATTCGGCATTGTTATTCGCGGTTGTCTGACTCAGATGGGCGAGATCCCGCTGGAGATCAAAGACTGGACGCAGGTTGAACAGAACCCATTTTTCTGCCCGGATCCGGACAAAATCGAGGCGCTGGATGAACTGATGCGCGGCCTGAAAAAAGAGGGCGACTCCATCGGCGCGAAAGTGACTGTGGTGGCCGATGGTGTTCCGGCAGGTTTTGGCGAACCGGTGTTTGACCGTCTTGATGCGGATATCGCGCACGCGCTGATGAGTATCAATGCGGTGAAAGGCGTGGAAATCGGTGACGGCTTTGAAGTCGTGAAGCTGCGCGGCAGCGAAAACCGTGACGAAATCACGCAACAGGGTTTCGAGAGCAACCACGCGGGCGGCATTCTTGGCGGCATCAGCAGCGGGCAGCAAATTATTGCCAATATCGCACTGAAACCCACGTCGAGCATTACTGTGCCGGGTCGTACTATTAATCGTTTTGGCGAAGAAGTGGAGATGGTAACCAAAGGCCGTCACGATCCGTGTGTGGGTATTCGTGCCGTGCCGATCGCCGAAGCGATGCTGGCGATCGTGCTGATAGATCACTTCCTGCGTCAACGTGCGCAAAATGCTGATGTCACTACTGATATTCCACGCTGGTAAACAATGAAAAAAACGGCAATTGCGCTGTTTACTCTGCTGGTGTGCGCCGCCGCGACGGCGGCGACACCGTGGCAAAAACTGACTCATCCGATCACCGGTAGTCCGCAATCCATTGGTGCGTTCGCCAATGGCTGTATCGTTGGCGCGCATGTGCTGCCGCTGCAATCGGACAACTATCAGGTGATGCGCACTGACCAGCGGCGCTACTTTGGTCACCCCGATCTGGTACTGTTTATCCAGCGTCTGAGCAATCAGGTGCACAATCTGGGGCTGGGTACAGTGCTGGTGGGCGACATGGGGATGCCCGCAGGTGGACGTTTCAACGGCGGCCATGCCAGCCATCAATCCGGGTTGGATGTTGATATCTTCCTGCAACTAGCGAAAACGCGCTGGAGTGCCGCACAGTTGCTGAAACCACAGGCGCTGGATCTCGTCTCACCCGATGGTAAGCAGGTCGTGCCCGCGCTGTGGAAGCCGGAAATCAGTAGCATGATCAAACTGGTGGCAAAAGATAACGACGTGACGCGCATTTTCGTTAACCCGGCGATCAAGCAGCAGCTTTGTCTCGATGCCGGAACCGATCGCGACTGGTTGCGTAAAGTGCGTCCGTGGTTCCAGCATCGTGCGCATATGCACGTGCGTCTGCGCTGCCCGGCCGATAGCCTGGAGTGCCAGGATCAACCTCTGCCGCCACCTGGCGACGGTTGCGGCGCAGAACTGCAAAGCTGGTTTGAACCGGCGAAACCCGGCAGCGCAATCCCTGAGAAAAAGACGCCGCCGCCATTGCCGCCGTCTTGTCAGGCTTTACTGGATGAACACGCACTCTGATGGAACTCTTTCAACAATTGTTTATGGTGTCGCCGTCATTACTGGTGGTACTTTTTATTGTCGCACTGCTGGCCGGTTTTATTGACGCGCTAGCGGGCGGCGGCGGGCTGTTAACGGTACCTGCGTTACTGGCGGCTGGCATGACGCCCGCCGCGGCGCTGGCAACGAATAAATTACAGGCCTGCGGCGGTTCGATTTCTGCGTCGCTGTATTTTATCCGCCGCAAAGTGGTGAACCTTGCCGATCAGAAACTCAATATTCTGATGACCTTTATCGGCTCAACTACCGGCGCGCTGCTGGTGCAACATGTGCAATCGGACGTGCTGCGCCAAATCCTGCCGATTCTGGTTATCTGTATTGGCCTCTACTTTCTGTTGATGCCGAAGCTGGGTGAAGACGATCGTCAGCGTCGTTTGTACGGGCTGCCGTTTGCGCTGGTATCCGGCGGATGTGTGGGTTTTTACGACGGTTTCTTCGGCCCCGGCGCCGGTTCATTCTACGCACTGGCTTTTGTGACGCTTGCAGGGTACAACCTGGCGAAATCCACTGCGCATGCCAAAGTACTGAATGCCACCTCGAATATCGGTGGCCTGTTGCTGTTTATTATTGGCGGCAAAGTTGTGTGGGGCACGGGTTTCGTCATGCTGGCCGGGCAGTTTCTCGGCGCGCGGATGGGCTCGCGTCTGGTGCTCAGCAAAGGGCAAAAACTCATTCGTCCGATGATTGTGATTGTCTCGGCGGTGATGAGTGCAAAACTTCTTTATGACAGTCACGGCCAGGAGATCCTCCATTTTCTGGGGGTGAACGTATGACACATCACTACCAACAATTAATTGATATTTTTGACGCCTGCTTTGCCGACGATTTTAATACCCGTCTGATTAAAGGCGACGACGAACCGATCTATCTTCCTGCTGATGCGGACGCGCCTTATAACCGCATTGTTTTTGCTCACGGTTTTTATGCCAGCGCGTTACATGAGATTTCGCACTGGTGTATCGCTGGCGCCGAGCGTCGTAAGCAGGTGGATTTTGGCTACTGGTATTGCCCTGACGGCCGCGATGCGGCGACGCAGGGGCAGTTCGAGGATGTCGAGGTAAAACCGCAGGCGTTTGACTGGTTGTTCTGCGTGGCGGCGGGTTTCCCGTTTAATGTCAGTTGCGACAACCTGGAAGGCGATGTTGAGCCGGATCGTATCGTGTTTCAGCGCCGCGTTCATGCGCAGGTCATGGCTTATCTGGAGCAGGGAATTCCCCCGCGTCCGGCACGTTTTATCAAGGCATTACAGGATTATTATCAAACGTCGCCTTTAGCGGCAGAACAGTTCCCATGGCCGGAAGATCTTTGAAGCCATGTTGTCAAAAGAGGAAGAGAGATGATCGCGGAGTTTGAATCACGCATTCTGGCGTTAATCGATAATATGGTGGATCACGCCAGTGATGATGAGTTGTTTGCGGGCGGTTATCTGCGCGGCCACCTGACGCTGGCGGTGGCTGAACTGGAAGGCGATGACAACTATTCGCCGGAAAATCTGCACCAGAAAGTCACCGGTAGCGTGGAAACCGCCATTCAGGCCGGAGAACTGTCGCCGCGCGATCAGGCGCTGGTGATGGGCATGTGGGAAAACCTGTATCAGCAGGCGAAGTCTCATTAAGGGGCGTTTTATACCCTAAATAATTCGAGTTGCAGGAAGGCGGCGACGCAGCGACAAATTCGTCGGGAACGAATTTGCCCAACCGAAGGTTGGCCTCCGGTGAGAGACAGGATGTCTCTCAGTAATCCCCGGGAGCTTACTTCAGTAAGTGACTGGGGTGAGCGACAAATCTGCCGGGAGCAGATTTGAACGCTGTAAGCAGCGGCCCCGAAGGGGTAAGGCTCAGGGATGAGCCGAATAAAAAAGCCAACGCACATGCAGCTTGAAGTATGACGGGTATACCGGGTAATGCTGACGCTTATCCGGCCAATATCCAGGCCTACGGGTTTGTAGGCTGGATAAAACAACACCGCTATCCGGCACTATTCGGCAAATGTGGCCACCTTCACTTCACCGCTCTGCCTTTCAATAACTTCCTGACCCACAAACGATTCGGATTGAGGGCTGCCAGCGTTTCACCATCCAGCGGAATCGGCTCGTTACTCATCTGCGAAGCCAGAATCTCAGCCGCCAGCGGCGCGCTGCACAAACCGCGCGAACCGAGCGCACCGAGCATGAATAAACCTTCGTAGACGGGTGCGCTGACCGCTTCTTCCGGCCGTTCTGCCAGTTGGGCGTAAGCTGCTAGTGTCGCGTCAAAATCGGCGATATTCCCGACCATTGGCAGATGATCCCGTGTTGCACAGCGCACACCGCAGCGCGCTTCGCCGGCGCTGACATCCACCTCTTTTGCCCATGCCGCATGCGGGAAACAATCGATAAGCCGCTGGCGATTCTGTTGCTGATCCGCCTCGCTGTAATCTGCCTTCTGCTGCCCGCGATGATAGCTGGCACCGATGCAGTGCTGCTGGTTATGCGGGTTCTGCGGCGTCAGATAACCGTCGTAGCACAGCACCTGGCGAAGCGCAGAGAGCATATTGCTGGTCGGAATATGACTGACCTGACCGGCAACAGGATAGACGGGCAGTTTCTCCGTTTGCGGGAAATGATGAATGCGATGACCGTTGGCCAGCACTACTGCTGCATGCGCTCGCAGGCCGCCACGGCGGAAATGAAGTTGCCAGTGCTGATCTTCACGGCTCAAACGCTCAATATCATGTCCATAATGCACTTGCAGGCCTTGCTCGCAAGCCAGCTTAATCGCGGTGGCCGTTAACTGCGCCGGGCAGAGCCAGCCGCCGAGCGGGTAATTCACGCCGCCGCATTCCGTTTCTACGCCGGTTTCGGCTTTCACCACCTGTGCGTTAATCGCCCTGGCAATCTCCGGCGGCAGATCCAGCGTCAACATTTGCGCGATTTTTTGTTGGCTTTTTTCATCCCATCCAAGCTGTGTGACGCCACACCACTGATGGTCAAACGGCACGGGTAACGCATCGTACAGACGGCGGGCAAAGGTAAACGCTGCGGGGAAGAAGCGGGTCAGCGCCGGATCGTGAGCGCTGAGCAGCGGATAAAGCGCCCCCTGGCGGTTGCCGGATGCGCCTTCGGCGGGCTCGTCGTCGGCGCAGTAAAGTGTCACCTGCCAGCCGCGTCGCAGTAAGGCCAGCGATAACAGCGCGCTGGCGACACCGCCGCCAATCAGAGCCACATCACGTACCTCTGTGCCGCTGCGGGCAAACCACGGCATACGTGGTACAGGCGCAATGATGTTCTCCATTACGCCGGTCAGCATTTCGCGTTTGCGGCCAAAACCTTTACTTTTGCGCATGGTAAACCCGGCCTCCTGCAAACCCCGACGAACAAAACCTGCCGAGGTAAAGGTCGCCAGTGTGCCGCCCGGCCTTGCCAGGCGAGCCATCGTGGCAAACAGGTTAGGGGTCCACATATCCGGGTTTTTCGCCGGTGCAAAGCCATCCAGGAACCAGGCGTCGACGCGCTGGTTTATTGAATCATCGAGCGTATCGGTGAGTTGATTGATATCACCAAACCATAAATCCAGCGTCACACGACCTTCATCGAGCAGCAGTCGGTGGCAGCCGCCAAAGGGCAGCGGCCACTGCGCCTGTAACTGTTCCGCCCATGACGCCAGTTCCGGCCAGTGTGCGTGGGCTTTGTGCAGATCGTCCCGGGTGAGAGGATATTTTTCAAAACTGATGAAATGTAATCTTTCCAGGGTAGCGTCAGGATTGGCTGCGCGAAAGGCCGCGAATGCCTGCCACAACGTGAGGAAATTCAGACCGGTGCCAAAACCGCTCTCCGCGACCACAAACAACTGGCGCGGATGGTCAGGGAAACGTTGTTCCAGTTGGTTGCCGCCGAGAAAAACATAACGCGTCTCTTCCAGTCCGTTATCATTAGAGAAGTAGACGTCATCGAAATCTCGGGAAACAGGTGTACCCTCAGCGTTGAATTCGAGGTTGGCGGATTGTATAGCGGTTTGTTTCACGTAAGTTACTCGTCCATCAGGCAGTGCCTCGATCTTAACGAGGGACAAAGAAAGGCGCAAATTTCTGCCGAAAATGTCTGATCGGACTTGTTCGGCGTACAAGTGTACGCTATCTTGCGACACGAAACTTAATTAGTGCGACTTAGGGGTATTGAATGAAACGTGCAGTGATTACTGGCCTGGGCATCGTTTCCAGCATTGGTAATAACCAGCAGGAAGTCCTGGCATCTCTGCGTGAAGGACGCTCAGGGATCACATTCTCTCAGGAATTTAAAGATTCCGGCATGCGCAGCCACGTATGGGGTAACGTTAAACTGGACACCACTGGTTTGATCGACCGTAAAGTGGTTCGTTTCATGAACGATGCCTCTATCTATTCCTATCTTTCCATGCAGCAGGCGATTGAAGATGCTGGCCTGAAAGCCGAGGTTTATCAGAACAACCCGCGCGTGGGTCTGATCGCAGGTTCTGGCGGTTCTTCTAAATCTCAGGTTTTCGGCGCTGATGCAATGCGTAGCCCGCGTGGTCTGAAAGCGGTGGGGCCTTATGTGGTGACCAAAGCGATGGCGTCGGCGGTATCCGCTTGCCTCGCAACACCCTTTAAAATCCACGGTGTTAACTACTCTATCAGTTCTGCTTGCGCCACTTCAGCGCATTGCATCGGTAACGCGGTAGAACAGATTCAACTGGGTAAACAGGATATCGTTTTTGCTGGCGGCGGCGAAGAGCTGTGCTGGGAAATGGCCTGTGAATTTGACGCGATGGGCGCGCTGACCACCAAATACAACGAAACGCCAGAAAAAGCTTCCCGTACCTATGACACTCACCGTGATGGTTTCATTATCGCGGGCGGCGGCGGTATGGTTGTTGTTGAAGAGCTGGAACATGCGCTGGCGCGTGGCGCGCACATCTACGCAGAGATCGTTGGCTACGGCGCGACTTCTGATGGTGCAGACATGGTAGCGCCGTCAGGTGAAGGCGCAGTGCGTTGCATGAAGATGGCAATGCAAGGCGTTGATACACCGATCGACTACCTGAACTCCCACGGGACTTCCACGCCAGTTGGCGACGTGAAAGAGCTGGGCGCTATCCGCGAAGTGTTCGGCGACAACAGCCCGGCTATCTCCGCCACCAAAGCGATGACCGGTCACTCTCTGGGCGCTGCTGGTGTACAGGAAGCGATCTACTCGCTGCTGATGCTGGAACACGGTTTTATCGCGCCGAGCATCAATATTGACGAGCTGGACGAGCAGGCTGCTGGCCTGAACATCGTGACAAAACCGATGGAAGCCGCGCTGACGACGGTAATGTCCAACAGCTTCGGTTTTGGCGGTACTAACGCCACACTGGTGATGCGCAAACTGAAATAAGTTTGTTTGCAAGCAAATGAAGAGAGCCACTGGCTCTCTCAGACTGCTGACGAACCCCATGTTTGTGCATGGGGTTCATCTTTTGTAGCGACCGCAGGTCGCGATCGCGATATTTTTCCGTTATCACGCCATCATGGCTTTCTGATGGCTTTCCGGGATCCCGGC
>Ga0316615_10060_pt1 | contig 13046 bp, 10 predicted proteins | sample Kosokonia_enrich_2_FD_207733 | JGI IMG/M metagenome (GOLD analysis project Ga0316615, IMG submission 207733) | Wetland soil microbial communities from Old Woman Creek delta, Ohio, United States - Kosokonia_enrich_dilutions | ecosystem: Environmental > Terrestrial > Soil > Wetlands | place: USA... | reverse complement strand
TTTGAGATTTTTGGCCAGTTCGTTAGCCAGAGCTTGCAACTGTTTTTCGTCCATACATTAACCTTCATTTGATGGTGAATTGAACATATCAAAATCAGGCAATTACACAAATCTATGTACAGGCTCCTGTGATACCTAACGATTGGGTTCTGCTATGACCCACGACAGGGACATCACCAACAACATGGTAGAGGACATCAAAGAAGCGCTGATTCTCGTTGGCTGTCTGTTTCCGCCACTTTTGACCTTTATCCTTTATATAGTCACTCCACGTTTCCAACAGCCTTGGACCGGGTGCTGGTGCAGCCTCAGTAATTGTCTCAATATTTTGCTCTACTGGCGCGGGGTTAACTGGCGGGACTGCATTTTGTAAAGCTGACCCCATCGAATCAATGATCTGCTGGTATCGTATCAAATCACGGGAATAGAATGCTTCATAAGCCTGTGACATAAGGGCCTGGTTCATATCTATCTGGCTTGAGACGCGGTTAATCTGGTCAAGATCTGCATCTTTGACATTCAACTTTTTCATTTTCAGCGCTGCGATCATCATTCGGGCTGTCATATCGTCGCCACTGTACATCTTGCCCAAATGGTGGTTAGCGTAGCCTCGCGCTTCGTTTGCTGTATCTGGCGGCGATAAAGGCTCGCCAGTGATTTCCTTGTGATACCGTCCTAATTCTGGCAATCGTTTAGCCTCTTCAAGACCACCTCTAAGCCAGTTCAGCAGGTATTCGTCGAAATCCTTTTTTGTGGCGTCCCGGAAACCTTGCAGGCGCATTTTGAATACTTCTACGCTCATGGTTCCATTCTGTACAAGGGGGATAAAAGGGCGAACTTGGCTCATAAGCATTTCGGCTTGTTTTAAACTGTCAGTGCCGAGTGAAACTCGGATGAAACGAGTTGAATCATTTAATCTAAAATTCGTGTAGTATGTGCGCCCACGAATCATTGTGTGTGACAGCTTGTGTGACACGTTGTTTGCCATGCTGTGTACCATGAAAGAGTTACAGATCAGTGAGTTAAGTTGATTTTTTAGCTAACTCGTTGTTTTAGAAAGTATACCAGACGCCTGTGAAGGCGACACCTAAGGATGCTCTATGAGCGAAAAACTACAGAAAGTGCTGGCGCGAGCTGGCCACGGCTCCCGCCGTGAGATCGAATCTATTATTGAAGCTGGCCGCGTCAGCGTGGACGGTAAAATCGCGACACTGGGTGACCGCGTTGAGGTGACGCCGGGGCTAAAAATTCGTATCGATGGTCATCTCATTTCGGTGAAAGAGTCCGTTGAGCAAATTTGTCGTGTGCTGGCGTACTACAAACCAGAAGGTGAGCTCTGTACCCGCAACGATCCTGAAGGCCGCCCGACAGTCTTCGATCGCCTGCCGAAATTGCGTGGCGCACGCTGGATTGCTGTTGGTCGCCTCGATGTCAATACCTGCGGTCTGTTGCTGTTCACCACCGACGGCGAGCTGGCGAACCGCCTGATGCACCCGAGCCGTGAAGTCGAGCGCGAATACGCCGTGCGTGTATTTGGTGAAGTGGATGATGCGAAACTGCGCGATCTCGCGCGCGGTGTGCAACTTGAAGACGGCCCGGCGGCGTTTAAGACCATCAAATTCAGCGGTGGTGAAGGTATTAACCAGTGGTACAACGTGACCCTGACCGAAGGACGTAACCGCGAAGTGCGTCGCCTTTGGGAAGCGGTGGGTGTCCAGGTTAGCCGCCTGATCCGCGTACGTTATGGTGATATCCCGCTGCCAAAAGGCCTGCCGCGCGGTGGCTGGACGGAACTGGATCTGGCGCAGACCAACTATCTGCGCGAGCTGGTTGGCCTGGACGCTGAAACGCAATCAAAAGTGGCGGTAGAGAAAGATCGTCGTCGCATGAAAGCAAACCAGATCCGTCGTGCCGTGAAGCGACACAGCCAACCTGGCGGCACTCGCCGTCCCGGCAGTGCGCGTAACAAAAACGATTAACAGAAAAGGGGCGAAAGCCCCTTTTTACCGCCTGAATTGGCGTTGCTCGTCAACTGGTCTGCATCATCGGCAGACCAGATTTATCATTAATAATCAATACCGATCTGCGCTTTAATACCTGCCTCGAAAGCATGTTTAACCGGACGTAGTTCGCTGACTGTATCCGCCAGTTCCAGAATATCCCGGTGACAGCCGCGTCCCGTAATGATCACAGTTTGCATCGGTGGACGGTTACGCAGCGCGTTCAGCACTGTTTCCAGCGGCAAATAATCATACGCCACCATATAGGTCAGCTCATCGAGCAGCACCATGTCCAGAGAAGGATCTGCCAGCATTTTCTCCGCGTGTTGCCACACCGCCAGACAAGCCGCTGTGTCGCTTTCGCGATTTTGTGTGTCCCAGGTAAAACCTGTCGCCATGACCTGAAATTCCACGCCAAATGGCTCCAGCAAGTTACGTTCGCCATTTGGCCAGGTCCCTTTGATAAACTGGATCACGCCGACCTTTTTCCCATGTCCGACTGCACGCGTAGCGGTGCCGAATGCCGCGGTAGTTTTGCCTTTACCGTTGCCGGTGAAGACAATAATAATTCCACGTTCGTCCTGCGCGGCGGCCACGCGGGCATCAACGCGTTCTTTTACGCGCTGCTGACGTTGCTGATAACGTTCTTCACTCATTGTGCGATCCCTGGTTGACGGCCGGGTTGCGCATCGAAGCTCATCCCGGTTTTGCGTCGGCTGTCATCGCCCATCAGCCACAAATAGAGTGGCATAATATCGGCGGGGGTTTTCAGTTTTTGCGGATCTTCTGTAGGGAAGGCGCTGGCACGCATTTTGGTACGCGTGCCGCCCGGGTTGATACAGTTGACCCGCAGGCGGTTCTGGTACTCTTCGGCCAGCACCTGCATCATTCCCTCGGTGGCGAATTTTGACGCTGCGTAAGCGCCCCAGTTGGCTCGTCCCTGGCGGCCAACACTGGAAGAGGTGAACACCAGCGAACCGCTGTCTGATTTGAGTAATAAAGGAAGAAGCGCCTGCGTAAGATAGAATGTTGCGTTGACATTGACCTGCATAACGGCATCCCAGGTCGCAGGATCCTGTTCGCACATCGGGCAGACATCTCCCAGTAAACCGGCGTTGTGCAGCACGCCATCAAGGTGTGGTGTGGCGGCTGTGATCGTTGCCGCCAACTGCTGGCACTCTTCCGGCGTACAGGTTGCCATATCCAGAGTAAACCACTGCGCTTGCTGACCTTCATCCTTTATTGCCTGAGCGACCTGGCGTAATTTCGTTTCCTGGCGTCCGAGCAAGATCAGGCTTGCGCCGTGGCGAGCGTAGGTCAGAGCGGCTTCTTTACCGATGCCATCACTGGCGCCGGTAACAAGAATAATGCGGTCGTTTAGCAGATCGCGTTGCGGCTGATAATGCACACTGTCTCCTCAGGCCGGGTTGGTAATCACCTTCATATGTTGGCTTTATGCCTTAAATGACAGGCTATTTCAATCAGCCTCGCGGAGAGTTGCGCAACCTTTAAGCCAGAGAGTGTTAAAAAATTCAGCAACATGGCACATTTGGTGCTGGGCATGTGCGAGACGCGCCCGGACGGCTCATGTACACTGGAGCCATTATTATTGGTGTAACCGAGGTGGTATGCGTGGAATTACTGTCTGAATATGGTCTGTTTTTGGCCAAGATCGCGACTGTGGTAGTGGCGATTGCGGTGATAGCGATGCTTATTGTCAATCTGACGCAGCGCAAGCGCCAACGGGGCGAGCTGAAAATTACCCGTTTGAGTGAGCAGTATAAAGAGATGCAGGAGGAGATGTCTGCTTCGTTGCTGGACGATCATCAGCAGAAACAGTGGCATAAAGCGCAGAAGAAAAAGCTGAAGCAGGAGGCAAAGGAAGCCAAAGCGAAAGCAAAAGCAGGGAAAAGCGTTGACCCGGCAAAATCGCGCGTTTATGTGCTGGATTTCAAAGGCAGTATGGACGCCGGAGAAGTCAGCGGGTTGCGCGAGGAAATTACCGCCGTGCTGACCGTGGCAAAACCGCAGGATCAGGTCGTTCTACGACTTGAAAGCCCCGGCGGCGTGGTGCACGGCTACGGTCTAGCGGCTTCCCAATTGCAGCGCCTGCGTGACAGACATATTCCGCTGACCATCGCCGTTGATAAAGTGGCAGCCAGCGGCGGTTATATGATGGCCTGCGTGGCCGACAAAATTGTTGCTGCACCCTTCGCCATTATTGGCTCTATCGGCGTGGTGGCGCAGATCCCTAACTTCAATCGTTTTCTGAAAGGCAAAGAGATCGATATTGAACTGCATACTGCCGGACAGTTTAAACGTACGCTAACGCTACTGGGTGAAAATACCGAAGAAGGGCGACAGAAATTCCGCGAAAGCCTGAATGAAACTCATGACTTGTTTAAAGATTTTGTTCATCAGATGCGCCCGGTGCTGGATATTGAAAGCGTGGCGACCGGTGAGCACTGGTACGGCTCTCAGGCGCTGGAGAAGGGCCTGATTGATCAGATTGGCACCAGCGACGAACTGCTGCTCAGCCTGTATGAGGATCATGACGTTATTGGTGTCCGATACCAGCAACGCAAGAAAATGATGGAACGGTTTACCGGCGGTGCGACAGAGAGTATTGACCATTTGCTGATGCGCTGGTGGCAGCGCGGGCAAAAACCCCTGATGTAAACAAAACGCGAGGTCAGAAGCCTCGCGTTTTTAGTTAGTCGATAAGATGATACTTTTCAGAAAGTTCATGGGCTAAGTATTTGAACATATTGAATACTGCTGTGCTTTTCGGCGTCGGCAGACCTTGTTCATCCAGGTAGTACTCGCCGCTGAATACCAGCACGCCATTGCGCTGGGTAACATCGGTGGCGGCAATACCTGCCAGCGTATCTTCATGCTCACGGATCAGTTTGTTAGCCAGCTCCAGCAACGTCTGGCGATCGATAGGTTGAGATGTACCGGTCATTTTTCTACTCCTCAAAATTTTCTGAAGTTTACCGCTGGCCCGGACAGGGAGCAAATTTTCCCTGTTTTTGCAAAGGGTTTGGCCTGTTGTTGTGCTGGCGCGTTTCGTTTTTGCGTGCTAATAAAGTTGCGTAACAAATTTTATCAGGTACAGTGTGACGCTTTCGTCAACCTGGCAACAGAATTGCTTGACATTCGACCATAACACAGTCGTACAACATCACCCTGACGCGAAAAAGCTTGTAAACTCAGCCACCTGAATGCTCCGTTTGACGCGCCTGGCCAGATATGGGGTTGATATCTCCAGTTGTTGCCGCAATAGTGAATGTTCGTCGTGGGTGGTGTTAAGCAATGTCGACGTATTCCTGGAAGAATTAAATTAGGTAAAGGTGAATATGGGTAAAGCTCTCGTTATCGTTGAGTCCCCGGCAAAAGCCAAAACGATCAATAAATATCTGGGTAATGACTATGTGGTTAAATCCAGTGTTGGTCATATCCGTGATTTGCCGACCAGCGGCTCAGCACCCAAAAAGAGTGCAGACTCAGCCTCCACCAAAACGGCTAAGAAGCCTAAAAAGGATGAACGCGGCGCTCTTGTCAATCGCATGGGGATCGACCCATGGCACAACTGGGATGCACATTACGAAGTGCTGCCAGGTAAAGAGAAGGTGGTTTCTGAACTGAAATCGCTGGCTGAAAAAGCCGACCACATCTATCTCGCAACTGACCTTGACCGCGAAGGGGAAGCCATTGCATGGCACCTGCGGGAAGTGATCGGCGGTGATGAAAAACGCTACAGCCGCGTGGTGTTTAACGAAATCACCAAGAATGCCATTCGCCAGGCTTTTGAAAAGCCAGGTGAACTGAATATTGACCGTGTGAATGCTCAGCAGGCGCGCCGCTTTATGGATCGCGTTGTGGGTTACATGGTTTCTCCTCTGCTGTGGAAGAAAATTGCCCGTGGCCTTTCTGCTGGCCGCGTACAGTCTGTTGCTGTCCGTCTGGTGGTTGAACGCGAACGCGAAATCAAAGCCTTTGTTCCGGAAGAGTTCTGGGAAATCGATGCCGCTACCGCGACGCCTGGCGGAGACGCATTGCCACTGCAGGTGACACATCATGGTGACAAAGCGTTCCGTCCGGTCAATCGCGAACAGACAATGGCCGCCGTTAGTCTGCTGGAGAAAGCGCGTTACACCGTACTGGAGCGGGAAGATAAGCCGACCAGCAGCAAGCCGGGCGCGCCGTTTATCACCTCCACGTTGCAGCAGGCTGCCAGTACGCGTCTCGGCTTTGGCGTGAAGAAAACCATGATGATGGCGCAGCGTCTGTACGAAGCCGGTTACATCACCTACATGCGTACCGACTCAACCAATCTGAGCCAGGACGCTGTCAGCATGGTTCGCGGCTATATTGCCGACAATTTCGGTAAGAAATACCTGCCGGAGTCTGCTAACCAGTACGCCAGTAAAGAGAACTCCCAGGAAGCGCACGAAGCGATTCGCCCTTCCGATGTTGCGGTGCAGGCTGAGTCGCTGAAGGATATGGAAACCGACGCGCAGAAGCTGTATCAGCTTATCTGGCGTCAGTTCGTCGCCTGTCAGATGACGCCAGCGCAGTACGATTCCACGACGCTGACCGTTGGCGCGGGCGATTTCCGCCTCAAAGCGCGCGGGCGTATTTTGCGCTTTGATGGCTGGACAAAAGTAATGCCTGCATTGCGCAAGGGCGATGAAGATCGCACTCTGCCGTCGGTGAATAAAGGCGATGTGCTGTCGCTCGTCGAACTGACTCCGGCGCAACACTTTACCAAGCCGCCAGCGCGTTTCAGCGAAGCTTCGCTGGTTAAAGAGCTTGAAAAACGCGGTATTGGCCGTCCGTCCACCTATGCGTCGATCATTTCGACCATTCAGGACAGGGGCTATGTGCGCGTGGAAAATCGTCGTTTCTACGCGGAAAAAATGGGTGAAATCGTCACCGATCGCCTGGAAGAGAACTTCCGCGAGCTAATGAATTACGACTTTACTGCGCAGATGGAAGACAGCCTTGACCGGGTTGCAAACCATGAAGCCGAGTGGCGTAAGGTGCTGGACAGTTTCTTTGGCGATTTTTCTCGCCAGCTTGAGCAAGCTGAACAGGATCCGGAAGTTGGCGGGATGCGACCAAACCAGATGGTGCTGACCAGCATCGACTGCCCGACCTGCGGCCGTAAAATGGGGATCCGTACCGCCAGTACTGGCGTGTTTCTCGGCTGTTCCGGCTATGCGTTGCCGCCAAAAGAGCGCTGCAAAACCACCATTAACCTGGTGCCGGAAAACGAAGTGCTTAATGTGCTGGAAGGCGATGACGCGGAAACCAACGCGCTTCGCGCCAAACGTCGTTGCCAGAAATGCGGTACGGCGATGGACAGCTACCTCATTGATCCGAAGCGTAAATTACATGTCTGTGGAAATAACCCCACCTGTGATGGCTACGAAATCGAAGAGGGAGAGTTCCGCATCAAAGGGTATGACGGCCCGATCGTTGAGTGTGAGAAATGCGGTTCTGAAATGCACCTGAAAATGGGGCGTTTTGGTAAGTACATGGCATGTACCAACGACGATTGCAAAAACACGCGTAAAATTCTGCGTAACGGTGAAGTTGCGCCGCCGAAGGAAGATCCGGTGCCTTTGCCGGAGCTGCCTTGTGAGAAGTCCGACGCTTATTTCGTTCTGCGTGATGGTGCTGCCGGAGTGTTCCTCGCAGCCAATACCTTCCCGAAATCGCGTGAAACACGTGCGCCGTTGGTGGAGGAGTTGTATCGCTTCTGCGATCGTCTGCCGGAAAAACTGCGTTACCTGGCCGCTGCTCCACAGCAGGATCCGGAAGGTAATAAAACGATTGTCCGCTTTAGCCGTAAAACCAAACAGCAATATGTGGCATCGGAAAAAGAGGGAAAAGCAACCGGATGGTTGGCTTTCTATATCGATGACAAATGGACTGAAGCTAAAAAATAAGCGACTTCAGTTACTTATCTACAAAGGGCCGCTCTGTCGGCCCTTTTTTATGCCTGTATTATTATTCTTTGTTCGCTGCTATACACAGAAGCCATAAATGATATAGTTGTTATAGCAATACGTTTTTTTATTATGAAATCGTCTTAAGCGATTACCCGTTTGCGTACTTGGGATGGTCTGTTATGAAACTACAACAGCTTCGTTATATCGTCGAGGTGGTGAATCACAACCTCAATGTCTCCTCGACGGCGGAAGGGCTTTATACTTCCCAGCCTGGTATCAGTAAGCAAGTTCGCATGCTGGAAGATGAACTGGGGATCCAAATTTTTGCCCGCAGCGGCAAGCATCTTACCCAGGTGACACCTGCCGGGCAGGAAATTATCCGTATTGCGCGTGAAGTCCTGTCGAAAGTGGATGCGATTAAATCGGTGGCAGGGGAACATACTTGGCCCGATAAAGGTTCACTGTATGTCGCCACCACACATACCCAGGCGCGTTATGCGCTGCCCAATGTCATTAAAGGTTTTATTGAGCGTTACCCGCGCGTCTCGTTGCATATGCATCAGGGTTCGCCCACGCAAATTGCTGAAGCGGTGTCGAAAGGCAATGCCGATTTCGCCATTGCCACCGAGGCGTTACATCTGTATGACGATCTGGTGATGCTGCCGTGCTATCACTGGAATCGTTCAATCGTGGTCACGCCGGACCATCCGCTGGCTTCAAAGCAGTCCGTTACGATTGACGAGTTGGCGCAGTATCCGCTGGTAACGTACACCTTTGGTTTTACGGGGCGTTCTGAGCTGGATACCGCGTTTAATCGCGCTGGGTTAACGCCGCGTATTGTCTTTACCGCTACCGATGCAGACGTTATTAAAACTTATGTAAGGCTTGGTCTCGGAGTAGGTGTTATTGCCAGTATGGCGGTCGATCCGGTCTCCGATCCGGATCTGGTTAAGCTGGATGCACATGAGATTTTCAGCCACAGTACAACCAAAATTGGCTTCCGTCGCAGCACTTTCTTACGCAGCTATATGTATGATTTTATTCAACGCTTTGCGCCGCATTTAACTCGTGATGTGGTCGATACTGCTGTGGCATTGCGTTCTAATGAAGATATAGAAGCGATGTTTAAAGATATTAAGTTGCCGCAAAAATAATGTCGGAGGGTATCTTTCTGACTGAAAAGATACCCTTAACCCTGACTAAAGTTAAATTGCTATTATCATCATCTGACTTATAAAAAATCTTCCGCAGTGATTGAAATCACACCCTCAAAGCAGATACTGTCACTAATTAGCGACAAAAATAGAAACTAAATTACTGGTCTGCAAATTTATTACTTCAATAATTTATTTGTGGTCAAAAGATTAAATATTTCTTTGAAAATGGTGAGTAAATTCACTGGATTTTCGGCTAAAGTTCTTTTAGGATTTGTCTCATCTCATGATTAATCGTACCTATTGTTGGTGCCAAAAATGATAAGTGATGTCGATTGTGCGAGGTTAGCAATGCCATCAGGAAGTGAAGAGCCAAAAAGGGATCCAGAGCTCAAGCGTAAAGCCTGGCTGGCTGTATTTCTTGGTTCTGCCTTATTTTGGGCGGTTACTGCGTTATTGATCTGGAAATTCTGGGGTTAAAATGGCTATAGCGGGTCGATTAGAACCAGTTAATCAAGTATGTCAGTTGCGTGACACGCCACAGAAAGCGAGAACCAAAACTGTGACCTCTATACCGGCATGCTGGAAACTGACGCCACAGCAGCAAGCTTTTATTGATGCCTTCGCGGAAGACGACACCAAAAAACAATAAATATATCATCAGAATAATTGTGGAAAATTATCCTCGCTATTCATTGATATGTTCTTATGTACTCTTTAATTAATACACGGCATAAATGAATTGAGTAAAGACTCAGTTTTAATGAATAGTTTTTTTGGTAATTTGTTGATGAATAATGATTGTCGAATGAAATACTGGTCGTGGATCACCGTGTTTTCTGTTTCCATCCTCTTTTGGGCTCAGATTGTCTGGATGCTCTTCCGGTAATAAATTGAAAAACCTCGCAAAATGCGGGGTTTTTTAATTTCCTCGCCTGCAAATTTACCCGTTTGTAGCAATTCGGGTTGTTATCAAATCGTTACGATATGTTTGTGTTATCTTTAATACAGACCCTGAAGATCCTCAGGGTATCGCAATCCCTGTAAGTAAGGAGGAGCACATGTCGTTGACCCTACGCGAAGCCAGTAAGGACACGTTGCAGGCAGAGAATAAAACTTACCACTACTACAGCTTGCCGCTGGCCGCCAGACAACTTGGGGATATTGCGCGTCTACCCAAGTCACTTAAAGTACTACTCGAAAACCTTCTGCGCTGGCAGGATGAAGAATCCGTCACTGAAGAGGATATCCGTGCGCTGGCGGGCTGGCTAAGCACCGCTCACGCAGACAGAGAAATTGCCTATCGCCCGGCCAGGGTTCTGATGCAGGATTTTACTGGTGTTCCCGCAGTCGTTGATCTTGCGGCCATGCGTGAAGCGGTAAAACGCCTCGGTGGTAATACCGACAAAGTAAACCCGTTGTCACCGGTTGATTTGGTTATCGACCACTCTGTCACTGTTGATCATTTTGGTGACGATGATGCGTTCGAAGAGAATGTCCGGCTGGAGATGGAACGTAACCATGAGCGCTACGTCTTCCTGCGCTGGGGCCAACAAGCCTTCAGCCGCTTCAGCGTCGTACCGCCTGGTACCGGTATTTGTCACCAGGTCAACCTTGAATACCTCGGCAAAGCCGTGTGGAGCGAATTACGGGACAAAGAGTGGGTTGCTTATCCGGACACGCTGGTCGGTACCGATTCTCACACCACGATGATCAATGGTCTGGGCGTGTTGGGCTGGGGCGTTGGTGGTATTGAAGCGGAAGCCGCCATGCTAGGCCAGCCAGTTTCAATGCTCATTCCTGACGTCGTTGGTTTTAAACTGACCGGTAAACTGCGGGAAGGCATTACCGCCACCGACCTGGTGCTGACGGTGACGCAGATGTTGCGTAAACACGGTGTGGTGGGGAAATTCGTCGAATTTTATGGTGACGGACTCGATTCGCTGCCGCTCGCCGATCGCGCTACTATCGCCAATATGGCGCCGGAGTATGGTGCCACTTGTGGTTTTTTCCCTATTGATGCCGTAACGCTTGAATATATGCGCCTGAGCGGGCGTAGCGAAGAGCAGGTTGCGCTGGTCGAAGCCTACGCGAAAGCGCAGGGCATGTGGCGTAACCCGGGTGATGAGCCGATATTCACCAGCACACTCGAACTGAATATGCATGATGTCGAGGCAAGCCTTGCTGGCCCAAAACGGCCACAGGATCGTGTGGCGCTTAACGATGTGCCTAAAGCCTTTGCCGCCAGCTCTGAACTGGAACTGAATATGGCGCAGAAGGACCGCAAACCGGTCGACTACGTGCTCAATGGACATTCATATCAATTGCCGGATGGCGCGGTGGTCATTGCGGCCATTACTTCCTGTACGAATACCTCAAACCCCAGCGTGCTGATGGCTGCTGGGTTATTGGCAAAGAAAGCCGTCACACTTGGGTTGAAACGTCAGCCGTGGGTAAAAGCTTCACTGGCACCGGGTTCGAAAGTGGTTTCCGATTACCTGGCACAGGCGCGCCTGACGCCATACCTCGATGAGTTGGGTTTTAACCTGGTCGGGTATGGTTGTACGACCTGTATCGGCAACTCCGGCCCGTTGCCGGAACCGATTGAGCAGGCGATCCGCAAGGGCGATCTGATGGTTGGCGCGGTGCTTTCGGGCAACCGTAACTTTGAAGGCCGCATTCATCCGCTGGTAAAAACCAACTGGTTGGCGTCTCCGCCGCTGGTGGTGGCTTACGCGCTGGCAGGGAACATGAATATCAACCTCGCAGCCGATCCTTTGGGCCACGATCGGAAAGGTGAACCGGTGTACCTGAAAGACATCTGGCCCTCCAGCAACGAAATTGCGCGTGCTGTTGAGCAGGTCTCGACAGAAATGTTCCGCAAAGAGTATGCCGAGGTGTTTGAAGGTACGCCGGAATGGAAAACCATCCAGGTTGAGCGTTCGGACACTTACGGCTGGCAGAACGATTCGACCTATATCCGTTTGTCCCCATTCTTTGATGATATGGCGGTGCAACCGAAGCCGGTGGAGGATATTCACGGCGCACGGATCCTTGCTATGCTGGGTGATTCCGTCACCACCGACCATATTTCGCCTGCGGGCAGTATCAAAGCGGACAGCCCGGCGGGACGTTATCTGCAAAGCCACGGTGTTGAGCGTCGTGATTTTAACTCATACGGATCGCGGCGCGGCAACCATGAAGTTATGATGCGCGGCACCTTTGCCAATATTCGTATCCGTAATGAAATGGTGCCAGGCGTGGAAGGGGGGATGACTCGCCATTTACCGGGCAGTGAAGTGATCTCCATCTATGATGCCGCGATGCGCTATCAGCAGGAGAAAACGCCATTAGCGGTGATTGCCGGTAAGGAGTATGGCTCAGGCTCCAGCCGCGACTGGGCCGCCAAGGGGCCGCGTTTGCTGGGGATTCGCGTGGTGATCGCCGAATCGTTTGAGCGTATCCACCGCTCGAATTTGATTGGTATGGGGATCCTGCCGTTGGAATTCCCGCAAGGTGTTACGCGCAAAACGCTGGGACTCACCGGTGAGGAAAAACTGGACATTGTGGATCTGGAGCATATCAAACCGGGCGGAACATTAGCGATAACGTTAACCCGAGCTGATGGTAAGCAGGAAGTGCTGGAATGCCGCTGCCGCATTGATACGTCGACAGAACTGACTTACTACCGCAATGACGGCATTTTGCACTACGTGATACGTAACATGCTGCACTAAAATAAATATCCTCCGGCATAGCCGGTAATGCCGATCAGTTAAGGATCGGTTGAACGATCCAGTGGCTGTGTGACCCTGTACATGATTCTGTGTAAATGCCTTTCTCAGTAGTGACCGTCCAGGCGGTCACCGAACTCGATAATAAAGCGGCTCATTGCCATACGCCAGTCCCTCAGCGGCATCGTCCATTTCTGT
>Ga0316615_10056_pt1 | contig 21865 bp, 26 predicted proteins | sample Kosokonia_enrich_2_FD_207733 | JGI IMG/M metagenome (GOLD analysis project Ga0316615, IMG submission 207733) | Wetland soil microbial communities from Old Woman Creek delta, Ohio, United States - Kosokonia_enrich_dilutions | ecosystem: Environmental > Terrestrial > Soil > Wetlands | place: USA... | reverse complement strand
CGGACAGGCATAGGGTGATCTCATTGAATTTTTTGGCGAAAATCAGTAGATCATAAAACTCTATGCCTGTCTCCTTTTCTGGGGATTCATCAGCCCTTCGGGGCCGCTGCTTACAGCGTTCAAATCTACTCCCGGCAGATTTGTCGCTCACCCCAGTCACTTACTGAAGTAAGCTCCTGGGGATTACTGAGAGACATCCTGTCTCTCACCGGAGGCCAACCTTCGGTTGGGCAAATTCGTTCCCGACGAATTTGTCACTGCGTCGCCGCCTTCCTGTAACTCGAATTATTTAGGGTATAGACGGTAGAAAAATCGCCAGCTAAACGGCGGGACGCTGCCAGCACCGGCGTTTTGTTCTACACTGGCGTAAATGCGACAGGAGGGTAAATATGAAGGTTAACGATCGGGTTACAGTCAAAACGGACGGAGGTCCACGCCGTCCGGGTGTGGTATTGGCTGTTGAAGCATTCAATGAGGGTACGATGTACCTGGTATCACTTGAAGATTACCCGCTCGGTATTTGGTTTTTTAACGAAAAGAACCACCCTGATGGGATTTTTGTCGAGCGAGTAGAATAATATTTCGCCCTCCAGCCAGGGAGGGTGAAAAGAATACTACTTTTCTAACGCATATTAACAAATATACCAGTCGTGACATTGTCGGTAAGACGTACGACATGGTAAATAACTTGTTTATTATGCGTTTTTATTTTTCTTTTTATATTGCCTTTATGTGAAGATACCGTCTTGGCTTTGATATTCATCTGATCCGATATTTGGATCGTATCTTTCCCGGACATCCACATTTTCAACATGCTGGACTCTGTACGGCTCAATGAAAGCGTGGGTAAATTAATGGTTCCGACGTTTTTTTTATCCTTGTTCAGATAATCTCCCAGAATATTATCCAGCGACTCAGGCTTGATTGATTTAGAACTAATCAATAAATTTTTACGAACCAAAAGATATTCATCGAAATGAATATTGGCTATCGCCATAAACACGATAAACAGTGTTCGGGGATGTTGGTTAATGACTTGCTTAATGTGTTGACTGCTGCTTGGGTCATGTATAAAGCAGTCCTCATTAATAAACACCACGGATGGCTGAAATGTGGCGCAAGCTGATTCGAGTTCATCAACGGTTTGTACATCGTTGATTTCTCGCTTTTTAACCCCCCGACTCGTCAGATACCCTGTTAGTCCCAACCGGGTATAACTGCATAAATCCATAATAATCGTTGACATGGCAGACCCTCACTCAATGTGTAACGATAATTCACCACCCGCCAGAAGCTTCCGAAGTCATACAGGAAAAACTTATATTACTGAAGTGCAGGATGAAGACTTCAGGCGAATTCACTATCCCGTAAAGTTATGTATAATTTGCCAGGAATCATCTCAAAGTAAAGTAAATGTTGTGTTCTGTGAGACGGCTAAAAACAAATAAGCCGCGCCAGATATATGTTGGAAGATGTTTTGTAAATTTAACTTTAGGATTATCCTTATAAAGACAATGCCAAAGCTACGGATTAGTATTCTGCGGCAGCTCGCTGACAATTTCGGCTAACAGATTGAAAAATTCACTGAATAAGCGTTCACAGAAAGGTGCAATCAACGGCATCATCACCGCCATCAGCAAAATACCTACGCTTAATGTCACCGGAAAACCAATGACAAATACCGATAACTGAGGTGCCATACGGTTTAGCAAACCGAGTGATAGGTTAATGGTCAGCAGCAGGGTGATAACCGGTAATGCCAGCATCAGGCCATTGAGGAAAATCATTCCCGCCGACCGGGTGAGCGCCAGATACGCATTACTGTTTATCGGATTGCCGCCGATAGGCAGCGTATGGAAAGTATCCACCAGCATGGAAATCAACCACAGATGTCCGTTGAAGGTGAGGAACAGCAGCATCGCCAGCATATCCAGAATGCGCGCCAGTACCGGCATGTTTAAGTGGCTGGCGGGATCGACAAAGGTGGCGAAGGAGAGACCCATTTGCAGACCAATCAATTCACCGGCTGTACGGATGGTGGCAAAAGCAAACTGCATGGTAAAACCGAGCGCGATACCAATCAGAATTTGCTGTAACGCCAGCCATAGCGCCGGCGGTGAAAAAATGGCGACATCGGGCGTTGGCGGTAAGGTCGGGGCGATGACCACGGTAATGACAATCCCAAGCCCAACTTTAATGCGACGCGGGATACGCGTTTCACTGAGGATCGGCGCGGTCATAATCAGCGCCATCACACGTAGCAGCGGCCAGAAATACATACTGATCCAGTGGAGCCACTGGTCGCTGGTGACGTTCAGCATAAGCGGGGTTACCCGATGATATAAGGAATGTTGTTGAACAGGGTACGCACATAATCAAGCAGCAAATTCAGCATCCACGGCCCGGCAACCACGATCGCGATAAACACGGCGATGATTTTCGGGATAAAGGAGAGCGTCATTTCGTTGATCTGCGTTGCAGCCTGCAAAATACTGATCACCAGGCCCGTGATCAGCGCAACCAGCAGCAATGGTGCAGCGAGCGCGAGTGCCACTTTCATCGCCTCGGTGCCCATCATCATGACCGATTCGGGTGTCATGCTTTACTCCTAACTGTAAAAGCTTTGCGCCAGCGAACCGACGAGTAATTGCCAGCCATCCACCAGCACGAAAAGCATCAGCTTGAACGGCAGGGCGATGGTCGCGGGCGGCACCATCATCATCCCTAGCGCCATCAGCACGCTGGCGATCACCAGGTCAATAATCAGGAACGGAATAAAAATCGTAAAACCGATCTGGAAAGCCGTTTTCAACTCGCTGGTCACATAAGCAGGCAGCAAAATCCGCATTGGTACGGCTTCCGGGCCCTGAATGGGCGGTTCATTGGCGAGTCGGGCAAACAGCGCCAGATCGGCTTCCCGGGTCTGGCGCAGCATAAATTCACGCAGTGGCTTTGCGCCACGATCTAGCGCCACATCCACGGAAATCTTGTTTTCACTGAACGGCTGATAGGCATCGGTATTAATCTTGTCAATAACCGGCGACATAATGAAAAAGGTCAAAAACAGTGCCAGTCCAAGCAGCACCTGGTTTGGCGGCGCGGAGGGCGTACCCAACGCATTTCGCAGCAGACCAAACACAATGATGATGCGGGTGAAGCTGGTCATCATCAATAGTATTGCTGGCAGGAAGGTGAGGGAGGTGATAAACACCAGCGTCTGCACCGGCAGCGACCAGCTCTGGCCGCCGTTAGCCAGCGGCTGGCTGATAAAGCCGGGAAGTTGAGCGAAAGCGGCAGGCGCAACCAGCCATAAACCAGCCAGCACAAGGGGTAACAAACGGCGCATCAGGATCTCCCGGAACGCTTAAGCAAATTCTTCATCACGGACTGGAAATCCGCATTTTTGTCGTTCACGTCTTCACTTTCAGCCGGTGCAGGAGGAAGTTTGTGCAACAGGTTTATTTGGGTGGGCGTCACGCCGAGCACCAGACGTGCATCTTCAACATCGACAATCACTACGCGTTCACGCGTGCCGACAGAGGCGCTGGCCGTCACTTTTAAGCCTCTGGCACCGGCGGTTTTGCCGCCAAAGCCGAAGCGTTTTGCCAGCCACGCGGTGACAAGGATCACCGCGATAATGCCAAGCAGTGCGCCGCTGACTTGCAGCAGCGGCGAACCGGAAATGGCAGACGGTTGGGAAACCGTGGCCTGTGTTTTCATGCTCGGCTCAACGGCTCAAACGACGCATACGCTCAGACGGGGTGATGATATCGGTAATACGCACGCCGTATTTATCGGCGACGACAACCACTTCACCCTGAGCAATCAGATAGCCATTAATCAGGATATCCAGCGGCTCGCCTGCAAGCCCGTCAAGGGCGACTACGGAACCCTGCGTCAGACGCAGCAGTTCTTTAATGGTCATCCGCGTACGGCCCAGTTCGACCGTCAGCTTGACCGGGATATCCATAATCAGGTCAATATCCTGGAGATTGCCGCCCACTTCACCGCCGCCAAGCTGCTGGAACACGGCATCAGCCGCGCTTTTACTGCCAGTCGAGGTTTTTTGTTCGTTCAACGCGTCAGCCCACAGATCGTCCATTGCGCCGTTGTTGTCATCGGACGGATTGTTCATATCACTCATTTGGGCTGTTCCTCATTCAGCGAATTCAAAATCGGGTTTATCAGGTGCTCTACACGTAACGCATATTGTCCATTGACTGTACCGTACTGGCTGGTAAGAACCGGTACGCCGTCCACATGAGCGATAATGCGATCGGGTTTATCAATCGGCAGCACATCGCCGGGCTGGAGCTTAAGTATCTGCGACAGACGCAGGGGAATATCCGCGAAATTGGCAATCAAATTCAGTTCAGAGTGCTGAACCTGACGCACTAAATTGTCACGCCAGTTCTGGTCTTCAGTACGTGAGTTTTCCAGCGGCGGGTTCACCAGCAACTCGCGCAGCGGCTCAATCATGCTGAAAGGCAGACAGATGTTGAATTCACCGGTCAGGTTGCCGATTTCCACATGGAACGGCGTATTGACGACGATATCATTCGGCGACGTAGTAATGTTGGTGAACTTAACCTGCATTTCTGAACGAACATATTCTACGTCCAGCGGGTTAATGGCCTTCCATGCATCGCTGTATGCTTCGAGCGCCAGTTTGAGCATGCGGTTGATCACGCGCTGTTCAGTGTGCGTGAACTCACGACCTTCCACTTTCGTCGGGAAGCGTCCATCACCACCGAAAAGGTTATCCACGGCAATAAACACCAGACTTGGCGAGAATACAAACAGGCCGGTACCGCGCAGCGGTTTCAGGTGTATCAGGTTAAGGTTGGTAGGAACGGGTAAGTTACGCGCAAACTCGTGATAGGGCTGAATGCGGATCGCGCCAACGGTGATATCCGGGCTACGACGCAGCAGGTTGAACAACCCCATGCGAAACTGACGCGCAAAACGTTCATTGATGATCTCCAGCGCTTGCAGGCGTTCACGCACCACGCGGCGCTGAGTATTCGGGTCATAGGGGCGAATATCACTATCGCCGCCCATACCCGGTTTCGGATCATCGCTCTTATCGCTGTCGCCATTGAGCAGCGCATCGATTTCGGCCTGAGAAAGAATACTATCGCCCATGTCTTTACCGCAAAATGAAAGCTGTATAAAGAACGTCAGTGACTTCCTGCTTCGGCTGTCCTGGCACTAACGGCGTTGCAAGCGTCTCTTTAATCGCGGTAGCAAGCGCCTGTTTACCTTCATCAGTTGCAAGCTGTTGCGCATTCTGCCGAGATAACAACAGTAACAAGCGGCTACGCACTTCCGGCAAATATTCACTCAGTCTGGCGCGCGTTGCGTCATCATGCAGGCGCAGCGTAATGCCCACATACAGTACACGATCGGCATCGCCCAGATTCACCGTAAAGGTGTCCAGCGCGAAGAAAACCGGTGCTGGTGGGGGCGGAGCTTCCGCTTTTGCGCCTGCCGCAGGTTTCTGTTGCATACGCCAGTAACTATAGCCAGCTGTGGCGCATGCCGCGAGGGTGATTAACACCAGCAGCGGGATCCAGATAGAGCGCTTACGTTTTTTATTAATCGCGGAGTCAGTCATTAGATACGGGCTTCCTGTTAGTACTGCTGATGAGGTGATTATCCCGTGTCCTGCTCGCGTCAAAGCGCGGAAAAGACGGGGATAATCATGCTACCTCTGGCGTTTAGGCAAAGATGTCAACAGCGCCGTTACCGCGAGCCACTGACTGTAAGCTTGCTGGCGTCACGAGTGCTGTATCATCATCGGAACCAAAAATATCGCCGGAACCCGAACGTGAAGTGTGTTGCTGCTGCGAGGCCTGCTGTTGCTGCTGGCCGGTGAAACTTTCGCTGCTGATGCTGCTCTGCCCAAGCTGAATACCGCTTTCAGCCAGAGACGTGCGCAGCGTCGGTAAGGCGGCTTCCAGTGCCTGACGAACATGGCTGTGCGCCGAAACCATTTGCAGTTGTGCCTGGTTATCTTCCAGTTTGATGGAGATCTGCACCTGGCCCAAATCTTCCGGATGCAAACGCAGTTCAGCCGTCTGCTGGCCCTGGCGGGTGAAGAGTGTGACGTGCTGGCTGATATTCTGCTGCCATTCATGGCTACCCAGCGGTGCGCTGACAACCGGCGCTGCCACAGGCGCACTGGCCTGAGCTGCGCTGGCGCTGGTGGTCACCGGTGCCATGCTAACCGTGGTGTTGGTAGTTTGCAGCGCGTTGTCACTATCTTTCTTTGTGGCGCTGGTAGCGGCCAGTACCGCAGTCTGTTGTGAATTGTCAGTCATCTGGAAAGGGAGGGGCGCGGCAGGATCATTTTTCGCAGCGCTACGCGAGATATCGGTATCGGCTGTGGTCGAGAGTGAGCTGCTATTTGGCGCGCGGTTAGCGGCTGCGGCAACATCTTGCGTGCTGATGCTGGTTGATTTGGTTGTTGTGGTTGCGCTCAGCTGTGTGGTTTGCTGATGCGGCAACATTGCCATCAGCGCGCTGAGACCTGCCAGTTCGTCGTCCGTTGTATCACTCTTCTCATCGCTGCTCTGCACTGTTTTGTTCAGCGCAGCGAGAACATCGCTTTTCGCTGCAGGCGTCAGGCCAGAAAAGAGTTTTTGCATGTCAGCGGTGGTGGTTGTACTTTCCGTCACCCCGGCAGTGTTGTCGCGTTTGGCAATCTGACGCGCAAGCAGGTCCGCGAGTTTCTGCGCAGGCGTTTGCGTATCTTCACCAGTGGCGCTGGCCGAGGTCAGGTTACCTTTCGCCAGCTTGCCGCTTACTACCGCAGCCTGTAAATCGGCAAGTGTCAGCGGTTCACCGCTCTGCTGGGGTTGTCCCTGCGTGCCGGACATCGCGCCAGTAAGCAGGGCGAGGAAATCTTGAGCCGAATCGCCGCCCGCTTTGCCTGTCTGCGTGCTGGTGGCGGCGGTATCGGGTTCAGTTACTACCAGTTTTGGCAAGGTGATCATTCTATTTTCCTCAGGGATGCGCGTTGTGCAAACTCATCCATTTTTTTCTGATCGAGGCGGTTTTCCGCCAGTAATGCTGCTGCGCTTTGCCGCTCTTGCAGTGTTTGCCAGGCCTGTAAACGTTGTTTCTTCTCTCGCCAGCAACCCAGAGCGATATCGACTTTCTCGTTCCATTGCATCAGTTGTTTACGATGCTGATCGATGGCTTTTTCCAGCGTCTGAATAAACTGCTGATAGTTTTGCCAGCGCTGATTATCAATGCCCTGGCTCATGTTGTTATTCAGACTATTGCGATATTCATGCTGATAGTCGATCAGCATTTTCAACTGCTCTTCCGCCTGCTGGCAGTTGCGACGCATCTCACCCAGCTTCAGTGCCGCGTCTTCAACCTCTTTCTCAGCCAGATCTTTTAGCGTCGTTAATGCACTGTTTTGCGCCATGAAGTCAGCTCTCCACTACCTTACACTGTCGGGAAGATCAGCTCTAAAGAGTGTATAGAATCTTCCCACCCGGCACGTTCAAAAATGCCCTGTTGCAGAAAGGCTTCAAGCTGCGGCCACAATGCAATAGCTTTATCCAGCATTGGGTCACTGCCTCGCGCATATGCGCCAACGCTCACCAGATCGCGATTTCGTTGGAAGCTAGACAGCAACTGTTTGAAATTCCGGACTCTTGCGTAATGTTGTTCAGTAATTAGCGCGGTCATGGCACGGCTGATGGAGGCTTCAATATCAATTGCCGGATAGTGTCCGGCTTCCGCCAGACGGCGGGAAAGCACGATATGTCCATCAAGAATCGCGCGTGCAGAATCCGCGATAGGATCTTGCTGGTCATCCCCTTCGGTAAGGACGGTATAGAAAGCGGTGATTGAGCCGCCGCCGTGAATGCCGTTCCCCGCACGTTCCACCAGCGCCGGTAATTTGGCGAAGACAGAAGGAGGATAACCTTTGGTTGCTGGCGGTTCGCCGATCGCCAGCGCAATTTCACGCTGCGCCATGGCATAACGCGTCAGAGAGTCCATGATCAGAAGCACATGCTGACCGCGATCGCGGAAATCCTCAGCAATGCGCGTAGCGTAGGCAGCGCCCTGCATACGCAACAACGGAGAAACATCCGCCGGCGCGGCGATCACTACGGAACGGGCGCGACCATCAGCTCCAAGGATGTTCTCGATAAAATCTTTAACTTCACGACCACGTTCGCCAATAAGCCCCACGACAATCACATCGGCCTGGGTATAGCGCGCCATCATGCCAAGCAGCACACTCTTACCGACGCCGGAACCGGCAAACAGCCCCATACGTTGACCGCGGCCCACCGTCAGCAGGGCGTTAATGGCGCGTACGCCGGTATCAAGCACATGCTCAATCGCCGTACGTTGCAACGGATTAACCGGTGGCGTCATCAATGCGCCCGTTTCTCCGGTGTCGGGCGCAGGCAAGCCGTCAAGCGGTTTACCCGCGCCATCGAGTACGCGTCCCAGCAGGGCAGGGCCGAGCGGCAACTGTTTGCTGCTTTGTAAACCATCGCCCACCGCGCCGCGTGCATAAACGCGCGCGCCAGGCAAAATCCCTTCGACTTCTTCCAGCGGCATCAGAAACAGACGTTGACCGTTAAAGCCGACCACTTCACTTTCCACTTCGTGGGTTTCGACACCTTCCTGACGTTCAATGATGCATGTCGCGCCCAGCGGCAACTGCAAACCGGTGGCCTCCAGCACCAGGCCGGTGGCGCGAGTCAGTCGCCCGTAACGGCGCACAGAAGGAAGCTGCACCATTTTGGCTTCAAAGTTATCGAGCGTTGTCAGCCAGCGGGTCAAACGCGCAGTCATCAAATCACTCCCGGCGCCGCCAGACGGCACAGTTCCTGCCAGCGCGTTGCGACACTGGCATCAAGATCGCCTTCATCGGCGGAAACTTTACAGCCGCCCGGATGCAGCGTTGGGTCGCCGCGAAGACGCCAGCCGTGCAGGCTTAACGTCGCGCCGAGCATCTCTTCTACTCGTTGCAGATCATCCGGGTGAACGCGCAACTGCGGTTTGCCGCTGAACAGCGGCTCCTGCTGCAACAGCTGTTGAATCTGTTTGATCAACGCACTGTTATCGACACAGGGCGTTTGTCCTAGCACCTGGCGAGCGGCTTCCAGCGCCATCTGCATCAGACGGGAGGCAATTACGCTGTCGAGTGCATCCAGTGAGTACTGGAATTCGCTGACCAGTTGTTGCATCCGCGCATGCAGGGGAGCTTGCTGCTGGCGAGCCAGATTCAGTCCTTGCTCCTGGCCCTGCGCTAACCCTTCCTGGTAACCGATATCGTGTCCCGCTTTGCGCCCTTCCGCTAGACCAGTGTTGTAACCCGCGTCGTGAGCCTGCATCTGGATCTGCGCCAGTTGCTGCTGCTGTTTTTGCTCCTCGGATAAAACGTCTTCTTCCTCGTCGGCTTTTTCTGATGCTCTCTCGTTCATCAGCAGTGGAGCAAACTCGGCAGCCTGCGGGAGTACCAGATCATCCGGCGTCCAGATTTTCCAGGGCAATTCGTTAGACATAGGTATCCTCGCCGCTGCCAATTACCATCTCGCCGGTTTCCGCCAGACGACGAACAATAAGCAGGATCGCTTTCTGTTCGTTTTCCACCTGAGACATACGCACCGGGCCACGGTTGGCAAGGTCGTCGCGCAGGATATCGGCAGCACGTTGGGACATGTTGCGCAGGAACTTCTCGCGTAGCGGCTGTTCGGCGCCTTTGAGGGCGATGAGCAGGGACTCGGAGTCCACTTCCTGTAGCAGGCGCTGGATACTGCGGTCGTCCACATCCACCAGGTTTTCGAACAAGAACATCTCGTCGATAATTTTTTGTGCCAGCTCGCCGTCGAACTCGCGAACCGCAGTAATAACCGCTTCTTCCTGTTGGGTTTTCATCAAGTTGATGATCTCGGCTGCCGTTCTTACGCCGCCCATTTTGCTGCGTTTGAGATTCTGGCCGTCGAGCAGGCTGTTCAGTACTTCGGTCAGTTCTGCCAGCGCGGCAGGCTGTACGCCGCCGAAGGTGGCAATACGCAGCATCACGTCATGGCGCATGCGTTCGTCAAACAGCGCCAGAATATCTGCCGCCTGAGAACGTTTGAGGTGCACAAGAATGGTGGCGATGATCTGTGGATGTTCGTCGCGGATAAGGTCGGCGGCGCTCTGCGGCTCCATAAAGTTGAGCGTTTCGATGCCGCTGGTGGTATCGCGGGTTTCGAGAATATCTTCCAGCAGGCTGGAAGCACGCTCTTCGCCCAGCGCCTTGACCAGCACCGAACGCAGGTAGTCGTTGGCGTTGATGTTCAGCGCCGCGAATTGTTCCGCTTCGTTCTCGAACTCCTGCAATACGTCCATCAACTGTTTGTTGGAGATTTGACGTACGCTGGCCATCGCGGTACTCAAATGCTGAACTTCGCGGGCAGAAAGGTGTTTAAACACCTCAGCTGCGCGGTCTTCGCCAATGGTCATCAGCAGGATGACGCTTTTGTCCGTTCCGGAAAGATTATTGCTCATGTTCGTTATTCATCCACTGGCGAATGACCAGCGCCACGACGCGCGGATCGTTATCTGACATTTCGCGAATACGCTGGCTCATCACTTCTGCGCTCAGGCGCTGGTTAGAACGACGCTGCTGGTTCACTTCGTCTTTACTCAGGCGAACTTCCACCGACTCTTCAATTTCGGCTCGTGCCTGTGTCGCTTCCAGCGCAGCTTTCGCTTCTTCCTGGCGGCGCACCAGTTGCGGACGTACCGCTTTACGCCACAACAGCCAGGCAACAATCAGCACCAGTAACCAGCGGCCTGCGGACATCAGCTGGTCGATAAACGACTGCTGCTGCCAGAACGGGAGCTGACCACCGATATCGTCCGTTGCGTTAAACGGCGAGTTGACGACGTTGACGGTATCACCGCGTTTTTCGGTATAACCCATCGCCTCACGGGTTAAATCTTCAATCTGTTTTAGTTGATCGGCGGTCAGTGCGGCCGTTTTACCATCTGCCAGCGTGCGGTAGTTCACCACCACGGCAACGGAGAGACGCTCAATATCACCGACATTCATCTTGGTATGACGAATGGTGCGATCAACTTCGTAGTTGTTGGTTTCGCTATGTGTGGTATTACGCGGCCCCACCGTGTTGCTGTTTGCAGTTGAGGTATTGGTGCCTTGCTGACCTTGCGTATTCTGCTGGTTATTCTGCGTGGTGATCGGCGCGCTGTTAGCTGGCGCTGGCTGGTTAGAGAGCGCACCCGGAACACCACCAGGATACTGACCGCCAATCTGTTCACTGCTGTTCACCTGACGTGAACGCAGAACGGCTTGCGCCGGATCGCCGCCATTCGGGCTGTACTGCTCTTCCGTTTGCTCTTTATTCGCAAAATCGAGTTGAGCGGTAACCTGCGCGTGTACGTTGCCGTTGCCGACGATGGGGCCAAGAATGGCTTCGATACGGCGCTGGATACGGCCTTCAACGTCAGCGGTGTATTTCAGTTGGGCATCGTTCAGATCGCGACCGGCGGTTCCCGCCTGCGTTAACAAACGACCGCTCTGATCAACGACCGTTACGTTACCCGGCGGCAAACCTGCCACCGCGCTGGAAACCAGATGTACCATCGCGCTGATCTGACCGTCATCCAGGGCGCGGCCCGGTTGCAAATTAACGGTGACCGAGGCGGAAGGAGATTTTTGTTCGCGAACAAACAGTGACGGTTTCGGCATGGCGAGGTGCACACGGGCACCTTTAACCGGGCCAAGCGTTTCGATGGTGCGGGCCAGTTCACCTTCCAGCGCACGCTGGTAGTTCACTTGCTCGCTAAATTGGCTGATACCGAATTTTTCCTGATCCAGCAGTTCAAAACCCACTGCTCCGCCTTTCGGCAGGCCCTGTTGCGCAAGACGCAAACGCAGTTCGTGAACTTTATCCGCCGGAACCTCAATCGCTCCGTTGCCATCGGCGAAGCGGTAAGGAATATTCATTTGGGTCAACTGGGTAACAATTGCTCCGCCATCCTGGTCGGATAAGTTGCTGTATAACGTCCGATAATCCGGGCTCTTGGCCCACAGTACCATAGCAACAACGATGGCCACGGCTGCTGCCGCTGCCACCATCAATGGGATTTTGGGGTTCGCGCGTAAGCGGTTCAGCCACTCAAGAGATTTATTCTGCGGTGCAGTTGTTGCAGTCGCACTCATTGCGCACCTCGTAACTCTGGGTGGATGTAGTTATTTGAGTTGAGAAACAAAACAGACTCCCGGGTCGGCAAACTCGACGTTTATCCATTAACATGGCAATGCCATTATTTGATGATTCCCAATTTTCTATGCGCCAAATAACCTGGTTTTTTGTCGCTATTTACCGCCATTATCCCATTGACAAGCTGTTAACCTTGTCCGGTATCAAATCATCCGGGGAAAAACAATGGCTATACAGGGCATTGAAAGCGTCATTAGCCAGTTGCAGGCAACTGCCGGCGTTGCGCGCAATCAGAGCGTCGAGAGCGAACCGACAATCAGCTTTGCCGGGCAGTTACATGCTGCGCTGGATCGCATCAGCGATACGCAAAACTCAGCACGCGTGCAGGCAGAGAAATTTACACTCGGCGAACCGGGTGTGGCGCTGAATGACGTGATGACCGATCTGCAAAAATCGTCCATTTCGCTGCAAATGGGCGTTCAGGTGCGTAATAAACTGGTGTCTGCCTATCAGGACATCATGAATATGCAGGTTTAGGCCTGACTGATTTTGCATTCTGCCCCCGGTCTGCGCCTTTTGCGTGGGCATTGTGGGCAACGTCAAAACCTCGCGCCTGCGGGGTTTTTCTTTGTGAGCGGTGTGAGGGTTTGGAGCTGGCGTTAAAACCGGTCGTTAAATGCCGACCGGTATCCACTGAGGTTGCTGATTTCAGGCGTAGGCGGGTTTGTCTTGTTTGAAGATCTTGCTGCAATGGGGGCACATCAGCGCAGACCCTTTCTGGACTCGGGTAAAGCTATGTTCTGACTGCATAGCGCAGTGAGGGCAGGAACATTTGGTGAGATAGTTGCGACCGTTTTTTGAATCTTTCCGTTGTGGCATAGAGTATTTCCTGATAAATGGACTGTAACGATACACTATCTCAATACATATAGCCCGAATGATTTCCCTGCGGTCACGTAATTACCCTCCATCTTAATGCCAGAAAAACGGGTGAAAAATTGTCAATGAAGGATTATTTAATTCCATATAATCATATGCTTATGTATTAAAATTACCTCTGCGCAAGCCCACTGCGATGGATAAGAAATGTTTGACTACTTTCGTACCTTTAAAGAGGCCTTTGGCTGGCAGCGAAAACTCGGGCTTAGGGCGTTGCTTATTTTTATCGGTAAGAGCTTTCTGGCTTACGTTTTTCTCGTCGGCTTTTACCTGGTTGGGTTAAGGCTTGTGCTCTTGACCCCGGTAATGGATTATCTGACGACCGATAAGGTTGTCGAAACCACCCTCGATACGATGCTGGGCTTCAGGCTCGTGGTACTGATACCTGTGGTGATGCATGTAGTCAAAACGCGGTACGGAGAATTATCGTCGCCCGGCGCGGAGAGCAGGGAGGAATATATCTGAATGAAAAATACCCAGTGTCATTGCTCAAGCGAATAATATGTCGCTTACCGGGTAATAGGCGGCCGCACTTCTTGCGTGCTTTTCGTAAATATTCATCCCGCTGAAATGATTAATCCTTGCCCTGCCTTAATGAACTTTACAAAAAACTAACTTCAATTGCATACACTAGCAGCCCAAAAATTAGCTGACGTGGAGGGCAATTATGTACCGTAAAACTTGCCAGATTGATACTATTCTGGCCGATCTTAATTATTCTGTTGAGGCTCATTACAATTGGCTGGTGAATATGGTTTCCTGTGTGGTAAATAATACCTTTGAACAGCCAGACATTATTCACCCGTACGCACATAAATACTGTGGTGTTGGTAACTGGTTGCATCATCATCAGCCGCTGGGAGATGAGCAATCTTCATGTATTCAGGCAATTAATGAGGCGCATGCCCGCATGCATGACAGTGGTCGCCAGATGATGCTCGCCATCCAGAATAAAACCGTAATAGACGATCATTTCACCGACTTTAAACAGCATCTGGCTCTGTTTTCCAGCGCAGTGGCAACCTATAAAAGTTATTTATTAACGATGCGCAGCGGCATTGATATTCTCACCGGCTTGCCAGGCAGGAGGGTACTGGGTGAAACGTTTGAGCAACAATTAATACGCGCCTCCGGGCAGAATGTTTATCTGTTATTACTTGATATCGATCGATTTAAAAATATTAACGATACTTACGGTCACCTGATTGGCGATAGCATATTGCGCGGTCTCGCACAGCTACTACGCGATGGTATCCGCGATGATGATAATGCGTACCGCTATGGCGGCGAGGAGTTTATCATTTTGCTGCGTGCACCTTCCTATAAAGATGCGTGCCTGACAGGCCTGCGGCTGTGCAATACTATTGCCGACACTCCCCTGCATTGTGACGATCAAGCACTGTATATTACGGTCACCGTTGGGTTAACCAAAGTACAGGCCAAAGAGTCACTGGACGAGGTGGCAAAACGTGCTGATGCGGCGATGTATCGCGGTAAACAGAGCGGCCGCAATCGCTGCATGTTTATGGATGAGTGGGGCGAGATCCAGCATTTCGTTGGTTGAGCATCATCGGCTATTGGCTCACCGTTTACGGGTGAGCCGACCTGTTGCGTCACTTCTGAATTAAGTAGCGGATGGTTGGGCCATCCTGCTGGATATCCAACACAGTATAACCGTGGTTGCGGGCATCCAGCGGAATGTTATTGATCGACTGCGGGCAGTCGCTCACCACCTCCAGAACCTCCCCTTTTTTGAGTTGTGGCATCGCTTCGAGTGTGGCTACAGCCGGATAAGGACAGGGTTCACCGCTCATATCGAGGCGGTAATCGGGCACAATCTTCATGCAGTCTCCTTCACAGGCGCCGGCGTATTACGGCGAAAGAAATGTTTTTCCCAGCCAATGACAAACAGCAGCGCGGCCAGCAACAACGAATAGGTCACCAGCAGGCCGCCAAGCGGGCCAAAGGTGTTCAGTAAGTTGATTTTATCCCAGTGGGTGGCGAGGGAAGGGGATAAGTCATCCCAGAAGTATGCGAGGATCGTCGAGCCGATAACGTTGCCCAGCCCGACCCACCAGTAATGCACCTGACCTTCGACTGCGCGGTACATCCAGCCGGTTTCACAACCGCCTGCCAGCACAATTCCGAAACCAAACAGTAACCCGCCGAGTACTGCATTCGGCCCGGCCCACATGATTTTGGGCTCCATCCCCAACTGCACATAGCTGAAAATGCCGATCGCGCTCGCCGCCATGCCGAAAATAATGGCTTTTGCCATCATGGTACGCCCGGTGATCCACATATCGCGGAATGCGGAGGTGAAGCAGATTTGCGCCCGCTCAATCAGTAAACCAAAACCGACGCCAAACAGCATCGCCAGCCCCAGTTTTGGCTGATTCATGGCCATCAGTAGCGCCCAACCCACCATGCCGATAAACACCAGCATACCGATGCGGAAGCGGCGTTTCGCCTGATCCGGTTTTTGCGTCAACGGTGAAGCGGCGGAGACTTTCTGCATCTTTACCGCAATACGGAACATTGGCAGCAGCGTAAAGCGCGCGCCAACCCATGAGCCTATCGCCGTGGCAACGGCAAAGAACCAGGCATGTAGCGAAAATTGCGGAATGCCGGTGAAGAAGGCGGCAAGATTACAGCCCATCGCCAGCCGGGCGCCGAAACCGGTAATGATGCCGCCAGCAATGGCCTGCGCAATGCGAATGCGGCTGTGCGGAAAACGTAGCTTGACGTTATTCGCCCACAGCGCGGCGGCAAAACAGCCGCCAAACATACCGATGATCATCATGCCATCAATACGCGTCAGCGGCGTACCGTCCAGATGGATCAGTTTGAAGTATCCCCACTCTTCGGTATGAACGCCCGCCAGTTGCAGCAACTGACCACCCCAGCGGGTGAATTCGCCGGTTACCGCCCAGAAGGTGCCGGTGATGCCGAAATAGTAGGTAGAGAGAATACCAGCGGCGATAACAGCCGGAATCGGGGACCAGAAGCGAATCAGGAAACGCTCCTTAAAGTATTGCCATGACATAGTAAAACCTCTGAACTCAGAAGGCAGCAATTGAGAGAAGGCGAATGATACACGTGGCAAATGACAAACTAACGCAAAAAGGGTGTAAACCCTGGTGCAGATCAAACTTCTTCGCGCCGGAGAAGGGTGGCGATGATAATGCTTTAATGCCACAATATTTTTTTCTTCGCGATCGGGATAAATAATGAAAAAGCGAGTGATTATTGGCGCGGCGCTTCTGCTCAGTGGCTGCGTACAGGTGGATGATTACAACGCGGTGGTAAAACAGCCTGCACCGGCAGGTTTGGCGGGTTACTGGCAGTCGGCAGGCCCGCAGAGCAAACTGGTCAGCCCGGAAGCAATAGCCAGCCTGATCGTCACGCCCAAAGGGGACACGCTGGATTGCCGTCAGTGGCAGCGGGTCATTGCCGTCCCGGGCAAATTGATGCGTGACGGCAGTACGTTATATAACGTGACGCAAAAACGGGATATTTACCCGCTCGACCACGAAGGTAATACGCTGGAATTTGATGGCATGACTCTCAAACGCGTCGATAAACCGACGGTTGAGTGCCAGAACGCGATGATCGCCGCCGGGCTGGGCATCAGCAAATAAGCGTGGCGCCGGGTACTGTTGCCCGGCAATCACATATCCTTCCTTTTTCTTCCATACGCAGATATCGCGAGTGTTTGTGCATTTTATGCACGAGATTGCGCCTGCATTGGCACCAGCCTGCATTTTTCGCGAAAGGTAAGACAGTGGAGTAACAAAGAAAACCGGATATCATGTTCCTGAGACTCGAGAAACAGGGATAACAGTGCGGGCGTGGTGTTAAAAATGTCACCCGCCTGTTCTGAGATTAGATCTCGTTCGGGAAGAGTATATTTCCAGAGAGGCGTCCATATGTCGAATGCAGGTTATGTTGTCGAGATGTTTGTCTAACTAATGTCCGCAGTTCGTCCATTCGCTCGTTTAACAGTGTTTTCAGTACAACTTCGTTATCCAGAATTTGCTTCAGCAGAGGTCGAATTTGCGCCTGCAACTGAGGCGCAATTTCTCCGGTATTCTGGGCCTGTGCTAACTTCTCCACAGCGTTAATGTACTTTACTTCATGTTCGATGAGTTCGTCCCAACGCCCTTCCTTCGCGAGGTTAAGCATGGCGCGGCTGGTGACCAACAGCTGCTGATAGTGGTGGAGCAACCCGAGATTTGCTTCCATTAGTAAGTGTCCCGCGCGTTTTGATTATTGGGGCCAATTTCTTTCCAGGCATCAGCGATGTTGCTCAACAACTTCGATACTTCATCAATGGCGGAGAGGTCATTGTGGAGATTTGCCTGTAAAAGACGTCGTGTCATGTAGTCATAAAGACTGTCCAGATTTGCAGAGATCTCCCCACCGGTTTCGTGATTAAGACCGGCCCGTAAGCCGTTAGTGATGATATTAATCGCATGTGAAAGCGCGCGTCCTTTACCGGGAATATCTCCCTGTTCAATCAGGATCGCAGCCTTTTTCATGGCGCTCAAGGCGCCATCAAAAAGCAATACCACGAGTTGATGTGGGCTGGCACTCAGAACGGCGCTTTCCACACCGACCTGGGCATAAGCCTGAGTCCCCGATTTCATATACATATCAAACCTCAACTGATGGTTTATGCACCCATAGCATTAAACTGCTGGGTCAAATAATTACCGGTTGTTGTCAGAGAAGAAACCAGCTGACTTAAACTGGTGAACTGTGTCTTATAACGCGCCATGGTTGCAGTGATCTGACTGTTCACCGAATCATACTGGTCGGACAGCTGTTTCAGGGTCTTGTTGATCCCATCGGTCGCATTTTGCACGGTACCATTGGTACCTAAAAAATCGTCCAGCAGGTTACTTGCCTGAGTGGCGAACCCGGTGGTTTTACCGTCGCCGGACAGGAAAGAGATCACGTCCGCTGACTTTTCATTCAACGCTGTATTAAGTTTGGTGCTGTCAACGGTCAGCTTGCCGGTCGTATCCTGAGTCACACCCAATTGCGACAGAATAGAGAAGCTTCCTCCGTCACTTTGAGAGGACGACAACATAGAGCGCAGACGCGTCTGAATGTTGCGCAGCGTACCGTCGCCCAGCAGGTCGCCGTTCGAGGTGTCCTGCGAACCACTCCCCTGATCCACTGCTGTATATTTGGTCTGGTTAGCAATGGTCGTTTGCAAAGAGTTGTAGGCATCGACAAACGCCTGAATCGCGTCGGTCATCGGCTGGTTGTCTTTCGTTACCGCCAGCGTTTCCGGGCTGCCAACGTTAGTTTTATTCAGTGTCAGCGTGACACCTTCCGGCGCATCTGTAATCGTGTTGCTGCTACGGGTAATGTCAATCCCGTTAATTTTCAGTTTCGCGTCAGACGCAGCAACCTGCTGTGTCATCACGTTGCTCGCGCTGCTGGTATTCGTCGAGTCATAGCTGATGTACTTTGCCAGTTCCGTATCATTCGTGGTGATCGTCATCTGGTTAGCCGTACCGCTGTCACGTGAAGTCAGTGCCAGGTAATAGCTGTTGTCATCTGCCTTAATAATGCTCGCAGTCACGCTGCCTTGCTGTTTGTTAATGGCATCACGAACGTCCGACAGACTAGTTTGATCGCTGTTCAGCGTCACAGTCATCGGATTCGTTTGCCCAGGCTGAGCGATCGTAATAGTACGAGAACTCAGGCTACTGTCGCCTAAATCAGTATCTTTGCTGGCCACTTTAGGGCTGAGCAGAGATTGAGAAGCTGCCAGCGAAGACACCTCTACCGAGTAAGTTCCCGCTGCGGCATCATTGGCCAGCGTAGCAGTAAACGCGGTGTTAGTGCTGGATACCTTTGTTGATGCGATGCTTGATGTGTCTTTCAGCGCATTCGCCGCAGTTTGCAACTTAGTCAGGGAGGTTTGCACCACGCCCCAGGCCGTCAACTTGGCTTTATACGAAGTCTGCTGCGTGGTAATTGGCGTCAGCTTTGTTTGTTCAGCTGTCTGCAAATTGTCATACAACGTGTTCAGATCCAAGCTTGTGCCTGCGCCGAGCGAACTAATACTTGCCATATCTTCATCCTTCAGTTTTTGACAATCACTGTGTGGATTATCGGCAGCGACTTCGAAAAGATTAGAGGTTTTTTTTTAAAGCAATGGCGGAATAAAGCCAAAGAATAGCGGGCAGTTTGTGGCTTTAAAAAAATAAAGTTTTTCTCTAAAGGTTGGTCAATGACGGTCGATAACCAGGAAGACGGTAAGAACGCCGTAGGCAGATGCCTGAATCTGATAACTTTTTTATTTAAAGGAATTACATCATGGCTGTTATTAATACTAACACCCTGTCGCTGACGACTCAGAACAACCTGACCAAATCTCAGGCTTCCCTGGGTACCGCTATCGAGCGTCTCTCTTCCGGTCTGCGTATCAACAGTGCGAAAGATGACGCTGCTGGCCAGGCGATTGCTAACCGCTTTACTTCCAACATCAACGGTCTGACCGTGGCTGCGCGTAACGCCAACGACGGTATCTCCCTGTCGCAGACGGCTGAAGGCGCGCTGAGCGAAATCAACAACAACCTGCAGCGTATCCGTGACCTGACCGTTCAGGCGCAGAACAGCTCCAACTCTGCTTCTGACATCGACTCCATCCAGGCTGAAGTTAACCAGCGTATGGAAGAAGTTAACCGCGTTACTACCCAGACCGACTTCAACGGCATCAAAGTGCTGAACACCGGTTCCGGTACCAGCAGCTACAACTTCCAGGTTGGCGCGAAAGACAACGAAACCATTTCCATCAGCCTGAGCGCTTCGGATTCCTACAACCTGTTCAACGCCGCTGGCGCGACCTTCCAGACTACCGGTCAGAGCATCAACGGTACTGCACGAGCCACTGCGGCAGAAGGTTTCGACGTACTGAGCGGTACCGTAACCTCCGGTGGTACTGTTGACGGTAGCCCGCTGGCAGATATCGATGCGGCAATCAAGGCGGTTGACTCCCAGCGCAGCCTGCTGGGTGCGTCCCAGAACCGTTTCGAATCCACCATCACCAACCTGAACAACACCGTGAACAACCTGACGTCTGCCCGCAGCCGTATTCAGGACTCCGATTACGCGACCGAAGTATCGAACATGTCGCGCGCGCAGATCCTGCAGCAGGCTGGTTCTTCCGTACTGGCTCAGGCCAACCAGGTTCCGCAGACCATGCTGTCCCTGCTGCGTTAATTCGTAACGGATTAAAAAAGGCATCTTCGGATGCCTTTTTTTATTGCCAACGGAAAACCACGTCCTGTGGGGGTGGTCATCAACAAGTTTTGGCTCTGCCTTATTGTCTTTAGATTTAAATCTTACAGGACTGACAGAGACTTCTTTTTAAGGGGTTGCCACACCCTTTTAGGACGCAATCAATGCCGACTTCTGTGAAGGCGGATTTTTACTTGCTTTAAACACCGGGCACCGCAAAAAAATAAAAAAATCGCTAAAGAGTTTATTACCTCCGTCGATAACAATTTTGACGGTGATGAAGCCGCTGGCGCATACCGGAATATAAATTTCTCAATGAAGGATAATTATCATGGCTGTTATTAATACTAACACCCTGTCGCTGACGACTCAGAACAACCTGACCAAATCTCAGGCTTCCCTGGGTACCGCTATCGAGCGTCTCTCTTCCGGTCTGCGTATCAACAGTGCGAAAGATGACGCTGCTGGCCAGGCGATTGCTAACCGCTTTACTTCCAACATCAACGGTCTGACCGTGGCTGCCCGTAACGCCAACGACGGTATCTCCCTGTCGCAGACGGCTGAAGGCGCGCTGAGCGAAATCAACAACAACCTGCAGCGTATCCGTGACCTGACCGTTCAGGCGCAGAACAGCTCCAACTCTGCTTCCGACATCGACTCCATCCAGGCTGAAGTTAACCAGCGTATGGAAGAAGTTAACCGCGTTACCACCCAGACCGACTTCAACGGCATCAAAGTGCTGAACACCGGTTCCGGTACCAGCAGCTACAACTTCCAGGTCGGCGCGAAAGACGGCGAAACCATCTCCATCAGTATGGATTCTTCGGATTCCTACAACCTGTTCAACGCCGCTGGCGCAACCTTCCAGACTACCGGTCAGAGCATCAACGGTACTGCACGAGCCACTGCGGCAGAAGGTTTCGACGTACTGAGCGGTACCGTAACCTCCGGTGGTACTGTTGACGGTAGCCCGCTGGCAGATATCGATGCGGCAATCAAGGCGGTTGACTCCCAGCGCAGCCTGCTGGGTGCGTCCCAGAACCGTTTCGAATCCACCATCACCAACCTGAACAACACCGTGAGCAACCTGACGTCTGCCCGCAGCCGTATTCAGGACTCCGATTACGCGACCGAAGTATCGAACATGTCCCGTGCGCAGATCCTGCAGCAGGCCGGTTCTTCCGTACTGGCTCAGGCCAACCAGGTTCCGCAGACCATGCTGTCCCTGCTGCGTTAATCGCAGAATTGGTAATAAAGAAAGGCGCCACTTTGTCGTAATGCTTGTCAGTTAAGCTTTTGATGGAAACCGTAACGCGTAGCGTTGCGGTTTCAGACTGCTGACGAACCCCATGTTTGTGCATGGGGTTCATCTTTTGTAGCGACCGCAGGTCGCGATCGCGATATTTTTCCGTTATCACGCCATCATGGCTTTCTGATGGCTTTCCGGGATCCCG
>Ga0316615_10055_pt1 | contig 23280 bp, 24 predicted proteins | sample Kosokonia_enrich_2_FD_207733 | JGI IMG/M metagenome (GOLD analysis project Ga0316615, IMG submission 207733) | Wetland soil microbial communities from Old Woman Creek delta, Ohio, United States - Kosokonia_enrich_dilutions | ecosystem: Environmental > Terrestrial > Soil > Wetlands | place: USA... | reverse complement strand
TCACAGAAATGGACGATGCCGCTGAGGGACTGGCGTATGGCAATGAGCCGCTTTATTATCGAGTTCGGTGACCGCCTGGACGGTCACTACTGAGAAAGGCATTTACACAGAATCATGTACAGGGTCTTTGTTCGCCCTACAGAATCGCCAGGCTTTATAAGCAAGCACAGGCGGTTGTATAAAAATTGCAACCGCAACTCCACAAGAAAGACCAATAGCACCAGAGAATACACTCTCCTCAGATGCGAATATCACCAGAAAAATGAATACAGCAAGGCAACCGGATACAACCCACAGAGCGAGAATAAAACGCCTGGCCAGGTCCCTAATGGCATTCCCCAACGTTCCACCATAGCTTTCAACGTTGTTCTTTATCTTCTGCAAATCCGATTGAGTAAAGCCAGAACGTAGTAAAGCATCTTCAGTAACATCCATATTGTCCCCTCAGCATTTCTTAACTGGCGATGAAACGCACAATCATACTGATGAACTTTAACGCATTCCAGCCGAAACGGTTTCCTTGATTCTGAAACGAACTCCCGTTTCCCGAAACAATCATTACCAGTAAGCCCACAGACCTCCTCGACCAAACACCTACTGGGCGTTGATTTCAGCAAGCAACCAGCGTTCAAAATCCTCTAATGCCGATTCATTCATTCCGGTTTCCGCCGGTTTGACTAAACAGAAGTTTTTGTTCAGGCTTGCGGCTTCTGGCCAGGGTGAAACAAGCAGACCGCGCCTCAATTCATTTTCGACATACATACGCGGCACCAGTGCCACGCCTTGTCCCGCCATAACGGCGGCGATTGCCATTTCATGCAGGTCGTACTTAACTCCCTGCCCTGGATTATCCAGGCGTATTTTGCTTTCGTGGGCATAGAGATGCCACGCGTCCGGGTTTTGCCGTCGGTGGATCCGTGGCAGTTCGTTTAATTGTTCATCAACGTCCCCTGGCGATAACAGTGCGGAATGGCACACCGGAACCAGCTTTTCCTGAAACAGAAACTGCATGCGCATGCCGGTCCATGCGGGATGCTCAAAATGGATCACGGCGTCAAAGCCACTTCCGTTGAGAATAAAAGGATCGGTACTGGCCGCAATATTTAACGTTATGTCCGGGTGCAATGACCTGAAGCCGTTCAGCCGCGGGATCAGCCATCGACTGGAAAAAGTCGGCAGAACGGCAATATCCAGACTCTTATTCCCCTCTGGCAACCCCATGATGTATTGGGTATCCCTTTCGAGCCGTGCCAGCGTTTCGTGGACATGGCGGGCATAGCGTGCGCCTGCGGGATTAAGCTTTACCCGGCTTCCTGTACGGTCAAACAATTTGCAGTTCAGCAACGATTCAAGGCGGGCAATCTGACGACTAATCGCCCCTTCCGTCAGGGATAGCTCCTCTGCGGCCCGGGCAAAACTGTCGTGCCTTGCCGCGGCATCAAAAGCTTGCAGGGAAGTGCTACTGGGTATTTTTCTGCGCATAAAAGAGCTCTTCCTCTGTGCTGAGAACGCCATTCAGTGAGCTAATGTCACTAAACAATGAAATATTGTCGATTTTCAGGCCGGTATCCACCTTATAGCATGATTAAAAATCATTAAGCGGATTATTCGTTGTCCGCTGTTTATCATGCGGAGGCTGGAGAATGTTGTATATCGTGGAATGTTCATATACCGATCCCCGGAGCGAGGAAGAATGGAATGAATTTTACAGCCAGGAAAAATTACCGGCGCTGGTCTCGGTTAATGGATTCAGTTCTTCTCAGCGCTTTCGCGCCGTGAAGCCCGGCTGCCCTGCTTATCTCGCCCTGCACACAGTGAAGGATGCAGATGTACTCAGCAGTGATGATTATCGGCGTAAAGGCGGCGGTAATTTCTCCCGTTGGCAGGCCTGTATCACTGACTGGCATCGTAACCTGTATGCATGCGAAGCGCCGGCTCCGGCTGTCTCGTTGGATGAAATTCTGCTCCTCAGCGCGCAACCGATAAGCGCTTTAGTCACAGCGATGGGAGATCAGGCGGTGGAGATGTACGCGGCAGGGCTGGAAAGATCCCCGGAACGTCGCACTGCCTGGGTTCTGCCACATGAAAGCGCCTTGCCGCTGGCGGATATGCCCGGCATATATCTTTACCAACCGCTGACATCGCAACTGCAAAATCCTGTTGAACATCAACAAACGGGGAGCCAGTAAATCATGCCTAATCTGACTTTTTACCTTTCTGAAGAACAGGCTGACAGGTTCACCGATCTTCCCGCTTTTACCCGCACCTGTAGCGCCCTCTGCACTGACATTCTCGCCGCAGAGCCGGACAATGTGCATATCATATTTATTACGGTAAAGCCGGGATGTGGGCATCCGGTATATGCCGAACTTTTTTATCGCCTGACACCATGGCGTACGCCAGAAGTGATGGAAAACTTTATGTGTGAACTGGATCTCACCACGCAGCAGACCTGGGGGCTAATGGCGCGTATTCGCTGCTTTGGCTCTCCTGCCCCGTATCCATATGCCCGAAACTAATCCTGAGGTATTTATGAACCCTCTTACCTTTCCATCACGTCAGATTGGCGATTTTCAGGTAACGGCGGTGAGTGACGGCAATATGTCCGCCAGCCTGGATTTACTGTCTGGTATTGCAACAGAGGATGCCGCACGCATTCAGCATCACGCCGGAATCGCTGAACCCGGTAATATTCATATCAATGGCTATCTCATCCGCGGGCGGGGGCGAACCATGCTGGTTGATGCCGGTACAGGAGGGCTGAACAACGCGGGCGGGCAGCTAAAAGCCAATCTCGCAGCAATCGGAATCAGCCACGACGAGGTGGACACCGTGTTATTAACGCACTGCCATCCGGACCATATTGGCGGCCTGCTTGATGCTGAAAAACGACCGGTATTCCAACATGCGGAACTGCTTCTGCATCATCGCGAAGCGGACTACTGGCGGGATGATGAAAAACTAAAAATAGCCAGCGAACGCGGCCAACGTAATTTCGGGCTGGCGCGCCAAACGTTAGACGCTTACGCACAGAACGTTCGCTTTTTTAGCAAGGACAACATCACAGAGGGCATTTCTCCGCTATGGCTGCCGGGCCACACGCCAGGACATACCGGGTTCCGCATTGACGCAGATGAAAAAAGTTTACTCATCTGGGGAGATATCGTCCATTACCCTCATATTCAGACGGCACAACCAGCAGTGAGCATTTTGTTTGATACCGATCCCGCTTTGGCCGAAGAAACCCGCAAAAAAATTCTGGCGCAGGCCGTCCGGGAAAAACTGCTTATTGCAGGTATGCACCTGGGCCCGGCGGGGTTTGCAACCGTCTCCAGGGCTGATACGGGATACCGCCTTTCCTGCACTGCTCTTTAATCGGGTGGTGCAGGCACAATCGCCTGCGCCATCCGATGTATCGCATCAACAAGAGCATTTCACTACGCTTTTCGCTTATTTCCGTAAAGCCCACGTCACCACTGCAAATGCAGAGCGGGAAATCCCCTGCGTGATCAGGTTCTGCGTCATTACTAGCAGATCCAGCCCCACTGAAATCACGCTGCCAACAATCATCGGCGAAGGGCATGTGAGATCGGTATGCCGCCAGGGCAATATCTTCTTTTCTGGCGCATGTCGTTAGCGAAAAAAGCGCTGGTGAGCAGCAAAGAGAAAATCGAACAGATTGCCTTTCACATCGGATATCAATCAGCGAGCGCCTTTAACGTGGCATTCACGCAATGCGTGGGCGTTCCACCGGGCGTTTTCAGGCGCCAGAATGGGGCCGCTCAAACGCGCGCGTTTGCCTTGAGCACAAGTACCCGGTGACACAAGCATAAATATTGGTCTTTCAACATTGTAGCGCTGGCTACGCCAGTATCGCGCAGAAGCTCGGGGCGAGACGTCAGTCGCCAGTACATTACTCCTGAACAACGACAAAAAGTCGCGGTGAAGCTGAAGAAGGCTGGTGCAAACATCCAGCAGGTATGCCGCTGCCTGTCACTTACGCGCAGTGTATTTTATGCCCGGAGCAGGCTGCCAGCGCTCAAAGCCGATATTCTTATGCTTCACGCGGCAGCTAAACATGTTCATGCTGAAATGGGTACGTCAGATATCTAAAAGCTCATGGCCCGCTTTGATGGATTACTTACAGTCTAATGGCGATCTGTTGCATTCAATCGAAATAAGCCACTTTAATGATGGACTACCCGATAGCCTGGAATCAGCGATATCAGTCAATGCAAATGAACCAGGGTCAGAACCCGGTTTTCCAGAAACTCATACCACCCCTTAAAGCTAAAGCCCGCCTCATATTCATGATTAAGCGTATGCGTCAGGCTGAAAGTAAACTGCTGCAAGTGGAGATCAATATCACGCAGTTCAAAACTGTGAAAATCCAGATGCTGTTGATGTTCACGCGGGAAAGCCTTATAGGCACTTTCTTTAGCAGAAAAAAGCAACAGCAGAATGTGGTCCAAAAGCAAATCGCTGGTGGTGATCAATGTGTCAATTTCCCGGGCAGAGGCAATACGCTGGCTTATCGTATCGAGAGCTATCTTCGGCGAGAGCGATTCAATATCTATCCCGACCCGGCCATGGTGCATTTTTATAACGGCGGCAGAAGCAAAATCGCGATCGTGAGAAATTGCCCCACGATAGGAAGAAGGCCAGGAGGGCGCGCGATTATCCGCCATCAGCGGCGCCCGTAGCGTGATATCGAAATGCTGTAGTAATTTTTGAGCGCCAATCCGTCCAGCAAGATATTCAGCCTGTCGTTGTTCTGTCGCGTTCGCCAACTGGCGCGGGACCGGAACATCATAAATTCGAAAAGCATCATCCAGCGCACCATTCCAGGCAAAACGCAATACGGTGAAATGGATGTAATCGGGTAAGACTTTCATTATCTGTTTTGTTTGAAACCAGCAAATTTTCATGATTGCTCCGCAGGCTTACGCATCAGATAGCGACGGAATGGTAAACCATAGAAGCAGCGAAGCTCGCCATCGCCAGCGACAGTCCGCGATAAAAAAACACCGGCCATAATCGTGATTGCTGTAGACCTTGTCTGGCAATCCCCTTCCCACAGGCAACCCATATAAAAGAGAGAGGCAACAGTGCGACAAAAACACTCAGCATTGCGGCAGTGAAAGCCTGAAGCTCTCTGAAAGCAATTGAAGGAATGATATATGTCGCAAAGATAAAGGATTTAGGGTTAAACAAAGTGGTAATAAATACGGTTTTTATTTCAATTTTCGCCGGTCGAATCTGTAATGAAAACCCCCAGACTTTAACGGCCAGCCAGGCGACATAGAATGCTGATAATAATTTAATAATACCGAGTAAAAACGTGCCATGTTGAGCTAAAACACTCACAATAACGCCCCAAAAGGTGATTGCACAAAAGTATCCCCCCCATTCGGCAATGATCATTTTTATACTTGGCCTGATACCACTGGCGTACCCTGAAAAAAGGAGGAGAGTATTGGTTGGGCCGGGCATTACAAGCAACAACATGCCAGAAACCATAATTTTAATGCAGTCATTCAGTAACATTTCAACCTCTGATAGATTAACAAATGAGAAAAATCAGACTGATAACCCGCGTTTAAATTCATGTGTCACTTTTAAAGCTATTTTCTTCCTTAAATGTTAATATGCTACTAATTTTATCCCGACAGTGAAGATTAAAAGATGAGTAATACACAACAGAGCGATCGCTTAAAAAAAACGTACACCAACATTGGTAATAACGTAAAACAGTTACGAATAGCTCGAAATCTTTCACTTAATGAGCTGGCAAAACTTTCCGGCGTATCCAAAGCCACGCTGTCCACGCTAGAATCGGGCGGCTCTAATCCTCGCGTAGATACATTGGATGCCATCGCCAGCGCACTAAGACTTACATTAGGCGATCTGCTCGGCAATAATAATGAGCGCTATCCTTATATTGAAAAAAATGCTGACTACAAAGGAGATTATTCCCAGGTAATTAAGTTTCGCATCGGCCAAGGGAATATCACCGAAATATGGCATTTACAAATGAAACCAGGCGTGGTAATCAACAGCCCGGCTCATGTATCAGGGACGCATGAACATATCATCGTCCACCTTGGCACATTGCTTCTGAAAATATCTGACAGTGAAAGCATTATTCTTCAACCTGGGGATTTTTATGCCTTCTCAGGTGACGTTAAACATGCCTATATTTGTGCAGATGATGCTGTAAGTGCGACGGTTATCATGTCTTACAGTACACAAGGTTAATTCAGCAGGTCAGCGGTATTACTGTGCTACCACTCTCCTGCCCCCGCCATTTAAATATTAAAGACCTTGTTCTCTCGTATAAAATGCATTGTTAGCTCGCTAATTTCATGAGCCTGTGCCTCTGAAATAAAATGCCCCCCAGAGACCCCCTCCAGCCTGAATGGCTGGGGGGTACATTCTTGCCATCGTTCCGGTGGAGAAAGAAATAATGGGTCTTCTTTTCCGTAAAAGGCTAATACTGGAATATCATCAAGCGCAGAGCTATCTTCTTCACTGATTGAATTAGCAACCTGCAAATCAGCGGAAAGAACCTGCAAAAATTGCGCCAGCAAAACGGGCTCTCGCTGCAGCCAGTCAGGTAATTCTCCGAGATGATTAGCAAAATCAAGTAATGAATCTTTTGATATTTCACTGGATTCAGTAAAATCAAAATATTTACGACAATGGATTGGCTCGTTCCCAATCACCACGAGCATACTTTTCGGTCGAGCATCATAGAAACGGTATTTTTTGGCCATCACATAAGCGATATAGGCACCGAGACTATGGCCCATAAAAATTATCGGACAATGGCGCGGCAATTGTGGACAAAAATCCTTAATCACCTGATTGACATCCGTTAGCAACGGCTCCAGGCGGCGGCGCCCGCGGCCAGGCATTTCAAACTTACTCACATTGAAGTTTGAAAAATGCTTTTCCAGCACATTAAGAGCGGCAGCATTCCCTCCGGCATGATGAAACATGGCGATATGTGGCAGCTCATTCATAACGTTTCCCTTCAGCAATACGCCCCAACAGGGCCGCACATATAATGATCCCGCCCCCTATTGCTTGCAGAAAACCAAGTGTTTCCCCCATGATTGTGATGGCAAACATAGCCGCAAAGGCCGGTTCGAGAGACAAGATCAACCCGACGCGCGTCGGACTGGTTATTTTAGCGGCATATAATTGCATCAGGAATGCAAATGCCGTCGCCAGCAGACTCAGAAAGAGAATCAACCCCCATGTCGAAATAGATATTTCAGGAATATATTGCAGCGCTGTGGGTTCGGTCAGCACAATAGTAACCAGCCCGAGGGCAGCGACAACAAGTAATTCAATCAATGTGATATTGATTAGCGAGTAATCCTTACCAGCGGTCTGCCGACCAAACATAAATATCTGAAAACCGCGAATCAATGCAGCCGATAAGATAAGAATGTCGCCTTGATTGAACTCAATATTACCATTGGCAGTAAAGCTCAACATGCCGCCACCTGCAAGGGACATAAAACAGGTGAAATAGATGAATTTGCTTTGCTTTCTCTTGCCGATAAAACGTTCAAAAAAGGGAACTAACACCACCGATAATGCAATCAAGAAACCGGCATTAGCAGCAGATGTGTGTTTAACGCCAAACGTTTCAAATGTCAGGATAGAATAAAGAAGTACACCAAACACGATCCCATTAATCACTTCACCACGAGTGAAGCTGTTTAATCTGACACGAGTGCCAACAAACATAAAGGGAACAGCCAGCGCGAACCTCAGCATTAAAAACAAGGGGACGGTGACCCCTGCGTGGATAATAAGCTGCATCAAGGAATAACTTGCCCCCCATGAGAGGGCAACGGTCAATAATCCCAGGTCAATTATCCAAAGTCGACTGCGTGGCGCCAGAAGAGAATAATTAGACATGACATTCCTTTAGCGGGACATGCCCGGCATCATAGCTTATCCGTAGCGTACCCTTTTTAAACTTTATCGCTTTAATGCTAAATGAGTTAATTTTTGCCAAATCATCCGTGTGCGTCCCGGCACAAGGCATAGGCTCTGATTGGTTAATCTGGCATAGCCGGGTGGAACCCTCAAACCAACTTCGGATTTCCGCCCCCTTCTGCAGACGCTGGCAAATAATGCTCTCAATTTCAGCCGCATCCAGGCGATCGGCTGGAATAGCAGAAGCATCAATGGCGCTAAATTCCACCCGTGACTCACCGGGGAAATGGTGCCCCCGGACAGCCATCCACCCGAACTGACGCATTTCCCAATTCAGTAAATGCCCGGCAGTATGCAGTGCTGCATGGTAAGCACGGGCATCTGCCGATACAACTGAAGATACTTTTGTTTCTACCGGCGGCGAAAAAGGAGACTGCGGATAAAGGACCACTAAACCTGACTCCTGTTTTTTTACCACCACAGGGATGTCGTTAACCCACCCGAGATCTGCGGGCTGCCCGCCTCCCTGCGGATGAAAAATATTATCCTGCAGGGCAATCCATTGCCCTCCTTCATCAGCGCCGGTAGCAATGACACCGCTTAATATATTAAAGCGATAAGTGTCCTCCAGATAACACTGGTTTTGTTGCATAGCGATAATCCTTATTTTATACAGAAAGAGGTGTAAATGGATTTCCGAGCAAATTATGGGTTGCTATACGGTTATTAGCATTACGACTTTGGCCAGCGACAATCACGCAGCCAAATTTATCCAATGGGATATTGCCGCCGTACTCATGCACATGATCGGTATTGGGATAAATATCAACAAAGCTGGGTGCATAGCGGGTAGCAAAGCCCATCCGATACATCTTATCAGAGATATTAGGATAGGAAGCATGCATTAACGTTGACCAAAAAATGACACATTGACCGGCTTTCATCTCCAACGGGACAGCCTGTTTTTCATCAGGATGCCAGTCAGGATCTATTTGCAGGTCACGATAATCATAACCAAAGAACCCACGGTTCTTACCTTCCTTTTCAATATTATTGATAATATCGCTTTGGTATTGCATTGTTCTATTTTCATCATAATTCATTTTATGATGGGTGCCAGGCATGATTTCCAGACAACCATTCTCAATGGTTGAATCAGTAAAGGCAGTCCAGACTGTTAAGGTCCCTTTGCCAAACTGATCTTCAGTTTCTCCTGGCCAAAGAATTTGCGGTTTTCCACTGGCGTTGGCAAATGTATCAGCCTGATGCCAGTCAGTACCCTCATCACCTGGGTATTTAGGGAAGAACTCCGTACGCCAGCACAAAACGTCATCTCCAAGGATATCATATACCGGTGCCACAATTTTGGGATTAGTGACATGTTGGCTAAGTTTATTGATATCAAGATGGCGATCGTAATTAGATATATTTGTTGCCGCACCGTAAGAATCTGAAGGGTAAGCAGCATTAGAACGATCGGGTAATTGACGACGAACGGTACTCCAAATTTCCGCCATTTCTTCTGGAGAATAAATGGTAATTGGTCCGATATAACCATTTTTATGGAAACTGTCAATTTGCTCTTCAGACAAATGAATTTTGTTTGACATGGTAATCTCCAGTGAGTGATTGGTTTTATTTAATGCTGTAAAATGTTTCGCTAAGCGTGCTGTTATATAAATGCCCCATGGACAACGTTAAATTGAATTCATTTCGCACTCGTTCATTAAGTGCAATGGCAATCATGGAATGCCCACCAATATCAAGGAAGTTATCTTCCGCGCTGACTGGTTTTTCTAAAATATCTTGCAGCCATGCAATATACTGTTGTAACGCAAGTGCTTTTACCTGTTCTTTATTCACATCATCTAAATCAACTGCGTTCATAATTTACTCCACAGAAAGTTTCAGGTGTTGTTTATCGATTTTTCCATTAATGGTTTTCGGTATAGCATCAAAACCACGATAGCGAATAGGTCGCATATAGAATGGCAATAACTCCTTCGCCAATTTACGTAGTTGTTCAATAACATCTGTTTTATTGCCAGATGAAGCAAAACAACAAACCAGATGATGACCAAGTATTTCTGAATGAGACGTTATGACGGAAATATCGATAATAGATTCATGCCTTGCAAGCACAGACTCAATCTCACCAATTTCGATGCGATAACCATTTATTTTAACCTGCTGATCGCAACGCCCCATATAAACTAACTTACCTGCGAAATTATATTGAACAAGATCCCCTGTACAATAATACCGCTCGGTAATATTATTTTTTTCAGCCAAAATAAATTTACCATTGGTATCATTATTCTGGTTCAGGTAACCCGGAGTGACTTGCGAGCCACAGAGAAGCAATTCGCCATAGCCAAATTGCTGATTACTATCATCAAGAGGCCGAATGATGTAATCGAATCCAGGTAATAATTCGCCGATAATCGACTCTGAGCGTTCCAGATCATCATCACTGATAATATGCCAACTTGAATGAACAGTCGTTTCGGTAATGCCGTACATATTGACCAGTAAAGGAGACGCCAGCCCAATATGCTGCTGCCATTGTTTTAGCATCTGAAAATTAAGCCTTTCGCCACCAAAAACAACAAACCGTAAAACCAATGATCCCTTCGGGAATTGACAGAGCCAGGGGGCATTAACGGAAAAAGCGCCAGGCGTCTGGTTAAGTAAAGTAATTTTTTGATCGTGAACGAGCTGAGCCAGTTTACCTGGGGTCAAACGTGTTTCATTATCTGGAATGACAAGCTTCCCACCATAAGCTAAAACTGACCACATTTCCCATACTGAAAAATCAAAAGCATAGGAATGAAAAAGCACAGTGGAATCATCTTCGTTGAACTTAAACACAGGCTCCGTTGCACGAAAGAGAGCACGCAAATTAGCATGGGTGATCGGAACACCTTTCGGGTTACCTGTCGTGCCCGAAGTATAGATAATATATGCCAGCCCTTCCGGAACGGCCGCATTCAGAAATGAATCCGCAATAACAGATACCGACAGCATTTGGTATATGCTTTTTGCCTGAAAGTCGGCAAAGTTTGAATGACCGCTCTCATTGATAATTATGCGAGGCTGAGAATCATTCAATATCAGACTATTGCGCGCTACTGGCGCATTAAGGTCCAGCGGTACATAAGCAGCACCAATGAACTGAACCGCCAGAATAGAGGCGATTAACCCGGCACCCGGTGGCAGTTCTATTGCAATCCGGTCACCAGCGTGAACACCTTCATCCTTCAGAACCTGAATAATCCTGAGCATCCAGTCTCTAAGCTCGCCGTAGCTGATCTCATGGTTGGGATCTTTCACCGCAACCTTCTGTGGAAATTTCCAGGATACTGCCCAAAAAAGCGCAATCTGAGTTAACGCATCATGTGCCTGTGAATCAATGATTCTCATACAATACCCTCCTGTTCGGAATAAAAGTACAATAAGAAATAAAAGCGAACAAATGTTTTTTATTGTTAAAATAGATTTTACACATAACCTATTATTAAATAATAATAAATAAATATTAACCCTGTAAGATCATCATGGTAATGTTAAAAAAAGTGTTCGTTTTAATGCATACCATCAGGTGATTGAATCCGCGCTCGCTCGTGGCTATCTACGTGTCAATCATGGATAAACAACGTCATGGCGACATGGATGCGGGTGGATGAACTTAGTTTGAGAGGAAAAAGGTTGGTACTAACGATAGCTCTGACAGGAGGGGCATGATCCTAAAGGCGTGCTATTGCTGGCGCTGTAGTCCCCCCTGAATTTAGTCTTACTGCTTGATAGAGTTCTTTGGTTAAAATACAGGTTCATCATGCTATCGATACGAGACCGCGCAGGATGAAAGGCACAGGGGCGATAAGTTCCAGCCCCTGCCTGTTTCTCTTCGCCGTCAACGGCGTTCACTCAGTGCGGCAATATCCTGTGGGGTAGTCCGGCAGCATCCGCCAATCAGTCTTGCACCCGCCTTTAACCACTGGGGCAAATATGCCGCTAAAGATGCGCATGTATCGCCGTGCGCATGCCACGCCTTGGTGACTGCGTCGTAAGTTTCCCCGGAGTTAGGATAGACAACCAACGGTAGCGCACTGAGGCTTTGCAGATGTTTGAGGGCGGCGGTTGTTTTGCTCAGCGCAATACAGTTAATGCCCAGCGCGACGATTTGGGGACAAGCAGACAGCGCGTCCACCACCTGAACCAGCGGCGTGCCATCGCTCAAGTGTTCGTCGTCACGCAAGGTAAATGAGAACCACGCCCGCGCATCTGGGTATTCGGACAGCAGGTCAGCCAGTGCTTTTATTTCAGCGAAGGAAGGTAACGTTTCGCAGGCCAGCAGATCGGCACCGGCATTGAGCAACGCTTCAATACGCGGGCGATGAAATAGCTGAAACTCCTCGTGGCTACGCACGTAGTCGCCGCGATACTCAGAGCCATCGGCCAGATACGCGCCGTATGGCCCAACAGATCCAGCCACCAGCAGCGTACCGGCGTCAGGGTTTTCTGCGCGATAAATTTCACTCGCCTCTTTTGCCAGCTTCACACTCTGTTCAATCAGCGCTTTCGACTGCGCCTCCGTCAGCCCGCGCGCCGCAAAGCCTGCGGGCGTGGCCTGGTAACTGGCGGTAATAGCTATCTGCGCGCCCGCGCGGAAGTAATCCAGATGCACGTCCCGAATGCGTTGTGGATTTTCCATTAATACTTTGGCAGACCAGAGATTATCGGCAAGGTTGCATCCGCGAGCTTCCAGCTCGGTGGCCAGTGCGCCATCAAGCACGGCAAAGGGATGACTTTCAAGCAGCGCGGTAAGAGGGTTAATCTGCGGCATAGTCAGCCTCCTTCAATTTTATTTTGTGGGTGAGAAAATAGGCACCGTAGCAAAGGGCGACAAACGGCAAACCGCAATAGAGCGCAATGCGCTGCTCCGGATCGAACGCCAGCCCGATGCAGGCCATCAGACACAGTACGAATCCAAGTACGGGAACCAGCGGATACCAGGGCGCCCGGTATTGCAACGCCGAAGACGGCTTGCCCGACTGTAAATGGCGGCGACGAAAGGCAAAGTGAGACGCGCAGATACTGAGCCATACGACCACGACGGCAAAGCCAGAAATGGCGCTGAGAGCAACGAACACCGTATCAGGGGCAATCACACTGGATAACAGCGCCAGCAGGCCGCCGAGCATAGAGACAGAAAGGGCTATCAACGGCACGCCCTGCTTATTGACGCGGGCAAAGCAGCCCGGTAACGTTTTTTCGTTTGCCAGCGACCATAGCATGCGGCCCGAAGCATAAAGCCCGGAATTCGCCGCTGAAAGGATAGCGGTCAGAATGACGAAGTTAAAAATATCCGCCGCATACGGAATGCCTATTTTTTCAAAGACCAGCACAAACGGGCTCTTCTCAACCCCTGCCACATTTGCCGGAATCAGCGCGGCAAGGACAAAAACGGTGCCGATAAAAAACAGGATTAACCGGGCAATCGTGGCGCGGATCGCTACCGGAATAACCTGATGCGGATTTTCCGTTTCGCCCGCCGCGATACCGATAAGCTCCGTACCGGAAAAAGCAAAATTGACCGCCACCATGGTCATCAGAATGGGCAAACCACCATGTGGGAACCAGCCCTCGCTGGTGAGGTTAGAAAGCCCCGGCGAAGGTGAACCATCCTTCATCGAGATAAACCCGGAAATCACCCCGCAACCAAGGATGATAAAGACGATGATGGTCGCGACTTTAACAAGCGAGAACCAGAACTCCCCTTCAGCAAAGAAGCGCGTTGAAATCGCGTTAAGACAAAAAATCACCACACAAAACAGGGCGCTCCATAGCCAAACCGGAACGTGCGGGAACCAGTACTGCATACAGAACCCGGCAGCGGTAAAGCTCGACCCGAGAGCGACTGTCCAGGTGAGCCAATATAGCCATGCCACCGTATACCCTGTCGCCGGGCCAATATAGCGCGCCGCGTAGACATGAAAAGCGCCGGTGACTGGCATCGCTACGGAAAGCTCACCAAGACACTGCATAACCAGCCAGACAACCAGCGCCCCAATCAAATACGCCAGCAGTGTACCTGCCGCGCCAGTGGTAGAGATGATGTATCCGGTATTAAAAAATAACCCAGTGCCAATGACGCCGCCTAATGACAGCATGATCAAATGGCGGGTTTTCATGGTGCGCTTAAGCTCTCCATTTTCTTGTTGTTCGTGCATATCACCTTCTATACGTATAGATGTCTAAATGTCCATGCCAGGGTTCTTTATATCTTTATTGTTAACAAAAGGCCAGCATTAGACTGACATCTGCATGGACGGGAAGGTAGATGAGCAAGAAATACACAAATAGCAGGCAATACCTGTGGTTATAGGCCAGAGCGTTTTCGGCAAGAAAACGAGCCAACGCCTACAGCGGAAAAACGATGATAAATGGCTACACCTGGCGCGCATACCCCTGCGGGCTTTTCCAGCTCAACGGCAAGAGCGACGCACCCTTGCACCGTCTGGTGTCTGGTGTAACCCGCAGAGCCAGATTTCAGGCACCTGGTGTATGTTCAATCACATGAACAGAGGCTCAGGTGAAATCAGATAATTTTTGCCCGGAAACGATCAACTCTTTCAGCAGCATCTGACGGCGCTCCTCCGGCGTATCGCGACTCACCATAAAGCAGATAGCAGCTACCGCCTGCCCGCTACGAGAACGAATCGGCGCCGCCATACAACAAGTAAAACTCTCTGACAGACCTTCGGTCAGGCAATATCCTTGCTGCCCGGCACGATGAATATCTTCGAGGAATGCCTGTTTGTCGAGGACTTGCCCATTCGCCAGACGGTAATCCTCTTCGGGGATGAGATCGAGAATGGCGCTGTCCGACCAATTACTGAGCAGCAGACGACCCGTGGCCGTCCAGGTAATCGGTACCCGCACCCCAATATCAGAAGTGATTTTGAACGGGTGAGCATTACTTTCCGATAACACGACGGTGTACTTACTCCCTTCCAGCATACAGAGCTGCACTGTCTCGCCATGACGTGCCACTATCTCAACCATTAACTGATGTGAGCGGCGAATAAGGTCGTTATGTGCCATGTAGTCCGCACCGTAATAGTGCATTTCACGGCCAAAAAATACCGCGCCGTCGGCGTCCAGTTCAACCAGCCCGGCCTCACTCAGCAGGTTGACGAGTTCATATACGCTGGAACGCGGCGCACCGGTGGCGTCGATCAAATCGCGCATCGCCATGGGCTGACGAGCAATATGCAACTGGCGAAAAATGTCGATAACCCGGTCAACACCGCGTGCCCGCGATGGCTTCTCGTCCGGCATAAGCAAATTCTCCTGATGCAGTCGGGCGGTCGAGCCAGACAGTAAAAAAGAAAAGCATCATACACCTTGCTCCGTCGTTAACCCATCCCCGTTAATTAAAATTTCATCGGCTGAGTTTATATTTCTTTGTTCTATTTTGGGGCCTCATTTTAGCGCATTACGCGCAGCTTATTTTTTTAAACCACGACCGAGCTAACAATTCCAGACAGAGATTTTCTTCCTTTCTTTTTTATTTTGCGATCGCGGCGACATGACGAGAAATTAAATTCCTCGCGATATATTGCAAAAGCAAAAAACCTGTGCAAATCTTGGTCTATCCGATATTGCAGATATCAGTCCGATATATCAGACAAGCATCACTCGGTACTGCACACGGTACTAATGGGTATTCTCAGAACAAAAAGGAGCAGCGTCGCATGACGATTAAGCGTTATGGCATTGAAGGCGGCACCGGTACAGGTGGGCAGAAACTGCCGTTTGCGCGGGCTGTTGAGGCCGATGGTTGGCTCTATATCTCGGGCCAGACACCGATGCGTGAAGGCGAAGTAGTGGAAGGCGGTATCATCGAACAGACACAACTGGCGTTCGACAACTGTCTCACCATCATGCGGGAAGCAGGTTATCGAGTGGAGGATGTTGTGCATGTGACGGCGGTATTAACCGACGCGCGCTATTTCAGTTCATTTAATAAAGTATTCAGAGAGATATTTAGTGATAATCCACCCGCGCGTATTTGTAGCGTGCAGGATTTAGTGGTCGACTGTAAAGTGGAAGTGGATATGAAATGCTTCCGCGCCGACCGTAAATAATTAAAAACGTTAAAACAGGCTGAGCGTTTGTATTTCTTTCTTCGCCAACACCAGGGCAGCCTGTTATTAATTGATAGTTTTGCTTTTTCATTAAAATATCCCGAAATAATCAGCGCTGCCGCTGCGCCGGTGATCGTCTGACTTATAACGGATGACACGGTATTACGCCGTCTCGTTAACATTAAAAGAGAGCATAAAAATGAATGCAACATCGCTGAAATTAAGTGCCAAAGCACTGGCGGGCGGGCTGGTATTGCTGGCTGTTGCGGGCTGTACGCCGACCGAAGAGAAAAAAGAAGGTGCTGCTGCGCCACAGTCTGCGCTGCAAACCGTTCTACAGCGCGGCACGCTGCGCGTCGGTGACTGCCTGAGCTTTGCCCCGTTTGGTTTTTACGATAAAGACGGCAATCCGGATGGTTATGACGTCGATCTAGCCAAAGCGCTGGCGAAAGAGATGGGCGTTAAACTGGAAATGGTTAATACCACCAGCGCCAACCGCATCCCTAACCTGCAAACCAATAAAGTTGACGTAGTGTTCTGTAACTTTACCCGCAATCTGGAACGCGCCAAAGAGATCGGTTTCACCAACCCCTATGTCGTGGCGAGTGAAGCGATGCTGGTACGCAAAAACAGCGGCATTCAGTCCGCGCATGATATGGCCGGAAAAACCATTGCCACCGTGAAAGGCTCCACTAACGGCGACGAAGTGCGCAACCTCGGCATCGACGTGAAAATTCAGGAGTACGATTCATCTCAGGCGGCAATCCTGGCGGTGAAACAGGGCCAGGCTGATGCCATGATCGAAGATAACAACTTCCTCGCCTATCAGGCGAAACTCGATCCGTCGCTGACCGTGACCAACGAAGCGCTGGTGCCGCTGGAGTACAACGCCTTTGGTGTGAAACAGGGCGACCAGATATGGACCAACTACCTGAACGAATTCCTTTTTGAAATCAACGCCTCCGGCGAGAACGCCCAGTTGTATCAGAAATGGTTCGGCAGTAAACCGCGCTACCCGCTGAATCCGCAATACTGATTGTTCGCCCCCGGCGCAGCCGCCGATGCTGCGCCGCCTGAAGGAGTCACACCATGAGTTATCAATGGCTAACCCTATGGCGTTACGCCGGCACCTTTCTGGATGCCGCGTGGCTAACGCTACAGGTCACGCTGCTGGCGTTTGCCCTGGCGGTAGCGCTCGGTCTGCTGGCCGCGCTGGCGAAATCCTCGCCGCTGGCACCGCTACGCTGGCTCAGCCACTGCTACGTTGAGTTTATCCGTAACACGCCGGTGCTGTTGCAAATCTTCATCATCTTTTTTGGCCTGCCGTCGCTGGGTATCACCATGAGTGCCTATACCGCAGGCGTACTGGCGCTGGGGATTAACGTGGGCGCTTACCTGGCAGAAACCTTCCGCGCTGGCATTCAGTCGGTAGCGAAGGGCCAACTGGAAGCGGCGTATATCCTCGGTATTCCGCGCCGACAAATCTTTCTCAGCGTGGTGGTGCCGCAGGCAGCGCGCGCAGTGTGGCCTGCCATTATCAATAATCTGATTCAGTTACTGCTCGGCACGTCGCTGCTCTCAGCCATTGCGCTGCCGGAGCTGACCGGTACCGCAACGGTGATCAATGCGCGCACCCTGCTGTATATCCAGACCTTCAGCGTTGTCGCGCTGGTCTATCTGGTGCTGAGCAACCTGTTCTCGTGGCTTGGCAACATGGCGGGACGCCGGATGTTCCATCCGCCGCTGGTGACACCGGTAAAAAAGCCCGGCTGGCAGTGGGCAAGAAAATGGCTGATTAACCCAGTGAAACGGGAGAATGCACTATGAGCGAACTTATCATCAGCTCGCTGCCAATCCTGCTGAAAGGCCTGGTCGTCACCTTACTACTCTCCATCGCCGCTATCGTCGGCAGCACACTGCTCGGTTTACTGGCGGCCGTGTTACGCACCAGCCGTTTACCGGTCGCCAGACAGATAGCCGTGTTCTATACCGAGCTGTTTCGCGGCACGCCAGTCCTGATCACGCTGATGTTTATTTACTTCGGCGTGGCTTACTTCGGCTATGAAATCAATTTGTTCGCTGCCGGTATCCTCGGCTTGAGCATTTATCAGGGTGCTTACATCGCCGAAGTATTCCGCGCAGGCATTGAAGCCGTGCCTAAAGGCCAGTGGGAAGTGTCGTGGATCCTCGGCCTATCGAAGCGCCAGACGTTTCTTAGCGTGATCCTGCCGCAGACGCGCGGCATCGTGCTGCCGCCGCTGGTTGGCCAGTATCTTTCGCTGATTAAAGATACGTCGATTGTCAGCATGATCGGCATGTCGGAATTGATGCACCAGGGCCAAGCCATTGTCGATCGCATCGGCCAACCAGTGGTGATTTACGGCCTCGTCGCCCTGCTCTACTTCGTTGTCTGCTTTCCGCTTTCCCGTTGGGTTCAATATCATCAAACCAGGAGCCAGTTATCATGAGCAAATCCGCCATTACGCTAAGCCGGATCACCAAATCCTTTGGCTCAACCCAGGTGCTGAAAGAGATCAGCCTTGATGTTTCGCCCGGCGAAGTGCTGGTGTTGATTGGCGCATCCGGCTCCGGCAAAAGTACCGTGTTACGCATCATGAGTGGGCTGGAAACCGCCGATGGTGGGGAAATCTGGGTGAATGAAGTGCCGCTGCATGACCGCAAACGCAGCAGCGAAATCTGCGGCCACGTTGGCATGGTGTTTCAGCAGTTCAACCTGTTTCCCCACAAAACCGCGCTCGGTAACGTGACGCTGGCATTGATTAAAGCGCAGAAACTGTCCGAGGCCGAAGCCAATAAACGCGGCCTCGCAGCCCTGGCGCGTGTCGGGCTGGCCGAGCGCGCGCATCACTATCCGACCCAGTTGTCCGGCGGTCAGCAGCAGCGTGTGGCGATTGCTCGCGCGCTGGCGGTGGAGCCGAAAATTATGTTTTTTGATGAAGCGACGTCAGCGCTCGATCCCGAACTGGTCGGCGAAGTGATGGAGGTAATGCGCAGCCTGGCGCGTGACGGGATGACCATGGTAGTGGTCACCCACGAGATGGGTTTTGCGCGTAAAACCGCTGACCGCGTGGTGTTTATGGATCAGGGCGTGATAGCCGAACAGGGTTCGCCGGAGCAAATTTTCGTTAATCCGCAGAATCCGCGCACCCAGCAATTCTTATCACGCGTGCTTGAGCACTAACAGGAGGCATGATGTCGATTCACTTTCCCTTGCAGGCAGACGGCGCACTGGATGCGCAGCAGCCTGCACCGCGTTTTAAATCAGTCGCCGGATCCGGCAATCAGCCGCTGGCTAACGGCACCTCAGTATTTAACAGTCCCGAGGTGTTTTCCCCACTGATGCTGATGAAGCAATCAGCACTGGAGAATAATCTACGTCAGTTGGCTGATTTTTGTCGTGAACAAGGCGTGATGCTGGCGGCACACGGCAAGACGTCAATGTCTCCGGCGATCCTGCGCCGCGCCGTCACGGAAGGCGGCGCATGGGGATTGAGCGCCGCAACCCCTGCGCAGGTTCGCGCGTTGCGCCAGTTCGGCATTCGTAACGTCTTCCTCGCCAACGAACTGGTCGATCCCGGCGGTATTCGCTGGATCGGCGAATGGCAAAAACAGCATCCCGATCATGGCTTCCTTTGCTACGTCGATTCGCTGCAGGGGGTTCGTTTGCTGGAGCAATATCTCGGCGACAGCCGCATTGCGGTACTGCTGGAGATGTCGGTCAGTGGCGGGCGTACCGGCTGCCGCTCATCTTCGGAAGCACTGGAGATTGCCGCCGCGATTGCCGCCAGCCCCGCCCTGCAACTGGTGGGCGTCGCGGGTTATGAAGGCGCGCTCGGTGCCGGACGCGATGCGGCTGGCGTGCAGCGCGTAAAAGATTACTGCCAGATGCTGATTGACACGGCGGCGCTGCTGGCTGAACACCAGTTGTTTGCCAGCCAGCATATTATCCTCAGTGCTGGCGGCGGGGCGTGGTTTGACGTGGTCTCGGCGTGTTTTACAGCCGCGAATCTGCCACTGCCGATGACACCGCTGATTCGATCCGGGGCTTATATGGCGCACGACAGCGGGCTGTACGCGCGTATCGCGCCTTTTGCGCAGCCCGGCGCTACACATCATTTCACCGCCGCGCTGGAGATCTGGGGGCGGGTGTTGTCGCGCCCGGAGCCAGGCCTGGCGTTTATTGATTTCGGTCGTCGTGATGTACCGTTCGATCAAGATCTGCCGAATCCGCTGTGGGTGCGGAATGTCGATGGCAGCGCCCCGCGTGCGGCTTCTGGCATGTGCATCAGCGAGGTAAACGATCAGCATGCGTATCTGGTGCTACCGGAAGAGGATGCGTTAAAACCCGGCGACTGGGTAGGCTGCGGTATTTCGCATCCCTGTACCGCATTCGATAAATGGCGGTATTTGCCACTGGTAGACGATGATTATTGCGTCACAGATTCCCTGGAAACCGCATTCTGAATGAGGCTGGGGTCGTCGTAACAGCGCGATATATCGCGCTGTTTTTACAATAACCGTTCGAATGAACCTCGCTCATCTGCGCTTTAACTGCCACGACGCGCAGGCCGAAAGGATATTATTCTGGCCAGTACGATTCAGCTTTAACTTTTAATAAATGGCGCAAACGCTGAGCTTCTTTAGCCAACATATTAACCTCGATATGATCCCTAAACCGGGTATTCCTCGTCACTATGTCGCCAGCCCGGAATAATGTGAAAACCATCACACTGCTTCAAACTAATTCATGTTAGGCGGCCATAAGCATTCCGTGGTTATGGCAGAAACAATTACCGTGAACAGATTCATCCATTCGCTAAACTTTAATACACACATGATTTACATGGCAAATAACCATATATTAATCATAAAGTTAAATCCCTTGCAGCGAAAATTAAATATATAATTCCACATATATACACAAAATCATTCACACTGCGTCGCGGCGGCAAGACTGCGCAGCCCCAGGAGCTTACATAAGTAAGTGACTGGGGTGCAAAGGCGAAGCCAACAAAGAGGCAGTTTGAAGGATAACGTGTATATCAATATTATCGATTAATTATTTCCCTTACATCTCCCGATAAAGAAATTAAGCGCGGTCTGATAGCGGGAGGCCCAGCGCAATACCTGCCCTATACAACAACAACAGGTTAGCATGCTATGAAAATATCCTTTGCCCATAAACTGTGGCTTCCACTTGCTGTCGCACTTCTAAGCCTTGCCGGGTCATTATTCTTTGGCTCAGTAAAAATTAAAGATGACCAGCTAACGCTACGGAAAAAGGAATTAGTGTATGTTTCCCAGTTAGCCCTTAACGTGGTAAAAACACAGGCTGCACTTGTTGATAAGGGACTGATATCAAAAGAGGAAGCACAACAACGCGCCATCCAGATCATTAAAGACTTACGCTATGGCGACACAGGATATTTTACTATTCTGAACACCCAGGCACAGGTCATTATGCATCCCATTAATGCCGCGTTAATTGGTAAGGGGCCGGATGTTGCCGATGCCAACGGCGTATATATTTTCCGGGATATGGTCGCAGTGACGAAGGATGGTCATGATGGTTTCACCACCTATGATTTCCCGCGACCGGGAGACTCCGTAGCGAAGCCCAAAATTGCCTACAATATTCCGTGGTCTCCCTGGGGATGGATTATTACGACGGGTCTTTATGTTGATGATATCCAGAAAGTCTTTCTAAGTTCTCTTTATCAGAACGCCGCCCAATTTATCGCTATTAGCATTCTGCTCTCGGTGCTGGTTTATCTGATTAATCGCAGCACATTGAAAACACTGGGTGGAGAACCGCGTTATGCGGCGGAGGTCGTGTCACGAATTGCCGCCGGGGATTTATCGCAGGCAGTGGATAAAAAAGCCACTGATAATACAAGCCTGTTATATGAGATGGGGGTGATGCGCGAGCAACTGACTTCCGTTATTGAGGAGATCCGCGATGGCGCGGAGATGATCAACAGCAATACCCAGAATATCGTCGCCGGTAATCAGGAGATAGCCGGACACACCGATCAGCAGGCGATGTCTCTGGAAAAAACCTCCTCTAGTATGGAAGAGATTACCGCTGCCGTAAAACAAAATGCTGAACACGCAGGACAGGCGCGTGAACTGGCGCGCGGCGCGGTGGATATTGCCTCACGCGGGGGTGTGATGATGCAGAATGTTAATGACACCATGAACGGTATTTCTGAAAGCGCCGGTAAAATTGCCAATATCATCGACGTGGTAAACGGCATTGCTTTTCAAACCAACATTCTCGCGCTAAATGCAGCAGTTGAGGCGGCCAGGGCCGGGGAACAGGGGAAAGGTTTTGCCGTGGTTGCCAGCGAGGTGCGTAATTTATCCTTACGCAGTTCTCAGGCAGCTCAGGAAATTAAAGAGTTGATTGAGGAGTCCGTCAGCCGCGTCAACAGCGGCTCGTCGCAGATTAAAATCGTCGGCGATAATATCGATGAGATGATTGAAGCCGTGCAGCAGGTTTCGGACATTATGTCGCAAATCTCCGTCGCGACGGATGAACAGAGCATCGGCATTAGCCAGGTCAACGAAGCCATCGTACAAATCGATTCTGTCACCCACCAGAACACGCAACTGGTTCAGCAAGCAGTCGCGGCAGCGAATGCGCTGGAAAAACAAACCCGGCGGCTCACGCAGACTGTGGCTTTCTTCACTACGGGTCGATAAAGGAGAGAAAAAGCTTCGCCTTGATCCGCGCAACGATAGCTTATATTGCTGCGTTGCGCGTGATCGAGATTGGAAAACCCAAACAAGATGGATACCAGCACCGATAAGAGGGTACACCTACGATCAGAACGCGAAACAGGGACATAAATGCCACAAAGAAAGGCCAATCGATAAGCCCGCCAAGCCTTCGACTGGGAGAAGTGAACGGGGGAAGTTGAAGCCTTAATCGTTGAAGGTGGGGCCACCATAAGCGTGCAATTTTTCAAGCCGGGGAGACTTAGTTATTGATAACCTTGGTCAGCTCAACTTCACCCGTGGCGACCCTGTACATGATTCTGTGTAAATGCCTTTCTCAGTAGTGACCGTCCAGGCGGTCACCGAACTCGATAATAAAGCGGCTCATTGCCATACGCCAGTCCCTCAGCGGCATCGTCCATTTCTGTGA
>Ga0316615_10053_pt1 | contig 25827 bp, 26 predicted proteins | sample Kosokonia_enrich_2_FD_207733 | JGI IMG/M metagenome (GOLD analysis project Ga0316615, IMG submission 207733) | Wetland soil microbial communities from Old Woman Creek delta, Ohio, United States - Kosokonia_enrich_dilutions | ecosystem: Environmental > Terrestrial > Soil > Wetlands | place: USA... | reverse complement strand
TTGAGATTTTTGGCCAGTTCGTTAGCCAGAGCTTGCAACTGTTTTTCGTCCATACATTAACCTTCATTTGATGGTGAATTGAACATATCAAAATCAGGCAATTACACAAATCTATGTACAGGCTCGAGTACTACTATTTTTACGCGTTGTTATTCAGCATCAGCTGACCATTTTTATCCAGCGGAATCTGCGTTCCCGGATCCTTATCCATGCGGATTTTTCCCTGTTGGTCGCCGATTTTGTAAGTTACGTCGTAGCCGAGCACTTTTTCCGATTTGTCATATACCGTGCTGCAACGCTGCTGGGTGGTAGTGTAGGTGTCACGCTCCTGCATACCACCCTGGAGCTGATTACCAGCATATCCGCCGCCTAACGCGCCGACTACTGTTGCGACATCTCTTCCTTTGCCCCCGCCGAACTGATGACCAAGTACACCGCCAGCCACTGCACCAAGCACCGAACCGGTAATACGGTTCTCATCCTGCACCGGGCGGCGATGCGTCATGGTGACATTACGGCACTCCTGACGCGGCGTTTTTACTGTTTCCTTGATTGGCGTGGATGAAACAACCTGCGCATATTGAGGGCCGCGATCGAAGACATTCAGGCTGGCCACTGCGGCAACGCCCAGTGCAGCGGCCACGCCAATACCAATACCCGCTAACATTGATTTATTCACAGGATTCTCTCCCTGGTTGGCTATTGGTAACAATTTTGCAACCTCAGCAATAGTAAAGCCAATCAGAAAGCACGCAAAAATAGGGATAGAGGAGGGGTGAAGGATGATATTCAGAGTTTTCCTACCGGCATGCACGCACCAGGCAGCGGGATATGCTGCTCCCCGGCTGACAACCGGGAGAGCAGAAACAGGATCAGTGCAATTTCAGACGCGGGCGGATCACGCGGTTAATACTGCCGACCAGCATCATCAGACCGGTTTTGAAATAGCCGTGCAGCGCAATCTGGTGCATACGGTACAGCGATATATACACAAAACGGGCAATACGACCTTCAATCATCATTGAACCACGCATCAGGTTACCCATAAGGCTACCCACGGTGGAAAAGTTCGACAGGGAAACCAGTGAACCGTGATCCTTATAAACATAAGATTTCAGCGGGTTATCTTTGATCTGCGCCAGGATGTTATGCAACGCGAGGGTGGCCATCTGATGAGCAGCCTGCGCGCGCGGCGGAACAAATCCGCCTTCCGGACGGGCGCAAGAAGCACAGTCTCCAATGGCGTAAATATCGGCATCGCGCGTCGTTTGCAGCGTCGGCTCAACCACCAGCTGATTGATACGGTTGGTTTCCAGGCCGCCGATCTCTTTCATAAAGTCCGGTGCCTTGATCCCTGCCGCCCATACCATCAGATCTGCCCTGATGTATTCGCCCTCTTTGGTATGCAGACCGCCTTCGTCGGCGCTGGTGACCATCGTCTGGGTCAGAACGCGTACGCCCATTTTGGTCAGCTCATTATGCGCGGCGCCGGAGATACGCGGCGGCAGCGCTGGCAGAATGCGCTCACCCGCTTCCACCAGCGTGACGTTCAGCGCTTCATTCGTCAGCCCTTTATAACCGTAGCTATGAAGCTGTTTCACCGCATTGTGCAACTCTGCGGAGAGTTCAACGCCGGTCGCACCGCCACCGACAATCGCAATATTGACTTTGCCGTTAGCACCGAGGTTAGCGGAATATTTCAGGAACAGGTTAAGCATTTCCTGATGGAAGCGACGCGCCTGGTGTGGGTTATCGAGGAAGATGCAGTGCTCTTTCACGCCGGGCGTGTTGAAATCGTTCGAGGTACTGCCCAGCGCCATCACCAGCGTGTCATAGGCCAGTTTACGTTCCGGCACCAGCAGATCGCCCTTCTCATCACGCAATTCCGCCAGGGTGATGGTTTTGCTTTCGCGGTTAATATTCATCACAGAACCCAGCTGGAACTGGAAATGATGATTGCGCGCGTGAGCCAGGTAGCTTAGCGCATCAACACCTTCATCCAGCGAACCGGTTGCCACTTCGTGCAGCAAGGGTTTCCATAAATGGCTGTGGTTACGATCGACCAGCGTAATTTTGGCTTTTTTACCGCGTCCCAGCTTTTTACCTAACTGTGTTGCCAGTTCCAGACCGCCAGCGCCACCACCTACGATCACAATCTTTCTCAACGGTGTTGTCAAAATGACCCCCTAAAATATTAACCAATTGTTAATTAAAAGTTATAATAATAGCTCTTAATTAACAACAGGTTACGCACGCGCAACCTCATTTTGACGTCGAGAATATCACGAACGGTTCAATGGTCATACCAAAATTGATATGAATCAAGTTTTCATGCATAAAAATTGAACAAGTGTAGTTGTGCAGCGAAAAACTGCCCGTCAGGAGAGGAGAAAAAAGAGGAGCCCGGCAGACGAAAACCTGCCGGGGAGAGGCTTAACCGAGGGTTTTAAAGGCCTTAATTCGCTGTAAATGCGGCGAGATGTTTTTAAACTTATGCGACTGTTCTTCGTCCCAGACAATCTCATAGTAATGATGCAACTCATCGGAAGAGCGCTGGTTGTCCAGTGCTTCATCTTTTCGCGACAGGATCACCAGGCAGCGATCGCGGTTTTTCTCGCGAAAGTTAGCGACACACTTAGTGGCAATGTCTTCATACTCTTCCGGTCGGTCAATTTTCCCTTCCATATTCTCATAGGGGAATAAATTCGGATTGAATATTACCTGTCGGATGTCGCAGAGAAAACCAATGCGCTCGGCCCAGTAACCGCCAAGGCCGACGCCGCAAATCAGCGGGCGTTCATCCACGTTGAGCTGCAGCATCTTGTCGACTTCTTTCAACAGATGCTGCATATCATGTCTCGGATGCCGCGTGCTGTAGCTTATCAGGCGAACATCCGGATCGATAAACTGTAGCTGCAACACTTTTTCATGGTTGCCGGGACTGTTTGAGTCAAAACCGTGTAAATAGATAATCATTGAATCCTCACCACTTCGACATCGCGTCCTCAGGGGTTAATGGGCGGTTTTCTGCTCCTGCCAGCATTCATGCAACTGCTCCAGTGCTTTATTGACAGCTTTCCAGCGCGCCGAGCCCATCAACTCCTGACGAGAATATGAACCTTTATGATACAATTGCGTAACACGCTCTGCATTGATCGGCGACAGGTTATCTAACACACTAACCGCGCCTTTACGATTATTACAGACGAGGATCATATCGCAACCGGCATCCAGAGATGACTGCCCGCGTTCAGCATAACTTCCCATGATTGCCGCGCCCTCCATTGACAAATCGTCAGAAAAAATAACGCCGTTAAAACCCAACTCGCCGCGCAGAATGGTTTTCAACCACCACGGTGAACCGCTGGCCGGACGCGGATCGGCATCGGTATAAATCACATGCGCAGGCATAATGGCATCAAGCTTGTTTTGCTCAATAAGCGAGCAGAACACCGACATATCTTGCGCACGGATCTCCGCCAGTTGGCGCGGATCGCGCGGCGTCTCTTTGTGTGAATCCGCGGTTACCGCGCCGTGCCCCGGAAAATGCTTACCAGTCGTTTTCATTCCCGCGCTGTGCATGCCGTCGATAAAGTGGTTCGCCATTACCAGCGCTTTAGCCGGATCAGCATGGTAAGAGCGTTCGCCGATGGCGGTGCTGATATGCCCAACATCCAGCACCGGGGCAAAACTGATATCAATATCCATGGCGATCATTTCACTGGCCATCAACCAGCCGGCGTCTAGCGCCAGCCGTCCGCCCTCTTCTAATCCGTGCAGAGCGGCAAAAGCCTGGGCCGCAGGCAGGCGCGTGAAGCCTTCACGAAAACGCTGCACCCGTCCGCCTTCCTGATCGACGGCCACCACCAGACGGTGACGCGAAGCATGGCGGATCTGGCGCACCAGTTCACGCAACTGCTCAGGATCATGATAATTACGGGTAAAGAGGATCAGGCCGCCCACCAGCGGATGCGCCAGAATCTCGCGCTCTTCTGCATCCAGTTCATACCCTTCCACATCCAACATTACCGGACCCACACTGACCTCTCTTATTCTTTGTTCTGTAACCGCCGCCAGATCGCATCTGCCAGCGTAATAAATTGTTGTTCGCCCGTTTGCTGCCAGCGGCACTCAAACCAGCCCGCCATCAACATCCATACCCAAGGCTGCCAGCGTCGAACTTGGCGCTCTAATGTTAGCGGATCGACCGCCGCCTGCTGAGCATACTGCACAACCAACTGCTGGCGCTGAGCCTCATCCTCCGTCCATACTGCGGCGAGCTCGAGAGCAACATCACCATCGCCAGCATATTCCCAGTCGATAAGCCGCAAACCCGCGGCGCTGTGCACCAGGTTTCCCGCATGGACATCCATATGCAGCGGCGCAAGCCGCAGCGGCTGCGGTTCGCCCTGTTTTCTTAATTGCTTCAACTGCCGCAACCAGAAGGAAGTACGCCGCGTCGGCGCGCTCTGCTGCCAGTATCGCTCCAGCAGCGGCAACAGCTTGATACGCCAGCCAAAAAGTGGCTGACGATGTAAATCACGGAGTAATGCCGTCAGTGCATCAGGCTGCGGTAAGGCCGTTTTGATCTCGCCGGGTATAAAGTCCACCGCCATCCAGGTGCCAGTATAGAGCCGCGGACGCGGCGCGAGGGTTGCAGGCAAGCGGCGGAGCAAACGGTACTGACGCAGAAATGGTGATGAAACGGCCTGGTGATGTTGGCGTAGCACCAGCATGTCCCGGCCATCGTGAATAAGACAACTCCCGCCGCTTAACCCGCTATTCTGGCTGGCGACAGGAGTATACGTCGGAAAATAGCGTGATAACACAGTGTCACGCGTCTGTTTATTGTTGCTGAACCGCACCTTTACCCGACCAGATAATTTCACCTGTCTGCACCAGCATTAGCTGCATTTGTAACGCGGGTGCGCTGGCGTTGCCGGTCGCGTTGGAATAAAGCACATACTGCGCCCCAACGTTGCGGGCAATACCGATGGCTTTACTGCGGGTACCCAGGCTGTCCTGCGGGGAGAGACCCAGTTGCTGTTTCGCCAGCGAGAGCTGCTGCGCGGTAATCAGCGTAAATTTACCGTTATTGGCCAGCGCATTGCGCACCACTTCGGTGGCTTCGGCGGTGTTGATCGAGCCGTTGGTCCGGTTGTTTACGCTATCGACCAGCAAAACACTGCCAGAGTTGGCACCGCTGGCCTGCAACATTTTACCGACCATCGGTTGCACCGCGATATTCCAGTCATAATGGCGTTCACGCGGCGCGGGCTGCCCGGTTTGGTCCTGGTGTTCGATTGGACCAGGCTGCTGCGGCAACGTCGGAACCGACGGTACTGTCGGAACTGGCTGCGTCGGCTGCGGCTGTGGCTGCGTGGGCTGCTGAGCGCCGCCTGCCTGTTCAACCGGCGCAGGCTGTTGATTACTGATACACCCCGACAGCAACACCGCCAGCGTAGTCAGTAGCGCGAAGCGTCCAAATGTTTTAATCAAGTGTCACTCCTTAGAGATAGAGATAAAGTCTGACGCTGTGCGCACCCAGATAGTTGGCGCTGCCATACAGCGTCACGCCGGAACGCGACGGGATCGTGACGCTGCGCGGCGCTTCCAGCGGGTGCATTTCAAGGCCTCTGGTGTCATACCAGAAAAAACGATAGTGCACCGTCACGGGCTGCTGCCGCTCATTAAACAATCGGGAAGAGGCGGAAGGTTGAAGCTCATGCGTGCCCATTTCCGGTGATTCCGCAATAATGCCCGCCGCCAGAATACCGGACTCCATCACCAGCGTTTGATCGCTGGCGACCGGAATAGCCGGGCGCGAACTGCATCCCACCAGCCCCAGCGCCGCCAGCAACAGCGCGACACGCCCGTTTACCATCTTACAGACCTTTATGAGCCAGAATTGGCCCCATTGCCCGCCCGCCCAGCAGGTGCATATGTATATGGTAAACCTCCTGACCACCATGACGATTACAGTTCATGATCAGACGGTATCCGTCTTCGGCGATGCCTTCGTCGCGGGCGATTTTGGCCGCAACGGTCAGCATGCGGCCTAGCGCCTGCTCGTGCGCTTCGGTGGCATCATTCAGCGTGGGAATGAGGATATTCGGCACAATAAGCACATGCGTCGGCGCTTGTGGAGAGATATCGCGAAAAGCGGTAACCAGTTCATCCTGGTAGACAATATCCGAGGGAATTTCCCGGCGGATGATTTTACTGAAAATGGTTTCTTCGGCCATGACGTTTTCCTTTTTCAGGTGCGGAACGAACCCGCAGCCATCGTCAATTAAGTGCCCTAGAGTATGATCGAGATTCTCTTGTTGTTTCAACCATAACGCTCTTTTTCTTTCACCTTTACGCCCTTCTCTGCCGCAGGAACCCTTTTCCTTTCAATGCAGCGTGAATGAAATAGAATTCCAATTATGAATATTACCTTTGAGGATAATCAACATGCGGGTATCCCCGGAAAACGGACTTTCCCGTTACGGTTGTGTCCGGACGGTTTCAGCACCTGACAGGGCAGACGTCGGGGCTTTCCCCCAGACTGTCATGCATGACCTGCACACCATAAAAAAGGGAGCCCGCAGGCTCCCTCAGTCTCCCCAGACTCCGGCTTAGTTAGCGCGGATATAATCATCCATTTCGGTTTTCAGGTTATCGGATTTGGTACCGAAAATTGCCTGAACGCCGGAACCAGCGACTACCACACCTGCAGCACCCAGTTTCTTCAGGCCAGCCTGATCCACTTTCGCTACGTCAGCTACGCTGACACGCAGACGCGTGATGCACGCATCCAGGTTGGTGATGTTTTCTTTACCGCCAAACGCTGCAACCAGAGCCGGAGCCATCTCGCTGCTTACTCCAGCCTTGGTGTCTTCGGTCACGTCTTCACGGCCCGGCGTTTTCAGATCAAGCGCTTTGATCAGCACGCGGAATATGGTGTAGTAAACCACGGCATAGCAAGCACCGACGATCGGGAACAGCCACAGTTTGCTGCTGTTGCCGCTCAGTACGATGAAGTCAATCAGACCGTGAGAGAACGACGTACCATCACGCATACCCAGCAGGATACAGATCGGGAATGCCAGACCTGCCAGAATAGCGTGGATAACGTACAGGATCGGCGCAACAAACATGAAGGAGAACTCGATCGGCTCGGTGATACCGGTCAGGAACGAGGTCAGCGCTGCGGAGATCATGATACCGCCCACTTTCGCGCGGTTTTCCGGTTTAGCAGAGTGCCAGATAGCGATAGCGGCAGCCGGCAGACCGTACATTTTGAACAGGAAGCCGCCAGACAGTTTGCCCGCAGTCGGGTCGCCTGCCATGTAACGCGGAATATCGCCGTGGAATACCTGGCCAGCAGCGTTGGTGAATTCACCAATCTGCATCTGGAAAGGTACGTTCCAGATGTGGTGCAGGCCGAACGGTACCAGGCAGCGTTCAACGAAGCCGTAGATACCGAATGCAACAACCGGGTTCTGGTAGGCAGCCCATTGAGAGAATGTCTGGATCGCGGAACCAATCGGCGGCCAAATGAAAGAGAGGATCACGCCGGTGAAAATCGCTGCAAGGCCAGAAATAATGGGTACAAAGCGTTTCCCCGCGAAGAAGCCCAGATACTCAGGCAGCTTAATACGGTAGAAGCGGTTAAACATGTATGCAGCAATCGCACCGGAGATGATCCCGCCGAGCACACCGGTATCTGCCAGGTGTTTTGCAGCGATCTCTTCAGCAGGTAAATGCAGAACCAGAGGTGCAACCACAGCCATGGTTTTCACCATGATACCGTAGGCAACAACCGAAGCCAGAGCAGAAACGCCATCGTTATTGGTGAAGCCAAGAGCAACACCGATAGCGAAAATCAGCGGCATGTTAGCAAAAACGGAACCACCCGCTTCGGCCATAACATGAGAAACCACTGCTGGCAGCCAGCTGAAGTTTGCAGAACCGACACCCAGCAGGATACCTGCGATAGGCAGTACGGATACTGGCAGCATCAGCGATTTACCGACCTTCTGCAGGTTAGCAAATGCATTCTTAAACATAATTGAGAGTGCTCCTGAGTATTAGTGCTTTTTGTTGCGCTTTCACGCGTTGGCACGGGGGGAGAACCGCGCCTTGGGAAGGGCATCTAAGCGCCCTTTATTTATTACACAGAGTAAAATAAATCACTTAGGCTTTGTTTGACGGCTATCACGTTTCAGCTAGCGCTCGTCTTAAAACTCACACAGATTTACAAAAGGAGATGATCAGCGTATAAAAAACGACCATCATCGCCTTTTTTATGGCGGTGAACTTTACTCTGATCGCTTATTAATTACGAGCACTAAAATAAGCTGACATTTCAGACAGATTGCAATCTGGCGGGATTGATATGGAACAGGCGGGCAAAGTTTTGCGTGGTCTGCTGTGCGAGCTCCTCAATAGAAACCCCTTTCAGAACCGCCATATACTCTGCCACATCGCGTGTCATTGCAGGCTGGTTCTCTTTACCGCGGTGTGGTACGGGCGCAAGATATGGAGAATCGGTCTCGACCAGCAACCGATCCAGCGGTACATAACGTGCTGCATCGCGTAGTTGTTCCGCATTACGAAAAGTAACAATGCCGGAGAAAGAGATATAAAATCCCATATCCAGCAGCTTGCCTGCCGTTTCACGATCCTCAGTAAAGCAGTGTAGTACACCGCCGCAATCCTGAACCTGCTCTTCCTGCAAAATTGCCAGCGTGTCGACGCGGGCATCGCGTGTATGCACAATAACCGGTTTATTCAGTTCGCGCCCGATGCGGATATGGTTGCGGAACGAGATCTGCTGACGTACTTTGGTTTCCGGAGTATAGAAATAGTCCAGCCCGGTCTCACCCATTGCTACAACACCCTCTTCCGCGGCTAACTGACGCAGCGCCGCCACGTCATACTCTTCGTCCTGATTCAGCGGATGGACGCCGCAGGAGAACACCACATTACTGCGTTCGCCCACCAGCTCGCGCATGCTGCGATATCCGGGCAGCGTGGTGGCAACGGCCAGGCAAAACTTCACATCGCGCGCGGCGGCTTTCGCCAGTACGTCATCAACATCTTTGTGCAAAGATGTGTAATCCAGACCATCAAGATGGCAGTGTGAGTCGACCAAGAACATAATGTCTCTCTTAAAGATGGGATACAGGAAACATGGCGCCTGGTTGCAGGTACCGTTCCAGTGTTAACAAAAGATCGGTGAGCAGCAACTCGCGGTTCACTCCCACGACATTCAGCAACTGTTCACGGCAAGTAAATACGTCATGCAGCAGAGCATGCAACGTCTCACTGCGTAACCGACGGGCAAGGTTGTGTACCAGCACTGGCATATCAACGTTGGTCAGCAACGACGTCCCCTGCTGTACTTTTAGAGCATCAAGGAACAGCGCACAGACCCATTGCAAACGTTCCGCCACCCGATCATGGTTAAGCGAGGACAGCATGGCGAACCAGTCACCGCTATTCAGCGCGTTTTCAATCGCCTGACAGAGTACCTGACGCTGCACCCAGTGCTCTTCCTGCAACAGCTCTTCGGCCGCGCCTGGCGACCCTGCACACAGACGCAGCGCGCTAAGAATAGCATCTTGTGACACTGTCACTTCCCGACTAAGCCACGCGCTGGCATAACTTTCTGCCGGCGGTACAAGGTGATGCAAGCGGCAGCGACTGCGCAGCGTCGCCAGTAACCTCGCAGGTTCCCGGCAGGCAAGGAAGAACCACGTCTGAGCCGGTGGCTCCTCCAGCGTTTTCAGTAATGCATTGGCGGCAGCATCAGTTAATAATGCGGCGTCCTGAATCCAGACCACTTTCGCCCCGCCAAGACGTGCATGCTGATAGAGTTTTTCACTCACTTCACGCACCGCATCAATACCCAATGTCGTTTTGCCTTTTTCCGGCGCCACGACGTAGTAATCCGGGTGGGTTCCGGCCTGCATCAACTGACAGCCGCGACAGTGACCGCAGCTTTTGTGCCCTTCCGGCGTTTGGCACAGCAGAAAACGGCTGAGCGCATAGATCAGCGCGTCCTCTCCCATGCCAGGCAGGGCGTGAACAAGTAATGCGTGGTGCCCGCGTCCGCTTTGATAACTGGCGACCAGTTGTTCAAAGTCCGGTCGCAGCCACGGGTACCATTTCATGCGACCTGCTCCTGCACCCATGCGGTAACGGTCTGACGGATGTCGCGCACCACGTCCTGCAGTGGTTGCGTGGCATCCACCGTGCGAATAGAGGCATCCTGCGCAGCCAACTCAAGGTAACGCGCACGGGTGCGATTGAAGAAATCCAGCGATTCCTGCTCAATGCGATCCAGCTCGCCGCGCGCGCGCGCGCGTTTCAGGCCAACTTCAGGAGTGACATCAAGGTACAGGGTTAAATCCGGGCGAAAATCGCCCAGCACGGCATCGCGCAACGTCGCCAGCATGCCTTGATCGATCCCACGACCGCCTCCCTGATAGGCCTGAGTGGAAAGATCGTGCCGATCGCCAATGACCCAGCAACCGCGCGCCAACGCTGGTTTGATCACCGTTTCCACCAATTGAACACGCGCGGCATAAAACATCAGGACTTCGGCTTTATCAGAAATCACTTCGTCACCAACGGAGCGGATATCCAGCACCAGACTGCGCAGCTTCTCCGCCAGCAACGTACCGCCCGGCTCGCGCGTAAATATCATCTCGCTGACGCCCAGCTCTTTCAGCGTTTCGACGACGACATCACGTGCAGTAGTTTTACCGGCGCCTTCCAGCCCTTCAATAACGATGTATTTACTGCCCATTTTTTTCCTTAAGCACTTTCAAATAGTCCTGCACTGACCGGTTATGGCTGGCGAGGTTGGTATTAAATGTGTGCCCGCCCTTCCCGTCGGCCACAAAATAGAGGTACGGCGTCTTCGCCGGATGCGCTGCAGCTTTCAGCGAGGCTTCACCTGGCGTGGCAATCGGTCCTGGCGGCAAGCCACTAATCACATAGGTGTTGTAATCCGTCGGAGCCTCCAGATCGGCGCGCGACAGCGTGCCATTATAACGCACGCCCATCCCGTAGATCACCGTCGGATCGGTTTGCAGACGCATCCCGACGCGTAAGCGGTTGATAAAGACCGAGGCAACCTGGTCGCGTTCACTGGCCACAGCCGTCTCTTTTTCAATGATGGATGCCATGGTCACTAACTGGTTCTGATCCTTGTACGGCAGGCCGTCCATGCGCCCTTCCCAGACCTGTTCAACGGCTTGCGCCATTTTCTGGTGCGCGCGCTTGAGCAGCGCGACATCCGTCGTGTTTGCGGTATACATCCATGTATCCGGCCAGAACCAGCCTTCCACCCAGTTTGCATGCTCCAGCTTCAGCGCCTGCGCGACAGTGGCATAATCATCATCTTTCAGCGTGTGCTTCAGGTATGGCGCATCACGTAGCTGTTTCAGATAATCGCTCAGACGCATCCCCTCCACCAGACGTAGCGGAAATTGCGCCTCTTTGCCGCTAGTCAGTAATTGCAGCATTTCGCGCACGGTCATACCCGCCGTAAAACGGTAGGTTCCCGCTTTGAAGTGCGACAAATCGGGCTCCAGGCGCAATAACCACTGGAAAACACGCGGCCGATTGATGACTTTTTCCTGATACAGCAATTCACCTAGCGCCACCCGGCCGGTTCCGGCTGGCAAGGTAAAAATGATTTCATCTTTGGTAAGGATCGTGGAATCCGCCAGTTGACGAACCTTCCAGACTCCGGCCCCTGCAGCAATCACTAATACAGCCAGCGGCAGGAGAACAACGCGTAACATTTTCTTCATGACTGATTTATCTGCTCACACAGTGGGGCTAAAAATTGGTACAAATCACGCGCTGCCCAGCGCAGTTCTCCCCATTGGCGAACGGGGACGACCGGCATCAACGCATTACAAATAACCACTTCCTCGGCCTGCGCCAGCACTTGCTGGCAGGCATTCACTTCGACAACGCGAAAACCGGAAGATGCAAGTTGTCGCATACAATATTGCCTCATGATGCCATCCACTCCGGCATAGTCGAGGCGCGGCGTGAAAACCTCCAGCCCTTGCCGCCAGAAAATATTGGCCGCGCAGCATTCGGTGATCCAGCCGTCGCTGTCCAGCACCAGCGCTTCATCAGCATCGGTCTGCTCCAGCCCGGCGCGGATTAACACTTGCTCCAGACGGTTAAGATGTTTGATCCCCGCGAGCATCGGATTACGCCCCAGGCATACATTGCTCAGCGCCAATGTAACGCCCTCCCGCTGCCAGCGCGCGTAGTGTGCGGGCCGGGCTGAAACAGAAAGAATACGTGTCGGTGAATCGCAGTTCGCCACGCTGTAGCCACGACCTCCGCCACCGCGGCTGAGGATCACTTTAACCACGCCGTCGGCTTTTTCTTGCGCCAGCGATGCCATCTCCTGCGCCAGCAGATCCCAGTCATGAAAAGGAATAAATAGCCGTTCACATGCCAGACGCAAGCGCTGCACATGCGCAGACGCAAACTGGATTTGCCCGGCAAGGATACGCGCGGTAGTAAAGCAGCCATCACCAAACTGTATGGCCCGGTCACTGGCCGCAAGCTGTCGTTGCTCTGTGCCATTAATCAAGAACATAGAGGCTCCTTAAGCGTATAGCCGGACAGTTTGGCAGGATGGAAAGCAGAGAACAAGGGGAGAAAGCTGAATAGAAAAGGCCCGACAAACGGGCCTTTAAAACAGCGAAGACGGTCAGACTTTTTTGAAGATCAGCGAGCCGTTGGTGCCACCAAAGCCGAAGGAGTTACACAAGGTATACTCCATACCGCTGACCTGGCGCGCTTCGTGCGGTACGAAGTCCAGATCGCAACCTTCATCCGGGTTATCCAGGTTGATGGTCGGTGGTACCGCCTGATCGCGCAGCGCAAGGATGGAGTAGATGGACTCTACTGCACCGGCCGCGCCCAACAGGTGGCCAGTCATGGATTTGGTTGAGCTCACCATGACGCTACGCGCGGCATCGCCAAACGCCGTTTTCACCGCCTGAACTTCAGCAATATCGCCTGCCGGCGTAGAAGTCCCGTGCGCGTTGACGTAGCCAATCTGGCCTGGTTCAATGCCCGCATCACGCAACGCGTTCACTATTGCTTTGGCCGCGCCAGCGCCGTTTTCCGGCGGTGACGTCATATGATAAGCATCGCTGCTCATACCGAAGCCGACGATTTCAGCATAGATTTTCGCACCGCGTTTTTTCGCGTGCTCATACTCTTCCAGCATGATGATGCCAGCGCCATCGCCGAGGACAAAACCGTCACGCTCTTTATCCCACGGACGGCTTGCAGCCTGCGGATTATCGTTGCGGTTAGACAGTGCACGCGCGGCACCAAAGCCACCGACGCCCAGCGGGGTACTGCCTTTTTCTGCACCACCAGCCAGCATCGCATCGGCATCGCCATAAGCAATAATACGCGCAGCATGGCCGATGTTGTGCACACCTGAAGTACAGGCCGTTGCAATTGAAATGCTTGGACCTTGCAGGCCAAACATGATAGTCAGGTGACCGGCCACCATGTTAACAATCGTAGACGGTACAAAGAACGGACTGATTTTACGCGGACCGCCCTTAATGAGGGAGCTGTGGTTCTCTTCAATCAGACCCAGACCGCCGATACCGGAACCGATCGCGGCACCAACACGGGAAGCATTTTCTTCCGTGATAACCAGGCCGGAGTCGTGCATGGCCTGAACGCCAGCCACAATTCCATATTGAATGAAGTCATCCATCTTGCGCTGTTCTTTGCGCGAGATAATGTCTTCACAGTTAAAATCCTTTACTAAGCCAGCAAATTTGGTTGCATAGGCGCTAGTATCGAAATGGTCGATCAGGCTGATGCCACTCTGACCGGCAAGGAGAGTTTTCCAGTTAGACTCTACGGTATTGCCGACAGGAGACAACATGCCAAGTCCGGTCACAACTACACGACGCTTAGACACGTTCGTCCTCCAGGGAGGGATAAAAAAGAGATTCGAGGGATAACACTAGATAAAACTCAGGCGGTCGAATGACCGCCTGGAGATGTTCACTTACGCCTGGTGACCGTTGATATAATCAATGGCAGCCTGAACGGTGGTGATTTTCTCAGCTTCTTCGTCCGGAATCTCAGTATCAAACTCTTCTTCCAGAGCCATTACCAGCTCAACGGTGTCAAGAGAATCAGCGCCCAGGTCCTCAACGAAGGAAGCATTGTTGGTAACTTCTTCTTGCTTAACGCCCAGCTGTTCGCCGATAATTTTCTTAACGCGTTCTTCGATAGTGCTCATACTCTTAAATTTCCTATCAAAACTCGCTTTCGCGATGGTTTTCGTAGTGTATAAAATGTTGAAAAATTTGCAACTAAATCCCGGCAGTTCTTACCACGATTTTACGCTATTTTGAGGCTTTTCCCCCTCATAACGCAAATGATTTTAATCGTGGTTAGACCATATACATTCCGCCATTGACGTGCAGAGTTTCACCAGTGATGTAACCCGCCTCGTCAGAGGCTAAAAATGCAACCGCACTGGCGATTTCCTGAGCACCGCCAAGGCGACCCGCAGGAACTTGCGCCAGGATACCCGCACGCTGATCGTCTGAGAGCGCACGCGTCATGTCCGTTTCAATAAAGCCCGGAGCAACAACGTTCACTGTAATACCGCGGGACGCAACTTCACGCGCCAGCGATTTACTGAAACCGATAAGACCCGCTTTCGCCGCAGCGTAGTTGGCCTGACCGGCATTTCCCATGGTACCAACCACAGAACCGATAGTGATAATACGCCCATGACGCTTTTTCATCATAGCCCGCATTACCGCTTTTGACAGACGGAAAACAGATGAAAGGTTAGTGTCGATAATATCGCTCCACTCATCATCTTTCATGCGCATCAGCAAGTTATCACGAGTGATTCCGGCATTATTAACCAGAATATCAACTTCGCCAAACTCAGCGCGAATGTTCTCCAGAACCGATTCAATAGATGCGGCATCGGTCACGTTCAACAGCAGACCTTTACCCTTCGCACCTAAATAGTCACTGATAGCCTGCGCGCCATTTTCGCTCGTCGCGGTACCAATAACTTTTGCGCCGCGAGCGGCTAACGTCTCAGCAATGGCACGACCAATTCCACGGCTTGCGCCGGTAACCAGCGCGACTTTCCCTTCAAAACTCATGGGTCTTCCTCTTTTATTGCGCGAGTGCTTCTGACATCGCAGCCGGCTCATTGATAGCCGATGCTGCCAGAGTGCCAACAATACGTTTTGTCAGACCGGTGAGAACCTTACCCGGGCCAACTTCATACAGGTGCTCAACGCCCTGCGATGCCATAAACTCAACGCTTTTCGTCCACTGCACCGGGCTGTACAACTGACGCACCAGCGCACTGCGAATGGCTTCCGGCGACGTTTCGCACTTCACATCCACATTGTTAATAACCGGGATCTGCGGAGCATTAAATGTAATAGCGTTCAGTTCAACGGCCAGTTTTTCGGCAGCCGGTTTCATCAATGCGCAGTGAGACGGCACGCTGACAGGCAGCGGCAACGCGCGTTTAGCGCCAGCGGCTTTGCAGGCTGCACCAGCACGTTCAACGGCCTCTTTATGGCCTGCGATAACCACCTGGCCTGGGGAATTATAGTTCACCGGTGAAACAATCTGACCTTCAGCCGCAGTCTCACACGCTTTTGCGATAGACTCATCATCAAGACCGATAATAGCTGACATCGCGCCAGTACCTTCAGGTACGGCTTCCTGCATGAACTTACCACGCAGCTCAACCAGACGTACAGCATCGGCAAAAGCGATAACACCAGCGCAGACCAGCGCAGAATACTCGCCAAGGCTATGCCCAGCCATCAGTACCGGCGTTTTGCCACCCTGCTGCTGCCACACGCGCCACAGCGCGACAGATGCGCTCAGGAGCGCAGGCTGGGTCTGCCATGTTTTATTCAGTTCTTCTGCCGGGCCTTGCTGTACCAGCGCCCAGAGATCATAACCCAGAGCCGCAGAGGCTTCGGCAAATGTTTCTTCAATAACCGGGTAAGCTGCCGCCATATCCGCCAGCATGCCGACGGTCTGGGAACCTTGCCCCGGAAAAACAAAAGCAAATTGCTTCATCTTCTTATCCTTATGCTTAGAAACGAATCAGCGCGGAACCCCAGGTAAACCCGCCGCCGAACGCTTCAAGCAGAATCAGTTGGCCAGGTTTGATACGCCCATCGCGTACCGCCTCATCCAGTGCGCTGGGAACAGAAGCCGCAGAGGTGTTGCCATGACGATCAAGCGTAACTACAACGTTATCCATCGTCATACCAAGCTTTTTCGCCGTGGCGCTGATGATACGCAGGTTAGCCTGATGCGGTACCAGCCAGTCCAGTGCGCTTCGCTCAAGATTATTAGCGGCTAATGTTTCATCAACAATACGCGCCAGTTCCGTCACCGCGACTTTGAACACTTCATTGCCCGCCATCGTTAAATAAGTCGAGCTTTCCGGGTTCACGCGGTCGAGGTTCGGCAGCGTCAGCAGCTCGCCATAGCTGCCGTCAGCGTGCATGTGGGTTGAGATAATGCCCGGCTCTTCTGAAGCGCCCAATACCACCGCACCTGCACCATCGCCGAACAGAATAATTGTACCGCGATCGTTTGGATCTAATGTGCGCGCCAGCACGTCAGAGCCAATCACCAACGCATGTTTTACCGCGCCGGATTTTACATATTGATCGGCGATGCTCAGCGCGTAGGTAAACCCAGCGCATGCTGCGGCGATGTCGAAAGCAGGACAACCTTTGATTTCCAGCATATTCTGGATCTGGCACGCCGCGCTCGGAAAAGCGTGCGTTGCAGAAGTTGTCGCAACAATAATCAGGTCAATTTGATCGTTATCGATGCCGGCCATTTCCAGCGCGCGTTTAGCGGCTTCATAGCCCATGGTTGAGACAGTTTCGTTTGCCGAAGCAATACGGCGCTCACGGATCCCTGTACGGCTGACAATCCACTCGTCAGAGGTTTCCACCATTGTTTCCAAATCGGCGTTTGTTCGAACCTGCTCAGGCAGATAACTGCCGGTACCAATAATCTTCGTATACATGTACGCTCAGTCACTCTTGGGTAATATACACACATTCCGGTTATCGTCGCCCTGGGCGGATGATGCCGAAAGCGCATACACAGATTCCAGGCGAGCGGCGATTCGCTGTGGAACCTGCCGCTGCACCGCCTGCACTGCCTGTTCAATCGCGACGGTAAAGGCTCGCTGATTCGCTGCTCCGTGACTTTTAATCACAGTGCCGCGCAATCCTAACAGACAGGCGCCATTATACTGGTCGGGGTTGAGGTGACTGAATCGCCTGCTCAGGCTTTTTTGTAACCAACGTTTTAATAAAATCAGCCACCACGACCTTTTTTGCCCTTCGCTCTGTGGTTTCAGCAGCGAAAGAAACATCCTGACAACCCCCTCCATGGTTTTTAATGTGACGTTTCCAGTAAAACCGTCACAAACTAACACATCCGTTTTGCCAGTCAGAAGTTCATTCGCCTCCAGATAACCAATGTAGTTCATTGAGGGAACCGATCGTAACAGAGCCGCTGCATCACGGATATTGTCATGACCTTTGGTTTCTTCTTCACCAATGTTCAACAGCGCTACACGCGGGTTAGCGATACCCAGGATCTCCTCGGCCATCACAGACCCCATAACCGCAAACTGCGCCAGCATCCTACTGTCACAATCCACGTTCGCGCCGAGATCCAGCACGACAGTTTTGCCCTTCTGCTGATGGGGCAGCACCGTCACCAGCGCCGGACGCTCAATCCCCTCAATCGGTTTGAGCAACATTTTCGCCAGCCCCATCAACGCGCCGGTATTGCCTGCGCTGACGCAAGCCTGGGCACGTCCTTCTTTCACTAATTCCAGCGCCATACGCATCGAGCTACCGCGACTAGTGCGGATCGCTTGTGCGGGCCGGGCATCACTGGCAATAACTGATTGTGCAGGAATGATAAGCAAACGTGAGCGTTGCTCAAAATCAGCTTTGGCAAGTAATGGCGTGATAGCGTCGGGATCGCCGACTAAAAGAAGGTTGAGCTGTGAATTAGAGTTCAGTGCCTGCAAAGCTGCAGGCACTGTCACGGAAGGACCAAAATCGCCCCCCATGACATCTAACGCCAGGGTTAGACGTGTCAAGGTATCGTCGCAGCCTGGTTCGGTCTATCCCCGCTTTCGCGGGGAAATCCTCACTAAGCTTAATCACGCTTGCGCGTGATTACTTAGTGATAACCTTGCGACCACGGTAGAAACCGTCGGCGGTGATGTGGTGACGCAGGTGGGTTTCACCAGAAGTTTTGTCTACAGACAGGCTGGTGACTGCGGTCAGCGCGTCATGGGAACGACGCATGCCACGTTTGGAACGGGTTGGTTTATTCTGTTGTACGGCCATGGACCTTACTCCTCAATTACTTACGCTTTAAGCTGGCTAATACGGCAAATGGGTTTGGTTTTTGCGCTTCATCAGGCAATTCTCCAAAGACCATGTCCGCCTCGGACACTTCACAGTGTTCAGAATCATGCACCGGAACTACAGGCAAGGAGAGAATGATTTCATCCTCAACCAGCGCCAGCAGATCGATTTCGCCGAATTCGTTAACCTCAATTGGCTCATACGCTTCCGGCAGTGCTTCAGCCTGTTCGTCTGAACGCACAGGACTAAAACAATACGTCGTGTAGACCTGGTGGGTGAACGGTTTCCCGCAGCGCTGGCATTCGAGCGATACCGTTACCTTCGCATCGCCGGTCAGAACCGCCAGACGCTGGTTATCGATAGCGAACGACATGGAGCACTCCACATCACTGTCTACGCTGACCACAGATTCGGCGACGCGCTCCGCCTGTTCGGGGGTATAGATACCCTCGTAATCGAGGCGTTTTTGAGCCGTACGAACCGGATCAAGAGTCAGGGGTAATTTTACCTTTTGCATAGGGCGCGCATATTAACTTTGTAACGTCATATAGTCAAAGAAAAAGGCAGCCTACGGTTGCCTTTCGCCAATAATTCGCACACATTGCGGCCTACAGTTTAAAATGCCTCTCATTGTTAAGCCATATTTGGTGAAAAAAATATGTCGCAAATTATTCTCGCATCGACCTCTCCATACCGCCGCGCACTTCTGGAAAAGCTTGGTTTAGCGTTTGCCTGCGCCGCGCCGCAGGCTGATGAAACCCCGTATGCAGGTGAAGCACCGCGTCATCTGGTGTTGCGTCTGGCGCAGGAAAAGGCGCAATCGCTGGCGGAGAAATATCCTCAGCATCTGATCATCGGTTCCGATCAAGTGTGTGTGCTGGACGGTGAAATAACCGGCAAGCCGCATACGGAAGAAAATGCTCGCCAGCAATTGATGAAAGCTCGCGGAAATATTGTCACCTTTTATACTGGACTGGCGCTATATAACTCGGCCACTGGTCATTTGCAGACTGAATGTGAGCCTTTCGATGTCCATTTCCGTCACTTAAGCGAGCAGGAAATCGATGACTATATCCGTAAAGAGCGTCCGCTGAACTGCGCAGGTAGCTTCAAAAGTGAAGGTTTAGGCATTGCGCTGTTTGAGCGTCTTGAAGGCCGAGATCCCAACACGCTGGTCGGTTTGCCGCTGATCGCGCTGTGTCAAATGCTCCGCCGTGAACAGTGTAACCCCTTGTTAAGCTAATGCTTTAGCGATCACAGTTTCTTTTTTGAGCAAACGTTACATTCATTGCCATTATTAAAACGCTGCTTTAATTTAAGGGTGGTGATGAAGATATTCAATAAGATGGCGCTGCTGTTGACGCTTTTCGGCGCCGGGAATGCTATTGCGCAGGCGCCGTGGCAAACGCAGGGAGTAGTTGAAGACAACCTCCCCGCTTCATGGCAAACGCTGAAAACAGAGATGCGCTATCCCCATTCCTGGCTCTCCGGCCACTATAAAGATTTTACTCAGTGGCAAACCCTTAGCCGCCAGTTGTTCCGCGCAGCATTGCTTACCCCGAACTCGACGAAACCTTTTGTGCCAGAAATACTCAGCAAAGAAGATCGTGGCAGTTATACCGCAGAAAAACTGGCGCTTAATATTACCGACGACAATCGTATTGCGGCGCTACTGCTGATGCCGAAATCGCCGGGACCTCACCCCGCAATAGTACTGCTACACGATCACGGTTCGAAATTTGATATCGGCAAAGAGAAGCTGATCCGTCCCTGGGGCGACGCTGGAAAGCTCGCCAGCGCACAAGCCTGGGCTGACAAATTTTTCAGTGGAAAATTTATCGGTGATGAACTGGCCTGCCGTGGTTATGCCGTCATCGCCATTGACAGCCCAGGTTGGGGCGATCGCGGACCAATGGTCTATGAGCAGCAGCAAGCGCTGGCCAGTAACTATTTCAACCTTGGTCGTTCTCTGGCTGGCGAAGTGGCTTATGAAGATATACGCACGGTAGACTTTATCGCCTCATATGCAGGAGTGGACAGTCAACGCGTGGGCGTGTTGGGCTTCTCGATGGGTGGTTTTCGCGCCTGGCAACTGGCCGCGCTGAGCGACAAAGTGGCAGCGACCGCCGTAATCTCATGGTTTGGTACGTATAACGGCCTGATGCTGCCGGGCAATAACGTGCTGCGCGGCCAGTCCGCCTTTTTTATGCTCCATCCGGGGATGCCTGCACAGATGGACATCCCGGACATTGCCAGTATCGCCGCGCCTAAACCGATGCTGATCTTCAGCGGCGGCCAGGACAAACTGTTCCCGCAGGAAGCGGTAAAGGAGGCCTTTGCCAAAGCGCACCGCGTCTGGAAATCGCAGCACGCCGACGACAAACTCGCCACGCGCACCTGGCCGCAACTGGGACATGTTTTTTACCGTGAACAGCAGGACGAAGTCTTTCCGTGGCTGGATAAGTGGCTGAAGCCATAACCTGTTCTTTCCCCCTCGCACCGGAGGGGGAAATGCTTATTTAGCGCTACGCAGCACCTGCAAACAGTGTTTCAGTTCATCATCGAGCGGCGCTTCAATACGCAATATCTCACCGCTATTTGGATGAGTAAATCTCAGCGCCGCCGCATGCAAAAACAGACGCGATAAACCGGTTGCTGCCAGTTGCTTGTCAAATTCACGATCGCCATACCGATCGTCAAAAGCAATCGGGTGACCCGCATGCTGCGTATGTACGCGGATCTGGTGCGTACGACCGGTTACCGGGCTACAACGCACCAGCGTCGCAAACTCGTAACGCTCTTCCACTTTAAACCGTGTTTCCGACGGTTTGCCTTCGCTGTTGACGCGCACAATGCGTTCACCGCTTTGCAGAATATTTTTCAGCAACGGTGCCTGCACCACTTTTACGTGTGACTGCCACTGCCCGCGAACCAGCGCGAGATAATCTTTCTGCATCTCTTTGCCGCGCAGTTGCTCATGTAGCGAACGCAGCGCCGAACGTTTTTTGGCCACCAAAAGAACGCCGGAAGTATCACGATCGAGACGATGAACGAGTTCGAGGAACCTGGCTTCCGGACGCAGTGCGCGCAGACCTTCAATTACGCCAAAACTCAGGCCGCTGCCGCCGTGTACCGCGGTACCGGAGGGCTTGTTGAGGACGAGAATATGATCGTCTTCGTACAAAATAACGTCGCTTAATGCTGCCACTTTCTGCAGATGCGGTGAAACCGCCTCTTCTTCACGTTCAGCGACGCGCACCGGCGGGATGCGCACTTCGTCACCAGCTTCCAGTTTATATTCCGGTTTGATGCGTTTTTTATTCACCCGCACTTCGCCTTTACGCAGAATGCGGTAGATCATGCTTTTCGGCACCCCTTTTAATTGGGTGCGTAAAAAGTTGTCGATGCGTTGCCCCGCTTCGTCAGCGGAAATAGCAACAAATTTTACGGATGGTGTCTCAGTTTTCATGGGAGGCGATTCTAAATAGCCATGATGATTAGCGCCACTCATTTTTCTATGCTTATATTTACATTTGAGCCTGGTTACTGACGTTAGATTCCTCTGATTCGGTGGTTATTAAACCAATCTCCGTACAGAGGTGAAAAAACTGTGAGTAACCGGGTGATAAATGGTAAAAGTCAGCTTGCTATAAGAAGGCTCGCAGGGAATAATGTTGCAGTTTTCCGTGTTGAATCTTGTTGAAACAAGCAAATAAGCGGAATGACCAGTTTTGCCTGTCCGATCATACACGCAGCAATGGCGTAAGACGTATTGAGCTTTCAGGCAGTTAGCGGGCTGCGGGTTGCAGTCCTTACCGGTAGATGGAATCTTCTCTGGAGAGTTTTTCCCAGGCTGTTCCCCTGATAATTGCGCTGTATTTTCCACAGGAAATACAGGCAACCGACACACTGCGCCTCTTAAGCGAGCGACAACCGTGAGGTTGGCGACGTGAATAGTCTCGAGGCCATCGGTTCTCCCCGGAAAGGCGTTATCTTGCCCGCAGCTTAGTCGTCAATGTAAGAATAATGAGTAAGTTACGATGAAAAGAATGTTAATCAACGCAACTCAGCAAGAAGAGTTGCGTGTCGCCCTTGTGGATGGGCAGCGACTGTATGATCTGGATATCGAAAGTCCGGGACACGAACAGAAAAAAGCGAACATCTATAAAGGTAAAATCACCCGCATTGAACCGAGTCTTGAAGCCGCCTTCGTTGATTACGGTGCTGAACGACACGGTTTTCTCCCCCTCAAAGAAATCGCGCGCGAATATTTCCCCACCAATTACAACGCTCATGGCCGTCCGAATATCAAAGACGTGCTGCGTGAAGGTCAGGAAGTCATCGTCCAGATTGATAAAGAAGAGCGTGGCAATAAAGGTGCTGCGCTGACCACGTTTATTAGCCTTGCGGGCAGTTATCTGGTGTTAATGCCGAATAACCCGCGCGCAGGCGGCATTTCTCGCCGCATTGAAGGCGACGACCGTACTGAATTAAAGGAAGCCCTCTCCAGCCTCGAACTGCCGGATGGCATGGGGCTGATTGTACGCACAGCTGGTGTGGGTAAATCCGCCGAAGCGCTGCAATGGGATCTGAGTTTCCGCCTGAAACACTGGGAAGCTATCCAGAAAGCTGCTGAAAGTCGTCCTGCGCCGTTCCTGATCCATCAGGAAAGCAACGTTATCGTTCGCGCCTTCCGTGACTACCTGCGCCAGGACATTGGTGAAATCCTTATCGACAACCCGAAAGTGCTTGAGCTGGCCCGCCAGCACATTTCTGCGCTGGGTCGTCCGGATTTCAGCAGCAAAATAAAACTGTATACTGGTGAAATCCCGCTGTTCAGCCACTATCAGATTGAGTCGCAGATTGAATCCGCTTTCCAGCGTGAAGTGCGTCTGCCGTCCGGCGGCTCTATCGTTATCGATTCCACGGAAGCATTGACGGCTATTGATATCAACTCCGCGCGCGCAACCCGCGGTGGCGACATTGAAGAAACAGCCTTCAACACCAACCTGGAAGCAGCCGATGAGATCGCCCGCCAGTTGCGCCTGCGCGATCTCGGCGGCCTGATTGTTATTGACTTCATTGATATGACGCCGGTTCGCCATCAGCGCGCTGTTGAGAACCGTCTGCGCGAAGCCGTACGTCAGGACCGCGCCCGTATTCAGATCAGCCATATTTCCCGCTTTGGCCTGCTGGAGATGTCTCGTCAGCGACTGAGTCCGTCGCTGGGCGAATCCAGCCATCACGTCTGCCCACGTTGTAGCGGCACCGGTACCATTCGCGATAACGAATCGCTGGCGCTGTCGATTCTGCGACTGATTGAAGAAGAAGCGCTGAAAGAGAACACCCAGGAAGTGCACGCGATTGTGCCGGTCCAGGTTGCCTCTTATCTGCTGAACGAAAAGCGTGCTGCGGTCAGCGCTATCGAATCCCGTCAGGGCGGCGTACGCTGCGTGATCGTGCCGAACGACCAGATGGATACGCCTCACTACTCCGTACTGCGCGTGCGTAAAGGGGAAGAGACGCCAACCCTGAGCTACCTGCTGCCGAAGCTGCACGAAGAAGCGATGGCGCTGCCGTCGGAAGAAGAGTATGCCGAGCGTAAACTGCCTGAGCAGCCTGCGCTGGCGACATTCGTCATGCCGGATGTTCCGCCTGTACCGCAAGCGCCTGCTGCTGCACCTGCGGCTAAAGCTGAGCCTGCCGCCGCTGAACAACCTGTAACACAGGGGCTGTTCAGCCGTTTCTTCTCGGCACTGAAAGGCCTGTTTGCGGGTGAAGAAGCCCCGGCAGCCGTCGAAGCCAAAGAAGAGGAAAAACCGGCGAAGCAAGATCGCCAGCAGGAGCGTCGCAAACCGCGTCAGAACAATCGTCGCGATCGTAACGAACGCCGTGATGGCCGCGCTGAAGGCAGCGAGGCGCGCGAAGGTCGTGAGAATCGCGAAAACCGCGAAGGTCGTGAAGAGAACCGCCGTAATCGCCGCGAGAAATCGCAGCAGAACGCAGATACTCGCGAAGTGCATGAGCCAGTAGCGGTCGAAGAGACGGAAAAAACCAAACAGCGCGATGAGCAGCAACCGCCACGCCGTGAACGCAATCGTCGCCGTAACGATGACAAACGTCAGGCGCAGCAGGATGTGAAAGAACTGAACCGTGCCGATCAGCCTGAGCAGGAAACTGAACAGGAAGAGAATGTACAGGTGATGCCGCGTCGTAAACAGCGTCAACTGAGCCAGAAAGTTCGTATTGAAAGTGCGCAATCCGAGAATGCTGCCGAAGAGACGATCGCTCAGAGTACTGAAGTGGCAAAAGTCGAGCTCCCGGCCGTTGTGGAAACCAGACCTGATCAGGACGGGAATGCAGAAACGCGCGAAAATTCAATGCCTCGCCGCTCTCGTCGTTCTCCGCGTCATCTGCGCGTCAGTGGCCAGCGCCGTCGTCGCTACCGTGATGAGCGTTATCCGTTGCAATCAGCCATGCCGCTGACTGTTGCATGTGCTTCGCCTGAAATGGCTTCCGGTAAGGTATGGATCCGCTATCCCGTTGCGCGCTCTCAGGAAGAGCAGACGAAAGAGATCGCGGCAGAACAGAACGTTGCCGTTGAACAGGATGTTGCACCAATGGTGGCTGAAGCCACACTGGCTAGCGCTCAACAAACCGAAGTGGTTGAGCAACAACCCGCAGCAGAAGCTGAAGTTATAGCGCCAACTGCTGAAACGGAAGTGACAGCGCCAGTCGCGACGGTGGAACCGCAACAGCCTGCCGCTGAGCCTGAAACCGTTGAGGTAGAAACCACCCATCCGGAGGTTATCGCCGCGCCAGTTGATGAGCAGCCGCAACTGCTTGCCGAAGAAGATCATGTCGTCGCCGAAGAGATTACGCAAGAAGCCGCGCCAGCGCAGGAAGCGCCGATCGTCGAAACCGCTCCGGCCGTTCACGAACAAGCCCCGGTTCCGGTTGCAGAACCAGTTGTTGAACCAGTTAAAGAAACTGTGGCACACGTCGTCACCCGTAAAGTAGCCACTGCGCCGATGACCAAAGCGCCTGCACCGGCCTATATGCCGGAAGCGCCGCGTAACAGCGACTGGGTTCGTCCGGGCTTCAATTTTGAAGGTAAAGGCTCCGCGGGCGGTCACAGCGCCACTCACGCTGCCACTGCACCGGCAACGAAGCCGCCATCTGTTGACTAATCGTCTGACAGCTAAAAAGCCGACCTCAGGGTCTAATGCTTGTCAGTTAAGCTTTTGAAGGTAGCCGTAACGCATAGCGTTGCGGCTTCTTTTTTACTGCTCTTGGGTAGTGCCGTGGTCGTCGTCCCGGCAACACGAAGCTTGATGCCATCGCCATT
>Ga0316615_10049_pt1 | contig 32655 bp, 28 predicted proteins | sample Kosokonia_enrich_2_FD_207733 | JGI IMG/M metagenome (GOLD analysis project Ga0316615, IMG submission 207733) | Wetland soil microbial communities from Old Woman Creek delta, Ohio, United States - Kosokonia_enrich_dilutions | ecosystem: Environmental > Terrestrial > Soil > Wetlands | place: USA... | reverse complement strand
GTGACCATTTCAAACTGGTACTGCTGTGGGGCGGGTTCTCTGAGCATGGCAGTCAGTCCGTTAATTGCACTGACCTTATTAGATCAAAGTCCTGACCTTACGGCCAGGACTTTGTCAGCAGTCTGAAAAATGAGACGGTTTCCCGTCTCATTTTTTTACGCCTTGATCAAATTTGGCCACAGCCGCAGGGTGGTGCGCGTGATCTGTAGCAGCTTCTCAACGCTGGCACCTTCGCGTGCGCTGATCGACATTCCCTGCAAAACACAGCCAAGGAATTCAGCCAGCGCCTGCGGATCCGCATCCATCGGGATCTCACCGTGCTGCTGGCGCTGGGTGAGGAACTGGAGCAGGGTATCTTCCTGCTGCGCATGCCGTGACTTTATCGTTTGCGCGATGGCCTGCGAAGAAGCTGCCAGCGTCGCCGAGGTGTTGATCATAAAACAACCGGCTGGCGTATCGGTGCTGGTGAAGCACTTTGCCACCGCGGTGAAATAATCCAGCAGCGCGGTTTTTACCGGTTTGTCCTCGCAGAGCAGTTGGGCTTCGTGCTGTCGGGCGAACCGCGCAATATAGCGATCGAGCACCGCACGGAACAACCCCTCTTTATTGGTGAACTCGGCGTACAGCGTCGGCGCTTTTGCCCCGGTGGCTTCCACGAGATCGGATAATGATGTGGCTTCGTAGCCATGCTGCCAGAACAGCGTCATGGCTTTGTCGAGCGCCGCTTCCCTGTCGAACACTTTCGGTCGGCCACGGCATTTTTTGGTGCAACTGGTGACTTCACTGGTCATATTGCCGCATAACCTTTGTTGGTTTGTTGAACGACCATTATAAAAATAATCTTCGCTAATGACCAGCAGCAAAACAGCACATATTCATAAAACATATGCTTATGAAATTTAAGCAATTAACATGTTAATTAACGGTCGTTATAAAAATATATTTACCAGTGATGAAGATCACATTCATCATTTACATATCGATCGTTAATTTAATTTTTAACGACATTTTTATCTTTATTCAGGAAAAAAATCATGAAAAACATCACTATGATTTTTACCACTGCTGCACTCAATACGCTCTCTTTCGCCGGCTTTACTGCCGTTGAAGTTCAGTCTGCCCTGGCAGACCAGCAGGAAGTTGCAGCCATTGGCGTCTGTGTGGATTCCGATCTCTCTTCCGTTGAAGCCAAACTGGTGCAAAAAGCCGACGAGATGGGCGCGAGATCTTACCGCATCACATCAGTGACCGGTTCTGACAACCTGCACGGTACTGCAGTGCTTTACAAATAAACCCTACCTCTGTTCCCTGTGCCACTGCAATAAAAAAGGCCCGGCGTATATCGTCGGGCCTTTTCTTTTTCGTTCCGTTTTACATAGCCTGCAAGGCTCTCTCACTATGACGCGTAACATCAACCGGCATACCAGAGCGAATCTCCATTACGTGGTTCATAATACTGGTATCGCTACGGGTATCGTCTTTGAAGGCCTGCATCGCGGCATTCAGCACAATGGGCAGCGTTTTTGGATCGTCATCAATCGATTTTGACAGCGGTTGATGTACTTCAACCAGCCGTTTACCGTCCGGCTCAACCGACGCTTTTATCGGCGTATTAATGATGTTCACCACCGTTCCAGGCGTCACGTTGGCAAACAGACTGGAAATATCGGCATCGCGCAGGCGAATGCAGCCGGAGCTGACGCGCATGCCAATACCGAAATCAGCATTGGTGCCGTGCAGAAGGTAAACTCCGCCAAACGCGGCAAGACGGATCGCATGATGTCCCATTGGGTTATCTGGCCCGGCGGGCATCACTGCAGGCAGATCAATCCCCTGGGCCTTGTAACGCGCGCGGATATTGGCGGTTGGCGTCCAGGTGGGGTTTGCGCGTTTATCAGAAACCGTGGTGACCATTGTTGGTGTCAGAGTGTCGCCACCTAACTGACCAATTCCGATCGGATAAACCCTCACTTCATTTTTTCCCGGCGGATAGTAATAGAGGCGCAGTTCCGCGAGGTTAATCACAATGCCTTTGCGCGGAACATCCGGCAGCAGGGTTTGCAGCGGGATCGTCAGCACGCTGCCAGATCGTGGCACATAAGGGTCGACACCCGGGTTTGCCTGCAACAGCGCGAGAAAACCAACATTATATTTTTTGGCGATCGCTTCCAGTGAACCGCCATCATTTTGCACCACGTGATAGCGGTTTTCGCCTACAAGACGGCTACCCTCTGCGGGTAATTGCCAGCTATTTGCCCGTGCGGGCAGGGTGAGGGCGGTGATTGTCGCAACGGTGAGTAGGGTGATCCAGCAGGTAAAACGTGCAATTTTTCTCATTACAATAATCCATGTAAATAATAAGGTTATTTATATGCAACTTTGTGATGGGATTATGGTTGGTCAGGGTGTTGGGAAATCCTGGCGATTGCAAAATATTTGTAAATCTTGCGAAAAATAACAGGCCGGGCCAGACGGCCCGGCGCTGAGACTGTCAGGCGATGGCATTTTCGGCCAACTGCTGCATAAAATTACGTACCCAGCCCATGCGGGTTTTCCGTTCGCTCAGATCCTGCATAAATTTCAGCCGCGTCGGGCCATCCAGACGGAAATGCTGCGGCTGCTTCTGTAGCAGACCAATCAGCCACACCGGGTTAACCTTATTTTTCTCGTTGAACTCAATGATGCCGCCTTTTTCATTGCCTTCCAGTTTGCGGATCCCCAGCTTCTGCGCTTGCTGGCGCAGCAGGGCGATATCCAGCAGGTTACGCGCTGCATCCGGTAGCAGACCAAAGCGATCGATCAGTTCGACTTTAATCTCTTCCAGCGCGTTCATATCTTTCGCGCTGGCGATGCGTTTATAGAACGACAGACGCGTATTAACATCAGGAATAAAATCGTCCGGCAATAGCGAAGGCATGCGCAGTTCGACCTCAGTCTGCTGGCTGGTTAAATCCTCCAGCGACGGCTCGCGACCAGCCTTCAGCGCATCAACTGCATTTTCCAGCAGTTCCATATACAGCGAGAAGCCGATGGTTTCCATCTGGCCGCTCTGATCTTCACCGAGCAGTTCGCCCGCCCCACGGATCTCCAGATCGTGCGTTGCCAGTGCAAAGCCTGCGCCCAAATCCTCCAGCGAGGCGATAGCTTCCAGCCGTTTTTGCGCGTCGGTAGTCATCGCTTTCGGGTGCGGCGTCAGCAGCCAGGCGTAGGCCTGGTGGTGTGAGCGGCCGACGCGTCCGCGCAGCTGGTGCAACTGGGCGAGGCCAAAGTGGTCGGCGCGTTCAATGATAATGGTATTGGCGGTCGGAATATCGATGCCGGTTTCAATGATGGTGGTGCAGACCAGCACGTTAAAACGCTGGTGATGGAAATCGTTCATCACCCGTTCCAGTTCACGCTCGCGCATCTGCCCGTGGCCGATAGCGATACGCGCTTCCGGCACCAGCTCCGCCAGCCTATCGGCGGCTTTCTGGATATTTTCCACATCATTATACAAGTAATAGACCTGTCCGCCGCGCAGTACTTCACGCAGAATGGCCTCACGCACCACCTGGCTATCGTACTCCCGAACAAACGTTTTCACTGCCAGGCGGCGCGCCGGTGGCGTGGCAATAATTGACAGGTCGCGCATTCCGCTCATTGCCATATTCAGCGTGCGCGGGATCGGCGTTGCTGTCAGCGTCAGAATATCGACATCAGCACGCATCGCTTTAATGCGTTCTTTATGGCGCACGCCGAAGCGGTGTTCTTCGTCGACAATCAGCAGGCCGAGATCTTTCAGCTTCACATCGCTTTGCAGCAGTTTGTGCGTGCCGATCAGAATATCGATTTTGCCCTCAACAGCCTGTTCAAGAATTTGCGACTGCTCTTTGGCGCTGCGAAAGCGTGAGAGCATTTCAATACGCACCGGCCAGTTGGCAAAACGGTCGCGGAAGTTATCAAAGTGCTGCTGCGCCAGCAGAGTGGTCGGCACCAGCACCGCCACCTGCTTGTTGTTTTCGACTGCAAGGAATGCTGCGCGCATCGCCACTTCGGTTTTACCGAAACCCACATCGCCACACACCAGACGATCCATTGCCAGCGGCTGGCACATATCACTGAGCACGGCGTTGATCGCCTGCGCCTGATCAGGCGTGGTTTCGAAGGGGAAACCATCGCAGAACAGTTGATATTGTTCACGATCGTGCTTGAAGGCAAAACCTGATTTTGCCGCACGCTGCGCGTAGATATCCAGCAACTCAGCCGCCACATCACGCACTTTTTCCGCCGCTTTCTGCCGCGCCCGCGTCCAGACATCGCTGCCCAGTTTATGCAGCGGGGCATTCTCTTCTGCGCCGCCCGCATAGCGGCTGATCAGATGCAGCGAAGAAACCGGGACATAGAGTTTGGCGTCACCAGCGTACGTAAGCATCAGGTATTCGCCTTTAATACCGCCAGCTTCCAGCGTCGTCATGCCAGCATAACGCCCGACACCATGCTCCAGATGCACCACAGGCTGGCCGTCGTGCAGCTCGGCAAGGTTACGGATTAGCGTGTCGGGGTTAATCGTCCGCCGGGTATCCTGGCGGCGGCGCGCAACACGTTCGCCCAGCAGATCGCTTTCGCATATCAGCGCCCGGTTGCGCAGGGTGTCGATAAAACCGTGCTCTGCCGCGCCAATCATCATCCAGGCACCTGGCGCTGAAGCTTCGTCGAGACGCAAAATGAGTTTGGGCGTAACTTTAATGCGCACCAGCAGTTCTATCAGCGCTTCGCGGCGGCCTTCGCTCTCGACCGAGAAAACCACGGGGCCGCTGAAGGATTCAAGGAACTTACGCAGATTATCCAGCGGTGATTTTTGCTGTGCTTGCACCGCCAGCTCCGGCAATGCGCGATAACCGAGATTAACGTGCGCGGCTTTTTCACTGAGACGTTCAGTTTTGAGTTGGATTCGCGGCCATTTTTTCAGTTCGCTGAACAGAGCATCGCTGCGTAGCCATAAGCTTTCCGGCGGCAACAGCGGGCGCATCGGATCCACACCGCGGCTCTCGAAGCGCGCCTGCGTCTCCTGCTGAAAACGTTCCGCGCTGGCTTCCAGATCGCCGGTGCTAACCAGCAGCGTGTTCGCCGGGAAATAGCTAAACAGCGGCGACAGCGGTTCGCTAAAAAACAGCGGCTGCCAGTATTCTATCCCAGCGGGCAAGGTGCCTTTGCTCACCTGTTGATAAATGTGTTCTGCATCGCGCTTCACCTCAAACCGATCGCGCCACTGGCTGCGGAACAGCTCAATGGCGTTTTTGTCGGTCGGGAATTCATGTGCGGGCAGTAAATTAATCGCTGCAACCTCTTCCAGCGTGCGCTGGGTATCGGCATCGAACAACCGCAAGCTGTCGATTTCATCGTCGAAAAAGTCGAGACGGAACGGCTGATCGCTGCCCATCGGGAAGAGATCCAGCAGTGCGCCACGCGTGGCATACTCGCCGTGCTCCATCACCTGATCAACATGGCGGTAACCGGCTCTGTCCAGCTGCGCGCGCAGCTGATCGCGAGACAGTCGCTGCCCTTTTTTCATCACCAGAGCATGGCCGTGCAGATAGCTGTGCGGGCAGACGCGCTGCATCAGGGTATTCACCGGCACAATCAGCACACCGCGCTGCATGGAGGGCAGTTGGTAAAGGGTGGAAAGACGAGAGGAGATGATCTCCTGGTGCGGCGAAAAGCTGTCGTAGGGTAGCGTTTCCCAGTCTGCCAGGTTCATTACCAGATTATCGGTAAACTGGCTTATCTCGTCCTGCAAGCGCAAGGCGTTTTGCATATCGGGTGCGATCAGCACCACAGGGCCAGCATGGCGCTCAATGATTTCCGCCACTTCGGTGGCACAGGCGGTACCGGTGAGTTCGCCAAACTGGCGCTGGTCACCCACTTTGGTCGGCAGTGAATAACGATATTGTTCAGGCATAGAAGGTGTCGGAGTCTCTTGTGGATATACCCCCACATGGGGGCATATCACTGATACGCAATCCCTTGATTATCAGCGATTGCGCCATTTTAGCCAAGGCCAACGCATGGATCAGCGCGCGGCGGCGGGCTGGCGGAGTTTTGTCGTAGGGGTGAAAAAGAGATCGCCAGACTGCACAGGATAGTCAGCGCCAGCCACGCATTAAGCTGGCTCAACCCTGTCCATTGCAACACGCCCCACAGCGCCAGCACATACACAATGCTCCAGATGCGTTTATCGATGCTCTCTTTCCACGGCACCTCATCAATATAACGGCGGATTAAATAGACGGAGATAAAAAAGAACACCGGCATGCGAAAAGGCGCGAGGTAAAGATTGAAGTAGACCCAGCACTTCGAGAGTGTTTGCGACCATGGATGCTGGAACAGATTAAGCTGCGGATAGAAGGTAAGCACGGAGTGGTAAATCACCACCAGACAAATACATAGTCCTTTAATTTGGTTAAGCCACAAAGCTTTTTGTTTCACGTCCTTAGTTCCCTGTATTACAAAAACTTAAGCCTTTAATCCTGACCATTGAGGAAGTGAATGTGCCGTTAAAGTGTCTGTATTTTGTCATTTTAAGATTAGGAGCAGGATCGTTTCTGGTTGACCTCTGTGCAAACAGGCGGCAGTTCAACGTTGGCAGAATGGAATTATTGAGTTGATTTCCCGACTTTTTTTCATATCACGCTGACGAATTCTTACTGTTCCTCTCATTTACGCTATGTGCTTTCGCTTATATACTCCTGAGTCTGCTATCAGCAATCAGACGGATTTCATGTACCAGCCTGTCACTCTTTTCATAGGTCTGCGCTATATGCGCGGACGCGCAGCGGACCGCTTTGGCCGCTTTGTCTCTTGGCTATCAACTATTGGCATCACGCTCGGCGTCATGGCGCTGGTGACTGTGTTATCAGTGATGAATGGCTTCGAACGCGAACTGCAAAACAACATTCTGGGGTTAATGCCGCAGGCCACGCTCACTACGCAAAACGGCTCCCTCAATCCGCAACAACTTCCCGCCAGCGCCGTGAAATTGCAGGGCGTAACGCGTATTGCGCCGCTGACTACCGGCGATGTCGTACTACAAAGCGCGCGCAGCGTGGCGGTCGGCGTGATGCTGGGGATCGATCCGGCGCAGCAGGATCCGTTGACGCCGTATCTGGTGAACGTTAAACAGAGCGACCTGCAAGCAGGCAAATACAACATCATCCTCGGCGAGCAACTGGCCGGGCAATTAGGCGTTAATCGCGGCGATCAGATCCGCGTAATGGTGCCCGCTGCCAGCCAGTTCACCCCGATGGGGCGTCTGCCGAGCCAGCGTCTGTTCACGGTGATCGGTACTTTCGCTGCCAACAGTGAAGTCGATGAATATCAAATGCTGGTGAATATTGATGATGCGTCGCGGTTGATGCTTTACCCGCTGGGCAATATTACCGGCTGGCGTTTGTGGCTCAAGGAACCGCTAAAAGTGGATGTCCTGAGCCAACAAACGCTGCCGGAAGGCACAAAATGGCATGACTGGCGCGATCGCAAAGGTGAATTGTTCCAGGCCGTGCGCATGGAAAAGAACATGATGGGGCTGCTGTTGAGCCTGATCGTCGCCGTTGCAGCATTTAATATCATCACCTCTCTGGGCCTGATGGTGATGGAGAAACAGGGCGAGGTGGCGATCCTGCAAACCCAGGGGCTGACGCCGCGCCAGATTATGGCGGTCTTTATGGTGCAGGGAGCCAGCGCCGGGATCATCGGTGCGCTGCTTGGTGCTGTGCTTGGCGCACTGCTCGCCAGCCAGCTCAATAACCTGATGCCGATTATTGGCGCGCTGCTCGACGGCGCGGCGTTGCCGGTGGCGATTGAACCGCTGCAGGTCGTGGGTATTGCGCTGGTGGCGATGGCCATCGCGCTGCTTTCAACGCTTTATCCTTCCTGGCGCGCTGCCGCCACTCAACCCGCTGAGGCTTTACGTTATGAATAAGATCCTGTTGCAATGCGACAACCTGTGCAAACGCTATCAGGAAGGCAGTGTGCAAACCGACGTGCTGCATAATGTCAGCTTTAGCATGGGCGAAGGGGAGTTGATGGCGATCGTCGGTAGCTCCGGTTCCGGGAAGAGCACGTTGCTGCACCTGCTGGGCGGGCTGGATACGCCGACCTCCGGCGATGTGATTTTCCGCGATCGGCCGATGAGCAAACTCTCTTCGGCGGCGAAAGCCGAGTTGCGCAACCGCGAACTCGGCTTTATCTACCAGTTTCACCACCTGCTGCCCGATTTTACCGCGCTGGAAAACGTCGCTATGCCGCTACTGATCGGGAAAAAGAAACCGGCGGAAATCGATGCCCGTGCGCGGGAAATTCTGCGCGCCGTTGGGCTGGAGCATCGCGCCAGTCACCGTCCTTCTGAGCTTTCCGGCGGTGAGCGTCAGCGTGTCGCTATCGCGCGCGCGCTGGTGAACAACCCGCGTCTGGTGCTGGCAGATGAACCGACCGGTAACCTCGATGCCCGCAACGCCGACAGTATCTTTGCGCTGCTGGGGGAACTAAATCAGTCACAGGGCACCGCCTTTCTGGTGGTGACGCACGATCTGCAACTGGCGAAGCGTATGAATCGCCAACTGGAGATGCGCGACGGCCACCTGAGCGCCGATGTGACGCTGATGGGGGCAGATTAATGGCGTTGCCTCTGTCGTTATTAATTGGTCTGCGCTTTAGCCGCGGTCGCCGCCGCGGCGGAATGGTGTCGCTGATTTCGGTGATTTCTACCGTCGGTATTGCGCTGGGTGTAGCGGTGTTGATCGTCGGTTTAAGCGCGATGAACGGTTTCGAGCGCGAGTTGAACAACCGCATTCTGGCGGTGGTGCCGCACGGCGAGATCGAGCCGGTGAACCAGCCGTGGAACAACTGGGACACGGCGCTGGAAAAAGTGAAAAAAGTTCCCGGCATTGCTGCCGCTGCGCCCTATATTAATTTTACCGGGCTGGTAGAAAGCGGGGCGAATTTGCGCGCCATCCAGGTGAAAGGCGTCGATCCGGCTCAGGAGAGCCAGTTGAGCGCGCTGCCGAAATTTGTGCAGGGCGATGCCTGGCAGAATTTCCGCGCTGGTGAGCAGCAAATCATTCTCGGCAAAGGCGTTGCCGATGCGCTAAAAGTGAAGCAGGGCGACTGGGTATCGATCATGATCCCCAACTCGGACGATGCACACAAACTGCTGCAACCGAAACGCGTGCGTTTGCATGTGACCGGGATTTTACAGCTCAGCGGCCAGCTCGATCACAGCTATGCGATGATCCCGATGGCGGATGCGCAGCAGTATCTGGAGATGGGCAGCAGCATTACCGGTATCGATATCAAAGTGAATGACGTGTTTAACGCCAATAAACTGGTGCGCGATGCGGGCAGTGTCACGAACAGCTATGTCTATATCAAAAGCTGGATCGGCAAGTACGGCTATATGTACCGTGACATCCAGATGATCCGCGCCATTATGTATCTGGCGATGGTGCTGGTGATTGGCGTGGCCTGTTTTAATATTGTCTCAACGTTGGTGATGGCGGTAAAAGATAAAAGCGGTGATATTGCCGTGCTACGTACGCTGGGGGCGAAAGATGGCCTGATTCGCGCGGTATTTGTCTGGTATGGGCTGCTGGCCGGGCTGCTGGGCAGCCTTTGCGGCGTAGCGATTGGTGTTATCGTGGCACTGCAACTGACACCCATTATCAACGTGATTGAGAAGATAATTGGTCATCAGTTCCTGTCGGGGGATATCTACTTTATCGATTTCCTGCCGTCAGAGTTACACCCTCTGGATGTGGTGTATGTGCTGTTGACCGCGTTAGTTCTGAGCTTGCTGGCGAGCTGGTATCCTGCGCGTCGGGCGAGCAATATTGATCCGGCAAGAGTGCTGAGCGGGCAGTAATCCCGCCGTTTTCACAGGGCCACAACGAAGGAGTGGCGATGAATTACGGATTTGATATCGGCGGCAGTAAAATCGCGTTAGGCGTCTTTGACGCTGAGCGACGCTTACAGTGGGAAAAGCGCGTCGCCACGCCCCACGACAGTTACGACGCGTTTCTGCGTACCATCACTGGGCTGGTTGCCGAAGCGGATAAACGCTTCGGTAGCAAAGGCAGCGTCGGCGTCGGTATTCCTGGCATGCCAGAGACCGCAGACGGCACGCTGTATGCTGCCAACCTTCCTGCCGCCAGCGGCCAGCCGCTACGCGCCGATCTCAGCGCCCTGCTTGCGCGGGATGTACGTATCGATAACGATGCCAACTGCTTTACCCTCTCTGAAGCCTGGGATGACGAATTCCGCCGCTATCCGCTGGTGATGGGATTGATCCTCGGCACTGGCATGGGCGGCGGGCTGGTGGTGAACGGGAAATCGGTGACCGGGCGTCGTTTTATTACCGGCGAATTTGGCCATATCCGCCTGCCAGTGGATGCGCTGGGGCTGATGGGTTTTGACTTTCCGTTAACCCGCTGCGGTTGCGGCAAAATCGGCTGTATTGAGAACTATCTCTCGGGGCGCGGTTTTGCGTGGCTGTACCAGTACTTCTACCATCACTCATTGTCAGCGCCGGAAATCATTTCGCACTGGGAGCAGGGTGAGGCGAAAGCGCTGGCCCATGTTGAGCGCTATGTAGATTTGCTGGCGGTGTGTCTGGGTAATATTCTGACCATTGTCGATCCCGATCTGCTGGTGATCGGCGGTGGTCTATCGAACTTCAGCGCACTGACCCGGCTGTTGCCGGAGCGTATTGCGCCACATCTGTTGCCGGCAGGCGATGTTCCGCGTATTGAACGTGCTCGCCACGGCGATGCTGGCGGCATGCGTGGCGCGGCCTTCCTTCACTTAACTGATTAAATCCTGAGAGGATGCCATGCAATCGCGTCGTTTACATCGTCTCAGTCGTTTTCGCCGTAACAAACGCCACCAGCGCGAGCGGTTGCGTCAGCGAATTTTCTTCAGAGACAGAGTGGTACCGGAGCTGATGGAAAAACCAATAGTCGTCGTCCTGACCGGAGCGGGCATTTCTGCCGAATCCGGCATTCGTACTTTTCGCGCTGCCGACGGGCTGTGGGAGGAGCATCATGTGGAAGATGTGGCAACGCCGGAAGGTTTTGCCCGCAACCCGCAGCTGGTGCAGACTTTTTATAATGACCGTCGTCGGCAGTTGCAATTGCCGGAAATTGTGCCGAACGCCGCGCACCTGGCGCTAGCGAAGCTGGAGCAGGCACTGGGCGATCGTTTCCTGCTAATCACGCAAAATATCGATAACCTGCATGAACGCGCCGGCAACAACAACATTATCCATATGCACGGTGAGCTACTGAAAGTGCGCTGCTCGCAGAGCGGGCAGGTACTCGAGTGGATCGGCGATGTCACGCGCGAAGATAAATGCCACTGCTGCCAGTTCCCCGCGCCGCTGCGCCCGCATGTGGTTTGGTTCGGCGAGATGCCGCTGGGCATGGACGAGATCTACAGCGCGCTGGCGATGGCGGATGTATTTATTGCCGTCGGTACGTCCGGGCATGTTTATCCGGCTGCCGGGTTTGTCCACGAAGCGAAACTACAGGGCGCGCACACCGTTGAGCTGAACCTTGAACCGAGCCAGGTTGGCAGCGAGTTCGAAGAGAAACACTACGGGCTGGCAAGCGAAGTGGTGCCGGAGTTCGTGGAAAAATTGCTGAAAGGGCTGTAACAACACGTTTTCGCGCCAGCGGGGAGCAGCGTGCATGTAGAAATGAATGCACAAGACCATTACGCTTCGTAATTGTGGTCCGGGCGTTGCCGGAGACTGCTCACGCGTTTCTGGCACGGCGCGCACTGGCGCGATAGCGGCGCCTGACTGGTGCTGGCGATCTACCAGGGAATTGCCGTGATCCATGGCGGGTCGCTGACGGCGGAAGATGTGAAAACCGGTCTGCGGCTGAGGTTGTGTGTGACGGTGGAGTGAGTGTCACTTTCTGCATCTCGATCCGGCGTGCATGATGTTCAGATATTCTGAGGGTTGCCAACAAATCTCCTGACTTTTTCTGCGGGTGTTACACACGTAGTATCTCTCTGTTGATAACCGTGATACACCGATCATGGCGAACAACCGGATCGGCCCGGATTTCGATCTGCACAGTACCACCAGATGAGAAAGGGCCGAGCTAAAACCGGGAAGCCGTACGCGGATCCCCGGTCCATAAAGGAGAGTTAGCATGGCATATGTAACAACAAACCCGTATACCGGCGAAGTCGTTAAGACGTTCCCGGATGCTACCGATACTGAAGTTAACGGCGCGATAGAACGATCTCACCGTGCTTTTAGTGAGTGGAAAAATGTTTCATTTGCACAGCGCGGCGCGATTTTACAGAACGCAGCCAACCTGTTGCGCCAGCAAAAAGATGAATTTGCGCAGTTGCTTACGCTTGAAATGGGGAAGCTGATTTCAGAAGCGCGAGCGGAAGTCGAACTGTCGGCGCAAATTCTTGAATACTATGTGCATAATGCCGAAAAACTTCTGGCGCCGGAGATTCTGCCGGTGGCAAACCCGAAAGAAGCCACGGCGAAAATTGTGCATGAACCACTGGGGGTGCTGCTCGCGATCGAGCCGTGGAATTTCCCGTACTATCAAATCGCCCGCATCATTGCTCCTCAACTCTCCGCGGGTAACACCATTCTGTTAAAACATGCGTCGAATGTTCCGCAAAGTGCCGCGCGGTTTGAGCGCCTGATGAAAGAGGCCGGTCTACCGGATGGCGGATTTATTAATCTCTACGCAACCCGTCATCATATCGAGCTGATCCTTAATGACCCACGGGTACAGGGTGTGGCGTTAACCGGTTCTGAGGGCGCGGGCGCAACCGTTGCTCAGCAAGCGGCTAAGGCGCTGAAAAAATCCACGCTTGAACTTGGCGGGGCCGATGCATTTATCGTGCTTGCTGATGCCGATATCGAAAAAGCGGCGAAATGGGGCGTATTTGGTCGCCACTGGAATGGCGGGCAAGTTTGTGTCTCATCGAAACGCATGATCGTTGTTGATGAGGTCTATGACCAGTTTGTTGGTCATTACATCAACGGTGTTGCCGCGTTGCAGGCGGGCGATCCGCTGGATGAAAACACAACGCTGGCACCCCTCTCATCGCAACAGGCCGCTGACGAAGTCAAAGAGAAAATCAGCCTGGCCATTGCGCATGGCGCACAGGCGCTGGAAGTTGGACCGAAGGTCCCGGAACGCGGGGCATTTGTACAGCCGACGATCCTGACCAATGTGACGCCAGACAATCCGGCCTACTATATGGAGTTCTTCGGCCCCGTGTCGATGATCTTCAGAGCCAAAAACGAAGACGACGCGGTGCGGATTGCCAATGACTCGCCGTTTGGCCTTGGCGGTTCTGTCTTCACCCGCGACACCGCGCACGGTGAAGCGCTGGCCAGCCGCATCTCTACTGGCATGGTGTATATCAACCACCCAACGCGTGTTAAGGCCGATCTCCCGTTTGGCGGGGTTCGCCGTTCCGGTTATGGCCGCGAATTAACTGGGCTGGGGATTAAAGAGTTCGTCAATCATAAACTGATTTCGGTTGTCGATATTGATGCCGATTTTTAGCGGCGCGAGGAGCCAGGCTCTATTGGTTCGGCTCCCCGGTTAACGCGACGCGGCCCACCTTCCGGGCCGCGGTTTGCGGCTTAGCGTCCGGCTTTTCACTTCTGGTAATACGCTTCATAAATGGCGCTGCCGACATCATTTTGCCATTCACCTTTGCTAAGGGTTTCCGCATCCGGGTAAAGCGATTTGTCGTTTACCATTTCCAGCGATGTAGCGGCCTGATGAGTAACATACGCGGAGCCATTTCATACCATGCCGAGAAAGTTCGCGCCCGCTGCGAGCAGGTGGCGTGACCATTTTCCCTATTTACTCTGTCCCGTGTTTGTGCATCGAATGGCGTATTGGATGCGGGATTTGTGATTAACCACCTTAAGGGTTATGCACGATTTAAAGGCTGGCATTCTACGGTAACGGCATTTCCGGTGTGAGAGCAATTTTGAAAATATACCCGTTTACGGGGTAAAGGTGACTTGACGCAATATTTATCTTTTCATGCTTACTGATAATGTTGTGACATTTTGTTGGGGGGCTTCATGGACAAATTATTAGAGCGTTTTTTACAGTACGTTTCTCTGGATACTCAATCTAAGCCCGGCGTCCGCCAGGTGCCAAGTACGGACGGTCAGTGGAAGCTCCTGCGTTTACTTCAGGCCCAACTGGACGAGATGGGGCTGGAAAATGTGACGTTAAGCGACAAAGGCACGGTAATGGCGAAGCTGCCTGCAAACGTGCAAACATCGGTTCCGGCGATCGGTTTTATTTCCCATGTTGATACTTCCCCGGATTGCAGCGGGAAAAACGTCAACCCACAAATCCTTGAAAACTATCGCGGTGGCGATATCGCGCTCGGCGTTGGCGATGAAATTCTTTCGCCGGTGATGTTCCCGGTGTTGCATCAGTTGCTGGGGCAGACTCTGATTACCACCGATGGTAAAACGCTGCTCGGCGCGGATGATAAAGCGGGCGTCGCGGAAATCATGACCGCGCTGGCGGTGCTGAAAAAGGAAAATATTCCGCACGGTGACATCTGTGTGGCATTCACCCCGGATGAGGAAGTCGGTAAAGGGGCGAAACATTTTGACGTTGAAGCTTTTGGCGCGAAATGGGCATATACCGTCGATGGCGGCGGCGTAGGTGAGCTGGAGTATGAGAACTTCAACGCCGCATCGGTGGATATCAAAATTGTCGGCAACAACGTGCATCCCGGCACGGCGAAAGGGGTGATGGTCAATGCTCTGACGCTCGCCAGTAAGATCCATGCGCTGGTGCCGGAAGAGGAGAGCCCGGAACAGACCGAAGGCTATGAGGGTTTCTACCATCTGACCAGCATCAAAGGTACGGTTGAACGTGCCGAGATGCACTACATCATCCGTGATTTTGATCGTAAAGCCTTCGAAGCGCGTAAACGTAAAATGATGGAAATCGCCAAAAAAGTGGGTAAAGGGCTGCATCCTGATTGCTATATCGAACTGGCGATTGAAGACAGCTACTACAACATGCGCGATAAAGTGATGGAATTCCCGCATATTCTGGAAGTCGCCCAGCAGGCGATGCGCGACTGCGATATCGAACCGGACATGAAACCGATTCGCGGCGGTACCGACGGCGCGCAGCTCTCCTTTATGGGATTGCCGTGTCCGAACCTGTTTACCGGCGGCTATAACTACCACGGCAAGCATGAATTTGTGACGCTGGAAGGGATGGAAAAAGCGGTGCGGGTGATTGTCCGTATCGCCGGGTTGACCGCAAAAGGGCAATAAGCCCGCAGTAAATGCCCGGTGGCGTTATACCTCCGGGCCTGTGATATGGCGGGACTTTGACGGCCAGGCCGGATTCGACGCAACCGCCATCCGGCGCTTATTAATCTTCGAAGAACCAGTAACCGCTGTTGACCAGCGCGGCGAGCATGGCGAGGAATGACGGATCTTCCAGCGCATCGCCAAAGTTCTCTCCCGTTAACACGACGTCACTTGCCAGCGCATTCAGCGCCGGGCGGTGCGGCGCATCCACTTTCTCACCGTTAACGAAGACGTCTTCGCCAATACGCAACACGCGCAGGCCGCCCAGACGCACCAGCTTGTCGCCCTGTTGCAGTGCATCATAGATTTCATCCGGCTGATATGGCGGTTCCGGCGGCGCGACATCCAGCTCATGGCGAGACTGGGAGATAAACTCGCCCAACCAGTCGCTGAACTGCGCGGGCTGGTTGATCAGGTTCAGCATCATCTCACGCAGTTTATCCACCTCCTCCGGTAGAATATCCGCCGGATGCTCACGTTGTGGCACGTCCGGATCGCTGTAACGCTGGCTGCCTAATTCACGCTGTAAAACGTAATCGGCAAAACCGCTGATCAATTCGCGGCCGCTTGGCGCACGAAAACCTACCGAATAGTTCAGCGAGTTTTCCAGCGAATAACCTTCATGCGGGAATCCCGGCGGAATATAGAGAATATCGCCCGGCTCCAGTTCTTCATCGATAATCGCCTCGAACGGATCGACCTGGAGCAAATCCGGGTGAGGACAGTGTTGTTTGAGCAGCGTTTTTTCACCCACGCGCCAGCGACGACGGCCAGTGCCCTGAATAATAAACACATCGTACTGGTCGAGGTGCGGGCCTACGCCGCCGCCCGGCACAGAGAAAGAGATCATCAGATCGTCGATACGCCAGTCGGGCAGAGCGTGGAACGGACGCATCAGCGCGGCAGCAGGCTGATGCCAGTGGTTTACCGCTTGCACCAACAGCGACCAGTTGTTTTCGCCCAGATGATCATAGCTCTGGAACGGCCCGTGTCCGACCTGCCATTTGCCATCAAGATGGCTGACCAGCCGGCTGTCCACTTCATTTTCCATTGCCAGCCCGGCCAGTTCGTCAGGGCTGATGGGATCGACGAAATTTTTAATTCCGCGTTTCAGCACTACCGGGCGTTTTTGCCAGTAGCGTTGGATAAAGTCTGGCCAGTTTATCTCTACATGATATTCCATATGCGTTTCCGGCTAATAATCAGTGGCTGAATAAAAGATTATAGTAATGCTGATGCGCTATTTTGTCTGTGTAACAGGGTGGAATAACAAGAAAAAGGGGCGAATTCGCCCCTTTTGCACAATCTATAACTATAAGTGATGGCTATAAGTGATGGCGGTCAGTCACTGGTGGCGCTGGTGTGCTGTCGGCCAAAAATCACTTCCATTCTGGCCCCGCCAAGCATGCTCTCGCCAGTTAGAATTTGCCCTTCATACTGGTCAACGATCTCCCGCGCTACGGCAAGCCCGACGCCCTGACCGGGACGCAGTGTATCGGCGCGCTGCCCGCGATCAAAAACCATTTCGCGTTTAGCAATCGGGATACCCGGGCCATCGTCTTCAACCACAATATGTAACGTATTTTCGGTTTGCTGGGCGGAAACTTCGACAAATTCAAGGCAGTATTTGCAGGCGTTATCCAGCAGATTGCCCATCACTTCCATAAAGTCATTCTGCTCGCCAACAAAGCTGATTTCCGGCGAGATATCGAGAGTGATGTTCACACCTTTGCGTTGGTAAACCTTGTTCAGCGCCGATGTGAGGCTATCGAGCAATGGCGCAATGGGATGCAGTTCGCGGCTCAACAGGCCGCTACTGCCGCGCATTGTCGCCCGATGCAGGTAGTAACCAATTTGCTGCGAAATACGGCTGATCTGCTCCAGCATTAAGGGTTCAGCTTCGCCAAGGCTCATCTTCTCACTGCGCAGTGATCGTAATGTGCTCTGCAATACCGCCAGCGGTGTTTTCAGGCTGTGGGTGAGGTCGGTCAGCGTCGTGCGATATTTGTCGTAGCGATCACGCTCACTCTTCAATAGACGATTCAGGTTGCTCACCAGACTGGTCAGCTCGCGGGTGGTTTCCGGGTTGAGTTGCTCACGGTGATGTTCTTCCAGCTCGCGCACTTCCCGCGCCAGGTCTTCAATCGGTCGCAGACTCCACCATGCCGCCAGCCACAGCAATGGCACCACCAGCAACAGATTGGCGGCCAGTACATAGATAAACCAGTTCCAGACCATATTGGAGCGGTTAAGCTCGACAGGAATGGTATCGACAACCACGATGGTCAGTTGCGGCATGCGTGCCGTAGCGGGGTAAATATTCACTGCCACGGAGTGAGTCATTTCCGAGTTGCTATCGTCGTTGCGGATCTCTTTCAGCTCTTCCGCAACGGAATGGTCGTCATCCACTAGCGTGCTGCTGGCATCAACATCGGCTTCGATTTCGTGGAAACCGTTGGCTGTCAGCCAGTCCGGTTCGATCATCTGCTGCAACCACGGCACATCTTTCTGCGACCAGATCAGTTTGTTGTTTTTATCATAGATAAGTGCCACTGTCGGGCTTTGCAGGCTGATATTTTCCGGCAACTCAACGCTGAGCTGGTTATTTTCCCACTTCGCCAGGGTGTAAAAGAGGTTACTTTCGCCGCGCAGCAGACGGAAGGTGGTTTTATCAAAACTGACGCTGTAACCCACCAGCGCCACTACGCCATACGCCAGCGAGAGCACCATCACTACGGCTGCCGTGGCGAGTAAAAAGCGAACCCGCAATGACAGCGGCATGATGTGTCGCAGCAGACGTCTCATTTCGGCAATTCGAATAAATATCCCTGCCCGCGCACCGTGGTGATGACGTCATTGGGATACAGCGCCTGGATTTTTTTACGCAACCGGCCCATCAGCACGTCGATGGTGTGGCTTTCGCGCAATTCTGCATCGGGATAAAGCTGCAACATCAAGGAATCTTTGCTGACTACTTTGCCGCAGTTGCGGATCAGCGTTTCCATAATGGTGTATTCAAAGGCGGTGAGTTTCACCACTTCATCATTAACAGATAATTCCCGGCGGGAAAGATCAACCTGGAAAGGCGGCATTGAGATCAGTTGCGAGGCCAGGCCGCTGTTACGGCGCATCAGCGCCTGAATGCGCGCGACTACCTCTTCAATATGGAAGGGTTTGGTAACGTAGTCGTCGGCACCCGCGCTCAGCACTTCGACTTTATCCTGCCAGCCTTCGCGGGCGGTCAGAACCAACACTGGCAGTGAAACGTCATGGCTGCGCCAGCGGCGGATCAGCGACAGTCCATCCTCATCCGGCAGACCGAGATCGACAATGGCGATGTCCGGCAGATGTTCGTTCAGAAAGTAATCCGCTTCCCTGGCATCTTCCGCCGCGTCAACCTGGTGTCCCAATTCCTGTAACTGAACCTTTAAGTGGTGGCGCAGCAGAGCATTATCTTCCACAACGAGAACGCGCATCGTCATAACTCTCCGTATATTTTTGATGAAATAGTTTAACGCTGATTGTCAGGCTGTGGGGATAAACATTTACTAAACCAGGAGGGAAGAAACCCTCTTTTCAGGGAAAAGAGGGTTGGCAGGCAGAATAACGGATTACTTTAATTCATCAACCATGGTGATGGCACGACCAATATAGTTGGCCGGAGTCATCGCTTTCAGACGCGCTTTTTCGTCGTCCGGCAGTGCCAGGCTATCGATAAACTGCTTCATCCCTTCGGCGTCAACGCGTTTGCCGCGGGTCAGTTCTTTTAATTTCTCGTACGGTTTTTCGATGCCGTAACGGCGCATCACGGTCTGGATCGGCTCGGCCAGCACTTCCCAGTTGTGATCGAGTTCGTCGAGCAGACGATCGCGGTTCACTTCCAGTTTGCTCACGCCTTTCAGCGTTGATTGGTAAGCGATCAGAGCGTAGCCAACGCCAACACCGAGATTACGCAGTACCGTCGAGTCGGTCAGATCGCGCTGCCAACGGGAAACCGGCAGTTTGCTCGCCAGATGCTGCAACACGGCGTTTGACAGACCGAGGTTGCCCTCTGAGTTCTCAAAGTCGATCGGGTTAACTTTGTGCGGCATGGTGGAAGAACCAATTTCACCGGCAATAGTTTTCTGCTTGAAGTGGTTCAGTGCAACGTAGCCCCAGATATCACGGTCGAAGTCGATCAGGATGGTGTTGAAGCGCGCCATGCAGTCAAACAGCTCAGCGATATAATCATGCGGCTCAATCTGCGTGGTGTACGGGTTCCACTGGATCCCGAGCGAGGTTACGAACTCTTTGCTGAACTGATGCCAGTCCACTTCCGGATAGGCGGCGATGTGCGCGTTGTAGTTACCTACCGCGCCGTTGATTTTGCCGAGAATTTCCACCTGGTTCAGTTGGCGGAATTGACGCTCCATACGGTAAGCAACGTTGGCCATCTCTTTGCCCATGGTGGACGGCGTTGCCGGCTGGCCGTGGGTGCGCGAGAGCAGCGGAATATCACGGTACTGCACCGCCAGATCTTTTACCGCGTCGATGATCTTGCGCCAGTAAGGCAGGATCACTTCGTCACGGGCGGTTTTCAGCATCAGCGCGTGGGAGAGGTTGTTAATATCTTCCGAGGTGCAGGCAAAGTGGATAAATTCAGATACCGCTTGCAGTTCGGCAATATCGGCCACTTTCTCTTTCAGAAAATATTCGACCGCTTTGACATCGTGGTTAGTGGTGCGCTCGATAGTTTTAATGCGGGCGGCATCTTCTTCACTGAAGTCTTCGACGATTTTATCGAGGTAACCGTTTGCGTGGGCAGCAAAAGCAGGAACTTCCTTGATCGCCGCGTGCGCCGCCAGTTTTTGCAGCCAGCGTACTTCAACCTGAACACGAAATTTCAGCAAACCGAATTCGCTGAAGATCCCGCGCAGTACGCTGACTTTATCGCCGTAGCGCCCATCGACAGGGGAAACGGCGGTCAGTGAGGATAATTCCATAAGTCACAACTCCGGGAGGTTAACAATGAGCGAGAATTTGTTTGGCCTGTGTCGACAGGCGATTTCGGGAAAACATCAATTGCAGGCGGCCCCCGCCGACCTGATGCCACAGCACAGCGGCGCGGATCCCGGCGAGCAGCGTGGCGCGTACTTTTGCCTGCACCTGCGGGCTTTGCAGCACGGCGGGCGAGCCGGTGACCTGAATGCGCGGCCCCAGCGGGCTGATAACGTCAATATAAATAGCAGCCATCGCGCTGAGCAGCGTCTCCGATTGCAGATCGAAGTGCTCAAGCTGGCGCTGTAATCCGGCAATGCGGTTACCGAGCGTTTCCATGGCCCCTTTGCTGCCAGCAAGTTTACGCTCCAGCACCATCATAGAAAGAGTGTAGCGGGTTAATTCACCATTCAGACCCTGGCGACTGCTGGCGTTCAGCACGCCGAGCAGCGTTTCCAGCCCGGTACGCAGGTTGGTTTCACTGCCGCCGAACACGCTGAGCGTGGAGTCCGGGTTGAGATCGATAACGCTATTGAGTGAAACGTGCAGTGCGTCGGCGTCACAATGGCCCTGGTGCGCCAGTTGCTGTACCAGCCGTGCGGACTGGCAAATGCCTGCCAGCGCGAGGGTAATATCATAATAGTTCTTCGCCACAATCACTCCTTCCACTGTCCGCATCGTTAACTGCTGTGCGGGCTTTCTTCAGTCCAGCATTTACGCTAATTCGTTAAAGGGGCAGCGGCAGACGCTGCTCAATAATGCCGCCGCCGAGGCAGACTTCGCCGAGATAAAAGACAGCAGATTGCCCCGGCGTGACGGCCGCGACCGGCGTATCAAAACGCACCTCAATGCGCTCGTCGTCCAGCACGGTGACGGTGCAGGGAATATCGTCCTGACGGTAGCGGGTTTTCACCGCGCAGCGCAGCGTGCCTTGCAGTGGTTCGCGATTGACCCAGTGCAACTGCTGGGCAATCAACCCGACGGACATCAGACGCGGATGTTCGTGACCCTGTGCGACAATGAGGATATTGTTTTCCACGTCTTTATCAACCACGTACCACGGATCTTCGCTACCTTCTTTGGTACCGCCGATCCCCAGACCTTTGCGCTGGCCGAGGGTGTGGTACATCAGCCCCTGATGCTCGCCAATCTCTTCACCGTCAACGGTGAGGATTTTGCCCGGTTGGGCTGGCAGGTAACGACCGAGGAATTCGCGGAATTTACGCTCGCCGATAAAGCAGATACCGGTAGAGTCTTTTTTCTTCGCGGTCGCCAGGCCGAGCTCTTCGGCGATTTTACGCACCTGCGGTTTTTCCAACTCGCCGACCGGGAACAGACTCTGGGCGATTTGCTCATGGCCCAGCGTATACAGGAAGTAGCTCTGATCCTTGTTGCTATCAAGGCCTCGCAGCAGGCGGCTTTTGCCGTCAACATCGGCGCGGCGCACATAGTGGCCGGTGGCAATGTAGTCTGCGCCCAGATCTTCGGCGGCAAACTCAAGGAAGGCTTTAAATTTGATCTCTTTGTTGCAGAGAATATCCGGGTTCGGTGTCCGTCCGGCTTTATATTCAGCCAGGAAATGTTCGAACACGTTGTCCCAGTATTCTGCGGCAAAGTTAACGGTGTGAAGCGCAATGCCGAGCTTGTCGCAAACGGCCTGCGCGTCGGCCAGATCCGCCGCCGCGGTGCAGTATTCCTCGCCGTCATCCTCTTCCCAGTTCTTCATGAACAGGCCTTCCACCTTATAACCTTGTTGCTGCAACAGGTAAGCAGAAACGGAAGAGTCGACACCGCCGGACATACCGACGATCACTTTTTTTGGGCTATCAGACATAGAATACTCACGACTAAGAACTTCAGGGCGGCATATTCTATCACGGGCTGACAGCGCAGGCATCCCTTTGTGCCCATTCATGTTGTGGAGGTGTTGCGATAAGGAGCACTGTGGCCGTTTATACGGTGAACGGCCAGTTAAATTCGCCGACTAACTCCAGCGGATAGCGATCCCCGCGCTGCCAGCTACGGATGCTCTCCGCGACCAGCGGCGAGCGCAAATTTGGCGCCTGCAAAATCTCTTCGGCAGCCACCCACAGGCAGCGATCGATATCGCTGTCGTGCGGTTCAGTGGCGCACATTTCGTCAAGCTCTATGGCAAACAGAAAACGCAGAAATGGAGTTTTGTCCGGGGCAATCCAGTGGTGCATGCGGATAAACTGCTGCGGCTCGGTGCAGATCCCGGTCTCTTCCCACAGCTCGCGTTTTGCAGCCTGAACGAGGGTTTCGTCAGCTTCAAGATGGCCGGCAGGCTGGTTCCATAGTGCTTTGCCGTTGATTGTCTCTTCTACAACGAGGAATTTGTCGGCGGCGTGAACCACGCAGGCGACGGTAACATGCGGTTTAAACATGACTGGCTCCCTGGTAAGCATCACGCCACTCGCCGTTGGCGAGGTTATCCAGCGTGTAATTCCCCATAGCGTAGCGGATGAGACGCAGGGTGGGAAACCCAACATGGGCGGTCATGCGGCGTACCTGGCGGTTGCGCCCTTCGTACAGCGTAATTTTCAGCCATGCGGTGGGGATCGATTTGCGCTCGCGGATCGGCGGATTGCGCGGCCATAACCAGTCTGGCTCATTAACCCGCTCAATACCTGCGGGCAGGGTTGGACCGTCATTGAGAGTGACGCCGCCGCGCAGCGCGGCGATGGCCTCGTCAGTCAGTTCGCCGTCCACCTGCACGTAATAAATTTTGCCGGTACGTTTGCCGGGCTGGGTAAGGCTTGCCTGCAGCGCGCCATCGTTGGTCAGTACCAGCAGCCCTTCGCTGTCGCGGTCAAGACGACCTGCGGCATACACGCCCTGGATCGGAATAAAATCTTTCAGCGTGCTGCGTCCGGCTTCGTCGGTAAACTGTGGCAAAACATCGTAGGGTTTATTGAACAAAATAACGCGTTTTGGTTGGTTTTGCCCGGAAGGTTTAGATGCTTGTCGCGAGCTGAATCGCTCAACCCGGTGATTTCTAAAAGAAGTTTTCTTCATGGTATTTTCAGCGGTTATCAATTCCCGCATTATAGCGGAATAACGATTGCCTTTCATGGAGCCTGAGTATCGGTTAGTATTGTCGGGCTCATTACAATTCATTAACAAAAAACGGTTTGCTCTGTGTGATTCAGATAACAGGTGAACGGACGAAGTCTGAGCGCCCCGGCATGAAGTCAGCGAGCAAACAACCAGAAGCGCTCGAAGGAGAGGTGAATGGAAAGCAAAGTAGTTGTTCCGGCGGAAGGTAAAAAGATCACCCTGCAAAATGGCAAGCTCAACGTTCCGAATAACCCGATTATTCCGTTCATTGAAGGTGACGGTATCGGTGTTGACGTGACCCCGGCCATGCTGAAAGTGGTGGATGCCGCCGTGGAGAAAGCCTACAACGGTGAGCGTAAAATTTCCTGGATGGAAATTTATACCGGCGAGAAATCGACCCACGTTTATGGCCAGGACGTCTGGCTGCCGCCTGAAACACTTGATTTAATTCGTGAATACCGCGTTGCGATTAAAGGCCCTCTGACCACACCAGTTGGCGGCGGCATCCGTTCCCTGAACGTTGCGCTGCGCCAGGAGCTGGATCTTTATATCTGCTTGCGCCCGGTTCGTTACTACCAGGGCACCCCAAGCCCGGTTAAACACCCGGAACTGACAGACATGGTCATCTTCCGTGAAAACGCTGAAGACATTTACGCCGGTATCGAATGGAAAGCGGACTCTGCTGACGCAGAAAAAGTGATCAAATTCCTGCGCGAAGAGATGGGCGTGAAGAAAATTCGCTTCCCGGAACATTGCGGTATTGGCATTAAGCCGTGCTCCGAAGAAGGCACCAAACGTCTGGTGCGCGCCGCGATTGAATACGCGATCGCCAACGACCGCGATTCTGTGACGCTGGTTCACAAAGGCAACATCATGAAGTTCACCGAAGGCGCGTTCAAAGATTGGGGCTACCAGTTGGCTCGCGAAGAGTTCGGCGGTGAACTGATCGATGGCGGCCCGTGGCAGAAAATCAAAAACCCGAAAACCGGCAAAGAGATCATCGTTAAAGATGTGATCGCTGATGCATTCCTGCAACAGATCCTGCTGCGTCCGGCTGAATATGATGTTATCGCCTGTATGAACCTGAACGGTGACTATATCTCTGACGCCCTGGCAGCTCAGGTTGGTGGTATCGGTATTGCGCCTGGCGCGAACATTGGTGACGAATGCGCACTGTTCGAAGCGACCCACGGCACGGCACCGAAATATGCAGGTCAGGACAAAGTGAACCCGGGTTCAGTGATCCTTTCCGCGGAGATGATGCTGCGCCACATGGGTTGGGTTGAAGCGGCTGATCTGATCGTTAAAGGCATGAGCGGCGCGATTAACGCCAAAACTGTGACCTACGATTTCGAACGTCTGATGGAAGGCGCTAAACTGCTGAAATGTTCAGAGTTTGGCGACGCGATTATCGCGAACATGTAATCCAGTTTCTGGGTTAAATAAGAACGGGAGCCGGTTGGTTCCCGTTTTTTATTGTTATCCATAAACCACCTCCAGGGAGGTGGTGATCGTTCATGTGCGGTATGCCCGTAGCATACTCATGCTAAATACTGCCCCGGTTTAAATGAGAGCGTTCGGGGATTACATCGAACGGTTATCAAATTTTATTAAAATAGGTTCACTGATCTTCAGTTTTGAGGCTTTTCTTAACCATTAAAATTATGCAACTACACTAACCACTTCAGCAATGCGGTTAAGAGACAGTGCTCAATAAGAATAAAGGTGGCTGATGGCCACCCTCTGCATATTAAATAGCGAACCATAGCAGCCAAGTAATCAGAAATCCCGTCACGCCCATTATCGTGGTCAGCACCGTCCAGGTTTTTAATCCGTCGGGTACTGAGAGCCCCAGATAACGCGTCACCACCCAAAATCCTGCGTCATTGACGTGTGACAGCCCGAGGGCACCGAAGCAGGTAGACAGCGTCACCAGCACCAGTTGCAGGGGAGCAAGGCCGACGACCGCCTGGGACAACAGACCCGAGGTCGTCAGGATAGCCACTGTGGCTGAACCTTGCGACGCCCGCAATACCAGAGAGAGCAAGAACGCCGCAGGCATCAAGGGCAGATGAATAGTCTCAAGTGCCTGAGCTAACGCATTTCCGATACCAGAAGCGACCAGCACGCCGCCAAATGCGCCGCCAGCGCCTGCTACCAAAATCACATCCGCTGAGGAAGGAATTGCGCTGCCAGTGACTTCACCCAGCTTTTTCAGGCTCATCCGACGACGGATACCCAGCGCCCAGCTTGCCAGCCCGAGTGAAATCAGCAGGGCGACCGGTGGGGTGCCAATGACGGTCATTACCTGACGGATTGCGTTTTCCGGCATCATAAATGCCTGACACAGCGTACCGGAAACGATCAGTACGATGGGAACAATAATCAATCCACCGATAACAAGCGCGCTGGGCGGCGCTAACCGAGTTTGCTGGGCGCTCAGTGATAAATCTGGCACCTCGGCCGTTTGCTGCTGCTCAAAAACATTAATCGACAGATGGTAATTGCGTTTATTTATGGTGCGCGCAACAAAATAGCCGACGATGCCCACCACAATCGAGACGCAAATCCCCGCCAGCATTAACCAACCTACGTCGCTGTGTAGTATACCCGCAGCAGCAGCGGCGCCAGGGTGTGTCGGCAAAGCAACGTGCACGGTTAACATCACCCCGGCCATTGGCAGACCAAACTTCAGCGGTGAAACGTGTGCGACTTTGCTGAAGCCATAGATTAATGGAATGATAATAATAAAACCAACTTCGAAAAATACTGGCGTTCCCAGAATAAATGCCACTATGGTTAATGCCGCAATGGTTCGTTTCGAACCGAGTACGCCAGTCAGCGTTTTTGCCAGAGATTCGGCGCCGCCAGAAATTTCGATAAGGACACCCAGCATAGACCCTAAAATAATAATGCTGGCAATATGGCCTAATAAGCCGCCCATCCCTTTTTCAATGGTAGAGATAATTTTATCAGCCGGAATTCCGGTGGCGAAAGCAACTAACAAGCTGACAATCAGTAATGCCACAAAAGGATGTGCTTTAGCTTTAATCACCAGCAATAGCAACAGCAGTACGCTGGCTAACGCAATAAGTAACAGCGCCGATGTAGACATAGGTTTGCCTCGGGATTAACAGGAGTACAGGTTTTTATGTAATTAGAATAATCGTTTATTTTTTACGGTAACTGGCAAACCATCCCAACCCGGAAATGGTATTCTCTCTGGGGATATATTCGCAGCCGACCCAGCCGCTGTAGCCTGTATTATCCAGTAAGTCATAGATCCACTGGTAATTAATTTCCCCTTCATCTGGTTCATGTCGGTCTGGTAATGATGCAATCTGAATATGGCGATATTGGCCGGAAAATTCGGTGATAATGTGACTTAAATTACCATCCACTTTTTGCGCATGGTACAAATCTAACTGAACGGCCACATTTGGTCGGTTGATGCGTTTTACCATCTCCAGCGTCTGATACTGACTGTGGTAAAGATAGCCCGGTTTCGTCTGCGGGTTAAGCGCCTCAATCAGCACCAGCTTATCGTGTTGCGCGAACTTATCTGCCGCATAACGCATATTGTCGATGAAAACGGCTTCGCACTCAGCACGATCCATTCCCGGTTGGACTACCCCGGCCATAATATGCACCTGTGGGCAATCGAGGGCGCAGGCATAATCCAGCGCCAGCTGGATGTGTTCGCGGGCCTGCGCGCTTCTGCCCGGTACGGCAGCAAGACCCCATTCTCCGGCATTGACATCACCGGGTAACGTGTTGAAAAGCACCAGTTGCAGCTTGTTTTCCTGCAGGCGCTGTTTAATTTCCTGCACCTCATACTCGTAAGGGAATAAAAACTCTACCGCTTCAAAACCGGCGCGGGCGGCGGCGGAAAAGCGATCGAGGAAGGGGATCTCTGTAAATAGCATCGTTAAATTGGCAGCGAATTTTGGCATGATATTTATCTCAGTTCGTCAACTTCATCAGGCGTCAGGTAGCTAATCTCGCGGTGACCCAGGGTAAAGATCAGGCGCGCGGTCTCTTCCAGCTCTTCGGTGTTGTTGGTTGCTTCACGCAATGATGAACCGGTTACCACTGGACCATGGTTGGCTAATAAAAAGGCGTTATAGTGTGGCGCCAATGTGGCCAGCGCTTGAGCAATGCGGTCGTCTCCTGGGCGATAGTATGGGACGACAGGGACGTCGCCGATACGCATTACCACATAAGGCGTAAACGGGCGAATACAGTTCTGCGGGTCAAGATCCTGCAAACATGACAACGCCGTCAGATAGTGGCTATGCAGGTGGACAATGGCTTTACACGCCGGATTATTCAAATACACGGCCCGGTGAAACGTCACTTCTTTGGACGGCTTATGGCCCGAGACCCACTCGCCTTGCGGGGTGACGACCGACAACATTTCCGCCTGTAGCTCGCCCAGGCAGGAACCCGTCGGTGTCGCCAACACATTGCCGTCCGGCAACAGTAGCGAAAGATTGCCTGCGGAACCGGTGGCGTAGCCCCGGGAAAACAGCGATGCACCAATATGCACCATTTCATCACGCAGCTGCTGCTCTGTCATACCGGAAACTCCTGCTGAGCACGGGCAAAGAACTGGGGATCGCCGAAGTTACCCGACTTCAGCGCCAGAGAGAGTGGCTGCTGCGTATCACGTACCCACGGCACACCGGGCGAGATAACCGGGCCGATATGGAAAGCCTCGACGCCTAATGTTTGCGCGACGATGCTCGAGGTTTCCCCGCCTGCAATAATAAAACGACTAAAACCTTTCGCTTTCAGGGCTGCGGCCAGCGCGGCAAAAAGCTGTTCAACCCGTTCGCTGCTGGCTTTATTGCCGTATTCATGCTGAATACGCTGCAACGCTTCCGGTTCGGTGGTGGCATAAACCATCGGCGCGAGCGGCGACGCGCGATGCGCATCGACCCACGCGCAGAGCGTGTCGACATAAGCGGTAAAATTCCCGAAACAGGCGGATAACTCAACCGCGCGCGATGGCGCCACCTCCCGATAGGCCGCGACCTGCGTATTTGTCATCAGCGAACAGGAGCCTGAGAGCACCACTGCCGGGCCAGCGACGGGCATCCCCGCCTGAGAACTATCACGCTGAGCGCCATGGCGCTGCGCCCAATCACGGGCCAGACCGATGGCCAGACCGGACCCGCCGGAGACCAGCTTCATCTCACGCAGCGCGATACCCTGCGTCAGCAGATGCTGCTCGTTCAGTGCATCCAGCACAATATAGCGAATCTCCAGGTCGGCCAGAGCGTTCAGCTCTGCGGCTACGGCTTTGGGCCCTTGCTCAAGGGTCGGGTAGGCAACCAGACCGGCTTTCCCTTGCCCCTGTCGTTCAATTAAACGGCCCAGATGGGCGTCATCCATTGGGGTAACCGGATGGTGGCGCATCCCGGACTCATTCAGCAGCTGGTTGCCGACAAACAGATAGCCCTGATAGACCGTCCGCCCGTTAACCGGCAGAGCAGGTGAAATAACCGTCTGCGTCTCGTTTAACGCCTCCAGTAGCGCATCCAGCACGGGGCCGATATTGCCTGTGGCGGTGCTGTCGAAAGTCGAGCAATACTTAAAGTAAAACTGCTGGCAGCCCTGATCCTGTAGCCAGCGCAGTGCAGCAAGCGACTGGCTTATCGCTTCTTCTGCCGGGCAGGAGCGGGTTTTCAGGCTGATAACGACCGCATCGCTGTCTACCAGCCCCCCGCGCATAGGAACGCCGTTGAGCTGTACCGTCGGCATACCGTTTCGAACGAGGAAACTGGCAATATCCGTGGCGCCGGTAAAGTCGTCGGCAATGACACCAAGTTGCATCGTGCTTCTCCTTACTGGGTCTGGCCAGGCAAAGTGATGCCATCAAATATTTTGATCACTGCGCTATCATCTTCGCGCCCGTAGCCGGCGTTGCTGGCTGAGGTAAACATGTTCAGTGCGGTACTGGCGAGCGGCAGCGGGAATTTCAGCGCCCGGGCGGTGTCATTCACCAGCCCGAGGTCTTTAACAAAAATATCAACCGCAGACTTCGGCGAATAGTCGCCATCCAGCACGTGCTGCATGCGGTTTTCGAACATCCAGGAGTTGCCCGCAGCGTGCGTGACAACGTCGTACATGGTATCGAGTGGAATTCCCGCGCGCGCCGCCAGCGCCATGGCCTCTGCAGCAACGGCAATGTGTACGCCAGCCAGCAGTTGATGGACGATTTTGACCGTGGAGCCAAGGCCAATCTCGCTGCCGATGCGATACACTTTGCCGGCAACCGCCTCCAGCACCGGTGCCAGCCGCGTAAAAGCGGCATCACTACCGGAGGCCATCACGGTCATCTCGCCAGCCGCCGCTTTTACGGCACCGCCCGACACCGGGGCATCCAGCATCAGCAGGCCATACTGTTCCAGCGAGACGGCAATGTCGCTCGCATCGGCTGAGGAAATCGTCGAGGACACCATCACGACCGTTCCTGGTTTCAGGTGCGGGGCGAGGGCGTGTTTGCCAAACAGAATCGTCCGTACCTGGGCAGCGTTGACCACCAGCAAAACCACCGCATCCAGTTCAGACGCGAAAGGTACCGCGCTATCGCCGGCATTTTTGGCGCCCGCATCAATTAAGGTACGGCAGGTTGCGGGGTTGATATCCACGCCCCAGGTGTTAAGCCCTGCCAGGATGCAAGACCGTGCGGCACCCATCCCCATTGAACCCAGCCCGATCACGCAGACGTTGTAGTGTGCAGACATGCTGCCTCCTTGTGATTATTAGTTAATTAATGTGATTTAATGATAGATTAAAGCGTCTTAATGTGAAAATACGTGATAATTATCACGAACAGACCATATGAATATAAAAAATTCACACACTGAAATGTGCTGCGGAGAAGCCAGTATTACTCTAAAATAGCGGGAAAACAGCAGTTAAACGCGATAATTACACGGTATATTACATCGCCGGAACTCTGGTTTTCAGTATTCAGGTGTTAAAAAATGGTAAGGGGATAGCTGTGATTCCGATAGAGCGACATCAGCGTATTTTGGCCCTGCTGGAACAACGCGGGGCGGTGAGCATCAATGAGCTGACAGAAACGCTGGGCGTTTCTCATATGACTATTCGCCGGGATGTCAGCAAGCTGGAGGAAGAGGGGCTGCTGGTCAGCGTATCGGGCGGCGTTCGCGCCGTCAGTCGGTTGGCGATTGAGCCCAGCCATCTGGTAAAAAGCGCATTAAACAGTGAAGAGAAACAGGCGATTGGCGCACTGGCTGCCAGTAGAATTGCTGAAAACAGCTGTATCTATCTGGATGCGGGCACCACCACACTGGCGCTGGCCAGAGCCATAATTGACCGTGATGATTTACAGGTGGTCACTAACGATTTTGAAATAACCCAGTTGTTGATTAACGCCAGCCAGTGCGGCGTTATTCATACCGGAGGTACCCTATGTCGGGAAAACCGCTCTTGCGTCGGTGAGTCTGCGGCCAGGACGTTGCGTCATCTGGCAATTGATACCGCTTTTATTTCCGCCAGCGGCTGGGACACCCGGGGTATTTTTACACCTGATGAGAACAAAGTGACAGTGAAAGAGACCGTAAGTCAGGTCAGTGCGAAGAATATCCTGCTCTGCGATAGCTCGAAATTCAATCAGGTCGCCACCTTTATGGCGCTGCCACTGACACGGTTTAGCGTCATTATCACCGACCGACATCTTTCGGATGCCGCGTGTTCTCAAATTACAAAACATGCTTGCGAGGTTCTCAGAGCATGATGGTGCTTGTATTGGACTGGTAGCATTTATTGGTTAAGATGGCTTTTTAGCGAGCCGGACGGCACCGTGGCTATGGGGCTGCCCCCAGACAGTAGACATTTTCTGTCCTCACGACAGGGCCTGCTCGAAGGCCTGCGGGCTGACGCGCCGGGATGGCTGTGACGTGGGCGCGGCTGTAGAACACTTCAATGCAATCGAAGATATCGGCCCGGGACAGATCCCGGGTTTTGTAGATCCGTTTTCTGATGCGTTCTTTTTTCAGCGAACTGAAGAACGATTCGGCCACCGCATTGACGCGCCTATGCCAGGATTTGACGATTTGCATGCGCCAGGTCTGATAAAATCAGCGGATAAAGTTCACGGACGATATAGCGTTTTAGACATCTGAGGATCTCTTTGGTCGATAGTCCTCGCAGGTTCGTCTGTCTACAATCGCTTCCCCGTCACAATATCGCAGACTCCGGCCAGGCACGGGGAAGGCGCTTTACAGCCTGAACAGGGTTAATGAACCACTGATAAAATAGTTTGCGGGGAAAGCAGAATCATATTATTCGTTGTTATGGCTTCCGTTACCGGTGGCTGTCTGCGGGCAGTAGAGATCATATAACGTATTTAACAACGTCATGATACGTTTATCCTCGATACGGTAAAATACCATTTTCCCTGCCCGTCGGGTCTCCACCAGCTTTAAACGACGCATTACACCAAGCTGCTGAGACAGCGTCGGCTGATTAATACCGACAGCCGCTTCCAGCTCGGCGACATTCGCTTCCCCCTGACTTAACTGACACATCAACAATAGCCGGTCGCTGTTGGCCAGTCCCCGTAGGATATCTGCTGCCCCCAGGGCTGCATTTTTCATATCGGTCTGACGTTTTGTGTCTTCATTCATGCGCATTGCTGATTTCTCACATTATGTTTTTTTATATAATATAGTTTAGTATACTAATGGTGCTATAATTTTGCCACAGTGTTCGTCAGGTCTGTAGCGTCCTGCCGGCCCGGGTAAATGATTATATCTGGCAGACATTTTTGCCCCCAGTGAACGGAGAGGATTTAATGAAAATAGTGATTGTGGGTGGTGTTGCCGGCGGCGCATCCGCTGCAGCCAGGGCACGCCGGTTGTCAGAGGATGTCAGTATTGTTGTGTTTGAACGGGGAAACGATGTCTCTTTCGCCAACTGTGGGTTGCCCTATCATATTGGCGGAAAAATTCCTTTACGACAGTCACTGATTCTGAAGACCCCGGAGGATTTTAAATCCCGTTTTAACATAGATGTCCGTATCCGTCATGAAGTGACGTCAGTAGACCCGGTTAATAAAACGGTGACGGTTAAAAATCTGACTTCAGGGGAGGTCTATAGCGAAGAATGGGATCGTTTGCTCCTCAGTACCGGAGCCGCTCCGGTTGTTCCCCCTTTGCCCGGGCTACAGGAAGAGGGTGTCTTTA
>Ga0316615_10046_pt1 | contig 36880 bp, 33 predicted proteins | sample Kosokonia_enrich_2_FD_207733 | JGI IMG/M metagenome (GOLD analysis project Ga0316615, IMG submission 207733) | Wetland soil microbial communities from Old Woman Creek delta, Ohio, United States - Kosokonia_enrich_dilutions | ecosystem: Environmental > Terrestrial > Soil > Wetlands | place: USA... | reverse complement strand
GTTCTGGTTTATTAGGGCTGATTTTGTGGGGATCCCTCAGCCTAAAGGGCCGCCGCAAGCGGCGTTCAAAATGCCAACACATTTTGTGTGAGCACTGCCCAGGACAAAATGGCAAATAAAATAGCCTAATGGGATAGGCTCTAAGTACCGGAACAACATTATCGAATGCGACCAAGGCAAACTGAAACGGATAATCAGTGCCACGCTGTGCTTCAAATCAATGAAGGCAGCCTATACCACAAGAAGGGGAATTGAAGTGATGCGTGCGCTACGCAAAGGTCAGGCCGAATCATTTTATTTCGGTCATCCCTGGGGCGAGATGCGTCTGATGAACAGAGTTTTTGAAATGTAAGGCCTTATCACTAAATAGAGGCTCGCTCATTCTTATATTTGCAACAGTGCCGTAGGAATTCCGTCGCAGTGGCAGGAAAAAATGTAGCAATAAGGGGATAGATATTTTCTGGCGAAAAAGTTACTGGTGAAATAACCCTGCAACACAAACCCCCTCACCGAGAGGGGGTTTGTGCCATATCACTCTTTGACATCTTTTCCGGCGAGCAGTTTATCCAATTCATCGCCGCCAACATGACGGAAATCTTGTCCCTTCACGAAGTAGAAGATGTATTCGCAGATATTCTGGCAGCGGTCACCGATACGTTCGATGGAGCGGGCGCAGAACAGTGCAGTCAGGACACTCGGAATGGTGCGGGGATCTTCCATCATGTAAGTCATTAGCTGACGTACGATGCCTTCGTATTCCTGATCCACTTTTTTATCTTCGCGATAGATCCGCACCGCTTCATCCAGATCCATACGGGCGAAGGCGTCCAGCACATCATGCAGCATCTGCACGGTGTGACGGCCCAACGATTCCAGGCTCACTAGCAGAGGCTGATGCTGCTGAGAGAACTTCTCCAGTGCGGTACGGCAGATTTTGTCTGCCACATCGCCAATACGTTCCAGCTCGGCAATTGTTTTAATGATCGCCATCACCAGACGCAAATCGCTCGCCGTTGGCTGGCGTTTTGCAATGATACGCACGCAGGCTTCATCAATGGCAACTTCCATCATATTGACCTGTTTGTCGCCTTCAACAACGCGCCTGGCCAGCTCGCTGTCCTGATTGTGCATGGCGGTGATCGCATCAGAAAGCTGCTGTTCCACCATCCCACCCATGGTCATTACCTGAGTGCGGATACTTTCCAGCTCAGCGTTGAACTGCGCGGAAATATGTTTGTTAAGGTTGAGATTGTCCATGGTGCACTCCAAATGCCCGACAGATTTCACGTGGTAACAAGGTCGCTTATACCCTCAGGGTGCAGCAAATCAACCATAGCGCCCGGTAATGTAGTCTTCCGTTTGCTTCTTCTTCGGCTTCGTGAACAGATCATCTGTGTTGCTGAACTCAATCAACTCACCGAGATACATAAACGCCGTGTGATCGGAGCAACGTGCAGCCTGCTGCATGTTGTGCGTCACGATAACCACGGTGTAATCCTCTTTCAGCTCCGTGATCAACTCTTCGATACGACCGGTAGAGATCGGGTCAAGGGCTGAACAGGGTTCATCGAGCAGCAGAACTTCCGGGCGAATCGCGATACCACGGGCGATACACAGACGCTGCTGCTGGCCACCAGAGAGAGAGTATCCGCTCTGGTGCAGTTTATCCTTGGTTTCGTTCCATAATGCGGCCTTGGTCAAAGCCCACTGTACGCGCTCATCCATATCCGGACGCGACATCTTCTCAAACAGGCGCACGCCAAAAGCGATATTGTCGTAAATCGACATCGGGAACGGTGTCGGTTTCTGAAATACCATCCCCACTTTCGCACGCAGCAGCGCGATATCCTGCGTATTGGTAAGAATGTTGTCGCCATCCAGCAGGATCTCGCCTTCGGCTCGCTGCTCAGGGTAAAGCTCAAACATTTTGTTAAAGGTACGCAGCAGGGTGGATTTACCGCAGCCTGACGGCCCGATAAACGCCGTCACCTGATTTTTGGCAATATCCAGGCTGATGTTTTTCAGTGCATGGAATTTGCCGTAATAGAAGTTCAAATCACGAACCTGAATTTTGCCCGGCGTCGTATCAACCATACTCATTTATCTTTTTCCTCAACTCGACACCGCTTTCGCCGCGTCGCAAAAATTAACCGTGTTTACTCTTCGCGAAAATGACGCGCGCCAGAATATTCAACAGCAGTACGCAGAGAGTGATAATCAGAACTCCGGCCCATGCCAGTTGCTGCCATTCGGCAAACGGGCTCATGGCAAATTTGAAAATGGTTACCGGTAGGTTAGCGATAGGCTGCATCATATCCGTGCTCCAGAATTGATTAGAGAGCGCGGTAAACAGCAGCGGCGCCGTTTCCCCAGCGATACGCGCCACGGCCAGCAGCACCCCGGTCATAATCCCGGAAACAGAGGCTTTCAGCGTAATAGAGGCAATCATTTTCCACTTCGGCGTACCCAGCGCATAAGCCGCTTCACGCAGGCTGTCCGGCACCAGTTTCAGCATGTTTTCCGTGGTACGAATAACAATTGGCACCTGCAACAGCGCCAGCGCAATCACGCCAGCCCAACCGGAGAAATGCTGCATGTGCGCGACGACAATGGTGTAGACAAACAGACCAACCACAATTGACGGGGCGGAAAGCAGAATGTCGTTGATAAAACGGATCACTTCGGCCAGTAGCGATTTCCGGCCATACTCAGCCAGGTAAATCCCCGCCATGATGCCGAGCGGCGTACCAACAACGGTCGCCCACAGGATCAACAGACCACTACCTGCCAGGGCGTTCGCCAGACCACCACCCGCCGTGTTTGGCGGCGGCGTCATTTCAGTAAACATCGCCAGCGACATACCGTCAAAGCCGCGTGTTACAGTAGACATCAGGATCCATACCAGCCAGAAAAGACCGAACGCCATGGTCGCCATCGACAATGTCAGCGCGATGCGGTTTTTCAGACGGCGCTTAGCCTGCATTTTACGGCGCGATTCAGCCAGCTTTGCGATGCTTTGCATTTCGAGCGTAGCCATCAGCGTGCCCCCTCGTTTTTCGCCAGGCGCATGATCATAAACTTAGAGATAGCCAGTACGATAAAGGTGATCACAAACAGAATCAGCCCCAACTCCATCAATGCCGCAACGTGCAGACCGGACTCCGCTTCGGCAAATTCGTTCGCCAACGCAGAGGTGATACTGTTACCCGGCATAAACAGGGAAGCGCTGTCGAGTTGGTAGGTGTTACCGATGATAAAGGTAACCGCCATGGTTTCACCCAGCGCGCGCCCCAGCCCCAACATCACGCCGCCAATCACCCCGTTTTTGGTAAATGGCAGCACAATGCGCCAGATAACTTCCCAGGTGGTGCAGCCAATGCCGTAGGCCGACTCTTTCATCATCACCGGTGTTTGTTCGAATACATCGCGCATTACCGCCGCAATGTAAGGAATAATCATAATGGCGAGAATAACCCCGGCCGCCAGGATCCCAATACCAAATGCCGGGCCAGAGAACAGCGCGCCAACAAACGGGATGTTAGAAAGCACGTTGCCCACCGGTTCCTGAAAGTAAGTTGCAAACAGCGGAGCAAAAATAAACAGCCCCCACATGCCGTACACGATACTTGGAATAGCAGCCAGTAATTCAATGGCGATACCCAGTGGACGCTTCAGCCAGTTCGGCGACAGTTCCGTCAAAAACAGGGCAATACCAAAGCTCACCGGAACGGCGATCAGCAGGGCGATAACAGAGGTCACTATCGTCCCGTAAATGGGCACCAGCGCGCCGTAAATATCATTGGGCGCATCCCACTCTTTGGTCCACAGGAATGAAAAACCAAACTTCTGAATGCTTGGCCATGAGGAGAAAATCAGCGACACAATGATGCCACTCAACAGCAATAGCACAATCAGCGCAGCCAGTCTTACCAGTACGCTGAAAATCATGTCACCTTTTTTACCCGGAGGATTAAATGCCGGCTTGGTTGCAGCCATAAATTACTCTTCAGTTTAACGTCTTACGAATTTGCCCGGTGATGCTTACGCGGCCAGGCCTACAGAGGATCTGTAAGGCGGATGGTGTAAGCGCCATCCGCCATATTCTAAAAAAACCAACTGTTAGTACAGTGCCTTACCGCTGCTGTCTTTGACATTGGTTTTCCATGCAGCACGAACTTGTTCAACTACGCTCTCCGGCAGGGTTGCGTAATCAAGGTCGTTAGCCTGTTTGCCGCCTTTTTTGTAGGCCCAGTCAAAGAATTTAAGGACTTCAGCACCTTGCTCCGGCTTAGCCTGCTCTTTGTGGATCAGGATAAAGGTGGTTGAAGTAATCGGCCATACATCAGCACCTTTCTGGTTGGTCAGGTCCTGCGCAAAGGATTTGCTCCAGTCGATATTTTTAGCCGCATTGGAGAAGCTCTGCTCAGTCGGGCTTACAGCCTTACCATCCGCAGACAGCAGTTTGGTGTAGGTCAGGTTGTTCTGCTTAGCGTAAGCATATTCAACATAACCGATTGAACCCGGCAGACGCTGAACAAATGCCGCGATGCCGTCGTTACCTTTACCGCCCAGGCCGGTCGGCCAGTTAACCGTAGAGCCGGAACCCACTTTGGATTTCCACTCTTCGTTCACTTTTGCCAGGTAGCTGGTGAAGACGAATGAGGTACCGGAACCGTCGGCACGACGAACCACAGCAATGTTCTGCGAAGGCAGTTTCAAGCCTGGGTTGAGTTTAGCAATTGCTGCATCATCCCATTTTTTGATATTACCCAGGTAGATATCACCCAGGGTTTTACCGTCCAGCACCAGCTCACCGGATTTTATGCCCGGGACGTTGATAGCCAGCACGATACCGCCGATGACGGTCGGGAACTGGAACAGACCTTCCTGAGTCAGTTTATCGTCAGCCAGAGGGGCATCGGATGCACCGAAATCCACAGTTTTAGCAGTAATTTGTTTTACGCCACCAGAAGAACCAATACCCTGGTAGTTGATCTTGTTACCCGTTTCTTTCTGGTAAGTATCAGCCCACTTGGCATACACCGGCGCCGGGAAAGTTGCGCCCGCACCAGTCAGGCTGGCTGCTGCGTTAACAGCAAAAGCACTCAGAGAAAAGGTCGCGGCGACAACAGTTGCGACAGTGGTACGCATAACGTTCATAATGTCTCCTGCAAGGATCGTAAATCGTTGTTTAGTGGCTACGACGAGCAAAATAGGACACTTTGATGACAGTTATATGTGATCATTGTTACTGTTTGATGACAGCGGGAAAATATCGTTATCGCATGATATAAAATAACTACAAATCAAAGTATTAATAAAAAAATATAACAGTAAGATTTCAGCTATATTTTATTTTTGTGACAATAAAAAAGTAGTTGAAACTAGCGAGAATTCATCAAATGAAGTAAAAAAAGAGGTCGCCCGCAGGTAACCTCTTTCGCATTTTATGTCAGTAAATATTTACTCTACCGTTACTGATTTCGCCAGGTTACGCGGCTGGTCAACGTCGGTGCCTTTAATCAGCGCGACGTGATAGGCCAGCAATTGCAGCGGCACGGTATAGAAAATCGGTGCAATCACCTCTTCGACGTGCGGCATATCAATAATGTGCATATTGTCGCTGCTGGTGAAACCCGCATCCTGATCGGCGAACACATACAGTACACCGCCACGGGCACGCACTTCTTCGATGTTGGATTTCAGTTTTTCCAGCAGTTCGTTGTTAGGCGCAACGACAATCACCGGCATATCCGCATCAATCAGCGCCAGCGGGCCATGCTTCAGCTCGCCTGCCGCATAGGCTTCGGCGTGAATGTAGGAGATCTCTTTCAGTTTCAGCGCGCCTTCCAGCGCGATCGGATACTGATCACCACGCCCCAGGAACAGCGCATGATGCTTGTCGGAGAAATCTTCGGCCAGCGCTTCGATGCGTTTATCCTGCGACAACATTTGTTCAATACGGCTCGGTAAAGCCTGCAAACCGTGAACAATATCATGCTCAATGGATGCATCCAGCCCTTTCAGGCGGCTCAGTTTCGCCACCAGCATCAGCAGAACAGTAAGCTGAGTGGTGAACGCTTTCGTGGAGGCAACACCGATTTCAGTGCCGGCGTTGGTCATCATCGCCAGATCGGATTCACGCACCAGCGAGGAGCCCGGCACGTTACAAATCGCCAGCGACCCCAGATAACCCAGCTCTTTGGACAAACGCAGCGCCGCCAGAGTATCCGCCGTTTCACCGGATTGCGAAAGGGTGATCATCAGGCTGTTACGACGAACAGCGGATTTGCGGTAGCGGAATTCAGAGGCGATTTCCACATCGCACGGCACACCGGCCAGCGCCTCAAACCAGTAACGGGAAACCATACCTGAGTTGTAAGAGGTGCCACAGGCAACGATCTGAATATGTTCAACTTGCGATAATAGCGCGTTGGCATTCGGACCCAGTTCGCTCAGATCCACTTCACCGTGGTTAATACGGCCGGTCAGCGTATTTTTAATCGCGTTCGGCTGTTCGTAGATCTCTTTTTGCATGTAGTGACGGTAGATACCTTTGTCGCCCGCGTCATATTGCAGGCTGGATTCGATATCAGGCCGTTTTACCTGCGCGCCGGATTTATCAAACACTGTCACGCTGCGGCGAGTCACTTCCGCTATATCGCCCTCTTCAAGGAAGATAAAGCGACGCGTTACCGGCAGTAACGCCAGTTGATCGGAGGCAATAAAGTTTTCACCCATGCCAAGACCAATAACCAGCGGGCTGCCAGAGCGAGCCGCCAGCAGAGTGCCGCTGTCACGGGTATCCATAATCACCGTGCCATAAGCGCCGCGTAATTGCGGGATAGCGCGCATAACCGCTTCACGCAGCGTGCCACCCTGCTCAAGCTCCCAGTGAACAAGATGCGCGATAACTTCAGTATCTGTTTCAGAAACAAACACATAGCCACGCTCTTTTAACACTTCTCGCAGCGGCTCGTAGTTTTCAATAATACCGTTATGTACAACCGCAATATGATCAGAAACATGCGGATGCGCGTTACCTTCTGACGGTTCACCGTGTGTTGCCCAACGAGTGTGCGCAATACCGGTTCCACCATGCAGCGGATGCTCTTCTGCGGCCTGGGCCAGCATCTGGACTTTACCAAGACGACGCAGACGGGTCATATGACCTTCTGCATCTACGACGGCCAGACCAGCAGAGTCATAGCCACGGTATTCCAGACGACGTAATCCCTCGAGAAGGATTTCTGCAACATCACGCTGCGCGACTGCGCCAACAATTCCACACATAATTTTCGATTCCGATGTAGGCGTTATGCCTTTTGTTGTCGGTCAACCTGTATCGCCCCGAGCCTTGTAGAGAGTGGGGGTATTTTTATAGGTACTGCCTGCCGGGCGGAGGAATTATCTTTCCCCTCACCCTAAAACCGTTATAAATACCTTACCGGATGGCGCTGCGCTTATCCGGACTACTTCTTCTTAACCGGACGTATCCAGCCTTGTTTATTGATCTGCGGTACGCGGCTGATAACCAGTTCATTTTCCGCAACGTTGCGCGTTACTGTGGTACCCGCAGCGATAGTCACGCCTTTCGCAACGGTAACCGGTGCCACAAACTGTGTATCGGAACCAACAAACACATCATCGCCAATAATAGTTTTGTGCTTGTTTGCACCATCGTAATTACAGGTGATAACACCCGCGCCAACATTCACGTTGTCACCGATTTCCGCATCGCCCAGGTAGGTCAGGTGGCCTGCTTTCGAGCCTTTACCCAGACGCGCTTTTTTCATTTCCACGAAGTTGCCCACGTGTGCACCGGCAAGCAATTCAGCGCCAGGACGCAAACGAGCAAATGGCCCGATGGTGCAATCAGCTTCGAGTCGCGCATCTTCCACCACGCTATAGGGACTGATTTCACAATCGTCGCCGATTTCGCTGTTTTTCAGTACGCAACCTGCGCCAATCTTTACGCGATCGCCCAGTTTTACGTTGCCTTCAATGATGACGTTAGCATCGATCTCAACATCCCGCCCGTGCTCCAGCGTACCGCGCAGGTCGAAGCGTGCAGGATCGCGCAGCATAACACCAGCCAGCAGCAGTTTTTCGGCCTGTTCAGCTTGATACGCACGCTCCAGCCGGGATAACTGAAGACGGTTATTCACGCCTTCCACTTCACTCAGACGCTGCGGATGCACTGCGGTAATCTCACGGCCTTCATGCCAGGCAAGGCTGATGATATCCGTGATGTAATATTCACCCTGCGCATTATTGTTAGTCAGCTTGCTCAACCAGCGTTTCAGATCGCCGCCGTTGGCAATCAGAATGCCAGTGTTGATCTCGGTTATCTTACGCTGCTCTTCAGTGGCATCTTTCTGTTCAACAATGCCTGTCACCGCGCCGTTTTCACGCGTGATACGCCCATAACCCGTCGGGTCGTCGAGCACCACCGTTAACAGACCAATACCGCCCTGCGGTTTCGCATCGCGCAAACGCTGCAATGTCTCCAGCGAGATCAACGGCACATCGCCGTAGAGCATCAAAATATCTTCGTCGTCGGCAAAGAACGGTGCAGCCTGTTGCATGGCATGGCCAGTACCCAACTGTTCTGCCTGCAGAACCCAGTTAAGCTTGCTATCAGCGAGACGTTGTTTAAGCAAATCGCCACCGTGGCCATAAACCAGATGAACGTTATCGGAGCCGAGAAGATTAGCTGTATCAATGACATGCTGAACCATCGCTTTCCCTGCAAGGGTATGCAGCACTTTTGGAATATCGGAGTACATGCGTGTGCCTTTACCTGCGGCAAGGATCACCACACTCATTTTTGTGTTCAACATACGCGTCCTGACTGTCATTGGAGAAAGAAGTTAACCTCTTTCATATTGAAAATTCTACATATTTTGTAGCATAAAATGGAATGCTGGTGAAACGCCCAACATCCACAGTTACTGCGCTTTTGCGGGCTATTTTACCGACAAAGCAACTTGGTTTGCCGCTAAAAAATATCTCCATTTCAGTTTGCCGCTAATTCATACAATGGGTTAGCTGTTTTTTTTCATCCTGAATAAAGATCGTAAAAAATAAAACAGCGTTTCATCTTGATAATAATGGCGGGCAATAATCAATCAGGAAAATAAAATGAATTATAAAATACCTCTGGCTTTAACGGTTTGCAGCTCTCTTATCGCTGTTCCGTCATCAGCAGCAGTCTGGAAAGCAATCGCTTTTGGCCAATCGACCGACGTGAACTTTTCATCGAATGTTCTGCCGGAAAAGATTGGCGTGAACGATGTCACCATTGACGGCAAAAAACTCTCCATAACGGATAGTGCCGATCTCTCAAAACCCGTTACTCTCGAAAGTCGCGGCGGTAAAATAGCTAACTCTCATGACGGCCTGACGTTCTTTTATACCACTCTGCCCGGCAGCGAAAACTTCGTTTTACAGGCCACCGTGACCGTTGAGCAGTTCGGCCCGGAAAAAGGCGCGAAACCCGCAGCTCAGGAAGGCGCCGGATTGCTGGTGCGTGACGTGATTGGCAAACCGCGTCAGCAACCTCTTAAAGAGGGTTATGAGGAGTTTCCTGCGGCGTCGAATATGGTGATGAATGCCATCATGACCCAGGATAAAAAAGACAATTTTCGCGTGAAGATGCAGGCGATCTCCCGTGAAGGGATAACGCAGCCCTGGGGCAATACTGGCGCAGCAATCGTGAAACAGAGCTACCAGGAAGAGGTTGATCTGCGCCAGACGCCAACTTTTCGCCTGAAACTGGAGCGCACTAACGACGGTTTTATCACGGCCTGGGCTCCGCAAGGCAGTGACCAATGGATTAGCCGCAGCGTACCGCACGCAGATCTGATCACTGTGCAGGATAAGGATCATTATTACGTCGGTTTCTTTGCCTCGCGTAATGCCAAAATCACCATCAGCGATGCTTCGTTAACCACTTCGACGGCGCATACCGCAGTGACAAAACACTGGCAGGCTAAACCGCTACCAGTTGTGCTACAAATTGCCTCTCCTGCGCAAAGCACCAGCGACAAATACACATTACAGGCACGGGCCAATTATGATGGCCTGTTCAGCACCCGACAGGACGAAGTGGTGATCGGTAATGAAAAACCGGTTAAAGCAGGAGAGATGTATAGCGTGCCCGCCACCCTGAGTGGCAATGCCACGTTTGCAGTGACATTTACGCCCACCAGCACCAACGACAATACGTCCGTCAGCCAGCAGATTAAGGTAGAAAAAATCGCCGGCCCGGCAACAGCAACGCTGTATGTCGCGCCACAGGGTAAAAGCGCAGGTAAAGGCACGGCTGCCTCCCCGCTGGATCTGACCAGCGCGATTCGTTTACTGCCACCAGGCGGCAAAATTGTGTTGCAAGCCGGGGATTATGCGCAGACAGAGATCCCTCTTTCCGCCAGCGGGTTGCTCGATAATAAGAAAATCCTGCAAGCGGATGGAAAAGCCGTGCTCCACGGTTTGTTGGTTGACGCCAGCTACTGGCATATCAAAGGTATAGAGGTGACTGAGAAAAGTTTGCGTATTCAGGGTAGCCATAACGTCATCGAAAAAGTGGTCGCCTGGCGTAATGGCGATACCGGTATTCAGATTTCATCACCGGAAAAAGTGGGCCGCGCTCTGTGGGCGAGCAACAACCTCGTTGTCGATTCGGAATCCTGGGGTAATGAAGATCCGGGGAAAATTAACGCTGATGGTTTTGCCGTGAAGATGCGCGTTGGCGAAGGCAATCGCCTGAAACGCTGCTATTCGCACGACAATATTGATGATGGTTTTGACTTGTTTAACAAAATCGAGGATGGCGCAAATGGCGTTGTGGTGATCGAGGATTCTATTGCCAGCAACAATACCAGCAATGGTTTCAAACTGGGTGGAGAGGGGCAACCGGTCGCTCATCAGGTTCGTAATAACAAGGCGACAGGTAACCATCTGGACGGTTTCACCGACAACTTCAACCCAGGAAAACTGCGGGTTGAAAACAATATTGCAGTCGATAACCAACGCTTTAATTTCATCTTTCGTCCAGGCCCATATGGCGATGCGTCAACGCAGGGCGTGTTTACTGGCAACATCTCTGTGCGCAGTCAGCCGGGGAAATATGATGATGCAGTGGTGGGGAATGTGGATGCGACGAACTACTTTATCGTCGACGGTAAGAGTCTAAATCTGCTGAAAAAAGAGCTGGATAGTAAACCGTACCTGGCTCAACTAAGCCAGTGATGCCAGATGGCGCTTCGCTTATCATACAACGGTAAGCGCGGCGCCACTCAGCATATCAGCACATTAGTGGTTGAACGTACCGAAAGAGATATTCATGTTGCTGAAAAGAGCGATGATTTTATTGATCAGTTTCATGATGGTGTCCTGATAAGTGAGAGTATTTTTCTGTGATTTACATCACAAAAATAAGTCTACGCCTCATTTTTTAACCGATCAATATTTTTGTGATTAATATCACAAAATAATAAAACATATTTTCAGTTCTACTTTTTCTGAAACACAGCCATAAAAAAAACCAGCCTGGAAACCAGACTGGCTTTTTAGGTTCAAGCCGGTGTTACATCGCTTTTTTGGTCAACTCGATAACACGCAGTTTCGCGATAGCTTTCGCCAGTTCCGCAGACGCCTGAGCGTAATCCACGTCACCGTGAGAAGATTTAATATGCTCTTCTGCTTTGCGTTTCGATTCCAGGGCTCGCGCTTCGTCGAGATCCTGACCACGAATAGCAGTATCAGCCAGAACGGTCACGGTGCCAGGCTGCACTTCAAGTATGCCGCCGGACAGATAGATAAACTCTTCATGACCGTGCTGTTTCACGATGCGGATCATACCAGGCTTAATGGCGGTGAGTAGCGGCGCGTGACCCGGGTAAATCCCCAGTTCACCTTCACTACCCGTTACCTGGATTTTTTCGACCAGACCAGAGAACATTTGTAACTCTGCGCTGACGACGTCCAGGTGGTAAGTCATTGCCATATCACCCTCCGATTAAGGCGTTAAAGTTTTTTGGCTTTTTCCACGACTTCGTCGATGGAACCGACCATGTAGAACGCCTGCTCCGGCAGGTGATCGTATTCGCCTTCCATGATGCCTTTAAAGCCACGGATGGTATCTTTCAGGGAAACGTATTTGCCCGGAGAGCCGGTGAATACTTCTGCTACGAAGAACGGCTGGGACAGGAAGCGCTGGATCTTACGCGCGCGAGCTACCACCAGTTTGTCGTCTTCAGACAGTTCATCCATACCGAGGATGGCGATGATGTCTTTCAGTTCCTGATAACGTTGCAGCAGAGACTGAACGCCACGCGCAACATCATAGTGTTCCTGGCCAACAACCAGCGGATCCAACTGACGGCTGGTGGAATCCAGCGGGTCAACGGCCGGGTAGATACCCAGAGACGCGATCTGACGGCTCAGTACCACGGTTGCGTCAAGGTGCGCAAAGGTGGTTGCCGGAGACGGGTCAGTCAAGTCATCCGCAGGTACGTATACCGCCTGAACAGAGGTGATGGAGCCGGTTTTGGTGGAGGTAATACGCTCCTGAAGCACGCCCATCTCTTCTGCCAGCGTCGGCTGGTAACCTACCGCTGAAGGCATACGGCCCAGCAGTGCGGATACTTCAGTACCGGCGAGGGTATAACGATAGATGTTGTCGACGAACAGCAGAACGTCACGACCTTCGTCACGGAATTTCTCTGCCATGGTCAGACCGGTCAGCGCAACGCGCAGACGGTTTCCCGGCGGCTCGTTCATCTGGCCATACACCAGGGATACTTTGTCGATAACGTTGGAATCGGTCATTTCGTGGTAGAAGTCGTTACCCTCACGAGTACGTTCACCCACACCCGCAAACACAGAGTAACCGGAGTGCTCGATCGCGATGTTACGAATCAGCTCCATCATGTTTACGGTTTTACCTACGCCCGCACCACCGAACAGACCGACTTTACCGCCCTTGGCAAACGGACACATCAGGTCGATAACTTTGATGCCGGTTTCCAGCAGTTCCTGAGAGTTTGACAACTCTTCATAGGTCGGTGCTGCGCGGTGGATAGCCCAACGCTCTTCTTCACCGATGTCGCCTTTCATGTCTACTGGTTCACCCAGTACGTTCATGATACGACCCAGTGTTGCTTTACCTACCGGGACTTCGATCGGGTGCTCGAGGTCTTTCACTTCCAGACCGCGACGCAGACCGTCGGAGGAACCCATTGCGATGGTACGTACGATACCGCCGCCGAGCTGCTGCTGAACTTCCAGCACCAGACGATCATTACCATTTTGCACCTCAAGAGCATCGTACACACGCGGTACGGCATCCTGAGGGAATTCGACGTCAACCACGGCGCCGATTACCTGGACAATTTTTCCAGTAGCCATCTTGAATCCTCTACGAATTAACCTGGTTATACCGCGGATGCACCACCGACGATCTCGGTGAGTTCCTGAGTAATGCTGGCCTGACGAGCCTTGTTGTATACCAACTGCAGCTCTTTAATCAGGCTGCCACCATTATCGGTTGCGGCTTTCATCGCCACCATACGTGCGGCCTGCTCGCTGGCCAGGTTTTCCACAACACCCTGATAAACCTGAGACTCGACGTAGCGACGCAGCAGAGTATCCAGCAGCGCTTTCGGGTCTGGTTCATACAGATAATCCCAGGCTTTATGCTTCAAGCCTTCATCCTCTGAAGCCGGCAGCGGCAGCAGTTGGGTGATGGTTGGCACCTGAGACATGGTGTTGATAAATTTGTTGCTGACAATATAAAGCTTGTCCAGACGGCCTTCGTCATAGGCCTGCAACATCACTTTTACCGGTCCAATCAGTTCGGACAGGGAAGGGTTATCCCCCATACCTGTCACCTGCGCGACAATTTTCGTGCCGACGGAATTAAAGAACGCTACGCCCTTTGAGCCGATCATTGCGAGTTCGCTCTGAACGCCTTTATCGGACCATGCTTTCATATCCGCCAGCAGTTTTTTGAACAGGTTAATGTTCAAGCCGCCACACAGACCACGGTCGGTCGACACCACCAGGTAGCCCACGCGTTTAACGTCGCGTTCTTCCAGGTAAGGGTGCTTATATTCCAGATTACCGTGAGCAAGGTGACCAATCACTTTGCGCATGGTATCTGCATAAGGACGGCTGGCCGCCATTCTGTCCTGCGATTTACGCATTTTGGAAGCGGCGACCATCTCCATCGCTTTAGTGATCTTTTGCGTGTTCTGGACGCTTGCGATCTTACTACGTATCTCTTTTGCGCCGGCCATGAGCTTCTCCTCAATGCCTTGCGGCTTGCCCTAAGGCAAGCCGCCAGACGTTACCAGGACTGGGTTGCTTTAAAGGAGTCGAGGATGCCTTTCAGCTTGCCTTCGATCTCGTCGTTATAGCCACCGGTCTGGTTGATCTCTTGCATCAGCGGAGCGTGGTCACGGTCAACGTAAGCCAGCAAAGCGGCTTCAAAGCTACCGATTTTCGCCAGTTCAACATCCGCCAGGTAACCGCGTTCAGCCGCGAACAGAACCAGAGCCTGCTGCGCGACAGACATCGGCGCATACTGTTTCTGTTTCAGCAACTCGGTCACTTTCTGACCGTGGTCGAGTTGTTTACGGGTTGCATCGTCAAGGTCGGAAGCAAACTGAGAGAACGCTGCCAGTTCACGATACTGTGCCAGAGCAGTACGAATACCACCGGACAGTTTTTTCATGATCTTGGTCTGCGCTGCACCACCTACACGGGATACGGAAATACCCGGGTTTACCGCAGGACGAATACCGGCGTTAAACAGGTTGGATTCCAGGAAGATCTGACCATCGGTAATAGAAATTACGTTGGTCGGAACGAACGCGGAAACGTCACCAGCTTGCGTTTCGATAATCGGCAGCGCGGTCAGAGAACCGGTTTTACCTTTCACTTCACCTTTAGTGAAGCTTTCAACGTATTCCACGTTAACGCGCGCAGCACGTTCCAGCAGACGGGAGTGGAGGTAGAATACGTCGCCCGGGAATGCTTCACGTCCAGGCGGACGACGGAGCAGAAGGGAGATCTGGCGGTATGCGACAGCCTGTTTAGACAGGTCATCATAAATGATCAGCGCATCTTCGCCGCGATCGCGGAAATATTCGCCCATTGCGCAACCAGCATACGGAGCCAGATATTGCAGTGCAGCGGATTCAGACGCGGTTGCCACGACAACGATGGTGTTAGACAGCGCACCGTGCTCTTCCAGCTTACGCACCACGTTAGAAATGGTGGACGCTTTCTGGCCGATAGCAACGTAGATACATTTAATGCCGGAATCGCGCTGGTTGATGATGGCATCAATTGCCAGTGCAGTTTTACCGGTCTGACGGTCGCCGATGATCAATTCACGCTGGCCACGACCGATTGGGATCATGGCGTCAACGGATTTGTAACCGGTCTGTACCGGCTGATCAACGGACTGACGATCGATAACGCCCGGTGCGATAGATTCGACAGCAGCAAAACCGTCATTATCAACCGAACCTTTACCGTCGATTGGCGCACCCAGGGTGTTCACCACTCGACCCAGCAGGCCGCGGCCGACCGGAACTTCAAGAATACGGCCAGTACACTTAACCTTCATACCTTCGGCAAGGTCAGCATACGGACCCATCACAACTGCACCAACGGAGTCTCGCTCCAGGTTCAGTGCGATAGCGTAACGGTTACCCGGCAGGGAGATCATTTCACCCTGCATACAATCGGCCAGGCCGTGGATACGGATAACACCGTCGCTTACAGAAACAATAGTACCTTCGTTGTGAGCTTCACTCACAACACTGAACTGAGCAATGCGCTGCTTGATCAGTTCGCTGATTTCGGTGGAATTCAGTTGCATGCTCCAGTCCCCTTAAGACTGCAAGACGTCTGCAAGGCGCTCAAGACGGCCGCGAACGCTGCCATCAATGACCATATCACCCGCACGGATGATTACGCCTGCCATTACAGACTTATCGATATTGCAATTCAGCTTCACTTTGCGTGACAGACGTTTTTCCATCGCTGCGCTGATTTTCGAAAGCTGTTCTTCACTCAGTGCAGTAGCAGAAGTCACATCGACTTCTGCAATAGCCTCGCTGGCTGCACGCAATTGAATAAACTGCTCAAGAACATCAGGAAGCACCTTGATACGACCATTTTCAGCCATCACCCGAATCAGGTTCTGACCTTTGTCGTCAAGTTGCTCCCCACAGACTGCGATAAACGACTTAGCGAGCGTTTCCGGCGCTAAAGCACCAGAGATAAGCTCGGCCATGTGTTCATTTTTCGTCACCTCGGCAGCGAACGCCAGCATATCCTGCCAGCGGTCAACGCTCTGGTTTTCGACGGCAAAGTCAAAAGCTGCTTTGGCGTAGGGGCGAGCTACCGTTACAAATTCAGACATCGGCCCCTCCTCCTTACAGTTCAGCGACCAGTTTATTCACGATGTCGCTGTTAGCAGCTTCATCCACGGAACGTTCGATGATCTTCTCGGCGCCAGCAACTGCCAGCAGAGCCACCTGTTTACGCAGCTCTTCGCGCGCACGTTTACGCTCGGCATCGATTTCAACCTGCGCCTGCGCGACAATTTTGTTACGTTCCTGCTCGGCTTCTGCTTTCGCTTCGTCCAGGATCTGAGCACGGCGTTTGTTCGCCTGTTCAATGATAACCTGAGCTTCAGCTTTCGCTTTTTTCAGCTGGTCGGTCGCATTGGCCTGTGCAAGATCCAAATCCTTTTTAGCTCGTTCTGCGGAAGCAAGACCGTCAGCAATTTCTTTCTGACGTTTTTCGATGGCAGCCATTAACGGCGGCCATACATACTTCATGCAGAACAGAACGAACAGGACAAACGCGATGGCCTGGCCGAGGATTGTTGCGTTTAGATTCACAGCACAATGCCTCTTATCTGGTTAACGTTCTAAACAATTGCTTGTAAAGCAACCCTTACTACGCGACAGCAAACATCACGTACAGACCCAGACCTACAGCGATCATCGGGATAGCATCCACCAGACCCATTACGATAAAGAACTGAGTACGCAGCAGAGGAATCAGATCCGGTTGACGCGCAGCGCCTTCCAGGAATTTACCCCCGAGGATGCCGATACCGATCGCAGCACCGATTGCCGCCAGACCCATCATCACAGCGGCAGCCAAGTACAGCAGATCCATATTCAGGTTTTCCATGACAGTCTCCAGTTTGTTTCAGTTAAAACGTAGTAGTGTTGTTAAAAATCAATGATCTTCAGATGCCATCGACAGATAGACAATCGTCAGAACCATGAAGATAAAGGCTTGCAGCGTAATAATCAGGATGTGGAAAATGGCCCATGGCACATTCAGAATCCACTGTGACCACCACGGCAGAAGACCTGCGATCAGAATGAAAATCAACTCACCCGCGTACATGTTGCCAAACAGTCGCAGACCGAGAGAAACCGGTTTGGACAGCAGGCTCACGCCCTCAAGGATAAGGTTTACCGGAATAAATACCGGATGGTTGAACGGCTGGAGAGTCAGCTCTTTAGCGAAACCGCCAATACCCTTCATTTTGATGCTGTAGAACAGAATCAGGATAAATACGCCCAGCGCCATAGACAGGGTGATGTTGACGTCCGCAGACGGCACCACGCGCAGCGCAGGAAGACCCAGTACATGTTCAGCGATGTACGGCAACAGGTCGATAGGCAGCAAATCCATCAGGTTCATCAGGAATACCCAGACGAAAATCGTCAGGGCCAGTGGCGCAATAAGCTTGCTTTTGCCGTGGTACATGTCTTTAACGCTACCATGAACAAAACCAATCACCAGCTCAATCGCCGTCTGGAATTTCCCTGGGACACCGCTGGTGGCTTTTTTCGCTACGCTACGGAACATCACCAGGAACAACAGACCCAGTACCACCGAGAAAAACATGGAGTCGATATTCAGCGTCCAGAAGGTGGCCGGGGGGTTATGCGGATCCACCAGCGAGAAGGTACGAAGATCAATCTGAAGGTTATTCAGATGGTGGCCTATGTACTCCTGTGGTGTAGAGATTTCTCCTGCAGACATGATGCCTCTTACCCTTTGTTGTTAATTACAGCGGGTGCCAGTATCTGAACAACCAGCACCGAAACCCACGTGACTATCAGCGGCAAAAAAGCCACCTTAAAAACCCCCAACGCCACCACCAGTAACAAGAATGTTACCAACACCTTGAGCGCTTCACCGAAGGCGAAGGTCCAGGCCACGCGGCCTTTAGCTGGTGTATGCGCCTGATGACGCCAGGCAAAAATCATAAAAAACATATTCGGCAGTAAGACTGCCATACCTCCGCACACGGCGGAAATGCCCCAGAAGGGGTCTTTGAGGCTAAACAGCAATCCACTTGCCATTACCGCCAGAAACTGAATAAGCAGAAGCTTGCGAGCAACGTTTCGACTATAAAGCGACACAGACATGACGTTTCTTAACTCCTGCTCCCTTTGAGGTATGCCGCGTGTCGTATAAAACGTTCTTTATGGTCCGGAGTCAAGCATCAAAAAGCGGTCAAATTATACGGTGCGGCCCCGTGATTTCAAACAATAAGTAGCAAAAAGGTGAATAAATGTTTAAATATTTTTCCCGAGCGCTATTTTTAAACTTTTGATGAAACTGTGAACTGTCGGGCAAAAGTGTGAATAACACCAAAAACCCAACGATAAAGCGTGCACTCGGTCACAAATTAAACATTTATACGTCTACAGGGTTAATCACGCAAAGAAATCACACCTTTTCAACTTTATGATCTTCAAGATGATTTATCACAACTCTTTTTAAAACACTCGCCTATACATCGAAAACCTTTCATTGACATTTATAATAATTATTTTACATCCGAATTTCATTCTACCTACCGACTTTTAGCGGGCTGATATTTTCGATGTTGACTATTATTTCCATGAATTAAATTCTGGACGTTAAATGTCAGAACAATCCTGGTAACAAGACGGTGAAATGTAACTGAACGTATCGCCCTTTTTCCCTTCATTTTTTAACATCTAAGCAACAGCACGAAAGATGCATTTTTTGATAAAAATTAAACTTTATTTGGCTTAACGATCACCAGATGACGTTCGGCTTCCAGGTGCGGAACGTTCAATTTAACAATAGCTTCAACGGATAACTCCGCAGGTAAAAGTGCGATCTCTTCTTCGGGTACCAGCCCTTTCAGCGCGTAGAAACGCCCCTCTTCGCCCGGCAAATGGTGGCACCAGTTCACCATATCATTCAGCGAGGCAAAGGCGCGGCTAATCACACCGTCGAATGGCGGTTCGGACGGGAAATCTTCAACGCGGCTCTGAACCGGCTCAACGTTGCTCAATTTCAGCTCATGCTGTACCTGGCGTAAGAAACGAACTCGTTTCCCCAGGCTATCGAGCAGCGTGAAATGAGATTCAGGACGGACGATCGAAAGCGGGATCCCCGGCAAACCCGGCCCTGTGCCAACATCGATAAAACGCGTCCCTTCCAGGTACGGCGCGACGACGATGCTGTCGAGAATATGGCGGATGAGCATCTCGTTCGGATCGCGCACAGAGGTCAGGTTATAGGCCTTGTTCCATTTGTGGAGTAGTTCGACATAGGCCACCAGTTGTTTCTGCTGTTCAACCGACAACAAAATACCTGCTTCATCCAGCAGTCGAGAGAGTTTATTAAGCACAGTGAATACCTGTTGAGATACTAAGCAGCGGGCAGTGCGATGCTTCCCGCTATAAGAGTTCAATCTGCCCGCCAGGCACTGTCGGGCAATATTGTTAAGCGCTGCGGCGCAGCATACCTTGTTTTTTCAGCCACACCAGCAAAATGGAAATTGCCGCTGGCGTGATGCCGGAAATACGCGATGCCTGACCAATCGAGGAAGGTTTGTGATCGTTAAGTTTGGCGATCACTTCGTTGGACAGGCCATTTACTTGACGGTAATCCAGCGATGCCGGCAACAATGTGTTTTCATTGCGCTGTTGTTTTTCGATCTCATCCTGCTGGCGTGCAATGTAACCTTCGTATTTCACCTGGATTTCAACCTGTTCAGCCGCCTGCTGGTCATTAAGACCCGGCGCGAACGGCGTCAACTGTACCAGTTGTTCGTAAGTCATTTCCGGGCGACGCAGCAGATCTTCACCGCTAGCTTCACGCGATAATGGCGCGGTCAGGTGTGCATTCACAGCCGGAGCATGTTCCGATGCTGGTGAAACCCACTGCGATTTCAGACGCTGGCGTTCACGTTCAATCGTTTCCAGTTTCTCGTTAAAGCGCGCCCAGCGTTCATCGTCCACCAAACCCAGATCCCGACCAGCTTCAGTCAGACGCAGATCAGCATTATCTTCACGCAGCATCAGGCGATATTCCGCACGGGAAGTGAACATGCGGTACGGCTCTTTGGTGCCGAGGGTGCAGAGATCGTCCACCAGCACGCCGAGATAAGCCTGGTCACGGCGCGGTGCCCAGCCCTCTTTTTCAGCAGAGAAACGTCCAGCGTTCAGTCCAGCCAGCAGCCCTTGCGCTGCAGCCTCTTCATAACCGGTGGTACCGTTAATCTGGCCAGCAAAGAACAGGCCATGGATGTATTTGCTTTCCAGCGTCGGTTTCAAATCTCGCGGGTCAAAGAAATCGTACTCAATGGCATAGCCTGGGCGCACGATCTTCGCGTTTTCCATCCCCTGCATGGAACGAACGATTTGCATCTGCACATCGAACGGCAAGCTGGTGGAAATACCGTTCGGGTAAATTTCGTTGGAGGTTAGTCCTTCCGGTTCCAGGAAGATCTGATGCTGATTGCGATCGGCAAAACGCATCACTTTGTCTTCGATCGACGGGCAGTAACGTGGGCCGATCCCTTCGATCACGCCTGCGTACATCGGGCTACGATCGAGGTTATTGCGGATCACGTCATGGGTTTTTTCATTGGTATGCGTGACATAGCACGGTACCTGACGCGGATGCTGCGCGGCATTGCCCATAAACGAGAATATCGGCATCGGGTTATCCCCGTGCTGCTGCGCCAGAACGCTGAAATCGATGGTACGGGCGTCAATACGCGGCGGCGTACCGGTTTTCAAACGGCTGACGCGCAACGGCAGCTCGCGCAGACGGCGCGAAAGCGGAATAGACGGAGGATCGCCAGCGCGACCGCCGCTGTAGTTATCAAGCCCGATGTGGATTTTACCGTCGAGGAATGTACCGACTGTCAGCACCACGGCTTTGGCGCGGAATTTAAGCCCCATCTGGGTGACAGCACCAACGACGCGATCATTTTCCACGATCAGATCTTCTACTGCCTGCTGGAAGATCATCAGGTTCGGCTGGTTTTCCAGAGCGGTGCGTACTGCCTGACGGTAGAGCACGCGGTCTGCTTGCGCACGGGTGGCGCGAACTGCCGGGCCTTTGCTCGCGTTTAGTATCCTAAACTGAATGCCCGCCTGATCGATCGCTTTCGCCATCAGCCCGCCAAGCGCATCCACTTCTTTTACCAGGTGTCCTTTCCCAATACCGCCGATCGCCGGGTTGCAACTCATCTGCCCCAGTGTGTCGATATTGTGTGTCAAAAGCAGAGTCTGTTGACCCATACGTGCTGCGGCCATCGCGGCCTCAGTACCTGCATGACCCCCGCCAATAATAATGACGTCAAAAGGATCCGGATAAAACATGGTGGTATGCCTCGCCTGAGCGGTTAGAAATTGGATTGAAGCCCGGGCCGTGGATTCTACTCAACTTTAGTCCAGTGAGAAAGATCCGGATCCCGGGTATTAAAAAGAAGATCTTTTATATAGAGAGATCTGTTCTATTATGATCTCTTATTAGGATCGCGATCTCTTGTGGATAACCCGGATCATCACTGTAAGATCAATTTATTAGAGAGGATCACTAGCTGTGAATGATCGGTGATCCTGAACCGTATAAGCTGGGATCAAAATGCCTGTTTATACACAGGATGAAAACTGTACAGCAGTTATTAATGGGATAACTACCGGTTAATAAGGCCTTTTAAGCATAGTTATCCACAACTGATCGCGCGATCTTTAATCGTTCTTGAGTAAATTTTTCCAGGATCCCAGCCATTCTTCCGCCGGATCCTCCGGAATATCGTGCTCAAGAATGTTGATCTTCAGTGTTTCACCGATCTGTTTCGCGCTATTTGCCTTCAATGCGTCCTCGATCTTCTCGATTGCCTGGCAGAAGGTGTCATATTCGCGACTGCCGATGCCGATCGCGCCAAAGCGCACCTGTGCAAGATCCGGCTTCTGTTCCTGTAGATCGTCTAAAAACGGTTGTAGGTTCTCAGGCAGATCGCCAGCACCATGGGTGGAACTGATCACCAGCCAGATTCCCTGCGGAGAAAGATCCTCTAATAGCGGGCCGTGCAGCGTCTCGGTGCTATAACCGGCATCTTCCAGCTTTTCAGACAGGTGTTCCGCCACATATTCCGCACCGCCGAGGGTGCTGCCGCTAATAAGAGTGATATCCGCCATGAAAACCCCGCTCCGTTTATTCGTCATCCGGCGACAAAGTGAGGCGTATTGTACGCTGTGAAAGGCCTGGGATCTACCTGTGGACAATATGGGTATTAATGAAGGACGAAAACGCCCCGTTAAGGGCGGATCGTACGCATGATAGGGTTTTGCAGGGAGATCAACGTTTCTGTGGACTGAATTTCATCAATTGTTTGGATCTTGTTGATAAGTACCTGTTGCAGGGCATCAATGGATCGACACATCACTTTTATAAAGATGCTGTAGTGGCCGGTGGTGTAATAGGCTTCGGTCACTTCTTCCAGGCTTTCCAGTTTCGCCAGCGCCGAAGGGTAATCTTTGGCGCTCTTCAAGATGATGCCAATAAAGCAGCACACATCGTAACCCAGTTGCTTCGGGCTGACGTCAATACGCGCACCGGTGATGATCCCGGCTTGCTTCATCTTTTCTACACGCACATGAATGGTGCCGGGGCTAACGCCAAATTGTTTGGCCAGTTCGGCATAAGCGGTGCGCGCATTGGCCATTAAAGCGTCGAGGATGCCGCGGTCCAGATTATCGATCTGATAATTTTCCATAGAATTTTCTTATGATAAATCAATATTCTTTCTATTTTAGACGCTTATTTTATCTATTTAAAACCATAATGGCCTTTTAAATTATGGATTATTGAGTTGAGGCGGCCTTTTGTTAATTAATTATCAGCAACATAAAACAGGAGCAACTCCCCGCCAACGGGAAAAGAAACTGGGCCTGATTGAAGTTCAGGCGCTCAGCCGCGTCGGCGATGGCCCGCAGCGGTTTGCAAGCTGGTTTCCGGTCTGCTCTAACGCCGCCAGCGTCGCAGCAAACGGCTGCGCATCCCGGTATCAAAGCGCCAGATGTGATCGAAAATACGCATGATGCCGGGTTTGCCATGTACCGACATTGCTACTGCGTGGAAGCGGTGCTGGTGAACGTTCTGCAACTCTTTTACTTTGCTGATGATATCGTCCGGCAGGCGCTGAGCGATAAAATCCGAGATCACCACGGCGTCGGCATCAAACCATTCACCACCCTGCATTCGTTCAATGATCGCCCGAAAACAGCTTGCCAGATCGGTTCCGCCACGGAAGCGCTGGCTCAGAAAGCGGATCGCTTGCTCCAGCCCCTGTGCGCAGGTCAGTTCATAACGCACGACTTCACTGGAAAACAGCATAATAAAACAGCGCCGTTTATCCGCCAGCGCTACGCGCATCAGCGCCAGACAGAAGGCTTTCGCGCACTGTTCATTAAACCCGCCCATTGAACCGGAAGTATCAACGCAGACGATAAACGGCCCTCGTGGTTGTTCATCAAAATCCTGATGGATCACCGGGCGTTCGGTAACCTTTTCCCTCCAGGCATCGCCGTGCAGACGGTAGGTGAGCAGTTGCTTTTCCACCAGCCGCCGATAAAACTCATATTCCAGCTCAGTAATGCCGAGCGTTGCCAGTTCCGGCGGCAACAGGCGCAAAATATCATCGCTCTGGTGCAGCCCATCGACCTGTTCCGGTATGGTTGCCGGTTCACGCACCAGCATACGGAACGTTTCCATCGGCGCATCTTTGCGAGGCACTGATTTCGCCTCCCGCGAGCGACCAAGCTGCTCCGCCAGTTGCTGAAGCTCCGGCTGCTCTTTCAGAAAATCGCCGTATTCGATGATCAACTGGTAGTCGCCGCGTTTAAGCTGACCGGCGCTCATATCCCACAAGCGTCCGGCTGAGTTTTCATTTTCGACCAGCACTGGCTCCAGTTGCCCGCTCAACGTCATGCGCTCCTGCACCTCACTCAGCAACTGCTCGCGTTCCTCTTCCAGCAGTTGCTGATTAAAGGTGGTGGTTTGCACGACAAGACTCAGACGCCAGCGCTGTAAAAAAAGGGTATGCAAAGCGAGTGTGAACTGCGGATTATCCGCTACCATTTGCCGGGCCTGGGCGGCAAAAGGCGAATGCAACTTTTCCAGTAATGCCAGGATCTGCGGTAACTGCACAATAAATTGCGATGTTGATAGTAGCTGGCTCTGCTGGTAACTCAGCACTTCTTCCGCCAGTTCTGGCGGCACAGTGGCCTCTTTCAGATGCTTTTTTAGCGCTTCGCGCCAGCGGGGAATATCTTCAGTGATCGCATGTTTTAAGCGCGGGAATTTTTCAAAAAACAGCACCAGTTGCGGAGAAGCCAGCAGCAGAACGATGAGTTCTTCCACCAGCGTCTCTTCGCTGATGGTGAGCATCACATTCAGTGTTTCCAGCGTTATCATTGGCGCGCCTGTTGGATCTGTGCGCGAACCTCCTGCAGGCTGGCTTCAATACGACCCAGCCAGTCGCCAGAGACGAACAGGCATTTTTGCTGCTCGCTAAAACGGGTGTGCTGCTGGTGCCAGGTGTTATCCAGCGTTTCCAGTTGTTGGGTGATCTCTGCCGGCACGTTTTCGGTAGTGATACCAGGCAGCGCAAGACGAGACCCCTGCAAACTGACATCGCGGATAACCAGATGAAGCGAGGTATCAACCTCAAGATTTAAAGGTTGCGCAAAACCGATACCGTTAAGTTTGCCGCGGATTTCACCGCCTTTCGCCAGCCACTGCTCCAGCGCGTTGCGCTCAATAGTGACGTGAATCACCTGTAAATCGTGCAATTTTAGCGGCTGCTGTAACAGTAGTGTCAACAGTGGTTCGTTCAGGCCTTCGGGTAAATCATAGTGTGGACGGCGGCTGAACATACCACCCTGGCGGCTGACTTTCAGCGCGGTTTTGTCGCTTTGTTGCTGCTGAAGCTGCATATGATGCTGATTGATGCTGGTGAGTTGTGTCAGCATCGATTGTTGCTGCCACGCGTGCCCAGTCATCAAAATGTCCAGTTGCTGCTGCAACAAACGCAGGCTTTCGGCATCGTGCCACAGACAATCTTTCAACAGGATCAAATCAATGGGGGCAACCGTATCGCGCCCGCTGAAAAAGGCGCTGGACTGTAATAAACGGATAGCTTTTTTCCAGCGGCGATCGGAAACATACGGCGCATTCGGTAAGGCATCGAGCTGCTGGCGCAGCGTATAGATCAATTCAAATACCGGATCGGGCAGTTTGACCAGCCCAATCTCCTGTTGCCAACGCTGATATTCCTCGTTGGTGATTTGCAATTCGGCGGGCACTGGGTTTTCGTTCTCGTCCTGCTGACTGACCAGCATGGAGCGAAAATTACCCTTCTCTTGTACTTTGTCGAGCCACAAGCGGATTAACATGCGGTCATACAGCGCTTCGAGGCTGCTGTCGGCTTCCGGCAGTTCGTTCGAGGCAGCCACCAGCAAACGCATCGGGATCTTTTCTTCGCTCGCGCCGTTACGGAAGCGGCGTTCGTTGATGGCGGTGAGCAGGGTGTTGAGGATCGCCGGGCCAGCTTTCCAGATCTCATCCAAAAATACGATTTCTGCTTCCGGAAGATAACCGTCTGTTAAGCGCTCATAGCGCCCTTCATCTTTTAATGCCTGAATGGAGAGCGGACCGAAAACCTCTTCCGGCGTGGAGAAGCGCGTCATCAGGTATTCAAAGGCGTGGGCATGTTTAAAGGCGAATTTCAGGCGACGTGCGATCAGGCTTTTCGCAATGCCTGGCGGGCCAAGAAGAAATACGCTCTCGCCGCTCAGCGCGGCCAGCAGACACAACCGGATAGCGTGGCTACGCTCAAAGAGTCCTTTTTCCAGAGCGCTGCTTAAGCGGGAAATTCTTTCTGCTAATAAATGTGAGTGAGCCATAATAGATTTGCGTCCTTTCGCCGTGTTATCCGGCTTGCAAAAGCGAGTATAGACGTTTCCGAAAGGGCTTGTAATAGACTGAAGAACGGCTTTATTTTCATTGCGTCAGATTAATGTGGTCGCATTTAGGTGTACGAGTTTGCAAATAATCGTGCATACTGTGCGCTTTTTGTGGGCCAAGGGACTAAGCACACATTTGCCATTCAAACAAAAGATTAGTCTATGAGCACTGATAATAAACAATCGTTACCCGCTGTCACTCTTGCGGCAATTGGGGTTGTCTACGGTGATATCGGCACCAGCCCACTTTATACACTTCGTGAATGTTTGTCTGGTCAGTTTGGCTTTGGCGTTGAGCGCGATGCCGTTTTCGGCTTTTTGTCACTGATCTTCTGGCTGCTGGTTTTTGTGGTTTCCATTAAATATCTGACGTTCGTCATGCGTGCGGATAACGCTGGCGAAGGCGGTATTCTGACGCTGATGTCGCTGGCTGGTCGCAACACTTCGGCCAGAATGACGTCGGTGCTGGTGATCATGGGATTGATTGGCGGCAGCTTCTTCTATGGTGAGGTGGTTATTACCCCCGCGATCTCGGTGATGTCGGCGATAGAGGGGCTGGAGATTGTCGCGCCTTCGCTCGATAGCTGGATTGTGCCGCTGTCGATTATCGTTTTAACCTTGCTGTTTATGATTCAGAAGCACGGTACAGGGCTGGTGGGGAAACTGTTTGCACCAATCATGCTGGCGTGGTTTTTAATTCTGGCCGTGCTGGGCGTGCGCGGTATTATCGAAAACCCCGATGTGTTGCAGGCGCTGAATCCGTTTTGGGCGGTGAATTTCTTCCTTAAGTACAAGGTTATCTCTTTTGTTGCGCTTGGCGCTGTGGTGTTGTCGATCACCGGTGTCGAGGCGCTGTATGCGGATATGGGACACTTCGGTAAGCTGCCGATCCGCGTGGCGTGGTTTATTGTGGTGCTGCCGTCGCTGGTACTGAATTACTTTGGCCAGGGCGCATTGTTGCTGAAAACGCCGGAAGCGATTAAGAATCCTTTCTTCCTTCTGGCGCCTGAGTGGGCGCTGATCCCGATGTTGATTATCGCCACTTTGGCGACGGTCATTGCGTCGCAGGCGGTTATCTCCGGTGTATTCTCCCTGACTCGCCAGGCGGTGCGTCTGGGCTATCTGGCGCCGATGCGTATTATTCATACCTCGGAGATGGAATCCGGGCAGATCTATATCCCGTTCATTAACTGGCTGCTCTATTTTGCTGTGGTGCTGGTGATTGTCAGCTTTGAGCACTCCAGCAATCTGGCTGCGGCTTATGGTATTGCCGTTACCGGGACGATGGTACTGACCTCAATTCTTTCCACGACTGTGGCATGCAAAAACTGGCACTGGAATAAAGTGCTGGTGGGGCTGATTTTGCTCTTCTTCCTGAGTATTGATGTGCCACTGTTCTCGGCGAACCTCGATAAAATCGTTTCCGGCGGCTGGTTGCCGTTAACGCTCGGCATGGTAATGCTGCTGGTGATGACCACCTGGAAAAGTGAACGTTTCCGCATGCTGCGCCGCATGCACGAACATGGCAACTCTCTGGAGGCGATGATTGCTTCACTGGAGAAATCGCCACCGGTTCGTGTGCCGGGTACGGCGGTGTACATGTCCCGCGCGCTGAATGTCATTCCATTTGCCATGATGCATAACCTGAAGCACAACAAGGTTCTGCATGAACGTGTGATTCTGCTGACGCTGCGTACTGAAGATGCACCTTACGTCCACAATGTGCGGCGGGTACAAATTGAACAGTTATCGCCTACGTTCTGGCGCGTGGTGGCCAGTTACGGCTGGCGCGAAACTCCGAACGTTGAAGAGGTGTTCCACCGCTGCGGTCTGGAAGGGCTCAATTGCCGGATGATGGAAACCTCCTTCTTTATGTCGCATGAGTCGTTGATCCTCGGTAAACGACCATGGTATTTGCGGCTGCGCGGCAAGCTCTACCTGGTATTACAGCGCAACGCGCTGCGCGCGCCGGACCAGTTTGAGATCCCGCCAAACCGGGTTATCGAGTTGGGAACACAGGTTGAAATTTAACGTTTAACAAACCCCTCTTTATGAGGGGTTTGTTGTTATTTATGCCTGTTAATTTTAGTTAAGTTAATCTGGCTGTTTTTTTCATCACATCCAGACGAGAAACGTTTCGATATCGATCACACTTCTGTAACTCAGGCATAGTTATAAGATTATTCTTTGTACTACACTACTTTCAGCGAAACGTTTCGCTAGTGGAGCATAAAAAATGAAAAAAGGTCGTGTATTGAACGCTGACATTTCGTCAGTTATCTCTCGTCTTGGTCATACCGATACGCTGGTTGTATGTGATGCCGGGTTGCCGGTGCCGCGTAATACGCAACGCATTGATATGGCGCTAACGCAGGGCGTACCGTCCTTTATGCAGGTGCTGGATGTGGTGACAGCCGAAATGCAGGTTGAATCCGCTATTCTGGCGCTGGAAATCAAACAACATAATCCGCAGCTCCACGAAACGTTGCTTAAGTCTCTTGAGCAACTGCAACAACACCAGGGAAACACCATAGAAGTGCGGTACGTTTCGCACGAGCAGTTAAAAAAACACACCGCGGACAGCCATGCGGTGATTCGCAGCGGGGAGTGTTCCCCGTTTGCGAATATCATTCTCTGTGCTGGCGTTACATTCTGAGGCCATCATGGACGCGTTACTGCAACTCAAGGGGATCGATAAAGCATTCCCCGGCGTTAAAGCTCTTTCCGGTGCAGCGCTTAACGTCTATCCAGGCCGCGTGATGGCGCTGGTGGGTGAAAATGGCGCCGGTAAATCCACGATGATGAAAGTGCTGACGGGGATCTATACCCGTGACGCCGGTTCGCTGCTGTGGCTGGGAAAAGAGACCACCTTTAACGGCCCAAAATCATCGCAGGAAGCCGGTATCGGCATCATCCACCAGGAATTGAATCTGATCCCGCAGCTCACCATTGCTGAGAACATTTTTCTCGGGCGTGAGTTCGTCAATCGTTTCGGCAAAATCGACTGGAAAAAGATGTTTGCTGATGCCGACAAGCTGCTGGCCAAACTGAATCTACGCTTTAAGAGCGATCGGCTTGTCGGGGAACTCTCCATCGGCGATCAGCAAATGGTCGAAATCGCCAAAGTGATGAGTTATGAATCGCAGGTCATCATTATGGATGAACCCACCGACGCTCTGACGGACACCGAAACTGAATCGCTGTTCCGCGTGATCCGCGAGCTGAAATCGCAGGGGCGCGGCATTGTCTATATTTCCCACCGTATGAAAGAGATCTTCGAGATTTGCGATGACGTGACGGTTTTCCGTGATGGGCAGTTTATCGCCGAGCGTGAAGTGGCCACGCTCACCGAAGATACGCTGATCGAAATGATGGTTGGCCGTAAGCTGGAAGACCAATACCCGCGGCTGGATCAAGCGCCGGGCGAAGTGCGTCTTACCGTCGATAATCTGTGTGGCCCCGGTGTCGAAAACGTCAGTTTCAACCTGCGCAAAGGCGAGATCCTTGGCGTCGCCGGGTTGATGGGCGCTGGCCGCACCGAGCTGATGAAAGTGCTGTATGGCGCGCTGCCGCGCACCAGTGGTTATGTGACACTCGACGGCCATGAAGTAATTACCCGCTCTCCGCAGGACGGGTTGGCGAACGGTATCGTCTATATTTCAGAAGACCGTAAGCGTGACGGCTTAGTGCTCGGTATGTCGGTGAAAGAGAATATGTCGCTGACGGCGCTGCGTTACTTCAGCCGTGCAGGCGGTTCGCTGAAGCATAAAGATGAACAGCAGGCGGTGAATGATTTTATCCGTCTGTTCAATGTGAAAACGCCATCAATGGAGCAGGCAATTGGTTTGCTCTCCGGCGGTAACCAGCAAAAAGTGGCGATAGCTCGTGGTTTGATGACGCGGCCAAAAGTGCTGATCCTCGATGAACCGACGCGCGGCGTCGATGTCGGGGCGAAAAAAGAGATTTATCAGCTTATTAACCAGTTCAAGGCGGACGGGCTGAGCATCATCCTGGTCTCCTCTGAAATGCCGGAAGTGCTGGGAATGAGCGATCGCATTATGGTGATGCATGAAGGGCATCTCGGCGGTGAATTCACGCGCGAGCAGGCCACTCAGGAAGTGTTGATGGCTGCCGCTGTGGGCAAGCTTAATCGTGTGAATCAGGAGTAAAAAAGATGACTACCCAGGCTGTTTCTGGTCGCCGTTATTTCAGCAAAGCATGGCTAATGGAACAAAAATCGTTAATTGCTTTGCTGGTGCTGATTGCGATTGTTTCGACCATGAGCCCGAACTTTTTTACCGTCAATAACTTGCTGAACATCCTGCAACAAACCTCGGTGAACGCCATTATGGCGGTGGGGATGACGTTGGTTATACTGACTTCGGGAATTGATCTGTCCGTCGGTTCCCTGCTGGCGCTCACCGGCGCCGTTGCGGCATCGATGATTGGCGTGGAAGTTAATGCACTGGTGGCCGTTGCTGGCGCGCTGGCGCTGGGTGCTGCGATCGGTGCCGTTACCGGGGTTATTGTTGCGAAAGGCCGTGTACAGGCATTTATTGCGACGCTGGTGATGATGTTGCTGCTGCGCGGTGTAACGTTGGTTTACACCAATGGCAGCCCAATCAATACCGGATTTACCGCTAACGCAGATATTTTTGGCTGGTTTGGTATTGGCCGCCCGCTCGGGATCCCGACGCCAGTGTGGCTGATGGCTGTGGTCTTTATCGCCGCCTGGTATTTATTGCATCAAACCCGCCTGGGCCGCTATATCTATGCTCTGGGCGGTAACGAAGCGGCGACGCGCTTGTCCGGTATTTCCGTCGATAAAGTGAAAATTATCGTCTACTCGCTGTGCGGCCTGTTGGCTTCACTGGCGGGCATTATTGAAGTGGCGCGTCTCTCTTCTGCCCAGCCTACTGCGGGGGCCGGTTATGAACTGGATGCTATTGCTGCGGTGGTATTGGGCGGAACCAGTCTGTCTGGCGGTAAAGGTCGCATTGTTGGGACGTTGATCGGCGCATTGATTCTGGGCTTCCTCAATAATGGATTGAATTTGTTGAGCGTTTCCTCCTATTACCAGATGATCGTTAAAGCAGTGGTGATTCTGCTCGCGGTGCTGGTAGACAACAAAAAGCAGTAATTACCTACACAACAGGACTCGTGAATATGAACATGAAAAAACTGGCCACTCTGGTTTCTGCTGTTGCACTGAGCGCCACCATTAGCGCAAACGCGATGGCGAAAGACTCTATTGCTCTGGTGATTTCCACGCTGAACAACCCGTTCTTCGTCTCCCTGAAGGATGGTGCACAGAAAGAGGCGGATAAACTGGGGTATGACCTTGTTGTCCTGGATTCTCAGAACAACCCGGCCAAAGAGCTGGCCAACGTGCAGGATTTGACCGTTCGCGGTACCAAACTTCTGCTGATTAACCCGACAGACTCCGATGCTGTCGGCAATGCGATCAAAATGGCTAACCAGGCAAAAATCCCGGTAATTACCCTCGACCGCGTAGCAAGCAGCGGTGAAGTGGTAAGCCACATTGCATCTGATAACGTGCTCGGCGGCAAAATTGCTGGCGACTACATCGCTAAAAAAGTGGGTGAAGGCGCGAAAGTTATCGAACTGGCAGGTATCGCCGGGACTTCCGCCGCACGTGAACGTGGTGAAGGTTTCCAACAGGCCGTTGCCGCGCATAAATTTAACGTACTGGCCAGCCAGCCGGCAGACTTCGATCGTACTAAGGGCCTGAACGTCATGCAGAACCTGCTGACGGCTCACCCGGATGTTCAGGCGGTCTTTGCCCAGAACGATGAAATGGCGCTGGGCGCGCTGCGTGCCCTGCAAACTGCCGGTAAAACTGACGTGATGGTGGTAGGTTTTGACGGCACGCCTGACGGTGTAAAAGCAGTAAATGACGGCAAACTGGCAGCAACGGTTGCTCAGTTGCCGGAGCAGATTGGCGCGAAAGGCGTTGATACCGCAGACAAAGTGCTGAAAGGCGAAAAAGTCTACGCGAAAAACCCGGTTGACCTGAAACTGGTCATCAAGCAGTAATAAGCAGTTCAGACGGTGGGCTTAAACCTGCCATCTGGGGACAACGTAAAAATAAAGAAAAGCATGGCACGCGCCACCGGGAACGGTGGCGCAATTTATGGACAAGCTCATCATGAAAACCGCAGGCAAACTCGTCGTCCTTGGTAGTATCAATGTCGATCACATTCTTAACCTTGAATCTTTCCCGACGCCGGGCGAAACCGTCACCGGTAGCCAGTATCAGGTGGCTTTTGGTGGTAAAGGTGCAAACCAGGCTGTTGCAGCCGGGCGTAGCGGCGCCGATATCGCTTTTATCGCCTGCACGGGCGATGACGACACTGGCGCGCGCGTTCGCAAGCAACTGGAAAGCGATCATATTGATGTAGCGCCAGTAAGCATTGTTGCGGGTGAATCCACCGGCGTGGCGCTGATTTTTGTTAATGGCGAAGGTGAGAATGTCATCGGTATTCATGCGGGAGCGAATGCGGCGCTCTCGATTGAACGCGTAGAAGCGCAGCACGCGCTGATTGCGAACGCATCGGCGTTGCTGATGCAACTGGAGTCGCCGGTAGAAAGCGTACTGGCTGCCGCGCGTATCGCGCAGCAAAACCACACGACCGTAGCGCTTAACCCGGCTCCGGCGCGGGAACTCTCCAATGAACTGCTGGCGCTGGTGGATATCATCACACCAAATGAAACCGAAGCGGAAAAACTGACCGGTATTCGCGTTGACAGCGATGAAGATGCCGCTCGCGCCGCGCAAGCGCTTCATGCCAAAGGGATCAATACGGTAATTATTACCCTTGGCAGCCGTGGCGTATGGGCAAGTGTTAGTGGTGAAGGTAAACGCGTGCCCGGTTTTAAAGTGAAAGCTATTGATACCATCGCCGCTGGCGATACCTTTAACGGAGCGCTGTTGACGGCATTGCTGGAAGAAAAAACGTTGGATGAAGCGATCCTTTTTGCTCATGCAGCAGCGGCGATTGCCGTCACGCGTAAAGGCGCGCAACCTTCTGTTCCGTGGCGCAAAGAGATTGATGATTTTCTCTCTCAGCAGGGGTGAAACTTGGCCACCATGAAGGATGTTGCCCGCGTGGCGGGCGTTTCCACCTCAACGGTATCCCATGTTATTAACAAAGATCGCTTTGTCAGTGATGCTGTTCGGGAGAAGGTGGAAGCGGCGATCAAAACGCTGAACTATGCCCCTTCCGCGCTGGCGCGGAGCCTGAAAATCAATCAGACCCACACCATCGGCATGCTGATAACCGCCAGTTCTAACCCCTTTTATTCCGAGTTGGTACGCGGCGTTGAGCGTAGTTGTTTTGAGCGCGGTTACAGCCTGGTGTTGTGCAATACCGAAGGCGATGAACAGCGGATGAACAGTAACCTGGAAACGCTGATGCAGAAGCGCGTCGACGGTTTGCTGCTGCTGTGCACCGAGACCCATCAGCCTTCGCAAGAGATCATGCAGCGCTATCCTTCTATACCGACCGTAATGATGGACTGGGCGCCGTTTAACGGTGATAGCGATCTGATTCAGGATAACTCCTTGCTGGGTGGCGATATGGCAACGCAGTATCTGATCGATAAAGGATTCACTCGCATAGCCTGTATTACCGGGCCGCTGGATAAAACACCTGCGCGTTTGCGTCTGGAGGGATATCGCGAAGCGATGACGCGCGCTGGATTAACCATTCGTGAAGGCGATGAAATCGAGAGTGACTTTGAATTCGGCGGCGGTTTTGATGCCATGCAGGCATTACTGGCGATGAAGGAACGCCCGCAGGCGGTTTTTATCGGCAACGATGCTATGGCAGTTGGCGCATACCAGGCCTTGTATCAGGCCGGGTTGAAGATCCCGCAAGATATGGCGATTGTCGGTTATGACGATATTGAACTGGCAAGCTATATGACTCCCCCGCTCACCACTATTCATCAACCAAAAGATGAACTGGGTGAACTGGCAATTGATGTGCTTATCCACCGTATTGCTGAACCGGGTTTGCAGCAACAGCGATTACAGCTCACGCCGATTCTGATGGAGCGCGGTTCAGCCTGATTTTTTGTGGCGCTCTTTGATCAGGTTGAGGCCATCTTTCGCTTTCAGCAGAATAAAGACCAGCGCGGAAAGCAGCGTGATAGCACCCATGGTTATAAAGGTGTAGTGGAACTGCTCTACGGTATTAATTCTATCGAACCCTTCATAGAAACGCAGCACCGCAGCGCTGATCGCGACCCCCAGGCTTATCGATAACTGTTGCGTGACCGCCAGGACACTGTTGCCGCTGCTGGCGTTTTCATCGGTTAAGTCCGCCAAAGTAATGGTATTCATCGAGGTAAACTGGGTGGACATCGCCATCCCCAGGATAAACAGCGGCAGTACCAGCATCCATACTGCCATCGCCGGTGTTTGCAGCGCGAACTGGGCAATCATCAAACCAATAAATAGCGTAATGCCAACCAGCGTCTTGCGATAACCGAACCAGCGCAATATCTGCGTGACCATGGATTTTGCCAGAATAGAGCCCAGCGCGGTTGGGGCCATCATGCAACCAGCAATCAGCGCGGGATATCCAAAACCGACCTGCAACATCAGTGGCATCAAAAACGGTACGCAACCCGTTCCCAGACGGGAGGCAATGTTCCCGGCGATGCCAACGGAAAAGGTGCGGGTGTTAAATAGATTGAGTGATATCAGTGGAGCAGGATGGCGGCGCGCGTGGCGGACATAAGCCCAAAGCAAACCGAGACCGCTGAGAATAATCGTGAAAGCAATCCAACTGGCAACCAGCTTCTCTCCAAATAACTCTATGCCGCTGGAAAACAGCACAAGGCTTAAACCAAAAAGGAAAAAACCACCCATATCGAAATTTCGCCGTGGCGTAGTGAAATTCGGCATATATTTCCGTGCATAGAACAAACCAGCGATCCCAATCGGGATATTAATCAAAAAGATCCAGTGCCAGCTGGCCCAGGTAACCAGCACGCCACCCAATACCGGGCCAAGAATCGGCCCAACAAGCCCGGGCATGGTGACGAAGTTCAGGACCGGCAGCAGTTCACTGCGCGGATACGCGCGTAGTAATGCCAGACGGGCCACTGGCATCATCATCGCACCGCCAATCCCCTGGATGACACGGAATACAACCAGCATTGACAGTGAGTTGGAGAGCGCGCACGCCAGGGAGCCGAGGGTAAACAGGCTAACCGCCAGCATAAATACCCGACGAGTGCCAAAACGGTCTGCCAGCCAGCCGCTCATTGGGATCAACATTGCCACTGTCAGCGTGTAACTAATAATGGTGGATTGCATCGCCAGCGGGGAACGGCCAAGGCTCTGTGCTATTGCGGGTAGGGCTGTGTTAAGAATGGTGGCATCCAGTGACTGCATAAAAAAAGCCATTGCCGCGATCCATGGCAGGCCGGCCATACTGCGCGCTTTCTTATCTGTCATACCAATTCCCGTTAATTAGGCGTATTCAGTAATAACTGGCTCGCCCGGAATGCGCTCTCACCGTCGCTTTCCTGAATGGCGTCCACTATCGCCTGATGAAGGTCGAGTTTGATCGCTTCGTTTTGCGTGATAGAGGTAAAGTAGGTTTGGTAAATCGAATGAAAGAGTGAAGCGAAAGAGATAAGGAAGGGATTATCACTCATCGCGTAAATGTGTTCGTGCCAGGCCATATCCACTTCAATCCAGCGTTCGCGGTTAAAGTCTTTTTTCAGGCTAACCATCTCTTCCATTAAGGTATTGAGATGCGCTTTTTGTTCTGCGCTGGCGAGTGTTGCTGCGAGCAGGCAAGCCTGAGGCTCAAGGCTGCTGCGCATAATAAGGAAGTGCTGAAGGATTTCCTTGAAGTTATCTTCGTGCATCCACCAGAACAACAATTCTTTATCAAGAAAGTTCCAGTTGTCGCGGGGCATTACCCGGGTACCAATACGCGGGCGAGGCAAGACCATCCCTTTTGCGGTTAATGTCTTTACCGCTTCCCTGACTGCGGTGCGGCTGACGCCAAACTTCTCACCCAGTTCCATCTCACCCGGTAGAATCGAGCCCGGAGCATATTCACCTTTCAGGATCTGTTGCGCCAGTTTCTCTGCGAGCACCCAGGAGATATTTTTCTGCGCGGCAAGCTGCTGTGCGTTTAAAGGCATTTCTCACTTCCTTTTTTCTTTGTATCACTCGCTAGTATGCCATTCGATATCTGTCAGTGGTGGTAAAAACAGCAAAATCAGCATTTCATGACGCTTTTTCCCGCGGTTTGTTGAAAAAAAACACGGTTGAAAACTTTTTTCAAATTAGGGGTTGTCAGCCGGAATTATCTCCCTATAATGCGCCTCCACTGACACGGCACAACGGCAGACACACCGGCCTGTCAGGTGAAGAAATCTGAAAATAATCAGTTGACTTCACGGCGGGAAAGCGTAATATGCACACCCCGCGCCGCAGCGAAAACACAGCGGCACTGCTCTTTAACAATTTATCAGAC
>Ga0316615_10044_pt1 | contig 38400 bp, 41 predicted proteins | sample Kosokonia_enrich_2_FD_207733 | JGI IMG/M metagenome (GOLD analysis project Ga0316615, IMG submission 207733) | Wetland soil microbial communities from Old Woman Creek delta, Ohio, United States - Kosokonia_enrich_dilutions | ecosystem: Environmental > Terrestrial > Soil > Wetlands | place: USA... | reverse complement strand
GGGTAAATTTGTGGACGGTGTCGAGTGCCTGGCTAAGTAACATAAAAAAATCCGTAATCCCTGTGAGATTACGGATTCTTACACAGCCACTGGATCGTTCAACCGATCCTTAACTGATCGGCATTAGACCTCAGGGTCGGCTTTTTTACGCCTGCCGTACGGGCTGGCGCATACCTCCCAGGCCCGGCATCACTTCGCGCATCAGTTGCAAAAATTTTCGCAATCGCGCCGGATAGTACCGCGCCCACGGATAAACCAGATGCACCGGCAGCGGTGCCGCCTGCCATTCCGGCAACAGAGCGATCAGTTTTCCGCTGCGTATCTCTTCGTCCACCACCCAACTGGAGATAACCGCCAGACCAAGACCACTAATCGCCGTATTCCGCGCAGCGTACAGGCTGTCGGTAAACAATCTTGGCGAGATCGGCACCTGCTCCGCATCACCGGTTTGCTGATGCGTCAGATGAATTTCATGCTGATAAAAAGTGTTCAGCGCTATCCACGGCAAAGCTGAGAGTTGTTGCGGGGTCTCAATTGCCGGAAAACGCGCCAGCAAGGCCGGAGAAGCCACCAGGCTGCGGGGAACCTCTGCCAGCAGCACCGACACCGTTGCCGGATCCACTTCTGCGCCAACGCGAATAGCACAATCGATGTTCACGCTAAGAAAATCGACCGTTTTATCGTTCAGCATCCACTCGACAGAAAGCTGTGGGTGTCGCTCCAGAAATTCGGTGAGCGGCCCAAGCAACTGCTCTTGACCAAAAGCATGTGGCGCACGCACGCGTAAAATACCAACAGGTTCATCGTCGGACTGACTCAATTCATCTTCCAGAGCTACCCAGGCATCCGCCACCCGTTTTGCATGTTGATAGCAGCGTTCACCATCATCAGTCAGTTTCATCGCATGGGTGGTGCGCAGCAGCAGCTTCACACCGAGCAGGGTTTCCAGCGACTGCAAACGGCGGCTGACCGTTGCCTGCGTCGTCACCAGTTGACGTGCCGCCGCCGACAGCGAGCCTGCTTCCACGATACGGATAAACGTCCGCATCAAATCCACTCTGTCTATACGCTCCTGACGCCTCATATTTATATTGCCTATACGTTTCACGTATAACCGTTTTACCACTCCGCTAGCTACCGCGCCACAGCGCATTAGATAAGAATGTATTCACTGCGTAGCACGTCTACGAATTCATAAAAAACATATCGGGGAACACAGTATGAACCGTCATTCTCTTTCGACAGATGTTGTTGGCTGGGTCATTTTAGCGCTTGCGCTGGGCGCGGGATTTAGCGTGGCGTCTATCTACTATTCGCAGCCGCTGCTACCGCTGATGGGAGGTGATCTGCACCTGACCGTTAACGGCATGGGGTTGGTTCCCACGCTGACTCAGGCCGGTTATGCGCTGGGTATTTTGTTTTTACTGCCGCTGGGCGATCGCCATGACCGTCGCCGTCTCATCCTGATAAAAAGCGTGGCACTGGCCATTCTGCTGCTGGCCTGTAGCCTGACCAGCGACCTTCCCTCTCTGCTGATCGTCAGCCTGATGCTGGGGATGGCGGCGACAATGGCGCAGGATATTGTCCCGGCGGCAGCCATTCTGTCGCCAGCGGGTAAGCAGGGAAAAATGGTCGGCACGGTGATGACCGGCTTACTGCTGGGCATTCTGCTCTCACGTACGGTTAGCGGCTTCGTCGGCGCAGCATTTGGCTGGCGGGTAATGTATCAACTCGCTGCCGTCAGTATTGCCCTGATTGGCATGCTGATGTGGTCCGTGCTGCCGCGTTTTGCCACCCACTCGACGCTGAGCTATCCGGAACTGATGAAATCGATGGCACACCTGTGGCAACGTTATCCTGCACTGCGCCGTGCGGCTTTCGCCCAGGGTTTCTTGTCCATCGCTTTTAGCGCTTTCTGGTCTACGCTTGCGGTGATGCTGCTGGAGAAATATCAGTTGGGCAGCGCCGTTGCCGGTGCATTCGGTATTGCGGGCGCCGCCGGTGCACTAGCCGCGCCGCTGGCTGGTGGTTTGGCAGATAAAGTCGGCGCTGAAAAAGTAACGCAGCTTGGCGCCGGGCTGGTGACACTCTCCTTTGCCCTGATGTTTTTACTGCCGGCATTGCCGCTACACGCTCAGCTTATCCTGATTGCGATCTCTGCGGTCGGTTTCGATCTCGGTCTGCAATCCAGCCTCGTGGCGCACCAGAATTTGGTGTACGGTCTGGAGCCGCAAGCGCGTGGTCGCCTGAATGCGTTACTGTTTACAGGCGTGTTTATCGGTATGGCGGTGGGGTCTGCACTGGGCAGTAAACTCTATTCCGTCGCCTCATGGCAGGGTGTGGTAGTGCTGGCAACATTCTCTGGCTTTATCGCGCTGGTCATTCGCCTGGTCGACGCCCGTCGCATCCAGAAAGCGGCACAGAAAGTATAAAGCAAAAAAATGCCCGCTCCGGTAACAGAGCGGGCATACGAAACATGTCCCAGTTTCAAGACATGCTCAAAATGAAACTATTACTTGTTAACCTGGAACAACGACATTCCCTGCATATCGGAAAATGCTTTGTAAGAAGCCTGCAATGCGGCTTGTTGCATGGTGTAAGACGAAATCACCGAGTTCCAGTCCACATCCACCAGATCACTTTTCTGCTGTGTCAGCCCCAGCGAGCGGTCATTACCTAACGAATCAAGACTGTCCAGCTCATTCAACTGCGTACCCAACTGCGCACGTACCGTCAGCACGTTGTTCAGGGAGTTCGTCAAACCACGGCTGGTTTTATCAACCGCAGCCTGCGCGGTAGCTTTGGCCGTCTCATTGCCGGAAACCGGCGTATTCAGCGCGGCGATGGCCGTATCCAGCATTTTAAACAGATCAGTTTCCGAGGTACCCGGCGCACCCGTTGCCGGATCCGTCGGTTCAGGCGTGGCGTTACTGGTGATGTGGTTAAAAATCTCATCCCCGGTATGGGCAATGATCATGCTACGGGAAGCATCAACCTGCTGGGTGATGTTTTGCGTGCCGCCGCTGTAAGTACCGGTAGAATCATACGGCGCCGTTTCAGTTTTATAGCCGCCGAAAATATAACGTCCATTACCGTCAGTGCTGTTCGCAAGGTTCAACAACTGATCGCGATAGCCTTGCAGTTTGCTGGCCAGCGATGCGCGGTCATCGTCGCTGAGCGAGCCGCTACCGGCCTCAACAATGGTAGACTGCGCGCCCTGAACTGCGGTCGTTACCTGTTGCAACACGCTCTCTTCCAGCGACACTTTTTGCTCGGCAAAAGTACGCGCCGTCGCATACTGGGTGTTCTGCGCCTGCGCCTGAGAGATCACCACGGCCTGCGAAGCGGCGATCGGATCGTCAGACGGACGGTTCACTCGCTGCCCGGTAGACATTTGCTCACCGTAGGACAGCCATTTACTCTGCGCATTGGTGACGCCGCGCATGTTTTGTTCATACATCATTTGCGTGCTGATACGCATCATTCACCCCTTACTTAGCGAATTCCCAGCAGCGCATTAAACAGCGTGCTTGCGGTCTGCAGAACCTGGGCGTTAGCCAGATAATATTGCTGATAACGTTGCAGGTTACCGTACTCTTCATCGAGGTTAACCCCGGAGATAGACTGCTGCTGGTTGCTGAGCTGTGTCACCACGTTGGTCTGCGTAGTGCTGCTGGTTTTCAGCGTAGACGTTTTGTTACCTACATCGCTGACCAGCGTGGCGTACGCATCGTTGAACGTTTTGTTGCCGCCGACTTTCGTCGCCTTTTGCAGATCCAGCATCGCCTGGCCGTTACGGTTATCGCTCGCGCCGTCATTAGCGGCTTGCGCCATGGCGATCTTCGACTCGTCCGTTACTGCCACGCTCATATTAACGACAGCATTGCTCACCGGTTTAACGGTAAAACTGTCATTGGTACCTGGCCCGGTCGTACCGCCGACGGTAATTTTCAAACCGTCAAAGTTCAGCGTGCCGTCAGTCGCGTCCGGCGTAACAGTAAACGAGGTATTGTTGGACAAGCGGGTGACATTCCAGTTTGTGCCATCGTAAACCACTTTGTAATCGGTCGCCTGTACCGCAGAGCTGTCGCTCACGGTTGCCGTCAATGTGGCATCACCGGTGTTTTTCGAGTTATTCAGCGTTGTTGGGGAACCAATGGTAAAGAAATCAGTACCCTGCGTGCCGTTGGCGTCATAACCCTGCGTGTGCTGCTGGTTAAATGAATCGGCAAATGACAGCGCCAGTTGACCCAACGTGTTACGCGTCTGATCCAGATCCTGCGAACGGAATGCCAGCAGGCCACCCAATGAGCCAGTGGTGATCAGTTTTTCCGGAATTTCGATATTGCCAGCGGTGTTATCAACATACGCCACTGTGGTACGTGACGGATCGGCGCTCGAAGAGACCGCCGCCAGCTGGCGAGAGGTACTGCCCTGCACCAGCGTATAGCCGTTCGCCATGGTCAGGTTGTAGGTATTACCATCCTGCACGTTAACTTCCACACCCACGATCTTGTTCAGTTCGCTAACCAGTTGGTCGCGCTGATCGAGCAAGTCATTCGGCGATGCACCCGCGCCAACGCCTGTAAGACGGGAAATCTGGTCGTTCAGCGAGGCAATCTGCTTGGTGTAGTTGTTGATCTGATCAACGCTTGATGAAATAGACAGGTTAATCTGTTTGTCCTGATCGCGCAGATACTGGTCAGCTACCTTGAACTGGTTAACCATGCTGTCGGCTTTGCCCAACAGCGCCTGACGTGACGCCGGATCTTCAGCGTTGCTGACCAGCGTTTGCAGGCTGGAGAAGAAATCCTGCATGCTGGTCGCCAGCGAATTGGTGGTGTTTGAAAACACATCGTCGATTTTCGACATCTGCTCATAACGCGCCGTCAGCCCGCTACTCTGGTTTTGCGCCGCGCGCAACTGGTTGGTGATAAAGGCATCATACTCACGCTGAACGCCAGTAACGTTAACGCCATTACCGATATAGCCGCCTGCACCCAGCGTACTTTTCGCTGCTGAAAGCACCGTCGTCTGGCGAGTGTAGCCCGCCACGTTATAACTGGAAATGTTATTACTGGCAGTATTAAGCGCGGCCTGGGCTGCGCTGAGCCCACTCATGGCGCTATTAATCAAACTGGACATGGAGGTTCCTTATATACATTCAGTCATGAGTCCCGTTGACGATTATCGGCAACCAAGGGCGAAACTTGAGATCTTTCAGAACAGATTTTGGGTGTCAGTGCTATACGCTTTGCTGACCTTTTCACCCATCGATTTCAACTGCTGAATCATGGATGTTAGTTTGCGAGCATAGTTAGGATCGGTCGCATAACCGGCATTTTGCAGCGCTTGCGCACCCTGTTCTGGCGTTGCGGCAGTGGTGACCGCCGCGTAGCGTTTATTGCGCGTCAGCATACCGACATAGTCGGAGAGCGCTTCAAGGTATGAGCTGTAAACGCGGAATTTGGCTTTCACTTTCACCGCTTCACCGTTTTCATATTCGGTGGTGGTAATTTCCGTGGTCGGCCCCTTCCAGCCGGGCGTGGCTTTAACGCCAAAAATATTAAAGCTCGGTGCGCCGTTTTCACGCGGGATCTGCCGCTGGCCCCAGCCAGATTCCAGAGCCGCCTGTGCCAGGATCAGGTGATGCGGAACCCCACTCTGCTCACTCGCCAGACGGGCAGGAAGCGATAATTGCGCCAGGAAGTCTTTGCTGTCGCCGGAAAGCGGTTCATCACTGCTCTCCGGCGCTTTGGGCATCGCTTTACGTACCAGTTGCGTCAGCGCCTGGTTCTGATAGGTGGTGACCGTTTCCAGCGGGAACTTCATCGGTACCTGCTGTGCTGCTTGCTCCGCAGGCGCAGTAGTTCCCTGCTGAGCGGCCATCTGTTTGACCATCATATCTGCCAGCCCCAGACCTTTACCGGCCGTCATCTGCTGGGCAATTTGTTGGTCATACATGCTGGTGTACAGCCGGGTTGAGTCACTGCTGAAAATGCCGTCTTTCGGCAACGTTTCACGCATGCTTTTCAGCATCATCTGCACGAACATACCCTCAACCTGACGGGCAACGGGACGCAAATTGGCCTGCGGATCCTGTCTGGTTTCGGTTTTCAGTTCGTTCAGTGATTGCGCGTCCCAGGCTGCGCTCGACAACAACCGGCTATCCGTCAGCATTAGATGATCTCCAGTTTCGCGCGCAGGCAACCTGCACTTTGCATGGCCTGCAGGATAGACATCAGTTCCATCGGCGAAGCACCCAGTGCGTTAAGTGCGCGCACGACGCTATTCAGGTTGGCGCTGGCGCGAACACTTTGCAGCGAGCCACCGCTCTGGCGCAAATCGATCTGCGTCTGCGGCGTCACTACTGTCTGACCACCGCCAAACGGTGTATTCGGCTGGCTGACATTAGCCTGCTGGTTGACCGTGACAGAGAGATTCCCCTGCGCGACAGCACAGTTATCCAGCGACACTTCTCGGTTCATCACCACCGAGCCGGTGCGCGAGTTGATGATCACTTTTGCATCCTGCTGGGTAGCGCCAACTTCAAGGTTCTGAATATCAGCCAGCAGACGAACCTGCGAACTGCCGCCCGTGGAAACGCGGATTTGTACGGTACGGGCATCAAGCGCCGTTGCACTACCATAACCACGGCTGCGGTTGATAGTATCGGCAATCTGCTGCGCCATAGAGAAGTCTTCCTGGTTCAGTTGCAGGTTGATGGTATTCCCTGCGCCGAACTGCGTCGGCAACTCACGCTCGATCACCGCGCCGTTGGTAATACGTCCGCCGTTAAGCTGGTTCACCTGCACACTACTGCCGCCTGCTGAGGCACCTGCGCCGCCAACCAGAATATTCCCCTGCGCCAGCGCATACACCTGGCTGTCGACCCCTTTCAGCGGGGTCATCAGCAGCGTACCGCCGCGCAAACTTTTAGCGTTACCCATTGAGGAAACCACCACATCGATGGTTTGCCCCTGGCGGGCGAATGCCGGGAACTGCGCCGTGACCATAACGGCCGCGACGTTTTTCAGCTGCATGTTGGTGCCGGTCGGCACCGTAATCCCCATCTGCGACAACATGTTATTCAGTGTCTGCGTGGTAAAGGGGGTCTGCGTAGTCTGGTCACCGGTGCCATCAAGGCCAACGACCAGGCCATAGCCGATCAAGGAGTTTTCTCGTACGCCCTGTACGCTGGTGAGGTCCCGGATGCGATCGGCCTGGGCAACAGATGCCACCAGTACCAACGCCATTGCCAGATATCTAAACATAATTCACCCCGGTTACATCGGCGATAAGTTGAGGAAGAAACGTTGCAGCCAGCCCATATTCTGCGCTTCGTTGATGTAGCCATTGCCCACATACTCGATACGCGCGTCCGCCACTTGCGTGGACGGAACCGTGTTGCTGCCGCTGATGGTGCGCGGGTTTACGACACCGGAAAAGCGGATGAACTCTGTGCCCTGGTTAATGGCGATCTGTTTTTCACCCACTACATGTAAATTACCGTTGATCAGCACTTGATCGACCGTAACGGTCAGCGTGCCGCTAAATGTGTTACTGGCATTTGCGCCACCTTTGCCGTTAAAGGTATTGCTACCAGAAGAACTCAGATCGGCGCGGGAGTTGCCGAACAGTCCTTCGAGATAACGCGGCGTGGTATCCATGCCAAAGCTGGACTTGCCATCGCGACTGGCATTCGCTGACGAGCTCTTGCTGGCGCTCACGTTCTCTTGCAGCACGATAGTCAACGTGTCACCAACATTACGCGGACGACGGTCTTCAAACAGCGGCTGATAGCCATAGTTAATTGGCTGCGCAGTTTGATAAATCGAACCATTCACCATCGGCACCGGACCCGGAATGGGCTGGGCGGTGGTCGCCCCCTGCACTAACGGTGTAGACGGAACCCAGGCACATCCTGTCAGGGTTAATGCGACTAAAGCCATAATCGGGTAGCTGCGCACGGCGTATTTTTGCATTGCATTCATCTTCAAAATCAGGGTTCCGGCGCGGCGCTTACCGCGCCGGAAAACGCCTTAGAGTTGCGTCAGTTTTTGCAGCATCTGATCGGTGGTCGATACTGCCTTACTATTAATTTCGTAAGCGCGCTGAACCTGGATCATATTCACCAGTTCTTCCGCCACGTTTACGTTTGAGGTTTCCACATATCCCTGATACAGCAAACCCGCGCCGTTCAACCCAGGCGTAGTGGCGTTTGGTGCGCCAGAGGCCTGCGTTTCGGTGTAGAGGTTTTCACCGATGCTTTCCAGACCGGTGTCATTCATAAAGGTGGTCAGGTTTAACTGGCCAACCTGAACTGGCGCAGCCGTCCCTTGCTGGGTCACACTCACCACACCATCGCTGGCAATGGTGATGCTCAGGGCGTTTGCCGGGATAGTGATAGCAGGTTGAACCTGATAACCGCCAGCCGTTACCAACTGACCATTCTGGTCGACCTGGAAGGAACCGTCGCGAGTATAGGCGGAAGTTCCATCCGGCAGCGCCACTTCAAAGAAGCCCTGCCCTTTAATCGCCACATCTTTACTGTTGTTGGTCTGAGACAAGTTGCCCTGGCTGTGCAAACGTTCAGTGGCAACCGGGCGCACGCCGGTACCAATCTGCAAACCAGAAGGCAGCGTAGTCTGCGCGGAAGACTGCGCACCAGGCTGACGAATCGTCTGGTACAGCAAATCTTCAAATACCGCACGCTGACGCTTAAAACCATTGGTACTGACGTTCGCCAGGTTGTTGGCGATGACATCCATATTGGTTTGCTGGGCGTCAAGGCCGGTTTTTGCGATCCATAATGAACTGATCATATGTAGTCCTATTTATTAGCCCATTGACAGCAACTGGTTGGCACGTTGCGCGTTATCATCGACGCTGGAGATCACCTTCATCTGCATCTCGAAACGACGCGCGCTGGCGATCATGTCGGTCATGGCCGCCACCGGTTTAACGTTACTGCCTTCCAGCACCCCGGACATGACGCGTACGCTCGGATCGTCCTGCAACGTCGTGCCACGCGTCGCTTGTGCGGCCTGGGTCAGACGGAAAATGCCGTCATCGCCGCGCTGCACTTCTTGCGGGTCGGCTTTCACCAGTTTCAGTTTGCCAACCGGAGCAACGGTATTGGCCGGATCGCCCGGGTTCAGCGAGGAGATCGTACCATCAGCCGCAATCGTTATTTGCGAGCCTTCAGGTACGGTCAACGGCCCGGCATCACCCATCACCGGATGACCCTGGATCGTCAACTGGCCGGTCGAGCTCACCTGGATGTTACCGTTGCGGGTATATCCTTCAGAACCGTTCGCCGTCTGTACTGCCAGCCAGCCGTCCTGCTGCAACGCCACGTCCAGCGGACGCGAGGTGTAATCCAGTTGGCCTGGTGTCATATCGGCGCCAGGTGTTGACGCGACCACCAGCGTACGGGTAGGTAGCGAAAGCCCTTCTACCGGCACTGCGCGCAGCGCATTAAGCTGTGCACGGAAACCCGGAGTGGACGCATTCGCGAGGTTGCTGGCCGTGACAGCCTGCTGATTCAGCGTCTGGCTGGCAGCGCCCATCGCGGTATATATTGCGTGATCCATTAAGCCATCCCGTCAGACGATTAACGCAGGTTAACCAGCGTGTTAAGGATCTGGTCCTGGGTTTTGATGGTCTGTGCGTTCGACTGATAGTTACGCTGCGCGACGATCATATTCACCAGTTCTTTACTCAGATCCACGTTCGAAGCTTCCAGCGCTCCGCTGGTCAGGCTACCGAAGTTACCGGTGTTTGCCGTACCGAGCAGCGCCACACCGGAAGAAGCCGTGGCAGACCAGACGTTGTCGCCTTCGGACTTCAGACCTTCGTTGTTGGCGAAGTTTGCCAGCACAATCTGACCCAGCAGCTGTGTCTGTTCGTTGGAGTAGTTACCTACAACGGTACCGTCATCATTAATCTGGTAGCTCACCAGGTCACCCGGTTTGTAACCATTCTGGGTGGTCGCAACGATGTTGTTGGCGCCGGTGTTTTGCTGCATGGAGTTCAGAAAGCTCAGGGAGAATGTCGCCGGGGTTGCGCCGTTAACGGTACCGGTGGTGATGTTCGCCGTGGTGCCGCTGGTCAGAGCGCCATTTGCGTCAAACACCATCGTGCTTGCCAACGTCGCAGCGCTGCCACTTACGCTACTGTCCTGCGTGTAAACACTCCAGTTGTTCGCCGTGGAGCTTTTCACGAAGTAGACGTTCATGTCATGCGCGTTACCCTGGCTGTCGTAAACGGTAACAGAGCCTTTTTTGTTGTAGGTATCGGCGTTAGTCGGATCAAACGGGGTCACTGACGGAGTCGCATCCGTAGAGTTCAGGTTGATCTGCATCGTTGCCGTGGTGGTGGTTTTCGCCGCCATCAGGGTGTTCGGAATAGTAATGGCAGCTGGGTTCGCACCGGTCTGAATCGTCGGTGGTGTCCCCGTTGCCGGATAACCGGTGACTTGCATGCCTTGCAGGTTAACCAGGTTGCGATTTTCGTCCAGGCTGAACTGGCCGTTACGGCTGTAATACACAGAACCGTTGCTGTCGACCATACGGAAGAAACCGTTGCCGCTCAGCGCGACATCAAGACCGCGACCGGTACTGGTAGTCGTACCGTCGTTAAAGTCCTGGGTAATCCCGGCCACCTTAACACCCAGACCGACTTTAGAACCGGCAAACATATCGGCAAAAGACGCAGTCCCGGATTTAAAGCCATATGTGGCGGAGTTGGCGATGTTGTTACCAATGACATCGAGGTTGGTGGCCGCAGCATTCAGGCCGCTGACCGCTTGTGAAAAGGCCATGACTTACTCCTGATAAGTGTTAAGGCTTAGATAATCTGCCGTACTTCGTCGAGTGTGGTTGTACCGTAGGTACCCAAATCTAAAGCATTGCCGCTGGAGTTGAGCGTGACGCCCTGTACCATGGCAAATTGCAGCGGTTGCGCAACCAACTGCGTTGAGCCGGTGCTGGCGGAGATGGAAACTTTGTAAGAGCCATCCGGCGCTGTCGTCCCATCGGTCAGCTTGCCATCCCAGCTAAAGGTATGAACGCCAGCCGACAGCGCACCAATGTCAATCGTGCGCACCACGGTACCGTCTTTGCTCGTGACGGTAGCGGTGACTTTGTCGGCGGCCTGAGTCAGTTCAACACCAAACGGCGTAGAGGTTCCGCTGCCTACCAGCACCGTCTGCCCTGGGATCATAACGCCGTGACCAATCAGGTTAGATGCCTGCAATGACTGGCTGTTATCAATCTGCCCGGAAATCGAACCCAGCGTGGTGTTTAGTTTTTCAATCCCGCTGAGGGTACTGATTTGTGCCAGTTGCGACGTCAGCTCGTTGTTTTGCAGCGGGTTGGTCGGGTCCTGGTTTTTCAGCTGTGCGACCAACAGCGTCAGAAAGCTACTCTGCAGGTCAGAAGCGCTGTTAGTGCCTGTAGTAGTCGTACCTGTAGTAGTCGTACCTGTAGTAGTCGTACCTTTAGTGCTGGTCGATGAGACACTACTGTTAGCAGTGGTGTCATTCACGTTCACGGCGATAGACATGCGTGTCTCCTTTACTGGCCAAGGGTGAGCGTTTTGAGCATCATGCTCTTAACGGTGTTAAGCACTTCGACGTTTGCCTGATAGCTGCGTGAAGCGGACATGGTATTCACCATCTCACCGACCACATCAACGTTCGGCATTTTGACGTAGCCATTAGCATCAGCCAGCGGATTGCCTGGTTCATAGACCAGTTTGTCCGGTGCCTGACTTTCGACCACATCTGATACTTTCACGCCGCCGGTCGCCTGCCCCGGTGCAGCGTCAACCTGGAAGACAACCTGTTTAGCGCGGTAGGGTTGTCCATCAGGCCCGGTTACGCTATCGGCATTCGCCAGGTTACTGGCGGCGACGTTCAGACGTTTTGATTGCGCGGTGAGCGCAGAACCGGCGACATCAAAGATATTCAGTAATGCCATTTACTTAGTTCCCCTGTTGCAGAACGCTCATCATGTTTTTGATCTGCCCGCCCAGCACGGTCAGGCCGGTCTGGTATTTCACGCTGTTGTCAGCGAATTGCGTACGTTCGCGATCCATATCCACGGTGTTACCGTCGAGTGAAGGCTGATCAGGAATGCGGTACAGCAGATCGGCGGACGGCGTGGAGATGTTTTGCGCCGGAATATGGCGGGAAGATGTCAGCGTCAGCGCAACACCGCTGTTTTCAGCACGCCCGCGCTCCATGACTTTTTTTAATTCGCTGGAGAAATCAATATCACGCGCCTGAAACCCTGGGGTATCGGCGTTGGCAATGTTTGCCGCCAGAATCTCCTGGCGCTGGGCGCTCAGGTTCAGCGCTTCTTGTTGAAAACGCAGAGCGGCATCAAGTTTATCGAGCATAGCTCCCCCACTGATGACAATTATTTAGCCAACAGCTTAAATCCCCTCAGGCAAACTTATCGCCGGAATAAGGGCAAAATGCGTCGCTATTTATTGCGTTGATAGATTTGACATACAGTTAAAATCTCTGCATCCCATCAACAGGCAGGAGTCTGCGATGAATACGTTGAAAAGCGGTTTAGCCGCGACCTTGCTGTTTTTGAGTCCGCTGACACAGGCGAGCGAGCTGCAAGCTCAGCTCACGTCATTTTTTGCTCAGCGCCTTGCTGGCTTTAGTGACGAGGTAGTGGTAAATATACGTACCCCGCAGAACATGTTGCCCGCCTGCGATCAGCCCGCACTGAGCGTGGTCGGCGGCGCAAAGCTATGGGGAAACGTAAGCGTTGTCGCAAACTGCGCGGGGGCTAAGCGCTTTTTGCAGGTTAGTGTGCAGGCAACAGGCAATTATGTAGTGGCGGCGCAATCTGTTGCGCGTGGCAGCACGCTGCAACCCGGCAGCGTGACATTAAAACGCGGTCGTCTCGATCAATTGCCGCCGCGCACTATGCTGGATATCAATCAGGTGCAGGATGCGATCAGCCTGCGCGATCTCGCTCCCGGGCAGCCGATTCAGCTCTCGATGCTGCGTCAGGCATGGCGGGTAAAAGCTGGACAGCGGGTACAGGTTGTGGCATCGGGAGATGGCTTTAGTGTGAACGGCGAAGGACAAGCGCTGGACAATGCCGCCGTGGCGCAAAATGCCCGTGTGCGCATGTCTTCAGGCCAGATTGTCAGTGGTACGGTGAACACTGATGGGAATATTCTGATTAACCTATAATCTTTTTAAAGAATTTATGTTGCCTGCCGATAATTAAGCAACGACTAAAGATATCAGGCCCGAAACGCCGGGACACCTCGATGAGGACAACACTATGAGCATTGATCGTACATCGCCTCTGAATCCGGTTAACACTGTTCAACAGCGTGAAACCAACGATGCCCAGTCGCAGAAAGCACGTCTGGAAAAAGCCGCGACGGCGAACAGCACCAGCGTCACTATCAGTGGCGCGCAGGCGAAGCTGATGCAGGCGAGCGCGAATGACATCAATACAGAACGCGTTGAGCAACTGAAAACCGCGATTCGTAATGGTGAACTGAAAATGGATACCGGCAAGATTGCCGATGCCCTGATTAACGAAGCGCAGAGTTACTTACAGAGTAAATAACAGAATGAATCGACTGTCAGACATCCTTGATCAAATGACAGTTATCCTGAGCGCTCTGAAAGACGTGATGGATGCTGAGCAAAAGCAACTTTCCGTAGGCCATGTGAATGGCAGTACGTTACAGCGTATTACGGAAGAAAAAAGTTCCTTGCTCGCAACGCTGGATTACCTGGAGCAACAGCGTCGTTCGGCGCAGAAAGCTCAGCACAGCGCTAACGACGATATTGCCGATCGCTGGCAAATTATTACGCAGAAGACACAGCATTTGCGCAACCTTAACCAGCACAATGGATGGCTGCTGGAAGGGCAAATTGAGCGTAATCAGCAGGCGCTGGATGTACTGAAACCTCATCAGGAACCGACGTTGTACGGCGCCAACGGTCAAACCGCTTCCGCTAACCGCAGCGGCAAAAAAATCTCGATTTAATCGCCAAACATTTTTTTGCCAGGGGTTTCCCCTGGCAAAATTGTTTATGCCGCCCGACGAGCAAACTCTTTCAGTTTAAAACCCAGCAGCGCCAGCGTGGCGAAGTAAGCTACCACGCCTACCCCCACAACCGCCATCAAACGCAGCAAGCGATATGGCATCGTACCCTGTGACCATTCCGGCATGACATAGAGTATGCCCACCAGCGCAGCCGCCATCACCAGCACAGCTATCACCAGACGCAGCAGAAAGCTTTTCCAGCCTGGCTGCGGCGTGAAAATATCTTGTTTACGCAACTGCCAGTAAAGCAGACCGGCGTTAAGGCATGCCGCCAGACCGATCGACAGTGACAGCCCGGCATGTTTCAGCGGACCAATAAAAGCAAGGTTCATCAACTGCGTCATCAGCAGCGTGATAACGGCAATCTTCACCGGCGTTTTAATGTTCTGCCGCGAATAGAAGCCCGGTGCCAGCACCTTCACAACAATCAGGCCCATTAAGCCGACGGAATAAGCAATTAATGCCCGCTGGGTCATCAGCGCGTCAAAGGCGGTGAATTTACCGTACTGAAACAGCGAGACGGTCAACGGTTTTGCCAGAATACCCAACGCCACTGCGCTCGGTAGCGCCAGCAGGAAGCACAGGCGCAGCCCCCAGTCCATCAGGCGACAGTACTCATCGTGGTTGCCGCTGGCAAAACTTTTCGCCAGTGACGGCAGCAAAATCGTCCCCAGCGCCACACCCAGCACACCAGATGGAAACTCCATCAATCGGTCAGCGTAATACATCCACGATACCGAACCGGAGACCAGAAACGAGGCGAAAATCGTATTGATGATTAACGAAATCTGACTGACCGAGACCCCCAGAATGGCTGGCCCCATCTGTTTCACGACGCGAATGGCTCCGGCATCGTGAAAACTTACGCGCGGTAATACCAGCATGCCGATCTTCTTCAGATGTGGCAGTTGATAAACCAGTTGCAGCACGCCGCCCACCGTCACCGCCCATGCCAGCGCCAGCACTGGCGGATGAAAGTACGGCGCGGCAAACAGCGCAAAGCCAATCATACTGACGTTGAGAAATGTCGGCGCAAATGCCGGCACCGAGAAACGGTTCCAGGTATTGAGGATCGCGCCCACCAGCGACGCCAGCGAGATCAGCAGAATATAAGGAAAGGTAATGCGCAATAGCTGTGAGGTGAGATTGAATTTATCCGCCGTATCAGCAAAACCCGGCGCAGTGACCAGAATCACCCACGGTGCCGCCAGCATCCCGGCGACAGTCACCAGCGCCAGCGCCAGCGTCAGCAAACCCGAGACATACGCCACAAACACCCGCGTCGCATCCTCGCCCTGCTTGCTTTTGTACTCAGCAAGAATGGGAACAAATGCCTGAGAAAACGCCCCCTCAGCAAAGATACGCCGCAACAAATTTGGCAGTTTAAAGGCCACAAAGAAGGCGTCAGTTGCCATACCCGCGCCAAAAACCCTTGCCACAATAGCGTCGCGCGCAAAACCCAGCACGCGAGAAAACATCGTCATCGAGCTGACGGCCGCCAGCGATTTTAATAGATTCATTCTGGATTCCATAAGGCACAACGCCTGCAATGCAGGCGTTGGTATACAGCGAAGCGCTTAGTCTACAGGGAAAAAGGCGAATTACTATCACCAGATGTTACAGGCGGTTATTCACTCATCGCCTCACGCCAGAGCTTTTCCACTACGCGTTGAGCCAGTATGGCCTGTTCGCCCGCCGTTTCCGGAACCGTCTGATTTTGCACGCATTCAATAAAATGACGCACGCAACCGGCAAAACCACGCTGCTCCAGCACGCTCTGCCAGCCAGCAACCGGACGCGCCACTACGCCCTGCCCACGCTCTTCTCGCCATTCACGCATATCGGTGATATCCACCAGCGCACCATCAGTAACAGCCTGAATCCACTCGCGCTGGCTTCCCGCCCGCCGATGCATACTGGTGGTGATTTGCTGGTGATCCAGTGAGAAGTGGTGTTCGGCATAAACCATTGCGCCATCATCATCCGTGAGCAACGTACCGCTTTGTAACGCCGCCGCGCTTCCCGCCAGCCACAATGCGGTATCCACCACATGCAGATAATCGTCGAGCAGCGTGAAGCGTAAATCCTGCGGCCCCACGCTGTCGGTGCGGTGTTTATCCATCCGCAGCGACGCCGCCTGCGGCATCTGCTGTTTCAGTTCGCGGTACAGCGGCGAGAAACGGCGGTTAAAACCGACCATCAGCGTCAGCTTTTTCCGCGTGGCCAGTTCGATAAGCCGCTCGGCATCCTGGAGGTTTTCGGCCAACGGTTTATCGACGCAAACATGCACGCCAAGGTTCAGTAACTCGCTGACCACGCTGTAGTGCGAAGCCGTCGACGTGTGGACGAAGACCGCATCACACTGCGCGGCTAATGCTGCCAGCGAATCAGCATACGGAATGCGCCAGGTTTCGCATACCCGCAGGGCTTTTTCCCGCGTTGGCGACCAGGCCGCGGTTAGCGTCCAGTCGGTCGCAGCGCCTACAACTGGCAGCCAGGCTTTTTGCGCAATGCCGCCAAGGCCGACCACTCCAACACGTAGTTTCGTCACGACTAATCTCCTAAATGTGCGAGCAGCGAATCCAGACGCTGTTTCAGCTCTGCCACTTCCTCTTCCAGCGCCTCAACGCGCGCCGCCAGTGATTCTTCCTGCGGGCTGACCGCCTCAATAACATTTTCCAGCGTCTGCACATCGCTACTGAACAGGTGCATATAGCGGCTTTCGCGCTTGCCGGGCTCCCTGGGCAGCCGTACAACATACGGGCCATCTTCCCGCGTCGCCAGCAGTTCCAGCGCCGTTTCCACTTCCGCCATATCATTAAAGCGATGCATGCGTTCCGCACGGCCACGCAGTTCCCCCGGCGTTTGCGGCCCGCGCAGCAGCAGCGTAGTGATGAGCGCCACTTCTGCCGGATTGAGTTTCAGATCGCCAAATTCAGAGTTGCAAAAACGCTGCTCGTATTTCGTTACACGATTACCAAAACCGCTGACGGTGCGCAGATAGTGCCGCTTCACCAGTTCATCCAGTACATCCTGTACCTCATGTTCGCTGAGGTTCATGACGGGTTCACGGTTGGTCTTCTGATTACTGGCGGTAATCACGCCGTTGATCGACAGCGGATATTGCTCCGGCGTGGTGATCTGCTTTTCCAGCAGGCAGCCGATAACGCGCGCTTCAACCGCTGAGAGTTGATACTTCATCGTTGCTCCTTAGCGACCCGGGGTCCATTCTTGCGCGGTGAGCGCGGTAAGTACGTGATCGCGCCACTGCCCGTCGATCAGCAAATACAATTTGGCGTAGCCCTCTTTCTCGAAACCCAGCCTCGCCAGCAAATCGCCGCTACGTTTATTATGCGGCATGTAATTTGCCATGATGCGGTGCATATGTTGCGTGCGCTGCATGTAGCGGATCGCCGCCGTCAGCGCTTCAAACATCAGCCCTTGTCCCTGCCATTTTTGTCCGATGGAGTAGCCAAGGTAACAAGCATGAAACGAACCGCGTACCACGTTGGAAAAATTCGCCACGCCGACGATCTCTTTTTCCTCCGGATCGAGCAGCGCGAAATAGAAAGCCGACCCCTGCTTATGAAATTCATTGATCATGCTAAGACGAGCCTGCCAGCCGGAAGGATAGCAATGACTTTCATCACGCACGGGTTCCCAGGGCTTTAGAAATTGCCGATTTTCGGCGTAATAATCCGCCAGGCGCCAGGCATCGCGCTCATGCACTAAACGAACCACTAATCTGTCTGTAACTAAGCGTACTTTCGGCACGTTACTGCGGTAGCCAAACATGCATTACTACTCCTTCCATTTCACCACACTTTTAACCCCTTACCTTTACTATACATTTGCGCAGCCACTCTGTGAAAACAGCAACATGGCATTTTCCACTTTGCGAACCATTTTCGATGAAAACTCTGAATCAAAGCCGGTTTTTGATAAAAAAATATTGTCACCGCGAATCTGGGAAAAGATCGGGTGAACCCGCAGAATAAGAATGTCTTATCTTTCTTAATTTCCCGGAGGGGAAATGGCGCGCATATCGCAGGCAAGGAGCCTGGGTAAATATTTCCTGCTTGTCGATAATATGCTAGTGGTACTCGGCTTTTTCGTTGTCTTCCCACTCATTTCTATTCGTTTTGTTGATCAGCTCGGCTGGGCGGCATTGATGGTCGGTATTGCACTCGGCCTGCGACAATTTATTCAGCAGGGTTTGGGCATTTTCGGCGGCGCAATTGCCGACCGTTTTGGTGCCAAACCGCTGATTGTCACCGGCATGTTGATGCGTGCGGGCGGTTTCATCGCTATGGGCGTGGCGCATGAACCCTGGCTACTGTGGCTCTCCTGTATTCTTTCCGGTCTGGGCGGTACGCTGTTCGATCCGCCGCGCTCCGCGCTGGTGGTCAAACTGGTGCGCCCCAACCAGCGCAGCCGTTTTTTCTCTATCTTGATGATGCAGGACAGCGCCGGCGCGGTTGTCGGCGCATTGCTCGGCAGCTGGCTGTTGCAATATGACTTTCGTCTGGTGTGTGCCGTCGGTGCGCTAATGTTCGTGCTCTGTGCCGCGTTCAACGCCTGGCTGTTACCGGCGTGGAAACTCTCTACGGTAAAAGCTCCGGTGCGTGAAGGGCTGGCACGTGTGCTGCGCGACAAACGGTTTGTCACCTACGTACTGACGTTGACCGGCTACTATATGCTGGCGGTACAGGTGATGCTGATGCTGCCGATCATGGTCAACGATATTGCCGGTTCACCGACGGCAGTGAAGTGGATGTACGCCATCGAAGCCTGTTTGTCGCTAACGTTGCTCTACCCTATTGCCCGCTGGAGCGAAAAACGCTTTCGTCTTGAACATCGTCTGATGGCCGGGCTGCTGGTAATGTCATTCAGCCTGCTGCCGGTTGGAATGGTAGGGACTTTGCAGCAACTGTTTACGCTTATCTGCACGTTCTATATCGGCTCAATTATTGCCGAACCTGCGCGCGAAACCTTAAGTGCGCAGCTAGCAGATGCCCGAGCACGCGGCAGTTATATGGGTTTCAGTCGTCTGGGGCTGGCATTTGGCGGCGCGCTTGGTTACGCCGGCGGCGGGTGGTTGTTTGATGTCGGCAAAGCCTTAAACCAGCAGGAATTGCCGTGGATGATGCTCGGCCTGATCGGTCTGATAACTTCAATGGCGCTGCTGTGGCAATTCGGCCAGAAGCGCATTCGTCCGCAGATGCTTGAACCAGGCGCCTGATTTGAGCCATGCAATGCTCTTTTCCATGTGATAACTCGCCTTCGACGAGCTTTCTACACCGCAGGCGCGCGCCTGGTATTGTCGCGAAGAAACAGGCAGCAATCGGTAATTTCGACGCGCATCTCGCCCACTCTGGCGGACTGGTGAAAAATATTAACGACGATCTTTGGGCGCTGGACAAACTCATTGTCAAACCGAATGCGGTCAACGGCGAGCTCTCCGCGGACGATATTCATCTTTTCCTGCTGCTGCGTAACCTTACTGTTATCGCCAGAATTAACTGGCCGAGCCAGATAGCGCACTACCGCGTTAATATGGCCAGGCAGATCCAGGTTAACCCACTTTCATCGATGGCTATTTAGCAGGCTCACGGTGGAAACATGCGTTTCCACCAGTCATTCAGCTTTTTCCTCTAGCCTTTGTACCGTGCCTGACGCATCCTACGCACCGGCTTTGACGCTTTCAGAATCACGTTGAGGAATTATGAAGAAGATCTTTTTTGCCGCAGCTTTACTGCTGAGCGGCGTGTTGGTGGGCTGTAACCAACTGACCCAATATTCGATCAGCGAACAGGAAATTAACCAGGCGCTGCAAAAACGCAATGATTTTGCGAAAGACATTGGTCTGCCTGGCGTGGCTGACGCGCACTTTGTGCTGAATAACCTGGCGTCAGAAATTGGTCGTGAAGAGCCGAACAAAGTGATGCTGACCGGCGATGCCAACCTTGATATGACATCCCTTTTCGGTAACCAGAAAGCAGTCATCAAGCTGAAACTGAAGGCGTTGCCGGTGTTTGACAAAGAGAAAGGCGCCATTTACTTGCAGGAGATGGAAGTGGTGAAAGCCGACGTGCAGCCAGAAAAAATGCAAACGGTGCTGCAAACGTTGATGCCCTACCTGAACCAGTCGCTGCGCAGCTACTTTAATCAGCGCCCGGCTTACGTGCTGAAAGAGGACAGCAGCAAAGGCGAGGCGCTGGCGAAGAAATACGCCAAAGGCATTGAGGTGAAACCGGGCGAAATTATTATCCCCCTCACCGACTGAGTCACAGGGCGCTGCGGGCGCCTTTTTTTCAGGAAAAAGATGCAAACGAAAACGTTTCCGCTTATCCTTAGTGCCCGGCAAAAAACACCTGATTCTCACCAGCCGGAGCACTCCAATGACACAATCCCAGGTTTTGAAAATCCGCCGTCCTGACGACTGGCACGTCCACCTGCGTGATGGCGATATGTTAAAAACCGTGGTGCCGTGGACCAGTGAAACCTACGCCCGCGCCATTGTCATGCCCAATCTCGCTCCCCCTGTAACAACTGTTGATGCTGCGCGCGCGTATCGCCAGCGCATTCTTGATGCCGTGCCAGCCGGACATGATTTCACTCCGTTAATGACTTGCTATCTGACCGACAGACTGAGTGCGGATGAAGTGGAACGTGGGTTTAACGAAAACGTCTTTACGGCGGCAAAACTTTATCCCGCCAATGCCACCACCAACTCCAGCCACGGCGTCACCGGCATTGATGCCATTATGACGGTGCTGGAGCGCATGGAAAAACTGGGTATGCCGCTGCTGGTGCATGGTGAAGTGACCCACGCCGATATCGATATCTTCGATCGCGAAGCGCGTTTTATTGAAACGGTGATGGAGCCGCTGCGCCAGCGCCTTCCGGGGTTGAAAGTGGTATTTGAGCATATCACCACCAAAGACGCGGCTGATTATGTGCGCGAGGGCAACGAGCGCCTGGCGGCCACCATTACGCCACAGCATTTGATGTTTAACCGTAACCATATGCTGGTTGGCGGCGTGCGTCCGCATCTCTACTGCTTGCCCATCCTTAAACGCAACATCCACCAGCAGGCGCTGCGAGAGTTGGTCGCCAGCGGATTTGAGCGCGCTTTTCTCGGCACCGATTCCGCACCGCACGCGCGGCACCGGAAAGAAGCAAGCTGTGGTTGCGCCGGTTGCTTCAATGCGCCAACTGCGCTCGGCAGCTACGCCACCGTGTTTGAAGAGATGAACGCCTTGCAACATTTTGAAGCGTTCTGCTCGCTGAACGGACCGCGCTTTTACGGACTGCCGCTCAATGAGGACTTTATTGAGCTGGAACGCATAGAAAGCCTCGTGCCAGAGAGCATTGCGCTGACGGACGATACGCTGGTGCCGTTCCTGGCGGGTGAAACCGTTCGCTGGCGCGTTAAGCAGTAAAAATTTTACTGCCCCCTGTTGTAAAGACACCTTATTTACTGTACATATATACAGCAAACGCACAGGGGGCTATTATGCGCATTGAAGTGACTATCGCCAAAACCACACCTTTACCGCCAGGTGCTATTGATGCGCTGGCGGGCGAATTATCCCGTCGGCTCAATAATTATTATCCCGAACACGATAACAAAATCACCGTTCGCTATGCTGCGGCTAATAACTTGTCGGTGCTTGGTGGCGCAAAAGAAGATAAAGATCGCATAAGTGAAATTTTGCAGGAAACCTGGGAAAGCGCCGACGACTGGTTTATCAACAACTAATTTTTCTTTAAGTTTGCTCTTATTGCCGGGTCGCCCCGGCTTTTTTGTCTGTTTTTTACGCTATTCATTAATTCTATAATTCTTTAGTAAAAATATGTGTCTAAAGTTTCGTTTTCTTATTCAAAAAAATCAAACAGTCTAAAAAACATGTTGCAGAGTGTTTATTTATTCGATCATCTCCCCCATATGTTGATATACTAAAAAGGCTTCAAATAAAACACGCATTGAACCTCGAAAGTCGTTGTCTAAATAAACACGCTAATATGGGGGTTATGATGGTAAAGAATAATGAAGTCATCCAGACCCATCCACTGGTCGGATGGGACATCAGTACTGTGGATAGTTACGATGCCCTGATGCTCCGGTTACACTACCAGACCCCAAACAGAGCCGCTCAGGAAGAGACTGAAGTCGGCCAGACGTTATGGTTAACGACAGATGTCGCCCGCCAGTTTATATCGATTCTCGAGGCGGGTATTGCCAAGATTGAATCAGGCGATTACCAGCAAGATGAGTACCGCAGGCATTAGTCTTAATGCTGACCTTCATCCCAACAGGCACCCTTCAGGGTGCCTTAATTATTTCTGCCCTTGTATAACGCCGCCAGGTTAATTACCCTCCTGAACACGCTTTTTCCTGGAGAACCCCATGAAATATGACCTGATTATTATCGGCAGCGGATCTGTCGGCGCAGCGACCGGCTATTACGCTACCCGGGCCGGGCTAAATGTACTGATGACCGATGCCCATCTCCCACCACACCAGCAAGGCAGCCATCATGGCGATACACGTCTCATTCGCCACGCATATGGCGAAGGTGAAAAATATGTTCCGCTGGTGCTGCGCGCCCAACAGTTATGGGAGCAGTTAGCCAGCGAAAGCGGTGAGGCAGTGTTCGAACGGACCGGCGTACTCAACCTCGGCCCGGCTGATTCCGAGTTTCTCGCCAATGTCGCCCATAGTGCTAAGCAGTGGGATCTGGCGGTAGAAAAACTGGATGCGCCTTCGCTAATGGCCCGCTGGCCCGAAATCACCGTACCGGAAGATTACATCGGTCTGTTCGAAGCCGATTCCGGCGTGCTGAAGAGCGAACTGGCGGTAAAAACCTGGCTCCGTCTCGCCCAGCAAGCCGATTGCGCGCAACTGTTTAACTGCCCGGTTACTGCGCTGCGTCATGGCCCTGAAGGCGTTACCATCGAAACAGCGGAAGGCGAGTTCGTCGGCAAGAAAGTATTAATTAGCGCCGGCACCTGGGTACGTCGGTTAATTCCAACGCTTCCGGTACAACCCGTACGCAAGGTTTTCGCCTGGTTTCAGGCAGACGGTCGCTACAGCAGCAAAAATCACTTTCCAGCCTTCACCGGTGAAATGCCGAATGGTGATCAGTATTACGGCTTCCCCGCCGAAGACAACGCGCTGAAGATGGGGCGGCATAACGGAGGCCAGCTCATTGACGAGGCGCAACAGCGTACGCCTTTTGGCGATGAAGTGGGAGACGGTTCGGAGTGCTTCGGTTTTCTGCGCCAGTTCCTGCCGGGCATCGGCGGTTGCCTTTATGGTGCTTCATGTACCTACGATAACTCGCCGGATGAAGATTTTATTATTGATACTTTGCCGGAACATCCTGACACGCTGATTATCACCGGACTGAGCGGCCATGGATTTAAATTCGCGCCAGTGTTCGGCGAAATCGCTTGTGCATTTGCGCAGGGTAAATGCAGCGACTTTGATTTAACGCCTTTTTCCCTGTCACGCTTTACCCGATAATCCGTCGGCGGCCTTATTTGTGGCCGCCTTTATTTTTCTGCGGAGAGATCATGCGTCGTTTATTCAACTACCTTATTAATAACGTGCGTGAGCATTTGATATTATATATTACGCTGTGGCTACTCGTTGCGCTTATATACCCGTCATACTTCAAGCTGCATGTGCGTTGGCTCTCCTCGCTCACCCCAGTCACTTACTGAAGTAAGCTCCTGGGGATTACTGAGAGACATCCTGTCTCTCACCGGAGGCCAACCTTCGGTTGGGCAAATTCGTTCCCGACGAATTTGTCACTGCGTCGCCGCCTTCCTGCAACTCGAATTATTTAGGGTATAGACCTTATTTATATTGTATGGTTCTGACCATAAATACTGGTAAAAACTAAAACCCGTTGACTTTAAACACATCTGCTCTCCTGTTTGCGTTATTCCGGATCCGGAATACCCAGTTTAGTGTTCAGACGTCCACGGGATTTGTTGAAGATTTTATTGCCATTCTCACGTCCGGCGCGGCGTTTGCGCTGCTGCTCTTCCGGCAACTTGCTCTCTTCCTGACACAATTCGCTGCAACAGCCCTCATATTTCTCTGCACAAGTCGGGCACTGAATAAACAGCAAATGGCAACCGTCATTGAGGCAGTTGGTATGCGAGTCGCACGGCGCACCGCACTGGTGGCAATGGGCAATCACGTCGTCGGAAATGCGTTCCCCCATTCGCTCATCAAAAACGAAATTCTTCCCGACAAAGCGAACAGGCAAACCCTGTTCACGAGCGCGACGCGCATACTCAATGATGCCGCCTTCGATATGCCACACTTTATTAAAACCGTTGTGCTTCATCCAGGCGCTCGCCTTTTCACAACGAATACCACCGGTGCAATACATCACAATTTTCTTGTCTTTATGCGCCTGCATCATCTCAACGGCTTTAGGTAACTGCTCGCGGAAGGTATCGGACGGGATCTCCAGCGCGCCGTCAAAATGCCCCACTTCATATTCATAGTGGTTGCGCATATCGATAAAAATCGCTTCCGGATCGTCGAGCATAGCGTTCACTTCCGCCGCTTTCAGGTAATCGCCGACATCGCTGGCGTCAAAACTCTCATCTTCAATACCGTCTGCAACAATGCGTTCGCGCACTTTCATGCGCAGCACCCAGAATGATTTGCCGTCATCGTCAATGGCGATGTTCATACGCAGGCCATCCAGCGCCGGATCGAAGGCATAAAGAGCATCGCGAAAAGCCGGGAACTGGCTTTGCGGTACACTGACCTGGGCATTAATCCCTTCATGGGCAAGATAAATCCGACCAAATACCTTCAGTGCGGTAAACGCCTGGTAAAGGGCATCGCGCGTTGCCTGCGGATTCATAATAGAAAAATATTTATAAAACGAGACCGTAATACGCGGCTCGGTTTCCGCAAGCATGCGCGCTTTTAATTCATCGTTGGCGATGCGGTTGTGTAACACTGGCATGGTGTACGTATCCTGCAAAGTAGAGAGTGAAAAAACGGCGGCATCATAAAGCAAATACTGATAATTTACATCCACACATTTTACGCTACATTTCATCTCAATCTGCTCATCGCGGTATAACAAATCGCCGGAGAAACAGCCATTCAGTGCGCACGGATTTTGGTAAACTCCGAAAAAATGCGAGAATACAGGGAATTATTGCTTAATACAGGACAGTCATGACGCTTTTACCTAAATTTTCAGCCTCACTTTTACACCCTCGTTTTTGGCCCACCTGGTTTGGTGTGGGTTTGCTGTGGCTGGTCGTTCAGCTCCCCTATCCGGTCATTTATCGCCTGGGGTATGGCATTGGCCATCTGGCTAAATATGTAATGAAGCGCCGCGTAAAAATCGCCGAGCGCAATCTTGAACTCTGTTTCCCGCAGATGTGCGCCGAAGAACGCCAGCGTATGGTTGCCAAAAATTTTGAGTCAGTCGGCATGGGCTTAATGGAAACGGGCATGGCCTGGTTCTGGTCAGATCGCCGAATGGCCCGCTGGATGGATGTATCCGGTTTTGAATATGTTCGCGACGTACAAGCGCAAAGGCGCGGTATTTTGCTGATTGGCGTGCATTTTCTCACTCTGGAAATGGGCGCTCGTATGTTCGGTATGAATGAGCCGGGGATTGGTGTCTACAGACCGAATGATAATCCGGTTATTGATCTGGTGCAGACCTGGGGCCGCATGCGTTCCAACAAAAGCATGCTCGATCGAAAAGATCTTAAAGGTATGATCCGCGCGCTGAAAGCGGGCGAGGTTGTCTGGTACGCGCCGGACCACGATTACGGCCCACGAGCCAGCGTTTTTGCGCCCTTCTTTGCCGTTGAACAGGCGGCGTCCACTTCTGGCACCTGGATGCTGGCGCGGATGTCGCAGGCTGCTATTGTACCCTTTGTTCCGCGCCGTAAGCCGGATGCGAAGGGCTATGAGTTGATCATGCTGGAACCGGAGTACTCCCCACCGCTTGACGATGCAGAAACGACAGCCGCCTGGATGAACAAAGTCGTGGAGCGTTGCATCATGCTGGCTCCCGAACAGTATATGTGGTTACATCGCCGCTTTAAGACCCGCCCGGAAGGCGTTCCTTCCCGCTACTGAGCATCTATAAAGCCCGCATTTACGCATTTGCGGGCTTTTTTCACCCTACAAAACGTCCCACGCATTGCAGCAACCATTACCTGAGCGCATAATTAGCATGCTTATCAATTTCCCTTATGCGCGCGTTGCAGCAACGCTGTACGGATGGTTATGTCATCTTCTGATGCCCCAATAAACTGGCAACGTAATCTTACCATTGCCTGGTTTGGTTGTTTTCTTACTGGCGCAGCCTTCAGCCTGGTCATGCCCTTCCTGCCGCTGTATGTAGAGCAACTCGGCGTAACCGATGCTGGCGCGCTGAATATGTGGTCCGGGCTGGTGTTCAGTATTACCTTTCTGTTTTCTGCCATCGCCTCGCCGTTCTGGGGCGGGCTTGCCGACCGTAAAGGGCGCAAAATTATGTTGCTGCGTTCGGCGCTGGGCATGGCGATTGTCATGGCGCTGATGGGGATGGCGCAAAACGTCTGGCAATTTTTAGCCTTACGCGCGCTTTTGGGCTTATTGGGTGGCTTTATCCCGAACGCGAATGCCTTGATCGCGACACAAATACCGCGGAATAAAAGCGGCTGGGCGCTCGGTACCCTTTCCACCGGCGGCGTCGGCGGCGCGCTGCTTGGGCCGCTGGCAGGCGGTTTGCTCGCCGATAACTGGGGTTTGCGGATGGTCTTCTTTATCACCGCGTCAGTACTGTTCCTCTGTTTCCTGCTGACACTGTTCTGTATCCGGGAGAGTTTTGTCCCGGTGGCAAAACGCGAAATGCTGCACTTCAAAGAGGTTTTTGCTTCGCTGAAAAATCCAAAACTGGTACTGAGCCTGTTTATCACCACCATGATTATTCAAGTGGCAACAGGCTCCATTGCGCCGATTCTGACGCTATATGTGCGCGAACTGACGGGTAACGTCAGTAATATCGCGTTTATCAGCGGCATGATCGCGTCGGTGCCAGGCGTAGCGGCACTGATGAGCGCTCCTCGTCTGGGAAAACTGGGCGATCGCATCGGCCCGGAGAAGATCCTGGTGGCCGCGCTGGTGATATCCGTGCTGTTGCTGGTACCCATGTCGTTAGTACAAGCACCCTGGCAACTGGCGCTTCTGCGCTTCCTGCTCGGTGCCGCCGATGGCGCATTACTGCCGGCGGTGCAGACATTGCTGGTGTATAACTCGACCAGCCAGATTGCCGGGCGCATCTTCAGTTATAACCAGTCATTCCGTGATATTGGCAACGTTACCGGGCCGCTTATTGGTGCAGCGGTTTCCGCCAGCTACGGGTTCCGCGCGGTCTTTTGCGTAACCGCTGGCGTGGTGCTATTTAATGCCGTCTATTCCTGGTTTAGCTTACAGCGCCCTGCACGCTTTCATGTTGAAACGCCTACCGCCACCGCATCTGCTGTCAGCAGTAAAGAGTGATCGGCTACAGAGCGGGTTCCCCCTGCTCTGTCGCTTTTTCATAATGATCAATCTCTGTTAAATATCTGATTACCTCAGCCATCATTTGACGCTGGCGAAACCAGCGACTATAGATTTTTGCAGGTACTTTTTCTGCTACTTGAGGAGTTTTTACATGGCTGAATCCGAACTGGAGTATTACTCAACACTGTCTGAAGCAATTGATGCCGCACGGGAAATTTTTCTTGACAATAATCCCGATATTGATGAAGACGAGGTCAGTGTGCAGCAATTTAATGTGCAAAAGTATGTTCTTCAGGATGGTGATATCGCCTGGCAGGCTGAGTTCTTTGCCGATGATGAGGAGCCAGGAGAGTGTCTGCCGATGCTTAGTGGCGAAGCCGCGCAAAGCGTATTTGACGGTGATTTCGACGAGACCGAAATAAGCCAGGAGTGGCAGGAAGAGAACACACTGCACGAATGGGACGAGGGCGAATTTCAACTTGAACCGCCGCTCGATACCGAAGAGGGTCAGGCCGCCGCAGACGAATGGGATGAGCGCTGATCACTCATAGGGGCCGTGGTGTGCATCAAGTGGCAACAGTAAAGTGTCAAACACCAGTGAAAAAGGCAGATCGAGCACAGTAATATAGCGCCACGCCGAATCACGAACATCCCATTGCACGCCGGGATAGTACTGATTTCCGTGGCCCTGCCCCGGGATAGTCCGACTGATAATGCTGCCGCAGCCGCTCAATATACAGGCCATTACGACAATCAGAATAACTCTCACACCTGACCTCATCTTGCTGTTTGCAGAGTAAAAAAATACCGGCACAGTGGCCGGTATTTTCCTTAATGTCGGCTTACTTCGCCTTCAACGCCAGCGGGTTTAGCTTCAGCTCTTCGTAATGGTTTACCCAGGAGAGGTATCTCTCCGGCGCGGACCATACGCGATAGTGCAGTCGTGAAAGTGTCACTGGATCGCTTAACAGCACCAGGCGACGATCGCGGTTCAGCTTCTCAGGCGTTTCGTTCAGCGCCTGCTCAACGTGACGGTCGCGGGCAATTTCCAGCATGCGACTGCTGGAGCGGTGACGCGCAGTTGCCATTGCTGTTGCCAGCGCGTTGAAAGAAGGATTAAACACCGCGTGCATAAAACCATCCTCCAGCGAACGGGTGCGGTTCAATTCCAGATAGTTATCGGTATCCACCAGCACCTGCGGCGGCGAATATTCTTCCGGAATGAGGAACAGCTTCCAGCGTTTCGTACGCAGACCTACCGTGGAGCGACTGGAGATCACTGAGACAAATGGCGACAGGATCAGCGAGAACACAATCGGCGCCAGCCAGAACAGGAATCGCAGATCCAGCCACGCCATTCCCACGGCCCACACCAGCCCCAGCAGTAACTGCGAGCCGTGACGCATAAAGGCTTCGCCCCATGGCGTGGAGTCATCATCACGCTGCGGCGAATTCCACACCACTTCCCAGCCGAGGAAGGCGCTGACAACAAATACAGTGTGGAAAAGCATGCGCACAGGTGCCAGCAGAACCGAGAACAGCACTTCCAGCAGTAACGAGATTGTTACGCGGAAAAAGCCGCCATACTCTTTCGGCCCTTTACACCATACCAGAATGATACTTAGCAGCTTCGGCAGAAACAGCAGCACCATCGTCGAGGCAAACAGCGCAATAGCCAACTCCGGACGCCACTGCGGCCATACCGGGAACAACTGACGCGGTTGCAGGAAGTACTGCGGCTCCGTCAGGGCATGCACCACCTGCAACGCCGTGGAGAGCGCAAGGAACATAAACCACAGCGGTGCGGAAAGGTAGGACATTACGCCAGTCAGGAACACTGCGCGGTGTACCGGGTGCATACCTTTTACCAGGAACAGCCGGAAGTTCATCAGGTTGCCATGGCACCAGCGACGGTCGCGTTTCAGTTCATCGAGCAGGTTCGGCGGCAGCTCTTCATACGAACCCGGCAGGTCATAGGCGATCCAGACGCCCCAACCCGCACGACGCATCAGCGCTGCTTCCACGAAGTCATGCGACAAAATGGAGCCCGCAAAAGAGCCTTCACCCGGCAGCGGCGCCAGCGCGCAGTGTTCGATAAATGGCTTCACGCGGATAATTGCATTATGCCCCCAGTAGTGGGATTCCCCCAACTGCCAGAAGTGCAGCCCCGCAGTAAACAGCGGCCCGTAAACGCGGGTGGCAAACTGCTGGCAGCGCGCGTACAGCGTATCCATACCGGACGCTTTCGGCGACGACTGGATGATCCCGGCATTCGGGTTAGCTTCCATCAGACGCACCAGACCGGTCAGACATTCACCGCTCATCACAGAGTCTGCGTCCAGCACGACCATGTAGCTGTACTGGCTGCCCCAGCGACGGCAGAAGTCATCGATGTTGCCGCTTTTACGTTTCACACGGCGACGACGACGACGATAGAAGATCTGCCCTTCACCCTGCACTTCCGCGATCAGCTCCATCCACGCTTTCTGCTCAGCAACGCAAATATCCGGGTTATAACTGTCGCTGAGGATATAGACGTCAAAATGCTGTTGCTGCCCGGTGGCTTTAACTGATTCCCAGGTCGCACGCAACCCCGCAAAAACGCGATCCACGTCTTCATTACAGATAGGCATAATTAACGCGGTACGATGTTCCGGATTAAGCGGCTCATCACCAACCGTTGAGTGCGAAATACTATACTTGTCGCGGCCGATCAGCAGTTGCAGGAAGCCCATCAGCGCCGTCCAGAAACCGGCTGATACCCAGCAGAACAAAACGGCGAACAGAATCAGAATGCCGGTTTGCAGCACGTACGGCAGCAACTGCATAAAGGAAACCCACAGATTCTGGCCCGCCATATCAGTCGGGTTGATCAGCGCCCAGCCCTGATAAGGCAGGATGGTTTTCATATACCAGGTCGCCACCACCGTCTGCGCCAGCGTCAGCAGCAGTAAAATATAACGGCGGATTGAGCCGACAGTACGCCATTTCTGTTCGTGTGCCTGCTCTTCTTTCGTCAGACGAGAAAGATAACGCGGCGCCACTTCCCGCCCACGAAGGCGATCCCAAAAACGTCCGATAGGGTTGGTACGCCACGGATCGGGAAACATGGAAGAGCGCTTCGCTTTCGGCATCGCCTGAAGTTGCACACGCCCTTCTTCATCCTTAATAAGCTGCTCTTTGCCCAGTGAATCCGGCCAGCTGTGCTGCAAGCGAGCCGTCACAGAACCCAACGGCGTATCGTCTTCACGTTTCCAGTCCGTGTGCTCAGCATCCAGCGCCTGATGGACGCTCAGAATACTCTCTGCCGGCAGCACTGCTTTCTCCGCATCTGTAAGCGGCAGCGCGTCGATATACTCAGTTGTCTTATTCATTGGCAGGTAGCTGATAGCTCCAGGTTTCACTCAGGGTCTGGTCGGCATTAACCAGGGCCGCACGCATATCCGTCGTTTTCTTCGGATCTTTAACTTTCACGCGCAACATCAAACGCCAACCTTGCGTCACTGGATTATAGCGAACGGTGTTTTCCACGATTTCGCCGTTATCGCCAATGCTGGCTTGCGCGGTGACTGGGGTGCCCTGCGGCATTTTTTTCATATCCTGGCCGGTAAAATCGACGACAAACGCGATCGTTCCGTCAGGCTGACGAATCAGGTTCGACTGTTTTACATCGCCGGTCGAACGACGGGTCTGCAGTACCCAGGCGTTGTCTGGCGCATGCAATTTATCTTCGTCGCGACTAAAGGTGATGGTGTATTTAAAGTTCATCTCCTTGCCTGGTTCCGGTAGTTGATCCGGCGTCCAGTAGGCAACGATGTTGTCGTTGGTCTCGTCATTGGTCGGAATTTCAACCAGCTCAACCTTCCCTTTACCCCACTCGCCTTTCGGCGTGACCCATGCGCTTGGACGCAGATCGTAGCGGTCATCAATGTCTTCAAAACGGGAGAACTGACGGCCACGCTGCAACAGGCCAAAGCCCTGCGGGTTTTCCATCGCATAGCTGCTGACAGCCAGGTGTTTCGGGTTGTTCAGCGGGCGCCAGATCCACTCGCCGTTGCCGGCAAGTATCGACAGACCGTTAGAATCATGCAGTTCCGGGCGGTAGTTGGTCGCCTGAGAGGGCTGAGCAGGACCGAACAGGAACATACTGGTCAGCGGCGCGATGCCCAGTTTGCCCACTTTATCGCGCAGGTAAACTTTGGACTGCACATCCACCACGGTATCGCGACCAGGAATAATAACGAAGCGATAGGCACCCGTGGCGCGCGGTGAATCCAGCAATGCGTAAATCGTCAGGCGTTTATCGCCAGGCTTGGGACGCTCGATCCAGAATTCGCGAAAACGCGGGAACTCTTCGCCGGAGGGGAGCGCAGTATCAATCGCCAGACCGCGCGCGGAGAGCCCATAAACCTGACCGGCACCAATCACGCGGAAGTAGCTTGCACCCAGCATGCTGACGATTTCATCGTTTTTATCTTTATTATTGATGGGGTAAAGAACTTTGAAACCAGCAAAACCAAGATCTTTTACAGTGTCTTTATCGTGCTGAACGTTACCGAAATTAAAGTAGTCCGGGCTGTATTTAATTTGGCGAACGGCGGTGGCGGTCACTTCGTTGATGGTCACCGGCGTATCGAAATACATGCCCTGATGATAAAACTCAAGCTTAAACGGGGTGTTAGTCGCGTTCCAGTAGGCTTTGTCGTGGTTGAACTGAATCTGCTGATAGTCCGCGTATTTCATATCACGGAACGCAGAGGGCAGATTGCTCTTGGGTGCTTCATAGCCTTTGCCAGCCAGGGATTGAGCCTGTTTTGCGACATCGTCAATAGAAAAAGCCCAGCCTGATGACGTATAAAGTGACAACAGAACCGCAGCGCCTACCCAACGCATTTTCATCATTTGTAATTTAGGTTTCATAATAACTAAGCACTTCCCCCTTTGTGTGCTTAAATCGATCCGATCCATTTTAATGGAAATTCAGCCAATCCGACAACTGAATCCCTGTATTGTTCTGCCCGCTGACTCATTGACCAGACAAAGAAACCCACCTTTATCATTTTACAGGCTTATCCTGGAGACAGGTTATCGGACATAGTGTAGGGTTAGTTTCGAATGTAACCATTATTTGTCTTATGGATAAGGCGAAAAGTCTTAGAATGCCCGGAGTTATATGGTCAGAGTACCCACACAACGAGAATATTTCCTCGATTCCATCCGCGCGTGGTTAATGCTACTTGGGATCCCGTTCCACATCTCGCTGATTTATTCCAGCCATATGTGGCACGTTAACAGTACCTATCCTTCCTGGTGGCTAACCCTGTTTAATGACGCTATTCATGCGTTTCGCATGCAGGTGTTTTTTGTCATATCCGGTTATTTTTCATACATGCTATATCTGCGTTACCCGCTGAAACGCTGGTGGATGGTGCGCGTTGAGCGCGTCGGTATACCGATGCTCACCGCAATTCCGTTACTCACATTGCCGCAATTTATTATGTTGCAATATGTGAATAACAATACCGAAGAATGGCGCACCTTATCGGCGTATGACAAATTCAATACGCTGTCGTGGGAGTTGATATCTCATTTATGGTTCCTGTTGGTACTTGTCATATTAACAACGGTTGGCATGTGGTTGTTTAAAAAAATAAAAAACAATGCCGATCGTCTGCTTGGTTCTATTTCACTCGGTACGTTTTCCCTCTGCTTCCTGCTGCTGGGCATTGTCTGGGCCGCATTTCGGCGCATTATTTTTCTGTTGTATCCCGATATATTGCGCGATGCACTGTTTAATTTCGCCGTCATGCAGTCGCTGTTTTACATGCCATTCTTTATCCTTGGTGCGCTGACTTTCATAAATCCACGGCTAAAATCACTTTTTACCACGACGTCACCGTGGTGCATGGTTGGCTCAGCACTGGCGTTTGTTGCTTATCTGCTTAACCAGCGCTATGGCAGCGGCGATGCCTGGATGTATGAAACTGAAGCGGTAATTACTATGCTGCTGGGGCTGTGGATGGTGAATGTGGTGTTCTCGCTGGGGCATCGGTTGCTTAATTTTCAGTCGCCGCGGGTGAGTTATTTTGTCAATGCGTCGCTGTTTATTTATCTGGTACACCATCCGCTGACACTGCTCTTCGGCGCATGGATCACCCCACATATTCAGTCCAACGCGTTAGGTTTTGTCACCGGGCTGATATTCGTCATTGGGATTGCAGTTTTGCTGTATGAAATTCACTTGCGCATTCCGCTACTGCGTTTTCTCTTCTCCGGTAAACCGCAGGAGAAAGAGCTAAAAACGCACGCTACCGCCCGTTGATTTCGCAGGTGGCTCATGGCGAGCAGCCTGCGTTTCCCCTATTTTGCAGGCTCTTCGCCCTGCTGAGTTAATAAATGCTGGTAAAGATGCGCCGTTTCCGCATCAAAGCAGACAAACAAAACCTGCTGTAGCTGAGGCCGCCGGATCAGATGCGCAGAAACCGTGTTGACCGCGATCTCTGCCGCCGCCGGTTTCGGATAGCCATATACGCCAGTGCTTATCGCCGGGAAAGCAATCGTGGTGTAGCCGTTAGCTTCAGCGAGCAACAGACTGTTACGGTATGCATCCTCCAGTAGACGAGCTTCGTGTTCACCGCCGCCGCGCCACACCGGTCCAACTGTGTGAATCACCGCTTTGGCGCGCAAATTTCCTGCCGTGGTGATCACCGAATGCCCTGGAGGGCATTCCCCCTGCTGCTGGCGCACCTGCTGGCACGCCTTCAACAATTCCGGCCCTGCCGCACGATGAATAGCACCATCAACACCGCCGCCGCCAAGTAGCGACGAGTTTGCGGCATTCACAATAACATCAACCTCAAGAGTAGTGATATCCCCCTGAAGTACCTGCATACGTGGCTGCATTTTTGCCCCCTTTCCGGTCAACCAACCGTCTTTCCGATAAGTGTATCCTGGGCGGGGGGCAACATGCAGTCATAATCAGCGATAACTGATAACGACAATGGCCCTTGAGTGCTCTGGATTGAGATAGCGCATCTCAATTTTCGCCAGCGATGCAAAAGACTGCCCGGCAATGTCATGAAGCGAAAATTGCCGCGTTTCGACCTTTTGCCCCTGCGGACAAGAGAGCTGCAGTTGCTGCGAGTGAAAACGATAATCGCAGCCACCCTCAACAATCGCGCCCTGGAAGTGAATGATCCCGCCCGTCGTCGCAGCACTGGCGGAAGTGGGAGATAAAAGGATAATCAGAGGAAACAGTAACACCATGAAAAGCCGCATAAACACCTCACAGATTGCTCATCCTTGATGGTGGGAATCAGATATTTCACATATCTGACTCATCGGCATTTTTAATGAATCACTTTAATAGTGTTAGCACACAAAACAGGCTATTGCTGACTATCGGGCTGTTTTTATAAGATTTATTGTTGTGAATTATATTTTTTCTTGCTCATTTAGCAAAGGCTGCGCGCGGCGAGCAGCGATCCACAGTCCACTATTTTTCATGGCGTAGCCGAATAACAGCCCGACGGCGAGAGAAGGCACAATCATCCGCCACTCACTCTGCCCGGCAAATGTCGCACAGGCCCCCATAAACGTGCCCGGCACAAAAGAGAACAGAAAACTTTTGGCCTGCAAACACATCAGGAATGCCACCACGCCGGTCATCATATAACCGACGATCGCCAAATGCGGCACCAGCGCTGCACCGTGAATAATCACTTGCGCCCAGACAACACCACTCATAACGGTACAGGCGGAGATAAGCAGCCCTTTCAACCCGCCCTGCGGGCAGGCGAAATAGGCCGTACATCCTAGAAAGCCCGCCCAGCTAATCAAGCCGAGGGAAACAGCTACCCAACCCCAAAGGCCAGAGAGGATACCCGTCGTCAGTGCAATAGAAAGGAGAATATTCATGGCGCGCATCATAGCAGATGCGCACTTGGGTTATGTGACTACAAACACATTAATTGAAACGATGAATTATACGTTACATTTAATTAGTGATGTTAATCACATTATTCGGCGGATTCTTCCTGCAATTCATCCCACATTGCTGCAATCGCATCGCGCGCAAGCGGCGCCATTGTACGCCAGAACGGCGTAGTAGCGTGGGCTTCAACCTTACCGAAGAACGTGCCACACCACGGCAACAGGTAGTCAGCGAACAGAGTTTCCAGTGCTTCGCTTTCATCCTCAGTTGACTGGTCTTCCAGCCAGGAGGCAGCCAGCAGCAATGTACCAATATGATCGGCTGGCGCATCGGTTAACGGCATGCCACGGCTCGACAAAAATGAACGCACTTCGGCTTCTGTAGCACCATCCACCCAGGCGCTGCGAAACGGCGACACACGGCACTCTTCACCGACAAACAGCGCGTTGTAATCGGCCGCCAGCGCCTGCGCATCGCAGTTTTTTTGCAGACGCTCCAGCAGTTCATCCTGTTCCAGAGGCCAGCTTTCCGCCAGTTTCCCCTCGCGGATCATGGTGTACAGCGGCACCAGCAGCGGATCCTGCGGTTGACGGTAAAACAGCGAGCCAAGCACGCGGCAGAGGATAGAAAATTCATTCATTCAGTTGTTCCAGTCAGTATTAAAGTTCAGCAAATTCAGCGATCGGCGCCATGCCGCGTGACTCAAGGAAACTCAGCAGGCGATACGGTGAGACATTCAGAATACGTTCTTCCGGGAAACCGACATCATCAAGTACCTTACGGCATTCAGTGAAATCACCCAGCGTAAACGCGGTGTGAGAATCCGATCCCAGCGCGACCCAGCCGCCGGCATCACGCACCGCGGCGGCAACCGCACGGCAGTTAGCTTCACTGCCTATGCGTGAGTGCATAAAGGAAGAGTTGTTAATTTCCAGCGCTACCTGATATTTTGCGGCAGCTTCCGCGATTGCAGGAATATCAACCTCAAATTTCGGGTTGCCAGGATGGCTGATAATATGCACGTTGCCGCTGGCCATCGTGGCAATCATCGCCTGTGTATGTGCGGCTTTATCCTGCGGCGGAAAGACTGGTTCATGGAAACCTGCAATGATCAGATCGAGTGATGTCAGCATCGGGCCAGTGCAGTCGATCTCACCATCAGTGTTTTTAATGTTGGCCTCAATACCGCGCAAAATCCCCACGCCATCCACCAGGCGCGGCCAGATGCGCATATTGACGAAGTGCCAGTAATGCGGCGCATCCGCCATATCCGGGCCGTGGTCAGTAATGGCAAACAGTTTGATGCCTTTGATTTTTGCTTCGGCAATATAATCATGAAGCGTGCTATAAGCATGGGTGCTGGCGACGGTATGCATATGCAGGTCAACGGGGTACATGGCTCACTCCTGTCATTATTTCTTGCAAGGATAGCAGTTATCGGTGTCGATTTTAATGACAAAACCCGGCCGGGCCGGGCTTTCATTAATATCCCCGAACTCTGTCAACGCGCCCGCTGACGGTTTCTCCGCGCTCCAGTTTGCCAATAGTGTGGCTGATAAACTCAATAGCTTCGGTCGGTCTGGTGAATGCCGCAATATGTGGAGTCATTGCTACACGCGGATGCGCCCACAGCGGATTATCGGCAGGGAGCGGCTCGCGGCTAAACACATCAAGCATCGCGCCCTTCACCTTCCCGCTCTCCAGCGCCGCCAGCAGATCGGCTTCCACAACGTGGACACCGCGCGCCAGGTTCATCACGTAACTGTGTTCGGCGAGTTGGTTAAGCAGCGACTGATTAATAAGACCCACCGTTTCCGGCGTATTGGGCAGCAAGTTGATCAGCACGCGTGTGCCCTGTAAAAAATCGCCCAATTCTTCAGGACCAGCAAAACTTTGTATACCGGGCAGCGACTTACGACTGCGACTCCAGCAACGAACCGGAAATCCCCACGGCAGCAGGCTTTCCGCGACTTTTGAACCCAGCACGCCCGCGCCAAGAATACCAACAGTGAAATCGCTGTGCGCATACTCTTCCAGTTGCTGCCATCTGGACTGCTGTTTTAACGCCTGATAATCATCAAAACGGCGGAACCAGTGCAACACCTGACTTACCGCATACTCTTGCATTTGCGATCCCATCCCGGTGTCTTCCAGGCGGAAGAGCGGAATATCATCAGCCAGCATCCCTGGGTTGGCGCTGAGCTGGCCGAGAATGGCATCCACCCCGGCGCCCAGAGCAAATACCCCTTTCAGTTTACGCCCTTTAAGCATTTCGACAGGTGGATGCCACACCAGGGCGTAATCCGCCGGGGCATTATCGCCTACCGTCCATGCACGAACATGTACCTGCGGCATTGCCTTACGCAGTGCGTTAATCCAGGAATCGCTATTAAAGGAAGGGTGATAAAAAATAATGTCCATACCAACTCCAGAACTCGTTGTGATGTATCCGGATAATTTCCGGTTCTGTTGATGATTTTTAAAAGGGTGATCAGCATAACAAATTTCTCCTGTACGCCGCGGAGAAAGTACCGTGACGAGAAAAAAAGCGATTTCAGAACGTTTACGAAGCAGGTTGTTTGAAGTTTGCCTAAACAGGCTAATTTATTGAAAAAGAAGATTGACGCCGCAATGGCTTTTCCCTACATTAGCGCCCGTTCCGATGACATCGGGAAGACAATGTGGTGAGGTGTCCGAGTGGCTGAAGGAGCACGCCTGGAAAGTGTGTATACGGCAACGTATCGGGGGTTCGAATCCCCCCCTCACCGCCATTCTTCAAAGAAGAGCTCGCATGTAAATGCGGGCTTTTTTTTCGCAT
>Ga0316615_10040_pt1 | contig 46928 bp, 42 predicted proteins | sample Kosokonia_enrich_2_FD_207733 | JGI IMG/M metagenome (GOLD analysis project Ga0316615, IMG submission 207733) | Wetland soil microbial communities from Old Woman Creek delta, Ohio, United States - Kosokonia_enrich_dilutions | ecosystem: Environmental > Terrestrial > Soil > Wetlands | place: USA... | reverse complement strand
CATATTACGCTTTCCCGCCGTGAAGTCAACTGATTATTTTCAGATTTCTTCACCTGACAGGCCGGTGTGTTTGCCGTTGTGCCGTGTCAGTGGAGGCGCATTATAGGGAGATAATTCCGGCTGACAACCCCTAATTTGAAAAAAGTTTTCAACCGTCTCTTTTTTGTTCAAAGCCGCCCTAAAGAGCCAGTTTTTCGAGCGTTTTAAAGCCATAGCGCTGCAAAACGGGCAATAACTGTGCAGTTTCAGGCGTTAGCGCCATGCAGTACGCAACATTATCGCCAGCGGATTTTGCATCCGGCGCTTCATGTTCCAGCAACCAAGCGGTACGACGCGCAATGGCTGCACCGGAATCCACTAGCCGTGTGCCCTCTGGCAGCACCTGCAACAGTTCATCCTGCAGCAGCGGAAAGTGCGTACAACCTAAGACTACGGTATCCGGAGGCTCTTTCATGCGTAACCAGGGACGCAAGATGTGGCGTAGCTCTTCAAGCGACACTTTCTTACCGTGCAGTTTCGCTTCAGCCAGAACCACCAGATCCGCCGACCCCAGCATCTCAATACGACACTCATTTGCGAAACGCGAAATCAGTTCGTGCGTATAAGGACGTTTCACTGTGCCGCGCGTTGCCAGTAGACCTACAATACCGTTTGCCGTTAAGCGCGCGGCCGGTTTAATGGCGGGGACAACGCCAACAACAGGAAAGGTGAATTTGTCACGTAACGCGGGAAGAGAGACAGTGCTTGCGGTATTACAGGCGATAACAGCCAGTGCGAGGGGATATTGCGCCTGAACAGCGGTAACAATCTCGACAACACGTTCAACGATAAACTCTTCGCTTTTCTCACCGTAGGGGAAAGCGACATTGTCGAAAGCGTAAATGTAATGGAGATCCGGCAGGAGATGCCGAATCTCATCATAGACGGATAACCCACCGACGCCGGAGTCAAACACCAGGACGGTGGGACGCGCGTCAGAAGGTGTAGCTGCCAGACAAGGTGTATTCCCGTCCTGCAGTTTGGTAGCCATAAGCTGTCTCGTACTCTTTATCGAACAAGTTAGCTATTTTACCACGAACTGTAAGGTGAGATGTCACTGGATATGAGGCAGATAGATCAACCGTACTATAACTCGGCAAAACACGTTGCTCAGGGTTATAAATTGACGTGCGATTGTCATAGCGTTTACCGAAGTATTCCCACGCAAGATCCATATCCACATTAAAAATGGACCAGTCGAGTTGGTACTTGGCCTGGCGTTTTGCGCGGCGCGGCAGCACTTCGTTCGTTTCGTCATCACGCGGATCGATGTACTGCAAGGTCACACGATGCGAGAAAATGCCGGTATCGACGCTTCCTGTCCACTCAACGCCTTTAATGGTTGCAGAATTAATGTTGTAGTAAGCCGTATCGCTATAGGTGATCAGATTATCGATCTCATAACGGTACGCGGACAGGCGCCAGTCAACCGGGCCGGTTAATCCTTCCACACCCGCTTCCCACTGTTTTGACTCTTCCGGTTTCAGATCCGGATTGGAAGCAATGCCAAAGCGCTTCGCGCCGTACTGCTGTCCAAGCGAAGGCGCCAGGAAACTCGTACCGTAGGAGAGCGTCAGGCGGTAGTTTTCCACGAACTCCCAGCCAGCAGCCGTTTGCCAGGTACCGTGCCAGCCGAACGCATCATCTTTATCTTCGCGCCCGGAAGCCTCCAGCGTAACATCACCAAACTGCTGCATCCCGTTCAGGTAGAGGCCGGTGTTATCACGATCATAGCTATCGCTCGTGCTTTGATTAGATGAAACCAGACGTTCCTGCTTCCAGTCGACACCTGCGCCCAGCGAGCCTTTACCCACCGTAATACTGTTACCCCATTGAATGTAACGCTGCTCCATATCATCCAGCGTAGTGCCATCGTTATAACGGCCATAGATGCTGCTGTAGTTGTAGTCTTTGCTTTTTTGATAGCTGGCCAGCAGTTGCGAGGAGTAGATCCCCTGGTTGAAATTCAGTCCGGTATCCCAGCCCTGAACATACAACTGGCGCTCATCGGCGCTGTAATCTGGCGAATACGGCGCACTACCCAGGTCGTAGTCCACATTATTGCTGAAGCTGTAGCCACGGAAGAAACCGTCAAAATGGTCATCAAACTTATGCTGTAAGCTGCCCCAGAAAGTTTTATTACGGTAGCCATCGCGATCTTCATCATGAGTCCATGTCGAATCCGGCTGCACGTTGAATCCGCGCGTACTGGTATAAGAACCTGCGGCGGTCGCCACCGTATCGCCAAAGCGCTGGCGCAAAGTGCCGTCATAGGTTTGATAACCTTTCGAGCCAATACTGGCGTTGACCTGGGATTTCTCGCTATCCGTCATCGTAATGACGTTGACCACGCCGCCAATCGCGCCGGAGCCATAAACCGCAGAGCGCGGCCCGCGAATATACTCAACGCGCTGCACCAACGAGAGCGGGATTTGATTAAGTTCAGGATCGTTCGAAATCCCTGACCGCGCCACCGGTACGCCATCAATCAGCAGCAGCAAATGTTTTGCTTCCGTACCGCGAACATAAACGGACGCTGTTTGTCCCAGCCCACCGTTTTGCGCGATATCTACGCCCGGTAAACGGCGCAGCACATCAATGAGAGAACGGGATTGCCAGCGCTCGATATCCTCGCGCGTCACCACCTCGGTCGGTGCCAGCACGGTTTTAGTCGATTGTTGAAAACGATTTGCTGTCACCACCAAATTGTCTGAGCCGCTATCCTGCGCCCAGCCGGAAAATGCCGTGACGGAGAGTGCCGTCAGCAGCGAAGCTTTTTTAATCATTGTGAGAGCATCCACAAAATAAAAAGGATGCCGCAGGTTCCATCAATAGCACGCGATGATGTCACCATATGCGACGTATTCCGGCAGGTCTTCGGGCTTGGAGGTACAACAAGACAGGACTTCCCACCACAGGCAGTGTCTGCTGTCTCACCTTAATCCTTACCGCTGCGCGTCAGCCCCAGATTCACACTGGATTCCCTTTTAACTCACAGGACCGGAACACGGATGCTACATTCTGTTACATATGGATGTCCAGACTGCTAAGTGAGTATTTCAAAAACATCCAGCACTGGACATCCGGTGAGCAATCCCTACAATCGCCGCGTTATTCTTAATCTCTCAGGAAGCATCATGACCCCCGAACACCTGCCGACAGAACAATACGAAGCCCAACTAGCCGAAAAAGTCGTACGTCTGCAATCGCTGATGACGCCATTTTCTGCACCGCTTCCGGAGGTGTTCCGCTCGCCGGTCAGCCATTACCGCATGCGCGCCGAGTTCCGGATTTGGCATGACGGGGACGATCTCTACCACATTATCTTCGATCAGCAGACAAAATCGCGTATCCGCGTCGACAGCTTCCCGGCGGCCAGCGAGCTGATTAACGTATTAATGAAAGTGATGATTGATGCCGTACGTAGCAATCACACACTGCGCCACAAGCTGTTCCAGATTGACTACCTGAGTACCATGAGCAATCAGGCGATTGTGACGCTGCTGTATCACAAAAAGCTAGATAACGAATGGCATGAAGCCGCCACCCAGTTGCGCAATGCGCTGCGGGCGCAAAACCTGAATGTGCAACTGATTGGCCGCGCCACGAAAACAAAAATCGAGCTCGATCAGGATTATGTCGATGAACGCCTGCCGGTCGGTGGCAGAGAGATGATCTACCGTCAGGTGGAAAACAGTTTTACCCAGCCTAACGCGGCAATGAATATCCAGATGCTGGAATGGGCGCAGGATGTCACTCGCGACGCCAGCGGCGATTTGCTGGAGCTGTATTGCGGTAACGGCAACTTCTCGCTGGCGCTGGCGCGCAATTTCAACCGCGTGCTGGCCACGGAAATCGCCAAGCCGTCTGTCGCCGCCGCGCAGTACAACATCGCCGCCAACCATATTAATAATGTACAAATCATTCGTATGTCTGCGGAGGAATTCACGCAGGCGATGAACGGCGTACGTGCCTTTAACCGTTTGCAGGGGATCGATCTGAAAAGCTACCAGTGCGAAACGATCTTCGTCGATCCGCCGCGCAGCGGGCTGGATGCGGAAACCGAAAAAATGGTGCAGGCCTATCCGCGCATTCTGTACATCTCCTGCAACCCGGAAACGCTGTGCAAAAACCTTGAAACATTAAGCCAGACGCACGACGTTTCGCGTCTGGCGTTGTTTGATCAGTTCCCTTACACGCACCATATGGAGTGTGGCGTTCTGTTGACCAGGAAGTAAAATCTCTCATCCCTCTCCTGTAAAGGGGAGGGAAAAATCACTTCGACGCCTCGTGTTTGCGGTTACGGTTGCGCAGGCGGAAACCAATCCAGAAGACCAGCACTACCGACAGCACGGCTGGCAGGAAGTTAGAGCCGATCACCGGGTATTCAGCGCGAACGACTGTACTGTACAGCAGCACACCGAGAATAAAGCAGGCGGCGGCAAGGCCCGGCAGACCAACCGGCATGGTGCGATTCTGGTAACGCTGATGCAAGCAATATACCGTCAGCACCAGCGAGATAACCGGAAACAGAGAAAAGGGAACCACGGAACTGAATACAGCAGAAAATGCGCCGTTAATCGATAAGCCAGCAACCAGCGCCAGCAGCAACGTACCTTTATCTTGACCTGACTGTTTCATTACTCATCCTTTGCTTCACTCGTCGATTGATGCGCCAGTTTTTCCTGCTCGCGGCGATACCAGTAATAGGCGCCTTTTGAAATCATCCGCAATTGCAATACCAGCCGCTCTTCTAACTGCCGGCGTTGTTCAGCACTCACATCCAGCGCTTCTGCGCCGGCGTTAAAAACGATAGTTACCATCGCCTCGGCTTGCGCCTCGGTAAAGGCACGCGGCATATGGTTTTCGAGTTCTAGATAGTCGGCAAGTTCCGCGATAAAGTGCTGAATTTCTCGCGCAACCGCCGCGCGGAAAGCGGCTGAGGTCCCGGAACGCTCACGCAGCAGTAGCTGAAATGCATTGGGATTGTTGCCAATAAATTCCATAAAAGTGGAAACCGAGGTGCGGATCACACTGCCGCCTTTGGCAATACGCTGGCGCGCCTGACGCATCAACTGGCGCAGCATCAACCCGCTTTCGTCCACCATGGTCAGGCCGAGCTCATCAACATCACGAAAATGCCGGTAAAAAGACGTCGGCGCGATACCCGCCTCGCGGGCAACTTCCCGCAGGCTCAGGCTGGCAAAACTCCGCTCGGCGCTCAGTTGGCTAAATGCCGCTTCCACCAGCGAACGCCGGGTTCGCTCTTTTTGTTGCGCTCTTACACCCATCATTATGTTTGAATCCTTCCAGGGGCTTTCTGGCAATATACCAGAAGAAAATCCGATCCGATCGTACTGGATTGTGACCGATTATTTACACGTCGTTTCTTCTTTTTTGCCTGAAAAAAGCATAACGATAATTGGGATATCGCGGCTTTAATGTTAGTATTCTGTTGCTTTTATGTATAAGAACAGGTAAGCCTTACCATGCCACATTCCTACGATTATGATGCAATTGTAATAGGCTCCGGTCCAGGCGGCGAAGGCGCAGCTATGGGTCTGGTTAAACAAGGAGCACGGGTCGCGGTTATTGAGCGTTACCATAACGTCGGTGGCGGTTGCACGCACTGGGGAACCATCCCGTCGAAAGCGTTGCGCCATGCCGTTAGCCGCATTATCGAATTCAACCAAAACCCTCTCTACAGCGACCATAGCCGCCTTCTCCGCTCCTCTTTTGCTGATATCCTGAACCACGCAGAGAGCGTGATTAATCAACAAACTCGCATGCGTCAGGGCTTTTATGAGCGTAACCGTTGCGAAATTCTTGAAGGCAACGCCCATTTTATTGATGACCACACGCTGGGGCTGGAGTGCCACGACGGCACGGTAGAAACGATCACTGCAGAGAAGTTTGTTATCGCCTGCGGCTCACGCCCTTACCATCCGGCCGATGTGGATTTCACCCATCCGCGCGTCTATGACAGCGATTCGATCCTCGATATGCACCATGAGCCCCGCCATGTCATTATTTATGGTGCTGGGGTGATCGGCTGCGAATATGCGTCAATCTTCCGGGGAATGAACGTCAAGGTCGATCTGATCAACACCCGCGATCGTCTGCTGGCATTTCTCGATCAGGAGATGTCGGATTCGCTCTCGTACCACTTCTGGAACAGCGGTGTCGTTATCCGTCACAATGAAGAGTATGAGCGTATCGAGCCGCTGGAAGACGGCGTCATCATGCACCTCAAATCGGGTAAGAAACTGAAAGCTGATTGTCTGCTCTATGCTAACGGCCGTACCGGTAATACCGACAGCCTGAAGCTGGGTAATATTGGTCTGGAAGCAGATGGCCGCGGGCAGTTGAAGGTCAACAGCATGTACCAGACCGCGCTGCCGCACATTTATGCTGTGGGCGATGTGATTGGCTACCCAAGCCTGGCGTCAGCGGCTTACGATCAAGGGCGTATCGCCGCGCAGGCGATGATTAAAGGCGAAGCGACAGCGCACCTGATTGAAGATATCCCCACCGGCATCTACACCATTCCGGAAATCAGCTCCGTTGGTAAAACCGAGCAACAGCTGACCGCGATGAAAGTGCCGTACGAAGTGGGCCGGGCGCAGTTCAAACACCTGGCGCGGGCGCAAATTGTCGGTATGAATGTCGGTACCCTAAAGATCTTGTTCCACCGCGAAACGAAAGAAATTTTGGGGATCCACTGCTTTGGCGAGCGCGCGGCCGAAATTATTCATATCGGCCAAGCGATTATGGAGCAGAAAGGTGGCGGTAACACGATTGAGTACTTCGTTAACACCACCTTTAACTACCCGACAATGGCGGAAGCCTATCGGGTTGCCGCGCTAAACGGTTTAAACCGCCTGTTTTAACGCGTTATCGAAATGGCCATCCATTGCACTGCGGATGGCCTCTGCCAACTGCTCATAGCGGCTGCGCAGTGGTGAACCCGGGCGATAAACCAGGCCGACTGTACGTTTCGGTTCTGGCTTAATGCACGGCAGGTAAACCACACCATCACGTTTACGTTCACGCGGAACAGAGAGCGCAGGCAACAGCGTGATACCGCTTCCGGCCGCCACCATATTACGCAGCGTTTCCAGACTGGTTGCGCGAAAGTGCGTATCTTCATCGGCCCCGGCTTCAAAGCAGAACCCCATCGCCTGATCGCGCAGGCAATGGCCATCTTCCAGCATCAGCAGTTTTTCACCGGCCAGATCGGACATCGGTACACATTCGCGGTTCGCCCACGGGTGGTCTTCATAAATCGCCAGCAACATCGGTTCGTCATACAACGGCACCTCAATAAAGGCTTCGCTCTCTTTGACCAGCGCCAGAATGGCGCAATCGAGCTTGCCGCTGTCCAGTTGCGCCAGCAACTGATGCGTCTGCGCTTCGTGCAAGTACATTTCCAGCTTCGGGAAGGTTTGATGCAGCAGCGGAATGATATGCGGCAGTAGATAAGGTCCAACGGTTGGGATCAGGCCAATATGCAGCGGACCGGACATCGTTTCCCCCTGCTGGCTTGCCATTTCCTTCAGCACTTTAACCTCGCGCAGTACAGTACGCGCCTGATCCACCAGCAGCAAACCAGCCTGGGTGAACAGCACTTTGCGACTGGTACGTTCCAGCAGCATCACGCCCAGTTCATCTTCCAGTTTCCGGATCTGCCCGCTCAGCGTTGGCTGGCTAACGTGGCAGGAATCAGCTGCACGGCGAAAATGGCGATGTTCGGCTAACGCCACAAGGTATTCAAGATCACGAATATTCATTATTCATCCTCCGTCGCCACGATAGTTCATGGCGATAGATAGAATAGCAACGAACGATTATCCCTATCAAGCATTCTGTTAAATAATAAGCACCAGAAACGGAGCGGTGCCTCATTTAACCCTTGATTAGACGATTAACCTTCAGTTTCTCTCTGAACAACTAAAGCCAACGTGAACGTTTAGCGGACCTGAGTGTCCGCTTTTTTTTGCATAAATAAAAAAGCCCGGCGAAATGCCAGGCCCGGTATTACGTTTTCTTGTGGGTTACAGCAGACGTGCTTTCGCATCGGCGATAGCCTGCGCCACCTGAACTGGCGATACGCCGCCTTTCGCCGCACGTTTATCCAGGCAGGATTGCAGCGACAGCACGGGATAAACATCGTCACCAATCACCGAACTGAATTTTTGCAGATCGGTAAGCGCCAGCGCTTCCAGCGGTTTCGCCTGGCGAATCGCTTCCACCACAGCTTCACCGACAATATGGTGCGCTTCGCGGAATGGCACGCCTTTGGCGACAAGATAATCGGCCAGTTCAGTTGCGTTTGCATAACCCTGCTGCGCCGCTTCCTGGCAGCGCGGGCGTTTTACCTGAATACCGTCCAGCACCAGCGCCGCCATATGCAGACAGTCGAGCCAGGTATCGAGTGCATCAAACAGCCCTTCTTTGTCTTCCTGCATATCTTTGTTGTAGGCCAGCGGCAGACCTTTCAGCGTCATCATCATGCCGGTCAGCGCGCCCTGCACGCGGCCGCATTTACCACGAATCAGCTCCAGCGCATCCGGGTTTTTCTTTTGCGGCATCAGTGAAGAACCAGAAGTCACCCGATCAGACAGCTCGACAAAACCTGCTTCGCCAGAGTTGAAGAAGATGAGGTCTTCGGCAAAACGCGATAAATGCACCATGCCGATCGAGGCATCGGAGAGCAATTCCAGCACATGATCACGATCGGAGACGCTATCCAGGCTGTTGCGGGTTGCCGAGGCAAAACCCAGCCAGCCAGCCAGTTGCTCGCGATCGATTTCATAAGCCGTACCCGCCAGCGCGCCGCAACCGAGCGGGCTGACATCGAGGCGTTTCAGCGAATCCTGCAAACGGCTCTCATCACGCGCCAGCATCTCAACATAGGCCAGCGCCCAGTGGGCAAATGTCACCGGCTGCGCACGTTGCAGGTGCGTATAACCTGGCATTACCGCATCCTGATTATTCTCTGCGGTCACCACTAGCGCGCTCTGCAACTGACGGTTCGCCAGGAGTAATTCGCTGATGGTGTCTTTACACCACAATTTAAGATCGGTGGCGACCTGGTCATTACGGCTGCGCCCGGTATGCAGTTTTTTACCCAGTTGGCCGACTTTATCGATCAGCTTGCCTTCTACCCAACTGTGAATATCTTCTGCATCACTTTGCAGAATCTGCTGCGGATCGGCCTGCACTTCCTGCAACAGGTTGTTCAGCGCCTCTTCCAGCTGCAGTTGCTCTGCCTGCGTCAGCACGCCGACCGTCACCAGCGCTTTAGACCAGGCCACAGAGCCAACGATATCCTGCTCTGCCAGGCGATAGTCAAAGCGCAAAGAGTCGTTGAACTGTTTGAACCGTTGATCCGCTGCCTGAGTAAAACGCCCGCCCCAAAGTGCCATAATATGCTTCCTTAATTTCTTGAATTTCATTGCCGGATAGCGCTGCGCTTATCCGGCCTGGAGGTTCAGTTCACGCAGACCCGATAAGGCGTAGCCGTCATCGGGCACATAAATGGATTACGCCAGAATACGCGTGCCGATCGGCGTACCATTAAACAGCGCCGGTAACTGCTCGGCATGGCGCCAGGAGGCGATATCAACCGGGCGACCCAGTGTGCGCGCAGCATCCAGCGCGGCATTCACTTTGACGATCATGCCATCGGTAATAATACCCTGTGCGATCAATTGCTCGGCTTTGGCTGCCGTCATTTCAGCAATACGCTGACCTTTACCGTCGAGAATACCACTCACGTCAGAAAGTAGGATCAGATCCGCGCCGAGCGTTGCCGCCAGCGCAGTCGCCGCCTGGTCAGCATTGACATTCATCAGCGCGCCTTCGTCGGTCACGCCAATAGAGCTTATCACCGGCAGAAAACCACCTTCCAGCAGCGTATTAATCAGTTTCGGCGAGCCTGGTTGCGCCAGACCAACATGGCCCAGTTCCTCATCCAACTGGGTTACCTTGACGCTGTCGCCATCGCCGAGGAACAGGCCAACGGAAGCGATATGGTGTTTCTTCGCCCATGCCAGCAACGTTTTGTTGGCGGTGCCAGCCAGCGCGCCAGTGATGATGTCGATTTGATCGGCAGGCGTTACGCGCAGGCCGTTTTTCTTCTTCACCGGCAGATTAAGTTGTTTCATTAACTCATCCACCACACAACCGCCGCCGTGGACAATGACTAACGGGCGCTGATGAGATTCACGATACTGCACCAGCGCCGCAAACAGACGCTCCAGCGCTTCTTCACTGTCCAGCAATACACCACCGAGCTTAATAATTAATGGATTCATCATCACGCCTGTCTTAAATAAGTGACTGGGTTTCAGCATAGCCGAAACGAATATTTGCGCACTGCATCGCCTGTGCCGCCGCGCCTTTCAGCAGGTTATCTTCCGTGGCGACCACAATCAGATGCTCACCCTGAACGGCAAAACCAATATCGCAGAACGGCAGACCGACCACGTTTTTCAGCGCCGGAACGCCTTTGTCATACAAGCGCACCAGCGGTTTGTTGCCGTAAGCCTGTTTGAACAGATCGGCGACCTGCTCCTGCATCACGCCAGGCTTCAGGCGGCAGGTGATGGTTTCCAGAATGCCGCGCGGGAAGCTCGCCAGATGCGGCGTGAAAATCACGTCCGTGCCAAGATGCGTGGAAATTTCCGGCTGATGGCGGTGGTTGAAAATACCGTAAGGTTGCAGGCTCACTTCGCAGAAGCTATTGGAAAGCGCCGCTTTACGCCCGGCACCGCTCACACCGCTGGTCGCGTTAATCACCGGCCACTGGTTCAGATCCAACAAACCGGCATCGATCAGCGGTTTCAACGAGAGCTGCGCCGCTGTCGGGTAACAGCCCGGCACGGCAATTAATTGCGCTTCATTCAGTTTGTCATGGTTCCACTCCGCCAACCCGTAAACCGCCTGTGCGAGCAAATCGGCGCGCTGATGGGTGAAGCCATAGAATTTTTCGTAAAACGCGGGATCGTTAACGCGGAACGCGCCAGAGAGATCGAACACCACACAACCCACAGCCAGGCAAACTGGCGCAAGGTCGTGGCTCACTTCATGCGCCGTCGCCAGAAAAACCACATCCACGCCATCGAGGAACTCAGTGATGTCGGACATCGGCTGCAACGGGAGATCAACAATGCCTTTCAACTGCGGATGTAAATCGGAGATACACTTTCCTGCATCATTACTTTGCGCAGAAACCGTCAAAGCGGTTATGTTCATATGAGGATGGCGATTTACATAGGTCACTAGCTCTGCGCCGGCGTAACCGCTGGCGCCCACAATTAATGTGTTCAACATTGGGGCGGTTTACCTTCTTACGTCATGTGTGCCAGGGAAAGACTCAGCATCCCTCCCGCGTTGCTGAGCAAGTCACCTTTGGGTTCCCTTACGCTCAGCCTTAGTGTATTTTTATTCACATTTAGTGCATGAATATTGATACTATCACGAACTCAGGTATGTCAACAATGAAAATGAATTTGCCGCCATTTATCGAGATTTACCGCGCCCTGATTGCCACGCCGTCAATCAGCGCAACGGAAGAAGCGCTGGATCAGAGCAATGCGTCTTTAATCAATCTGCTGGCAGGATGGTTTGGCGATCTCGGTTTCACTGTTGAAGTGCAGCCAGTGCCAGGCACGCGCAATAAATTCAATATGCTCGCCAGCGCCGGAACGGGCGCGGGCGGTCTGTTGCTGACCGGCCACACCGATACCGTGCCGTTTGATGACGGGCGCTGGACGCGCGATCCCTTCACGCTCACCGAGCATGACAATAAACTCTACGGCCTCGGCACCGCTGACATGAAAGGCTTCTTTGCCTTCATTCTTGATGCGCTGCGTGACGTCGATGTGACAAAGCTGAGCAAGCCGCTCTACATCCTTGCCACCGCCGATGAAGAGACCAGCATGGCGGGTGCACGTTATTTTTCCGAAAATACGCAGTTGCGTCCGGATTGCGCCATCATCGGCGAGCCAACCTCCCTGCAACCAGTGCGAGCACATAAAGGCCATATCTCCAACGCGATTCGTATCCTCGGACAGTCAGGCCACTCCAGCGATCCGGCGCGCGGTGTCAACGCGATCGAACTGATGCACGATGCTATCGGCCATATTCTGCAACTACGTGACAACCTAAAAGAGCGTTATCACTATGCAGCATTCACCGTACCGTACCCGACGCTGAACCTGGGACATATTCATGGCGGTGATGCGGCGAACCGTATTTGCGCTTGTTGCGAACTGCATATGGATATTCGCCCGCTGCCAGGTATGACGCTGAACGATCTGAATGGATTGTTGAATGAAGCGCTGGAGCCGGTAAGTTCTCGCTGGCCGGGCCGACTGACCATTTCTGAACTGCATCCGCCAATTCCCGGCTACGAGTGCCCGCCGGATCACCAACTGGTGAGCGTGGTAGAAAAACTGCTCGGCGTTGAAACCGAAGTGGTGAACTACTGTACCGAAGCGCCCTTTATTCAGATGCTGTGTCCAACGCTGGTGCTTGGTCCGGGTTCCATCAATCAGGCTCATCAGCCGGATGAATATCTGGAAACACGCTTTATTAAACCAACGCGCGAACTTATTACCCAGGTTGTCCATCATTTCTGCTGGCACTGATCGCCCTTTTCTCCCGCTAATGCCCCTCTGTAGAGGGGTTTTTATGCGCGAGAAAGGGTGACAAATGTCACGATCTCATAAGCATTACTTATCTGGCAGAAAGCGAATTAAATTTCGTAAATTGATGCCATTTATTCGTTTGCTGAAGCGATTTCGCAGCAATTGACGTAGTGGGTTTTACGTGGCTTTATAAAAGGCGGTGTCTTATATCTGCACGATGGCAGATATAACAAAATAAAATGAGATGGGGTGTCTGGGGTAACATGAACGAACAATATTCCGCTTTGCGTAGTAATGTCAGTATGCTCGGCAAACTGCTGGGGGATACCATCAAGGATGCTCTCGGCGAGAACATCCTCGACCGGGTAGAAACAATCCGCAAGCTGTCCAAATCTTCTCGCGCCGGTAATGAAGCCAGCCGCCAGGAACTGCTCACCACATTGCAGAATCTGTCTAATGACGAACTGCTGCCAGTGGCGCGCGCTTTCAGCCAGTTCCTGAATCTTGCGAATACCGCGGAGCAGTACCACAGCATTTCTGCCAAAGGTGAAGCGGCCAGCAACCCGGAAGTGATTGCCCGCACCATCAAAAAGCTGAAAGACCAACCCAATCTCAACGAAGCCACCATCATTAAAGCAGTTGAATCGCTGTCGCTGGAGCTGGTGCTGACCGCCCACCCAACCGAGATCACCCGCCGTACGCTGATCCACAAAATGGTGGAAGTGAACAATTGCCTGAAACAACTGGATAACAGCGATATCGCTGACTACGAACGCCACCAGTTAATGCGCCGTCTGCGCCAGTTGATTGCTCAGTCCTGGCATACCGACGAAATCCGCCGCAATCGCCCGAGCCCGGTTGATGAAGCCAAATGGGGTTTCGCGGTCGTGGAAAACAGCCTGTGGGAAGGCGTTCCAAGTTACCTGCGCGAACTTAACGAACAGCTAGAAGAACACCTCAATTACAAGCTGCCAGTTGATTTTGTGCCGGTGCGCTTTACCTCATGGATGGGCGGCGACCGCGACGGCAACCCGAACGTCACCGCCGACATCACTCGCCATGTGCTGCTACTCAGCCGCTGGAAAGCGACCGATCTGTTCCTGAAAGATATTCAGTTGCTGATCTCCGAGCTATCGATGGTCGAATGCACCGATGAACTGCGCGAGCTGGCGGGTGCAGACGGCGCGCGCGAGCCGTACCGTTATCTGATGAAAAAATTGCGTGCCGACCTGATGGCTACTCAGGCCTGGCTGGAAGCGCGCCTGAAGGGGCAAGAACTGCCAAAGCCTGCCGGTTTGTTGACGCAAAACGAGCAACTGTGGGAGCCGCTGTACGCCTGTTATAAATCGCTGCATGCCTGCGGCATGAGCATTATCGCCAACGGTGAACTGCTCGATACATTACGCCGCGTGAAGAGTTTCGGTGTACCGCTGGTACGCATTGATATTCGTCAGGAGAGTACCCGACATACCGAAGCGCTGGGCGAACTGACCCGTTATCTCGGCATCGGCGATTATGAAAGCTGGTCGGAAGCTGACAAACAGGCGTTCCTGATCCGCGAACTGAACTCCAAACGTCCGCTGCTGCCGCGCCAGTGGGAGCCAAGCGACGAGACCCGCGAAGTGCTGGACACCTGCCGGGTGATCGCCGAAGCACCGCGCGGATCCATCGCCGCCTATGTGATCTCCATGGCCAAAACGCCGTCCGACGTGCTGGCCGTTCATCTGCTGCTGAAAGAAGCCGGCATCGGCTTTGCGCTGCCGGTCGCGCCGCTGTTTGAAACGCTGGATGACCTCAACAACGCCGACGACGTAATGACCCAGTTGCTGAATATCGACTGGTATCGCGGTTTTATCCAGGGCAAACAGATGGTGATGATTGGCTATTCCGACTCCGCGAAAGACGCGGGTGTAATGGCCGCAAGCTGGGCGCAATATCAAGCTCAGGATGCGCTGATCAAAACCTGCGAGAAAGCCGGAATCGAACTGACGCTGTTCCACGGCCGCGGCGGTTCTATAGGTCGCGGTGGCGCGCCAGCGCATGCGGCGCTGCTCTCCCAACCGCCAGGTAGCCTGAAAGGCGGTCTGCGCGTGACCGAACAGGGCGAGATGATCCGCTTTAAATACGGTCTGCCGGAAGTCACCATCAGCAGCCTGTCGCTTTATACCAGCGCCATTATGGAAGCTAACCTGCTGCCGCCTCCGGAGCCGAAACCGCAGTGGCGCCATATTATGGACGCCCTGTCGGACACCTCCTGCGAGATGTACCGTGGCTACGTGCGCGAAAACAAAGACTTCGTTCCCTATTTCCGCTCGGCTACGCCGGAGCAGGAACTGGGCAAACTGCCGCTCGGCTCGCGTCCGGCGAAACGCCGTCCGACCGGCGGCGTCGAGTCGCTACGTGCCATTCCGTGGATCTTCGCCTGGACGCAGAACCGGCTGATGCTTCCGGCCTGGCTGGGCGCAGGCACTGCGCTACAGAAGGTGGTGGAGGATGGCAAACAGAGCGAACTGGAAGCAATGTGCCGCGACTGGCCGTTCTTCTCAACCCGCCTTGGCATGCTGGAGATGGTCTTCTCCAAAGCCGATCTGTGGCTGGCGGAATACTATGATCAGCGTCTGGTAAAACCAGAACTGTGGGGGCTGGGCAACGAGCTGCGTAAACTGCTGCAGGCGGATATTAATGTGGTACTGGCAATTGCCAACGATTCACACCTGATGGCCGATCTGCCGTGGATCGCCGAATCCATCCAGTTACGTAACATCTACACCGACCCACTGAACGTATTGCAGGCCGAGCTGCTGCACCGTTCACGTCAGGCCGAAGAAGCCGGTGAAGCGCCGGACGAGCGTGTAGAACAAGCGTTGATGGTGACCATTGCGGGTGTTGCAGCGGGCATGCGTAACACGGGCTAATTTTCTCCCCGCATCGCAAAAGGCCACACTTGCTGTGGCCTTTTTTTATGTCGCCAGCTAAGGTTGTTCCTTCGCCCGTCACGAAAAGGAAAGCATGAGCCACGATGTCAGCCATCTTATCTCACGCCTGATCAACGGCCCGTTGCCGCTGCGTCAGGTCTGTTTTGCCGGAGTCACCGGTAGTGCGCCTGCGCTGGCCTGTCAGGTCGATTTTCCGCGGCTGGAAATTGTGCTGGAAGGGTCGCTCATGGATATCGGGATCGCCGGAGAAGCGCCGCTGATGACGCAACATGACGTTCTGTATATTCCGGCTGGCGGCTGGAACTGGCAGCAATGGCAGGCACCGGCCAGCACCTTAAGCGTATTATTTGGCAAGCAGCAACTGAGCTTTAGCGTGAATCAGTGGAATGGCGAAACCCTGCAAAAGCTGGCGAAACAGCATGTCGCACGCCGAGGTCCGCGCGTGGGTTCTTTCCTGCTGCACACGTTGCATGAGATGCAAATGCAGCCGCGTGAGCAGCAGACCGCACGGCTGATTGTCACCAGCCTGCTCAGCCACTGCTACGATCTTCTTGGTAGCCAGATCCAAACTGCTTCCCGCAGCGAAGCTCTGTTCGAAGCCATTCGCAGCTATATCGACGAAAATTATGCAAAGCCGCTCACTCGTGAATCGGTGGCGCAGGCGTTTTACATCTCACCCAATTATCTTTCGCATCTGTTCCAGAAAACTGGCAGTCTCGGTTTTAACGAATACCTCAATCATACCCGGCTGGAGCATGCCAAAACGCTGCTCAAGGGCTACGACTTAAAAATCAAAGAAGTCGCGCACGCCTGCGGTTTTGTCGACAGTAACTACTTCTGCCGCCTGTTCCGCAAAAATACCGAACGTTCCCCCTCCGAATACCGCCAGCAGTACCACAGCCATCTCAGCGAAAAACAGGATTGAGCCTGCGACACTGGATTTTTATACGTTAAAAATCACATCCCGCCCCGCAGCAAGGGGCTGAAACCCCGCGTTTCATCGCGATACAACGCAACTTGTGAGCTAAATCTCAATTCGCCATGGAGCTTACATTTATCCAGTGTTTGGCAGATTTGTTATATGGCGATTGCCTGGCAAGCGCTCGTATGCTGGTGCCAGAAACGCTATACGAGGAAGCATGATGGAACTCTATCTGGACACCGCCAACGTGGCGGAAGTTGAACGCCTGGCGCGAGTCTATCCGCTCGCGGGTGTCACCACCAACCCCAGCATTATTGCCGCCGGGAAAACGCCGATATGGGATGTATTACCGCGTTTGCAAAACGCCATCGGCCCCGACGGAACGCTGTTTGCACAGGTAATGAGCCGCGACGTGGAAGGCATGGTGTCTGAAGCCAGACGCTTCAATAACGCCTTTCCCGGCATCGTGGTGAAAATCCCGGTCACAGCGGAAGGATTGGCTGCCATCAAGAAGTTGAAAAAAGAGAATATTGTCACCCTTGGCACCGCCGTCTACAGCGCCGCGCAGGGCTTGCTCGCTGCGCTTGCCGGAGCAAAATATGTTGCTCCTTATGTCAACCGTGTCGATGCCCAGGGCGGTGACGGCATTCGCATGGTGCAGGAATTGCAAACGCTGCTGAAACTCCACGCGCCGCAAAGCAAAGTGCTGGCCGCCAGCTTCAAAACACCGCGTCAGGCGCTCGACTGCCTGCTCGCTGGATGTGAAGCTATCACGCTGCCATTAGATGTAGCGCAACAAATGCTCAATACGCCCGCAGTAGAGTCAGCAATAGAGAAGTTTGAACAGGACTGGAAAACGGCTTTTGGCAACCTCAACCTGTAGGAAGCAATATATGGATCGCATCATCCAGTCGCCAGGAAAATACATCCAGGGAGCAGACGTAATCACCCGTCTCGGCGACTATCTCAAACCGCTGGCCGATCGCTGGCTGGTCGTGGGCGATAAATTTGTGCTTGGTTTTGCCCAGGAAACGCTGCAAAAAAGTCTGGCGGATGCCGGGCTGGCCTGTGAAGTTGTGCCATTCGGCGGCGAGTGTTCACAAAATGAAATTGATCGGCTGCGCGGCCTTGCAGAAAACGCTCACTGCGGCGCAGTGCTCGGTATTGGCGGCGGGAAAACGCTGGATACTGCCAAAGCGCTGGCGTACTTCATGCACGTTCCGGTGGCAATTGCGCCGACAATCGCTTCCACCGACGCACCATGCAGTGCGCTTTCGGTTATCTACACTGACAACGGTGAATTCGAACGCTATCTATTACTTCCCAACAACCCGAACCGCGTGATTGTCGATACCAAAATCGTTGCCAGCGCACCGGCGCGGCTACTGGCAGCGGGGATCGGCGATGCGCTCTCCACCTGGTTTGAAGCCCGTGCCTGTTCACGCAGCGGCGCAAAAACCATGGCCGACGGGCGAAGCACACAATCTGCGCTGGCGCTGGCCGAGCTGTGCTACAACACCCTGCTGGAAGAGGGTGAGAAAGCCATGCTCGCGGCTGAACAACATGTCGTAACACCTGCGCTGGAGCGCGTGGTGGAAGCGAATACCTATCTGAGCGGCGTCGGCTTCGAGAGTGGCGGTCTGGCGGCTGCGCATGCCATTCACAACGGTTTAACCGCCCTTGCGGACACGCACCACTACTATCATGGTGAAAAAGTTGCGTTCGGTACACTGACGCAACTGATGCTGGAAAACGCGCCGCTGGATGAGATCGAAACAGTCGCAGCGCTGTGCCACGCCGTTGGTCTGCCGATCACGCTGGCGCAACTGGATATCAAAGCAGATATTCCGGCGAAGGTGCGCATCATTGCCGAAGCAGCCTGTGCGGAAGGTGAAACCATCCACAACATGCCAGGCGGCGCAACGCCGGATCAGGTCTATGCCGCACTGCTGGTCGCCGACCAGTACGGACAACGTTTCCTGGAAGAGTGGGAATAAGCGTTAACATACCCGGAGGCGCGAATGCTTACCGGATTTGTAAAGCGAAAGCCTGGAACGGTTGTTCCGGGCTTTTTATTTCAGGTTAGATGCCAGGGCGAACGCCCAGTGTGTGGCAAATCGCATAGCTCATTTCCGCACGGTTCAGCGTATAGAAGTGGAAATCTTTCACCCCTTCGCGGCTCAAAATCTTCACCATATCCATCGCGATATTTGCCCCCACCAGCTTGCGGGTCTCGGCGTCGTCATCCAGGCCGTCGAACATTTTCGACATCCACGCTGGAATACGTACGTTGGTCATATCAGCGAATTTTTTCGCCTGCCGGAAGTTGGAAACCGGCAGAATGCCCGGAACGATCTCCACGTCGATGCCGGTCGCAGCGCAGCGATCGCGAAAACGCAGATAGCTTTCCACGTCAAAGAAGAACTGGGTGATCGCACGGCTGGCGCCTGCGTCCACTTTGCGCTTCAGGTTGAGCAGATCCGCCTGCGCGCTTTTTGCTTCCGGGTGTACTTCCGGGTAGGCGGCAACAGAGATATCGAAATCGGCAACCTCTTTTAACAACGTCACCAAATCGGCGGCATACATATCCGGCTTGCCGCCGCCCGGCGGTAAATCACCGCGCAGCGCCACGATATGGCGGATGCCATTATTCCAGTAATCCTGCGCAATCGCGCGCAGTTCATCGCGGGTGGCGTCGATACAGGTCAAATGCGGCACGGCTTCCAGGCCGGTGCGCTCTTTGATGCCTTTGATAATACTGTGAGTACGATCGCGCTCGCCGGAGTTTGCCCCGTAGGTCACCGAAACGAATTTCGGCTTCAGGCTACTCAGGCGATCGATGGAGCTCCATAAGGTCTGTTCCATTTCACTGGTGCGCGGCGGGAAAAATTCAAAGGAAACATTAATCTGGCCATGTACTTCCGCCAGGCTCTGATTCAGGGCTTCCCGCTGGTTGGCGTGAAAAAAGCTCATACCTTACCTCATCAATCGCATGTCATTGTCTGTTGTTTGCGAACTTCTATACGTTTAGACGTCCAGATGTAAAAATGACGGAATTTGCACAGGCCGTCAACCGGAAAATCACTATTCTGAGTGAGGAATGTTCAGCAAAGATGAAAAAATTTCATGATACGAAATGAAATGCCCTCTCCCTGCCCGGGAGAGGGTGAGGATAAAATTACAGCAATTGCGCCAGACGGTTGATATCAGACTGGATAGCGCCAGCGGTGACATCACGTCCTGCGCCAGGGCCGCGAATGACCAGTGGATTATCGCGATACCAGCGACTTTCAATGGCAAAGACATTATCGCCCGGCAGTACCGCCGCCAGCGGATGCTCCGGACGGACCGCTTCCACGCCTACGCGTGCTTTGCCGTTCGCATCGAAACGCGCGACATAACGCAGCACAAGGCCCATTTCACGGGCGGCTTCCAGCCGCTGCACCATCTGCTCATTCAGCTCGTCGCCATTTTCGAAGAAGTGATCCACCGAACCTTCTCCACAATGCGGTGGCACCAGCGATTCCACGCGAACCTGCTCTGGTTCGATGTCATAACCCGCTTCACGGGCGAGGATCACCAGCTTGCGCATCACATCTTTACCTGCGAGATCGACACGCGGATCCGGCTCAGTCAGGCCCTGCTGCCACGCCTGATCGACCAGATCGGTAAACGGCACAGTACCGTCGAATTGCAGGAACAACCAGGAGAGGGTGCCGGAAAAGATACCGCTGATCGCCAGAATAGCATCACCGCTATCGCGCAGATCGCGCACCGTATGGTTAACCGGCAATCCGGCGCCGACGGTGGCGTTATACAGCCAGTGGCGACCCGTCTTTTCAAACGCATCGTGGATCTGGCGATAATTATTGGTCGTGCTCGCCCCGGCCAGTTTGTTGGCGCTGATCACATGGAAACCGTGGCTGGCAAAATCCAGATACTGCCCGGCCAGTTGCTCACTGGCGGTAACATCCAGTACGACGAGGTCGTCATACGGGTGCGCGCGCATCCACAGGAACAGTGACTCTTCATCCTGCTCGACGGCTTCATCATTAAAGAAAGCCAGCGCACGGCTGGCATCCAGCCCATCGTAATTCAACAAGCTACGGCGGCTATCCACTACGCCGGCCAGCACAAATTCAAACCCGGTACGCGCCGAAAGTGCACTCTGCTCGCGGGAGAACAACTCCAGCCAGCGGGAACCGATATTCCCCTTGCCGAACAGCATCAGACCGATGCGTTTTTCCGCACGGAACAGCGACTGGTGCAACCCCTGAACCAGGTTCTCAGTCGGGCCAACGCGCAGTACCGCGACCAGGCTGATACCTTCGTCAGACTGCCAGATAAACTCAACCGGTTGGCCTTTCAGTTGCTGCCAGAAACGGTGGCTGTGCAACGGGTTACGGCATACGCCAGCACCGACCATCGCCACCAGCGCCAGCCCCTGACGCAGGCGTAATTCACCCGGCAGACCGGCTTCATCCAGCAGTTTAAAGACGCTATCGACCACTTCCGAGGTATAGCAGAGTTGCAGCAGATTACGGTCGGCATGAACGCCCACTGCCAGCGGACGCGCCTGCGCACGCTTAAGGAGCAGATCGATCTCTTTTTGCGCCAGTTTAAAATCCTGTCCGCCCGGAACGAGGAACTCGATCAGGCAGACATCATCGTGACTGGTCACGATGCGCGCGCCGGTGCCGGACGCCAGCACGCGTTCAATGCGCGTAGATCCTTGATCCGGGTTATAGCTACAGCGCAATTGCAGATCGATATTGCTGCCGGACACCGGTTGCAGCGTGCGGGCATGTAGTACCGGAGCGGCAAGACGCGCCAGTTCGCTGGCTTCGTCGAGACGCAGTAGCGGCAGCAGACAGGCATCTTTCACTTTGCGCGGGTCTGCGCTATAGACACCGGCTACGTCGCTCCAGATGGTGACGCGGGAAACATCGCCCAGCGCGCCAATCTGTGTTGCTGAATAGTCAGAGCCGTTACGCCCCAGCAGCACCGTTTCACCAGCCTCGTTACGGCTGATAAACCCGGTGACGACAATGCGTTTGCCAGGATGTTGCGCCAGCTTTTGCTGCAAAAGGGGGTAAGATGCCCCTTCGTTCACCTGCGGCTGCGCCGAGCGCTCGGCACGCAGAAATTCGCGGGCATCCAGCCAGGCCGCATCAAGGCCTTGCTGATTGAGTACAGCGGCCATCAGGCGCGCCGACCAGATTTCACCGTGGCCGACCACTTCCGCGTAAACCGCGTCGGTGATACCGCCGTCGAGCAGCGCCGCCAGGTGTTCCAGATCGTGGATAAATTCGCTGGTCAGGCCATCGGCCACATCGGCGGGCAACAGCCCGCCAATCAAGTCACTTTGATAACGACGCAGGGATTGCTGAACCTGATGCGCAGAGAGCCTGTCAGTCTGGCTTAATTTCAGCCAGTTGATCAGCTGGTTGGTGGTGCTGCCTGCAGCGGAGACAACCATCATGTCGCCCGGTTGTGAGTACTCCGCCATGATCCCTGCAACGCGCAGGTAACACTTCACATCTGCCAGACTACTGCCACCAAATTTGTGCAGTTGACGAGCCTTCGTCCCTGCCTGCGCAATCACACTCATCTTTATCCCTCAGCTGCGACCCGGAAGCCATTTTCCAGATCGGCAATTAAATCTTCGCTATCTTCAATACCGGTCGAGATACGCAACAGCGTTTCCGAAATCCCGGCAGCGGCGCGCGCTTCCGGCGCCATACCTGCGTGCGTCATGGTGGCGGCGTGGGAGATTAAACTTTCGACCCCACCCAATGATTCCGCCAGAGTAAACAGTGACAAACCGCTCAGGAAACGACGCAGCGTTTGCTCGTTGCCATCCAGTTCAAAACTTAACATCGCGCCAAAGCCTTTTTGTTGACGTGCAGCAATCTCATGCCCCTGATTATCCGGCAGAGACGGGTGGTAAAGCTTTTTCACCAGCGGCTGAGTTCGCAGGAAATCGACAATCGCCTGTGCGTTACGCTGCGCCACTTCCATACGCGGCGACAACGTGCGCAGCCCGCGCAACAGCAAATAACTGTCGAAGGCGCTGCCAGTGACGCCAATATTATTTGCCCACCATGCCAGCTCGGTGACAGTCTCTGCATCTTTTGCTATCACCACGCCCGCCACCACATCGGAATGACCATTGAGGTATTTAGTGCAGGAGTGCAGCACCAGATCGGCACCCAGCGACAGCGGATTTTGCAACGCCGGGCTGAGGAAGGTGTTATCAACGACGCTAACTGCGCCCGCTTCACGTACCAATTGGCAGATTTTCGCAATATCCACGACGCGCAACAATGGGTTGCTTGGACTTTCTACCAGCACCAGTTTCGGTTTTTCCGCCAGCGCCGCTTTCAGCGCCTGTTCATCGCCCTGATCGACGAATTTCACCCGGTAGCAGCCGCGCTTTGCCAGGCTGTCGAACAGGCGATAGCTGCCGCCGTAACAATCATGCGGTGCAACCAGTAGATCACCTGGCTTGAGGAAAACCGTGGTCACCAGATGAATCGCCGACATGCCGGTATTGGTCAACACCGCGCCAGCGCCCCCTTCCAGCTCCGCCAGCGCGCGCTGTACCACATCACGCGTGGGGTTACCGCGACGCGAGTAGTCATGCGCGCGGGGTTCGTTAAAACCGGTGAAATTATAGGTACTGGAAAGGTGAATCGGCGGGACAACGCAGCCATACTGCTCGTCATCGTTCAATCCGCTACGCACTGCAATGGTGGCCTGTTTACGCGTCATGGTGAAGGCTTCCTGGCTTAATGGATGAAAAATCTGACCACAGAGTAAACATTGAATAGATAGACGTCAATACATCTGGACATCTAAACTTCTTTGCGTATAGATTGAGCAAACGCGCAATAGCCGTTAAAATTATATGCTTTAGTGTGGGCGCGCAGAGCGATACACCGTGTCACTGTGATGACTCTACGGTAAACTACGCGGGATTACGGCCTGGGCTCGCCCGGGTTTAGACTAATGACTGAGAGGATTAAAGGTATCTCATGGCTGAATGGAGCGGCGAATATATCAGCCCATACGCTGAGCACGGCAAGAAGAGTGAGCAAGTAAAGAAAATTACGGTCTCCATTCCTCTTAAGGTGTTAAAAATCCTCACCGATGAACGTACCCGTCGTCAGGTGAACAACCTGCGTCACGCCACCAACAGCGAGCTGCTGTGCGAGGCATTCCTGCATGCGTTCACCGGTCAGCCTCTGCCGAACGATGAAGATCTGCGTAAAGAGCGCAGTGATGAAATCCCGGAAGAGGCGAAAGTGATTATGCGTGAACTGGGCATCGACCCGGATACATGGGAATACTGATTCAAAACAAAAGGGCGGCAGATATCTTCCGCCCTTTTTGCTTATGTCAGCCGCACAATCAGAAGCGCGTCACTTCCGGGTGCACTTCTGCCAGAGAAAGCAGGTAAGACATAAATACATTTTTCATTGCCGTCAGCATATCACGCCTCTTTTTCGCTCTGTTCACAGGACTGTGAATGGCGAAAAGGATATGTGCATTTTTTAATCAGAGCAATATTTTTGTGATTCACATCACAAAAACATCCCCCCTCGGCAAACGACAGATACAAAAAAAGCGCCTCGCGGCGCTTTTTTCTTTGGCAACTTATTTGCTGCCCGGGATGCTGAAGCGTTTGTTGAAACGCTCAACACGACCACCGGTATCAACAACACGTTGTTTACCAGTAAAGAACGGGTGGCAATTGCCGCACACGTCCAGGTTCAGGTCGTGGCCCACAGTGGAGTGGGTTTTGATCACATTACCGCAAGAACAGGTTGCAGTAATCGCAACATAATTCGGGTGAATACCTTTTTTCATGGGAAACCTCAGTTTAAGGCCGCGTCGCTCTTCCAGCCCTAACGCCAGACACCACGCGAGTTAAATAATAAGTGTATCTTTTGCGCGCTAAATCCGCACTAAAGGCGGCGAATCATACAGAAATTAACCAGCGCATGCAAACTGATCCGCTCGCCCGTAGCAACAATGTGTATACTAACCCGCCAGTTTTCAAGTCAGGAAGATGAGATGCCCGTCGCCCACGTTGCGCTGTCTGTACCCTTGCCCCGCACCTTTGATTATCTGTTGCCGGACGACATGATCGCCCGTGCAGGTTGTCGCGTGCGCGTGCCGTTCGGTACCCAGCAACGCGTTGGCATCGTGGTGGCGATCAGAGATAAAAGCGAGCTGCCGCTTGCCGAGCTGAAGCAGGTAGAAGAAGTGCTCGACAGTGAGCCTGCTTTTTCGCCCGCTGTCTGGCGTCTGTTGTTATGGGCGGCTGACTATTATCATCATCCGATTGGCGATGTACTGTTCAATGCCCTTCCCGTTCTGTTACGCCAGACAAAAACTGCCAGCGCAGAGTTTCAGGGCTACTGGTTCGCCACTGAGCAAGGCCAGGCGACGGACATTAACCGCGTAAAGTCGGCAAAGCAGCAGCAGGCGCTTTCGGCTCTGCGTAAAGGCAAAATCTGGCAGCACCAACTGGCAGCGCTGGATCTGAAAAGCGTCACTCTGCAGGCGCTGCGCGCCAAAGGGCTGGCGGAAATGAGCAGCGAAACGCCAACGTTCAGCGACTGGCGCAGCCAGTTCTCCGTCAGCGGCGACAGGCTGCGGCTGAACACGGAGCAGGCCACTGCCGTTGGCGCTATTCACAGCGCGGCCGATCAATTCTCTGCCTGGCTGCTGGCAGGCGTCACGGGTTCCGGTAAGACTGAAGTCTATTTAAGCGTGCTGGAAAACGTGCTGGCGCAGGGTAAACAGGCGCTGGTGATGGTGCCGGAGATTGGCCTGACGCCGCAAACCATCGCCCGCTTTCGTGAGCGCTTTAACGCGCCGGTCGAAGTGCTGCATTCAGGCCTGAACGACAGTGAACGTCTCACCACATGGCAAAAAGCGAAAAACGGCGAGGCGGCAATTGTTATCGGCACACGTTCATCGCTGTTCACACCGTTTAAAAACCTCGGCGTGATCGTTATTGATGAAGAGCACGACAGCTCCTATAAACAACAGGAAGGCTGGCGCTATCACGCGCGGGATCTGGCAGTCTATCGCGCCCATAGCGAACAGATCCCCATCATTCTCGGCTCGGCGACTCCCGCGCTGGAAACCTTATATAATGTGCGAGCGCGAAAATACCGGTTGCTACGCCTGACGCGCCGTGCCGGCAGCGCGCGCCCGGCAACACAGCATGTGCTGGATATGAAAGGCCAGCAGTTGCAGGCCGGATTAGCGCCCGCGCTCATCAACCGCATGCGCCAGCATTTGCAGGCAGGCAATCAGGTGATCCTGTTTCTTAACCGCCGGGGGTTCGCTCCGGCGCTGCTGTGCCATGACTGCGGCTGGATAGCAGAGTGCCCACGTTGCGATCACTACTACACTTTTCACCAGGCGCAGCAGCATTTGCGCTGTCACCATTGCGATAGCCAGCGCCCGTTGCCGCGCCAGTGCCCCTCCTGCGGTTCCACGCACCTGCTGCCCGTCGGTTTAGGGACTGAACAACTGGAACAGGCGCTTGCGCCGCTGTTCCCTGGCGTACCGGTGTCGCGTATTGATCGCGATACCACCAGCCGCAAAGGCGCGCTGGAGCAGCACCTGGCGGAAGTTCATCGGGGTGGCGCGCGGATCCTGATTGGCACGCAGATGCTGGCGAAAGGCCATCACTTCCCGGATGTGACGCTAGTAGCGCTGCTGGATGTCGATGGCGCACTCTTTTCTGCGGATTTCCGCGCGGCGGAACGGTTTGCTCAGCTCTACACCCAGGTTTCGGGTCGCGCCGGGCGCGCCGGGAAGCAAGGCGAGGTGGTGCTGCAAACCCACCATCCTGAGCATCCTTTGCTGCAAACCCTACTGCATAAAGGTTACGATACCTTTGCAGAACAAGCGCTGGCCGAGCGGCAAACGCTGCAACTGCCGCCGTGGACCAGTCATGTATTGATCCGCGCAGAAGATCAGAACAATCAGTACGCTCCGCTATTCCTGCAACAGTTGAGAAACTTACTGCAAGCCAGCCCGCTGGCAGACAACCAGCTGTGGATCCTCGGCCCGGTTCCGGCGCTGGCGGCGAAACGCGCCGGACGCTATCGCTGGCAGATCCTGCTGCAACATCCTTCCCGCATTCGCTTACAGCATATTGTCAGCGGCGCGCTGGCGTTGACTAACACGCTGCCCGATGCGCGGCGGGTTAAATGGGTGCTGGATGTTGATCCTATTGAGAGTTGAGGTTGCGATCGGCGGCATAAAATTCAACTTTCATCACACTTTTCATGAAAATTCTGTAACCGCTGCGTCTAACTATCTGATAAAAATGTGACTACGCTTGCGCCGTGCATGCGAGGAGAACAAGTTGAAACCCAAAAATCAGGTTGCAGCAGCGACCATGAAAGATGTTGCCATGAAAGCAAAGGTTTCTACGGCAACCGTATCCCGTGCATTAATGAATCCGGAAAAAGTGTCGCAGACGACCCGTAATCGGGTTGAACAAGCCGCCATGGAAGTGGGCTATTTGCCCCAGTCGATGGGACGTAACGTCAAGAGAAACGAATCCCGTACTCTACTGGTGATTGTGCCGGATATCTGCGATCCCTTTTTCAGCGAAATCATTCGCGGTATCGAGGTTACCGCGGCCGAACACGGCTATCTGGTTCTGATTGGCGACTGCGCCCACCAGAATCAGCAAGAAAAAACTTTTATCGATCTGATCATTACCAAGCAAATCGATGGCATGTTGCTGTTAGGCTCACGCCTGCCGTTTGACGCAAGTATTGAAGAGCAGCGCAATTTGCCGCCGATGGTCATGGCAAATGAATTTGCTCCCGAACTGGAGCTGCCAACCGTACACATTGATAACCTGACCGCCGCTTTTAACGCCGTCAATTATCTACAGGAACTGGGGCACCGTCTGATTGGCTGCATTGCCGGGCCAGAAGAGATGCCATTGTGCCACTACCGCTTGCAGGGTTATGTGCAGGCGCTGCGCCGCTCCGGAGCGACCGTCGATCCGCACTATATTGCGCGCGGTGATTTTACCTTTGAAGCCGGAGCGCACGCGCTGGAACAGCTGCTGGCGTTGCCCAAGCCGCCAACGGCGGTGTTCTGCCATAGCGACGTTATGGCGCTGGGTGCGCTGTCGCTCGCCAAACGCCGGGGGCTGAAAGTACCGGACGACTTATCGATCATCGGTTTCGATAACATTTCTCTGGCAGAGTATTGCGACCCGCCGCTAACCACCGTTGCCCAGCCGCGCTACGAAATTGGCCGGGAATCGATGCTGCTCCTGCTCGAACAACTGCAAGGTCATAACGTCAACAGCGGATCGCGCCTGCTGGATTGCGAATTGATCCTGCGCGGCAGTACCCGGGCGATTACGTAAAAACCGGGCTTTAAGACACCCCCTTCTGGTCAAAAGCCCGTCGCTTAAGTAACATGGCGGGCTGATAACCGATATACATACAGCGAAACGATAGTGGCACAACGAGATTATGTACGCCGCAGCCAGCCGGCTCCTTCGCGGCGAAAAGCGAGCAACTCAAGGAAAAAGCAACGCAGCAGGTCTGCGGTCTCTCCAGCCATGGTCGCTATCGCGGCGGCTGTGCTGGTCGCCTTTATCGGTGGTCTGTACTTTATTACGCACCACAAAAAAGAAGAATCCGAAGCGCTGCAAAATCAAAAGGTCACCGGTAACGGCCTGCCGCCGAAGCCGGAAGAGCGTTGGCGCTATATTAAAGAGCTGGAAAGCCGTCAACCCGGTGTGCTTGCGCCAACTGAACCCTCTGCAGGCGGCGAAGTGAAAACCCCGGATCAACTGACAGATGAACAGCGCCAGCTGTTAGCGCAGATGCAGGCGGATATGCGCCAGCAGCCGACGCAGCTTAATGAAGTACCGTGGAACGAACAGACGCAGGAACAACGCCAGCAAACGTTGCAGCGTCAGCGCCAGGCGCAGCAGCAGCAGCAGCAGCAACCGCAGTGGACGCAAACGCAGCCAGTTCAGCAACCGCGTGCGCAGACGCGCATTGTGGAGCAGCCGGTACAGCAACAACCGGCGCGGACAACGGCCACTGCACCGCGTCAAACGCAAGCTCAACAGCAACCGAAAGCTGCCGCCACATCGCAACCGTATCAGGATCTGTTGCAAACGCCGCCGCATACCACGGCAGCACAGCCGAAATCGCAGCAGGCAGCGCCGATAACACATGAAGCGGAAGCGCCGAAAACGCAAACAGCGGAGAAAAAAGATGACCGCCGCTGGATGATCCAGTGCGGTTCGTTTAAAGGCCAGGAGCAGGCAGAAACCGTTCGCGCCCAACTGGCGTTTGAAGGGTTTGATTCACATATCACCAGCAACAACGGCTGGAACCGCGTGGTACTTGGCCCGGTGAAAGGCAAAGAGAATGCCGATTCCACCATTAGCCGTCTGAAAATGGCGGGTCATACAAACTGTATCCGTCTCGCCTCCGGGGGTTGAAACCCCCGAAATCCCCCCCATCTATAATTGCATTCTGCCCCGTAAGCTGTGCGGGGCGCTGTATTCTGCATTTGTAACCAAGGGGTCTGCTCGTGACAACAATCGTAAGCGTACGCCGTAACGGCCACGTCGTTATTGCCGGTGATGGCCAGGCCACACTGGGTAATACCGTAATGAAGGGCAACGTGAAAAAAGTCCGCCGCCTGTATAACGATAAAGTTATCGCAGGTTTTGCCGGTGGTACGGCCGATGCCTTCACTCTGTTCGAACTCTTCGAACGTAAACTGGAAATGCACCAGGGCCATCTGGTGAAAGCAGCTGTCGAGTTAGCAAAGGACTGGCGCACCGATCGCATGCTGCGCAAGCTGGAAGCGCTGCTGGCGGTGGCTGATGAGAACGCGTCGCTGATCATCACCGGTAATGGTGATGTGGTTCAGCCGGAAAATGACCTGATCGCTATCGGTTCCGGTGGGCCATACGCCCAGGCCGCAGCCCGTGCGTTACTGGAAAATACGGAGCTTGGCGCGCGTGAAATCGCTGAGAAGGCGTTGGATATTGCAGGCGATATCTGCATTTACACCAACCACTTCCATACCATCGAAGAATTATCCTCTAAAGCGTAAGGATCTCCCATGTCTGAAATGACCCCACGCGAAATTGTCAGCGAACTGGACAAACACATTATCGGCCAGGACGCAGCTAAGCGTTCTGTAGCAATCGCCTTGCGTAACCGCTGGCGCCGTATGCAGCTTGATGAAGAGCTGCGTCACGAAGTAACCCCAAAAAATATTCTGATGATCGGCCCGACCGGCGTCGGTAAAACCGAAATCGCTCGTCGTCTGGCGAAATTGGCTAGCGCGCCATTTATCAAAGTTGAAGCGACCAAATTCACCGAAGTGGGCTATGTCGGGAAAGAAGTGGACTCTATCATCCGCGATCTGACCGATGCTGCAGTGAAAATGGTACGTATCCAATCGATCGAGAAAAACCGCTACCGCGCTGAAGAGATGGCCGAAGAGCGTATTCTCGATGTGCTGATCCCACCGGCGAAAAACAACTGGGGCCAGCCGGAACAACCCGTTGAACCTTCAACTGCGCGCCAGTCCTTCCGCAAAAAACTGCGCGAAGGCCAGCTCGACGATAAAGAGATTGAAATCGATCTCGCCGCTGCGCCGATGGGCGTAGAGATCATGGCACCTCCGGGTATGGAAGAGATGACCAATCAGTTGCAGTCCATGTTCCAGAACCTGGGCGGGCAGAAGCAGAAACCGCGTAAGCTGAAAATCAAAGACGCGATGAAGCTGCTGATTGAAGAAGAAGCCGCGAAGCTGGTCAACCCGGAAGAGCTGAAACAGGATGCTATCGAAGCCGTTGAGCAGCACGGGATCGTGTTTATCGACGAAATCGACAAAATCTGTAAGCGCGGCAACACCTCCGGGCCGGACGTTTCCCGCGAAGGCGTACAGCGCGACCTGTTGCCGCTGGTGGAAGGCTGCACCGTCTCGACCAAGCACGGCATGGTGAAAACCGATCACATTCTGTTTATCGCCTCCGGCGCGTTCCAGGTTGCCAGCCCGTCGGATCTGATCCCGGAATTGCAGGGCCGTCTGCCAATTCGCGTTGAATTGAAGGCGTTAACGACGGAAGATTTCGAGCGCATCCTGACCGAACCAAATGCATCTGTGACCGTACAGTACAAAGCGCTGATGGCGACCGAAGGCGTGAATATCGAATTTACTGACGACGGCATCAAACGCATTGCGCAGGCTGCCTGGCAGGTGAACGAAACCACGGAAAACATCGGCGCTCGCCGTTTACATACCGTGCTGGAACGCCTGATGGAAGACATCTCCTACGACGCCAGCGATCTGGGCGGTAAGACCATTATCATTGATGCCGACTATGTGAGTAAGCACCTTGATGCTTTAGTGGCAGATGAAGATCTGAGCCGTTTTATCTTATAATCCCGTTCACAACGTTTTCATCACATTCGATGGGGGCTTATGCCCCCATTTTTGCTGGCGTAATTTATGAACGAAACGCAATCTCTGAGCCTCACCCAAGCCTGGCTGGAAAGCCTGCGACCTAAAACATTACCGCTGGCATTCGCGGCCATTGTCGTGGGCACTGTGCTGGCTTGGTGGCAGGGTTATTTTGATCCGCTGGTTGCCGTGCTCGCGTTGATCACCGCCGGCCTGCTGCAAATTCTCTCCAATCTTGCCAATGATTACGGCGATGCAGTAAAGGGCAGCGATAAACAGGATCGCATTGGGCCGCTACGCGGTATGCAGAAAGGCGCCATTTCGCTTGCGCAAATGAAGCGAGCGCTGATTATCGTGATTGTGCTGAGCTGCATTTCCGGGCTGTTGCTGGTGACGGCGGCAACCCAAACTCTGGCGGATTTTATCGGTTTCCTCGTACTTGGCTGCCTGTCGATCGTTGCGGCGATTACCTACACCATTGGTAAGCGCCCATATGGCTATCTCGGCCTTGGCGATATCTCAGTACTGATTTTCTTTGGCTGGCTGAGCGTGATGGGAAGCTGGTATCTGCAAGCGCATATGCTGATCCCAGTGGTTATCCTGCCCGCTACGGCCTGCGGCCTGCTGGCGACTGCTGTATTGAATATCAATAACTTGCGTGATATCGATAGCGATCGCGAGAACGGCAAAAACACGCTGGTGGTGCGTTTAGGGCCAATCAACGCCCGCCGCTATCATGTCGGCTTGCTGGTCGGCGCGCTGCTGTGCCTGGCGCTGTTCAACCTGCTATCATTGCATAGCCTGTGGGGATGGTTGTTTGTCCTTGCAGCACCGCTGCTTATCAAACAAGCGCGCTATGTGGTGCGTGAACGCGATCCGCGCGCTATGCCACCGATGCTTGAACGTACGGTAAAAGGCGCATTGCTTACTAACTTATTGTTTGTTATTGGAATAATCCTTAGCCAGACACACCTTTAACTGATTAATGTCAATTAACAATTGATGATTTTGCCAACAGTGCGGGATGCGCGATATACTAACGTTTCTCGCATCAACTGAACGTTAATCCTATGAAATACGATACTTCTGAGCTTTGTGACATCTACCAGGAAGAGATCAACGTTGTAGAGCCGCTATTCTCAAATTTTGGCGGTCGGTCGTCTTTTGGCGGACAAATCATCACGGTGAAATGTTTCGAGGATAACGGGTTGCTGTATGATCTGCTCGAACAAAATGGCCGTGGTCGCGTCCTGCTGGTCGACGGCGGCGGTTCTATGCGTCGCGCATTAATCGACGCCGATCTCGCACGCACTGCGGTGCAAAACGAGTGGGAAGGCATTGTGGTTTATGGCGCAGTGCGCCAGGTTGACGATCTGGAGGAGCTGGATATTGGTATCCAGGCAATTGCCGCTATTCCAGTTGGCGCAGCAGGTGAAGGCATTGGTGAAAGCGACGTGCGCGTCAATTTCGGCGGTGTTACTTTCTTCTCTGGCGACCATCTGTATGCCGACAATACTGGCATTATCCTTTCCGAAGATCCCCTCGATATCGAGTAAACAGAAGGGCGCCATCAGGTGCCCTTCTTCTTTTGCGTCAGACAACGCTTCACTTATCCATCCGAATGATTTCGGGTTGTAGCAAGGCAGCAAGCAAATAAATCCCAGGGAGCATAGATAGCCTGACCGGAATGAATGCGCACCGCTACAACGCGAAAGATAAAGGGGGTTCTACGCCGGAACCGCCGAAATTTCCGACCAGTTGTATTTAGTGATCTTTCGACACCCCAACGACTCCATTCGCAATGCCCTGAGCCAGCCTTTCCATCGACTTTGCAAAGCGGAAATATCCAGGGTGTTGCAGGCAGATATGAGAGCGATGGAGATCGCGAAGGTGGTGGACATCGTCCAGTCGACGGTCTACAAAGTCCTGACGACCATCGGCGACGCCCTGTCCGTCTGACGGTTAACCCAGCCAGCAGGACAAGCCGAAGACGACCGCCGCGAATAGCGCGGTGGTGCCCCAGGCATATTTCGGCCAGTACGTTCCGGCCAGCGCTCCAAATCCGACAGTCAGCACCACGACCACCGCGACGCTGCCGAAGACTTTAAGCTGACAGCGCAGCACCGTTTAAGAAAGTTCATCGTATCATCCGCATTATTCCGTTAGCGATTTCGTTAACCGACGATGGCAGCCATGTTAATGCGGCAATATGAAGAAGTTTAGCAGGGGGCGGTCTGAAAGAATATGCTCGTGTCAGTCAGGTTGATGAAGCAGAAAGTCGGTAAAAAAGGACTTACGGCATCCATTTTACGTCAAACCATATACTATGCAGTTGCGTGCATAGCCATGCATTCGGGTACAATTTATCAGGCGCGTTTCCGGTGGTTTTTCGGTTTTACAGCCACGACTTTCGCCCGTCTGACCCCGGAAACGTCGCCAGTGCCGATCGGATGGTGCCGGTAACGGATGTTATGGTAAATTCAGACTGATTTTGTGATTATTGAGTGGGTGAATTAACAGATAAGGATGTTAGTGTTATGGAGTTCAGCGTAGAGAGTCTTTTGAAATCGGGTTTCACCAAGCGAGAGTTACGATATATCTATAATAATATTTATAGCTTTGGAGGGACTCTGGAGGAAATCGTAAGAGATTTAGCGAAAAGATTTAAGGTGTTCATTTATATTTTTATTTTTACTGTTATTTCATGCTCTCTTGTTATTTATTTTAAATGGTCTGATCCGTGGTATGTTTTTTCCTGTGTGATAACACTTTTAGTTTTTGATTTAATAATGTTATTTATCCAACCGCCAGTTATTTCATTTAAATGCTGGCGGTTTTGTCGGGTAAGTAAAGCTTAGTTATTTTCTGTGCTGAGAAGGTCAAATATCACTTTGGCCTTAACGCCATAACCGGCTATCTTCATGGTAAGCTTGGGGCGGTTCATGGTATTTATTTTTCGGTAAAAATCTGCTGGAATGTGGCGGAATAGTCTCCATGTTTCAGGCCGTCTGGACAATCCGACAATGCTGTAAACACTGGCAGTCAGAGAAATGGCATTATAAACCGCCAGCCCGGACTCAGGTTTGAATCCCATGAAATTTGCAACTTCCATTGCACCATCAGCGATAAAGCCTTCTGATTTATTCTCATTTTTTTTAAGGTTTATAATTTCTTTCGTTACGCCATTTATGCCATCCATTACAAGGATGGCGCCAGCCAGCATTCCTATGGCTGGCATCGTTGCGATCATTATCCCGCCAGTGATGGCCGTTAATCCAGACACCACAATTTTAACCGCGCTAATCACATAGCCGACAATCTTATTATTTTCCCGGACGAACTCCACTTTGGCGTAAAGTTTTGCAGTTTTCATCCGCAGCATCCACCCCTGCTCTTCAAGGTTTTCGGTCTCTGCTCTCAGGTTTTTGATGCACGCCATATATTCTTCATTGGATGTTGCACGTCGTGCAGCAGCGAACTGCTGTTCGACAACCTCCTGTATCTCCCGTACAAAGTTTATTCGGGTCAGGCTGTCCTGAAGGTGGAAAGAGGACAGCGTATTCGCGGTACTCACCAGCTTTCTGGCCTCAAGGTTTACCATGGTTTCAGCCCAGGCCCTATTTCGTCCACCTGTGCGAGCCATACTCAGTAGCGCGTGATCCATATCTGCTCCTTGGTTGTGATTATCCCTGTGTCCGTCGGGAGCGTATCATAAAACCTTCAGGCAAAAAGTGCCTAATGCCCCCACGGGGAGCGGAGCGACCAGCCTCAGGTCGTTCTTTATGGTTCTGATTGCGTGGGTGTCGTGCCTGAACTAGGCGATCACACTTCACCACTGCTACTAGGGGTTCTACGCCGGAACCGCCGAAATTTCCGACCAGTTGTATTTAGTGATCTTTCGACACCCCAACGACTCCATTCGCAATGCCCTGAGCCAGCCTTTCCATCGACTTTGCAAAGCGGAAATATCCAGGGTATTGCAGGCAGATGTGAGAGCGATGGAGATCGCGAAGGTGGTGGACATCGTCCGGTCGACGGTCTACAAAGTCCTGACGACCATCGGCGACGCCCTGTCCGTCTGACGGTTAACCCAGCCAGCAGGACAAGCCGAAGACGACCGCCGCGAATAGCGCGGTGGTGCCCCAGGCATATTCCGGCCAGTACGTTCCGGCCAGCGCTCCAAATCCGACAGTCAGCACCACGACCACCGCGACGCTGCCGAAGACTTTAAGCTGCCAGCCGCCTCTGCCGCGTCCTGCACGTAGCCGTACATGCCGACTATCATCACCCCCTTTGTACCGTGGCGCAGCAGCGTCCGCTCGACCGTCACTTTGAGGCTGAACGAGTAGCAGACCGCCATGGTTATCGCAGCGCTCAACGACTGGTTAGTTACAGAGCCGCTGGCGAAAGTCGCCCCCTGTTTGACGAGTTCCTGCTGAATGCGGCGGATACGGTCCGGGGTGAGATTTTGCAGCAGCATGTCGATATAGATCCGTATCATCCGCTGCAGCACGTCATGCTCGCGTACCATCTTGACTATCGCCAGCATGAAGCGGATATCCTCCGACTTCTGTTTCGCACAAACGTCCTGATAGTTCTGCGTGAAGCAGCTCGTATAGTAAATGGCGCATGTTGCGCCTGCCTGGAGTTTTTTACCCTGCTCCAGCATTTCGTCGCGAACGCCAGCCAGCGCTTCCTCAAGCACAGCGCCAGGTATTTGTCGGCCTGGATTTTGTCCAGAATCATGTTGTTTGTGTACATACTAAAGCCTTCCGTTGCTCGGGGAAGCATGGGGAAAATAGGCCACCCAGGCCAGTTTGTACAAGGGGTTTGACGGCCAATGATGTAAAAAACCACGTTAAGCGCTGAGGAATCCTCAGTAATGGGCGGGTAAAAAAAGACAGGCATAGAGTTTTGTGATCTACTGATTGTGCAACCAATTCAATGAGATCACCTCTATGCCTGCTTATCGCAATATGTCAGAAATTCTTCCATAATGCTTTAGCCCCGTTTCACAAATATCGACAAAATGCTTTGCTGGATGCCACCATCGCACTCATCAATGGCACATCTCTGACGCTGAGCAGTATCGGGCGTTATTTACCCGGTACGGCTCAGGTTAAAAACAAAATAAAACGCGTTGATCGTTTGCTCGGTAATGAATCCCTTCATCCCGATATTCCTCTGCTGGTAGCACATTTTGCTGAACGGGCATTATACCATTCAGAACAATAATGGAATTATCGACCTGGATGCACTGGTTGCCGGGCTAAAACTGGGGTAACGGAAATTTCGGCGGTTCCCCCATAAAGCGTAATCAGACTTCTTCCATGCGGCCCAGTAGCGCCTGCAAGCGCTCCTGCCAACCATGCTGCTGCTCTTTCAGCTGGTTGTTTTCGCGCTCCAGCTCTTCGCGGCTATGCTGTGCAGCCTGAACGTCCTTGGCCAGACTATTATTCTTTTCTTTCAGCTCTTCGATTTCCATCTGCAACAGCGTGATGGTATCAATCGCCTGCTGCACTTTCGCTTCCAGTTTCTCAAACACTTCTAATGACATTGTCATACCTCTCCTGAGTTGCAAGGCGTTGATAGGTAAACCTTCGTCCCTAATACCGGCGATGCCTTAATAAAATGAGCGCATTTCGCTTGCCTCCGATTGTATGAATCACGCCAGCCCCTGTCCAGCGCGGAGCCGCGCTGTTTGCGCTTTGCAACACTTTTCGTCCTCATCCTGGTGCAACAGCGGTGCCCGTCTCTACATTGTTAATGATGAGGTTACAAAAATGATTCAGCTCACATTTCGATATGGCACAAAAACACCCTAATTCGCGCGAAAACGCTCATTTTATTGACGCAGTACACACATTTTAATTTCGATATTTCTCGTTTTTGCTCGTTAACGATAAATTAACACTGTGTCTACACGACATCATGGGAGACGTTGGCCCCATGCTAACAATAACCATTACTCTTTAGCAGGATCCGATTATGAGTCAGACATCAACCTTAAAAGGCCAGTGCATCGCCGAGTTTCTCGGAACCGGGTTGTTGATTTTTTTCGGTGTCGGGTGTGTCGCAGCGCTGAAAGTGGCAGGCGCCACCTTCGGGCAGTGGGAAATCAGCATCATCTGGGGTCTTGGTGTGGCTATGGCCATCTACCTGACTGCAGGCGTTTCCGGCGCGCATCTTAACCCCGCGGTAACGATCGCACTATGGCTCTTCGCCAGTTTTGACGGGCGCAAAGTGGCACCCTTCATCATTTCGCAGTTTGCCGGCGCATTTTGTGCAGCGGCACTTGTTTACGGGCTTTACTACAATCTTTTCCTCGACTTCGAACACACGCACAATATGGTGCGTGGCAGTGTCGAAAGCCTTGATTTAGCGGGTATCTTTTCAACCTACCCTAACCCGCACATCAACTTTGTGCAGGCCTTCGCAGTTGAAATGGTCATTACCGCTATTCTGATGGGCGTCATCATGGCTCTGGGCGATGATGGCAATGGCATTCCACGCGGGCCGCTGGCCCCCCTGTTGATTGGCCTGCTGATTGCGGTTATTGGCGCATCAATGGGGCCGCTGACCGGCTTCGCCATGAACCCGGCGCGTGATATCGGCCCGAAAACCTTCGCCTGGCTGGCAGGCTGGGGCGACGTTGCCTTTACCGGCGGCAAAGATATTCCCTACTTCCTCGTCCCGCTGTTCGCGCCGATCGTAGGCGCAGCGCTCGGCGCGTTCGGTTATCGTAAGCTGATCGGCTGCCATCTGCAGTCAGGAACCAGCAAGGCGGCGGAAGAAAAAGGCACTGCCTCCACGACTCAACAAAAAGCTTCGCTGTAATGTGACTACGGGACTCTAACCATGACTAACAAAAAATATATCGTTGCGCTCGACCAGGGTACTACCAGTTCCCGCGCGGTTGTGATGGATCACGACGCCAACATCATCAGCGTTTCACAGCGCGAATTTGAACAAATTTACCCGAAGCCAGGTTGGGTTGAGCACGATCCCATGGAAATCTGGGCATCGCAAAGCTCGACGTTGGTCGAAGTGTTAGCGAAGGCAGACATCAACTCCGACGAAATCGCCGCCATCGGTATTACCAACCAGCGTGAAACAGCCATCGTCTGGGAACGCGAAACCGGCAAACCGATCTACAACGCGATTGTCTGGCAGTGCCGTCGTACCGCCGAGATTTGCGAGCAGCTCAAACGCGACGGTATGGAAGAGTACGTGCGCAACACCACCGGCCTGGTGATTGACCCGTACTTCTCCGGCACCAAAGTGAAATGGATCCTCGATCACGTTGAAGGCTCCCGCGAACGTGCGAAACGCGGCGAACTGCTGTTCGGCACTGTGGATACCTGGCTTATCTGGAAAATGACGCAGGGCCGCGTTCATGTGACCGATTACACCAACGCCTCGCGTACCATGCTGTTCAACATCCACACGCTGGACTGGGATGACAAAATGCTGGATGCGCTGGATATCCCGCGCGCCATGTTGCCGGAAGTGCACAAGTCCTCCGAAGTGTACGGTCAGACCAATATTGGTGGTAAAGGCGGTACGCGTATTCCTATCGCCGGGATCGCCGGTGACCAGCAGGCGGCGCTGTTTGGCCAGTTGTGCGTGAAAGAAGGGATGGCGAAAAATACCTACGGCACCGGTTGTTTTATGTTGATGAATACCGGAGAGAAAGCGGTGAAATCCGAGCACGGCCTGCTGACCACCATCTGCTGTGGTCCGAAAGGCGAAGTGAACTATGCGCTGGAAGGCGCAGTGTTCATGGCGGGGGCTTCCATCCAGTGGCTGCGTGATGAAATGAAGCTGATCAGCGATGCATTCGACTCTGAATATTTCGCCACCAAAGTGAAGGACACCAACGGCGTGTACGTGGTTCCTGCCTTTACCGGCCTCGGCGCACCATACTGGGATCCCTACGCACGCGGTGCAATCTTCGGCCTGACACGTGGTGTGAACGCCAACCACATCATTCGCGCCACGCTGGAATCGATCGCCTACCAGACGCGCGATGTTCTGGAAGCGATGCAGGCAGACTCCGGTATTCGTCTACACGCGCTGCGTGTAGACGGCGGTGCGGTGGCTAACAACTTCCTGATGCAGTTCCAGTCCGATATTTTGGGCACCCGCGTAGAGCGCCCGGAAGTGCGCGAAGTGACGGCGCTGGGTGCAGCCTACCTTGCTGGTCTGGCGGTCGGCTTCTGGCAGAATCTTGATGAATTGCAGGAAAAAGCGGTCATCGAGCGCGAATTCCGCCCAGGCATCGAAACCACCGAGCGCAACTACCGTTACAGCGGCTGGAAAAAAGCTGTTAAACGCGCGCTGGAGTGGGAAGAACACGACGAGTAATCCTGCCTCATCTCCCCTCTCCCGTTTGGGTGAGGGGAACCATCCTCTCGCCTTTCACCCTGTGATAAACTTTGTGCAATTTCTTTCACTACAGAGTGTGTTATGAGACGAGAACTTGCCATCGAATTCTCCCGCGTTACCGAGGCTGCGGCGCTGGCTGGCTACAAATGGCTGGGACGTGGCGATAAAAACACGGCGGACGGCGCAGCGGTGAACGCTATGCGCATCATGCTCAACAATGTCGACATTGACGGTACCATCGTCATTGGCGAAGGGGAGATCGATGAAGCGCCGATGTTGTTTATCGGTGAGAAAGTCGGAACAGGAAAAGGCGACGCCGTGGATATTGCAGTCGATCCTATTGAAGGCACCCGCATGACAGCAATGGGCCAGGCAAATGCGCTAGCGGTACTGGCTGTCGGCGATAAGGGTTGCTTCCTGAATGCGCCGGATATGTACATGGAAAAGCTGATTGTCGGCCCTGGTGCAAAAGGCGCTATCGACCTCAATTTACCGCTGGCGGATAACTTGCGCAATGTCGCCGCCGCGCTGAACAAATCTCTGATTGAATTGACGGTCACCATTCTTGCTAAACCGCGCCATGACGCAACGATTGCAGAGATGCAAAAGCTCGGCGTGCGCGTTTTCGCCATTCCCGACGGCGATGTGGCTGCATCCATTCTTACCTGTATGCCGGATAGCGAAGTCGACGTGCTGTACGGTATTGGCGGCGCACCGGAAGGCGTGATTTCCGCAGCAGTGATCCGCGCGCTGGATGGCGACATGCAGGGACGTCTGCTGGCACGCCATCAGGTCAAAGGCGACAGCGAAGAGAACCGCCGCATCGGCGAACAGGAGCTGAAACGCTGCCGTGGTATGGGCATTCAGGCGGGCAACGTGCTGCGTCTGGACGATATGGCGCGTAGCGATAATGTGATTTTTGCGGCAACCGGCATCACTAAAGGCGATCTGCTGGATGGTATTACCCGCAAAGGTAATATCGCCACCACAGAAACGCTGCTGATCCGTGGGAAATCGCGCACAATTCGCCGCATTCAGTCCATCCACTACCTCGATCGTAAAGACCCGGATGTGCAACGCCACATCCTGTAAGCCTATTTGTTCAATTGAGCTTTCCGGCCCGCATGGGCTGGAAATCTCCCTCCACAGGCACGAAGATAAGGCAACGCAACTGAACAGGAGAAAACCATGGCGGAATGGGTAACAGGAAAAGTCACTAAGGTGCAGTTCTGGACCGATGCGCTATTTAGCCTCACCGTTCATGCCCCCGTTCACCCCTTCACTGCCGGGCAGTTCGCCAAACTTGGTCTGGAAATTGATGGTGAGCGCGTTCAGCGAGCTTACTCTTACGTCAATGCGCCGAGTAACCCCGACCTCGAGTTCTATCTTGTCACCGTACCGGAAGGCAAACTGAGCCCACGCCTGGCGGCCCTGCAACCGGGAGACGAAGTGCAAATTGTCAGCGAAGCCGCCGGTTTCTTTGTGCTTGAGGAAGTGCCGGACTGCGAAACGCTATGGATGCTGGCCACCGGCACCGCTATAGGGCCATATCTGTCGATTTTGCAGGAAGGCAAGGATCTGCAACGCTTTAAAAATCTGGTGCTGGTGCATGCCGTGCGCTATTCCGCGGATCTCAGCTATTTGCCGCTGATGCTGGAACTGCAACAGCGCTATGAAGGGAAACTGCGTATTCAGACGGTAGTCAGCCGGGAGACGATTTCCGGCTCGCTGACCGGACGCGTACCGGCGTTAATTGAAAGCGGTGCGCTGGAAGAGACCGTCGGGCTACCGATGAACACCGAAACCAGCCATGTGATGCTGTGTGGCAACCCGCAGATGGTACGCGATACCACACAACTCCTTAAAGATTCCCGGCAAATGGCCAAGCACCTGCGCCGCCGACCGGGGCATATCACCGCAGAACACTACTGGTAATCAGCGGTACTTCACGTCCAGCGTCTCTTTGCCGTATTTGTTTTCTCCCTGGGTGCCGACAAACGCGCCCAGGTCGATCAGCAGCATGACGATAATCACCACCGGAATCAGACGTCCCACCGCCCATTCCAGCGTACCGCTCAGCACTTCCCAGTGGCCGGAAAGCAGCATCCACGCCAGTACCATCAGCAATCCCCACGCGCCATGACGGCCGCGATCGTGCAAACGTTTCACCATTACGCAGGCAGTCGGCCAGATGAGGCACACCAGAATAAACGCGGCCATCTGGAAATCGAGCATTCCGCTGTTTGCCAGCGCAAATAACACTGTCATGCTCACTACCCAGAGGATGATCCAGACCCAAAAGTCGCGTCGACCAATGCGCCCTTTAAACGAAAACAACCACTGCTGTATGCCCATGTAAGGTTCCTTATTATCGTAATGCTGCGTAGTTTACCCTGGCTGCGGGAGTTTTTGACAAGCCAGCCCGATATCGTTTTAATCGTGAGCACACTTTAGAGAGGGCGATGTAATGAAAGCATGGCGTTACCCGATTTGGCTGCTCTTCTCAGCGCTGATCTTCAATTCCCAAGTGTGGGCGGAAGAGACGCCTGCCACAGCAACCGCGCCCTACCTGCTGCCGGGCGCGCCGACATTCGACCAGTCGATCAGTCAGTTCCGGGAAAAATTTAATACCGACAACCCGACGCTGGCGCTGAACGAGTTCCGCGCTGTCGATGGCCGCAACGATCAAGGGAGCCTGACGCGCGCCGCAACAAAAATTAACGACAACCTTTATGCATCGACAGCGCTGGAGCGCGGTACTCTGAAAATAAAATCGATGCAAATCACCTGGCTCCTGGTACAGGGCCCAGAGCAAAAAGCGGCGAAAGCGAAAGCCCTGGAGTATATGGCGGCGATAATTCGCGCGTTTTCCCCGGCGATGACCACCGCACAAAGCGGGCAAAAGCTGCAAAAGCTGCTGAACAACGGCAAAAACAAACCGTACTACGCGGAAACAGAAGGTGCAGTACGTTATGTGGTGGCAGATAACGGCGAAAAGGGGCTGACCTTCGCTGTTGAACCGATTAAGCTGACGCTATCTGAATCGCTTGAAGATAACAATAAATGACAAAAAGCAAAGCCTTTCAAGGGATGAATCTCTATACTGTTTCACAGACCATGCTGCCCTGAAGGGTGGCCATATTCCTTAATTCGCCAAGCGCGTGGAGAGTAAAAATGCGACATCCTTTAGTGATGGGTAACTGGAAACTGAACGGCAGCCGCCACATGGTAAACGAACTGGTTGCAAACCTGCGTACCGAGCTGGCTGGCGTAACGGGCTGTGCGGTCGCGATTGCACCGCCGGAGATGTACCTGGATCTGGCTAAGCATGCCGCTGATGGTAGCCACATCATCCTGGGCGCGCAGAACGTCGACGTTAACCTGTCTGGTGCTTTCACCGGTGAAACCTCTGCCGAAATGCTGAAAGACATCGGCGCGAAATACATCATCATTGGCCACTCAGAGCGTCGTACTTACCACGCAGAATCCGATGAACTCATCGCCAAAAAATTCGCCGTACTGAAAGCGCAGGGTCTGATCCCGGTACTGTGCATCGGTGAAACCGAAGCAGAAAACGAAGCGGGTAAAACCGAAGAAGTATGCGCACGCCAGATCGACGCCGTGCTGAAAACCCAGGGTGCAAGCGCGTTCGAAGGTGCAGTGATTGCCTATGAACCGGTTTGGGCGATCGGTACTGGCAAATCCGCGACTCCGGCGCAGGCGCAGGCAGTACACAAATTTATCCGTGACCACATTGCTAAAGCAGACGCGAAAGTGGCTGAGCAAGTGATCATTCAGTACGGCGGTTCCGTGAATGCAGGCAACGCCGCAGAGCTGTTCACCCAGCCTGACATCGACGGTGCACTGGTTGGTGGCGCGTCCCTGAAAGCTGACGCTTTCGCAGTGATCGTCAAAGCAGCGGAAGCTGCAAAACAGGCATAATGCTTTTTACCCTCTCTCTGTCGGGAGAGGGTTTATTCTTACAATCTCCCCAGTACGCGAAACCACGCATAGTCCAGCGGCAACAGCACCAGATACGTCACCACTGCCAGCACCAGACAGAGCAGCATTCCCGCTCGTGTCGGCACTTTCCCCAGTGCCATGGCCACCACAATCGGCGACGCCTGATATGGCAACAGCGGTGTGGAGTAACCCAGCACCTGAATCATAATGACCGACAGCAGCGGGAACCCGGTCGCATCAGAAAAACTCTGTGCCAGCGTGGTAAACAGCGCCGGAACGCCGTTGGCCGTCATAATGAAATTAAGTGCCGTGGTGATGCCCGTCAGCGCGAGAAAACTGGTGAACGGGTTAGCCGGATCGAGCGGCATCACCCTCAGCAACGCTTCCCCAACCGCACTGCCGATACCGGTTTGCGTCACCGTGATCGATAAGCCCAAAATCCCGGCAACGTAGATACAGGTGCGGATATTCACCCCACTGGAAAACTCGTCGCCATTGATAAAGCCCACACGCGGTAGCAGGGTCACACCGGCCGCCGCCAACCCGGTCCACGCCGGACCGATACCGTGCCAGCTCTCCGTCACCCACATCGTCAGCACTACAGCCAGCAGCCACGCCAGCCGTTTCTCTTCCCGGCTCATCGGCACAGAAATGACCTCTTCACGCGGCACCTGCGGCTGCCCTGGAAACATCCAGCAGATCAAGCCAATCAGGATCAACCCTTTCAGAATGCCCAGCACTGGCGTGTGCAATAGTAAGTAGGGAAGATAATTGAGATGGATACCATAGGAGCCTTCCGCCGCGCCGCTCATCACCAGATTGGGGACGTTGGCAGGCAGAATTGTCGCCGACAGCTGGAATGTCCCAAAACCGACCGCCAGCGCCAATCCGTACCATGGCCGGGTACCTTCGTTAATACTGGCGCGTGCCGCCATTGCCGCAACAATAGGCATCAACAGTGCGATGCGTCCCATATTCGACGGCATAACAAAAGCCAGCGCGTAACTCAACAGTACGACACTGGCGACCATTTGCAGCCATGACGTTGTCAGCCGCGATGACAGTGCTCTCGCCGCCCGATCCGCCAACCCCGTTTTACGAATCGCCGCCCCCAGCACAAAGCCGCTGAACACCAGCCAGAATGCCGAAGAAGCAAACCCACCGAAAACCACTTCCGGCGGTGCGATTTTTGCCATCATCGCGGCCGTAAAGAACAGCAGCGCAGTAATAAACTCCGGTAACAGCGAGGTCGCCCACAGCACAATGGTGATGCCGACAATTAACGAGGGAAGGAACAGAGGGTGAGTAAGCCAGAGCGACATGCCTGTCTCCTGTAGATTTTTTCAGCAAGTCTACGGCGACAGGCAAGTTGAGTAAACGCAAATTATAGTGGGTTATTTGAGGATATCACATTGATGATCCTGAATTTCCTCTGCAGAAGCACGATTAAGCGCCAGTAGATCACGCTCGGTTGCCAGCAGCACAAACGAGCCGTCCGCCTGTCGCGCCATCGCCAGCGCAAAACGCCCCATATGTGCTTTTGCTTCCGGGACTTCTTCCGCCAGCATCAGGAATGGGCTGCGCTGCACCAGCTCTGCTTCGGTTACTCGCCGCGCCAGATATTGATGACCGAGCAGACCACCAGGAAATGCCAGCCACTGGCTGCTGATACGGGCGGCATTGTCGTTTAACTGTGCCCGCACGTCAGCACGCAGGCAGGATATATGAATGTGGAAGTGATTCTGTGTACGCCCCGTGCGGGAGTTGATGGTCAGAGAGATGGCATTATCCGGCACTTCTTTGCCACGCAGTTTGCTCATCACATCGCGAGCTTGCCACGCCTGCCAGAAAAAGTTCGGCGTTGTCGCTTGCAGCAGTAGCGGGCTTTCCGTGCCGTTGATGCGATAAGTCGGCATCAGCAGGAATTGCAGCGGCCCATTGCGATCTTTCATCAACACGTAACCACTTTTCAGGTTCACCTGCGCACAGGGAGCGGGCGAATTGTGTTCGCGGATATTTAGCAGGCATTGCCCGATAACGATCTGCCGCAACACGTCCGGATTGCCGCGACCTTTGAACCAGTATGCAGTTCCCGCGCCTGCCAGAATAACCAGCACTAACAGGGCAATGATAAGACGACGTACTGTTTTCATATTTCCGCTTCCTTTGCTAAATAAGCCTGGATGATAGCGTAAACGCCAGTGAAGTCGGAAATTCTGAATTTAGCCAGGGATAAACACGACATCGCCCTCAAAAGAGGGCGATGTCTGGGGGATTAGCGTTTGCTGATTTGGTCGAACGTACCGCCGTTAGAGAAGTGCTCTTTTTGCGCTTTGGTCCAGCCACCAAACTCATCATCAATGGTGAAGAGTTTCAGCTTCGGAAACTCACTCGCGTATTTCGCGGCAATTTGCGGATCGCGCGGACGGTAGAAGTTCTTCGCAACGATCTCCTGGCCTTCCGGCGAGTAGAGATATTTCAGGTAGGCTTCAGACACTTTCCCGGTGCCTTTTTTCTCGGCAACTTTATCAACGACAGAAACCGTTGGCTCAGCGAGGATTGATTCGCTCGGCGTCACAATTTCAAACTTGTCTTTGCCCAGTTCGTTGGTTGCCAGCAGCGCTTCATTTTCCCACGCAATCAGCACATCGCCAATGCCGCGTTCAACAAAGGTACTGGTCGCGCCGCGTGCGCCGGAATCCAGCACTTCAACGTTTTTATACAGCGCTTTCACAAACTCCTGCGCCTTTGCCTGATCACCATTGTTCTGGTGCAGAGCGTAGCCCCAGGCGGCCAGATAGTTCCAGCGCGCACCGCCGGAACTTTTCGGGTTCGGCGTAATAACGGAAACGCCCGGTTTTACCAGATCGTTCCAGTCATGAATCTGTTTCGGGTTGCCTTTACGTACCAGGAAGACGATGGTTGAGGTATATGGCGCGGAGTTGTCCGGCAGGCGTTTGATCCAGTCTTTATCAATGCGGCCGCGTTCAGCAATAGCGTCAACGTCATAAGCCAGTGCCAGCGTCACAACATCGGCATCAATACCGTTAATCACCGAGGTTGCCTGTTTACCAGAGCCGCCGTGAGACTGACGGATCACAACATTATCGCCGGTCTCTTGTTTCCAGTGCGCGCTAAACGCTTTGTTGTACTGTTCGTACAACTCACGCGTTGGATCGTAAGACACGTTTAATAACTGAATATCCTTAGCCAGAACGCTGGTGGAAGCCAGCAGTAAAGTAATTCCCACGCCCCATTTATTCATCGCCCACTCTCTTTGGTTATCTATTTTGATGAGACCAGCGTGCCAGAAAGATAATCAATGATTAAAGAATAAAAAAAGATTGGCTATAACTATGCGGAATAAATAAATCTAAAAAAAAACGCCCTCACAGTGAGTAATGCCGATCAGTTAAGGATCGGTTGAACGATCCAGTGGCTGTGTAAGAATCCGTAATCTCACAGGGATTACGGATTTTTTTATGTTACTTAGCCAGGCACTCGACACCGTCCACAAATTTACCC
>Ga0316615_10039_pt1 | contig 49397 bp, 54 predicted proteins | sample Kosokonia_enrich_2_FD_207733 | JGI IMG/M metagenome (GOLD analysis project Ga0316615, IMG submission 207733) | Wetland soil microbial communities from Old Woman Creek delta, Ohio, United States - Kosokonia_enrich_dilutions | ecosystem: Environmental > Terrestrial > Soil > Wetlands | place: USA... | reverse complement strand
GCGTGAATTTATGGACAGTATCAAGAGCCTGGCTAAGTAACATAAAAAAATCCGTAATCCCTGGGAGATTACGGATTCTTACACAGCCACTGGATCGGTCAACCGATCCTTAACTGATCGGCATTACAGCTTTCGGCTGCGGATTGTTATCACTAACGCAAGTTAGCTGGCTTTGCGCTCATGTTTCTGGCGGTAGATCACCAGATCTTCAATGGTCACAACAGCCATATTGTGTTGCTTAGCAAATTTGATGCACTCCGGTGCGCGCGCCATTGAGCCATCATCATTGGTTAATTCACACAGCACACCCGCCGGTTTAAAACCAGCCAGAGTCACTAAATCGATCGTTGCTTCAGTATGACCACCGCGGGTCAATACGCCGCCCGGCTGCGCACGCAGCGGGAAAACGTGGCCAGGACGGTTCAGATCGGAAGGTTTCGCGCCATCGGCAATCGCCGCACGAACGGTGGTAAGACGGTCAGCCGCCGAAACACCGGTTGTTACGCCATGCGCTGCTTCGATAGTAACGGTAAAACCGGTGCCATAGGCACTAGTATTGTTCTCTACCATCATCGGCAGATCGAGCTGTTTACGGCGTTCGTCGGTCAGGCACAGGCAAACAATGCCGCTACCGTGGCGAATAGTCAGCGCCATCTGCTCAACGGTCATGGTTTCTGCGGCGAAAATCATATCGCCTTCATTTTCACGGTCCTCGTCGTCGAGCACCATCACACCACGGCCTTCGCGCAGCGCGGCGAGAGCATGTTCAATACGTTCGAAAGGCGTGCCAAAAGAAGAAAGCAGCGTCTGATTCATGGTAAAAGACCTCAATAAAGTTATGGTTACCAGAATCAGGGCAGTCTTAGGAGTGTCGCAATGCGGCAAAAAAATAACGCGAGCGGGCAGCATCGCCCGGCAGATTCGTTACTCTCTCCCATCCGGACTTTAACCGTCGGCCCCGGAATTACACCGGATCTGCTGACCTTCAAACGTTAGCCTGAAGCGCTCGCGGGCTTTCAGCATCTGCTGATTTACCGCCGGTGGGGAATTTCGCCCCGCCCTGAGAATAAGCGAGATAACTATAACGCCATTGATAATCTTCGGCAATGCATGACCTTCAAACAATTCTGGTTTATCACCCGGGGTTATCACACTACAATGAATTATTGAGCCTATCCGAGCAGGGAACCTAAAATGATTGACCCAAAGAAAATTGAACAGATTGCGCGTCAGGTTCACGAATCCATGCCCAAGGGGATCCGTGAGTTCGGGGAAGATGTGGAAAAGAAAATTCGTCAGACGTTACAGGCACAGTTAACCCGCCTGGATCTGGTGAGCCGCGAAGAGTTTGATGTGCAAACGCAGGTATTGCTGCGCACCCGCGAGAAACTGGCGCTGCTGGAGCAACGCCTGAGTGAACTCGAAAACCAGGGTAAAAACGTAGAAGTAAAACCCGCTCCGGCCATTCCACCGGTAGACGATCAGGCGTAATTGCTTTTACGCTGACTAACACGAGCGTTTTCCGGGCCTGCTCATTAGGCAGGCCCGATAGCAAGTTTAATCGCCCTGCTTCTGGATCTTTTTGATGATATTGGTAGTTGAGCAACCATCTTCAAAGTTGAGCACCAGCACTTCTCCGCCGTTAGCCCAGACTTCTTTACTGCCCGCAATATCTTCCGCTTTGTAGTCACCGCCTTTTACCAGCAGATCCGGCAGGATCCCGGCAATCAAACGCTGCGGCGTATCTTCTTCAAACGACACGACCCAATCCACCGCTTCCAGCGCGCTCAGCACGATCATGCGCTGCTCCAGCGGGTTAACCGGACGGGTTTCGCCTTTCAACCGTTTGGTGGAAGCGTCACTGTTAACCGCAACAATCAGGCGATCGCCGAGCTTGCGCGCATTCGCCAAATAAGAGACATGCCCGGCGTGCAGAATATCGAAGACGCCGTTAGTCATCACCACCTTTTCACCGCGCTTACGCGCCGCAGCGACTGCCACTTTCAGCTCTTCTTCACTCATCACACCGAAGCCGGTTTCTGCCCGGCCACGCACGGCGTTTTCCAACTCGATAGGTGATACCGTTGAGGTACCGAGTTTACCAACCACTACGCCTGCGGCTGCGTTCGCAAAGTAGCAGGCTTCTTCCAGCGAATTACCCGCCGCCAGCGTTGCCGCCAGCACACCAATCACCGTATCGCCGGCACCGGTCACGTCATACACTTCCTGCGCCTGAGTCGGCATGTGCAATGGCGCTTTACCCGGTTGCAGCAGCGTCATACCTTGCTCGGAGCGGGTCACCAGCAATGCAGAAAGGTCGTAATCGGCAATCACTTTCATGCCACGTTCAACGATCTCGTCTTCGTTTTTGCATTTCCCGGCCACCGCTTCAAACTCCGACAAGTTTGGGGTCAGCAGCGTAGCGCCGCGATAGCGCTCAAAATCAGTGCCTTTCGGATCGATCAGCACCGGCACGCCCGCTTTACGCGCCAGCGCAATCATCTGCTGAACGCTGGTCAGCGCGCCTTTGGCGTAATCAGAGAGCACCAGCGCGCCAATGCTACTGAGCGCCTGGCTGATACGCTCATGCATCGGCAGTGGATCGACACCTTCAAACCCTTCTTCAAAGTCCAGGCGGATCAATTGCTGGTTGCGCGACAAGACGCGCAGCTTGGTAATAGTGGGATGTGTGGGGACAGAAACGAAGTCGCATTTTACATTGACGTCCGCCAGCGCCTTACTCAGTGCGCGCGCCGCGTCATCAATACCTGTCAGCCCCACCAGACGCGCAGTTGCGCCCAGCGAAGCAATGTTCATCGCCACGTTCGCCGCGCCGCCCGGGCGCTCTTCAATCGTATCGACTTTCACCACCGGCACCGGGGCTTCTGGAGAGATGCGGCTGGTTGGCCCGTACCAGTAACGGTCCAGCATCACATCGCCAACCACCATTACACCCGCCTGGTTAAACTCTGGTAGCGTCACTTTCATTCCTGTCTCCTGAGAGATACAAAATTTGCGCGCGATAATATCACACTTACGCCGGGGCGCACGGTTCCACCAGCCACTTGTCCCAACTGGTTTTGATAAGCTGGCGTTCGGCGACAAAACACGACGACGCCACATGCCCCGGCAACTCCTGTAATGCCAGGTGGTGCAACTCATCGCGCAGCGTGGTGTAAGCCTGCGTCAGCGCCAGCGCTTCCTGTTCATCCATGATATTGTTCTGCGCCAGCCCTTCCAGAATGCGCACGTTATCAGACCAGCGCGTCAGCTTCGGTTTGTCATGCGCATAGCGCAGTACCAGATACTGAGCGATAAACTCAATGTCGGTAATGCCGCCTTCATCGGCTTTCAGATCGAAGCGATCTTTATGCTTGTTGCCAAGATGGGTACGCATCTTCTCGCGCATCTCGCGCACCTCGGTTTGCAATGTTGCACCATCGCGCGGGCTCATCAGAATATCACGGCGAATAGCATCAAACTCCACGGTCAGTTGCGGATCGCCGTACACCACGCGCGCACGCGCCAGCGCCTGGTGTTCCCACGTCCAGGCTTCATTTTTCTGGTAATCCGCGAAGGATTCGGTGGTCGTCACTAACATTCCCGCCGCGCCGGACGGACGCAGACGCGCATCCACTTCGTAAAGAATGCCGGACGAAGTACGCGTGCTGAACAGGTGCATAATGCGCTGGGCAAGGCGCAGATAGAACTGGCGACCATCGATCTCCCGCTCGCCGTCGGTCATCACATCCATCGGGCAATCATGTAAAAAGACCAGGTCGAGATCGGAACTGTACCCCAGCTCCCAGCCGCCCAACTTGCCGTAACCGACCACGGCAAACCCACGCCCTTCGCGATCGCGCAGATGCATTGGCTGGCCATAACGCGCCACCATTTGTCCCCATGCCTGCTGCACTACCGCATCGATAATCGCTTCCGCAAGCCACGTCAGATGATCGCTTACTTTCATTACCGGTAGCGTACCGGCGATATCCGCCGCGGCGACGCGCAGCAATTGCGCCTGTTTAAACTGTCGTAGCGCTTCCAGTTGTTGCTCTTCATCATCCTCCGGCACGCGAAGCAGATATTGTCGCAGTTCGTCGCGGTAGGCGTTCATTGCCGTCGGCTGGTAAAGCGTAGTGGGATCGAGCAGCTCATCAAGCAGGATCGGGTAACGCGCCAGCTGGCTGGCCACCATCGGCGATGCCGCACAGAGGGAAATAAGATGCTTCAGCGCACCGGGGAATTCGCTCAGCAGTTCAAGATAAGTGGTTCGCGTGATGATGCCCGTCAGCAGCGGCGTCAGGCGCGACAACGGCACTGGCGCGTCGTCACGCGAGCAAACATCGCTCAGCAAATGCGGCATCAGATGATCCAATACCTGGCGCCCGCGCGGGCCGATGGTGCGCTTATCCATCTCTTTACGGAAATCAGCAATCAGCGCCACGACGCGGCGACGATCGTCATCGGAAAGATGCGCCAGCACCGGCGTGGTGTCATCTTCCTGTAGTGCATCCTGCCACAGTTCGCGCCAGCTTTCAGAAAGCATATCTTCCGATGAGTCACTCTCGTCGTCACCAATCAACACATTGAAGACGCGGCGTACAGCGCCCATATGCATTTCCAGCGTGCTGCTTAGCTCATCCCAGCTTGCCACACCCATTCCCCAGGCCAGCCGGGCGCGGTTGAGATCGTCGCCCGGCAAGGTCTGCGTCTGTTCGTCATTAATGCTTTGCAGCAAGTTTTCCAGACGCCGCAACCAAAGGTAGGCCGCCCGCAACCTGTCCGCTTCGCCTTCAGGTAACAGGTGTAACTGATCGATGGCTTCCAGCGTTGGCAATAGCGAGCGGGATTGCAACGACGGTTCACGGCCGCCGCGAATCAACTGAAAAACCTGCACGATAAATTCGATTTCACGAATGCCGCCCGCGCCCAATTTAATGTTGTCTTTCAGGCCACGGCGGCGGACTTCACGAGCAATCATGCCTTTCATGTTACGCAGCGACTGGATCACGCTGAAATCGATGTAGCGGCGGAAAACGAAGGGGCGCAGCATGGCGCGCAGTTCACGTGCGTGTTCACCGTCGTTATCGCCCATAATGCGGGCTTTCACCATCGCATAGCGCTCCCAGTCACGCCCCTGCTCCTGGTAATAATCTTCCAGCGCAGCAAAGCTGAGCACCAGCGGACCGCTATCGCCGAAGGGGCGTAAACGCATGTCCACGCGGTAGACGAAACCATCCTGAGTCGGCTGATCGAGTACCTTGATCAGCCGTTGCCCCAGGCGGGTGAAGAACTGCGCATTATCCAGCTCGCGTCGGCCACCACGGGTGGCCCCATTTTCCGGCCAGGCGAAGATCAGATCGATATCGGAAGAGAAATTGAGTTCTCCGCCGCCAAGTTTGCCCATGCCTAAAATCAGCATCGGCTGCGCAACGCCCTGCGGGTTACATGGCGTTCCCCATTCACGGCAGCAGGCATCGTATAGCCAGTCGCGCGCGGCGACGATCAGCGTTTCTGCCAGCACACTCAGTTGCTGCAGGACATCTTCTTCTGCCATTAGCCGCAGCGCTTGCCCCCAGGCAATGCGCACCATTACCCGACGGCGGAACTGGCGCAGAACACGCATCAGTGCCGCTTCATCCGTGACCTCCTGCAATGCAGTACTAAGCCATTGTGCGTAGTGCTGCCACTCTGTTGCCTGCGGCGGCGTGCTTTCCAGCCCGGCCAGCCATTCAGGATAGGTGATGATACTGTCCTGAACAAAATCACTAAAAGTGAGTACTGACTGCGCCTGCACACTGAGTGGCTGCGCGGCTAGCTCCTCCGGCAGACGGGAAAGCACAGTGTGCCAGTGCTGCGATAACGGCGAGGCATGCGGCATCCGAAGTATCCTTTAGTTAGCGTTTTCCGCTGTGCAGCCAGAACGGCTCCTGCGTAATTGCGGTATTACGAAAGTGTTCGATCTCGACTCTCTGGTGCGTTTCAATGGCGTGGTACAACCCCTGCCAGTTCTTCAGCCATTCGTTTGCCAGCGCGCGATCGTAATAGCCCGCCAGCAGCAATGCGCTGTCGATGTCACGCGCCAGGCGTGGCAACTGGTCGCGATAGCTGTCGCCCAGCGGTTGCGCGAAGGCTTTTTTCAGCTCCGCCGCGCTGCGCGAAAGATGTCCATCGGCGAATCGTTTAAATGAATCGGCAAATTTCGCCTGCGCTTTTTCATCAAGGAAGGCGCGCCAGCCCTGCGTCATCAACCACTCGGTCAACAGCAGTTTTGCCATTGCTGAAGGCGCATCCCACACCGCAGTAGCGGCAGAAACCGCCGAAGTCAGTGTGGCTTCTACCTGCGTCAGTAAATCACGTAAGTGAGCGCTCGCTTTACGTGGCACAATACCGCCAAAAAGTGCCAACGTATGGCGGATTAACGCAATTGCACGCAGCACATCCTGCTTTGCCGCGTTGTTGCCTCGCACCCACAGCTCTTCATGGTATTGCCACTGGGAAAGCGCCAGTTCCAGCGCGGCAGCAAAAGCTTGCTCAACGCAGGCCTTCGGAGCGGTTTGCAGAATGCTCGTTGGACGGAGCTCGCGTGGGGCATTGCCCTGCGCCAGGTGGTAACCGCGCGCCGCTTTGCTCAGACTTCCCTGACGCAAAACGGAGAGCGTCACTAATTGACGTGCCAGTTTAAGAATATCTGCAGGATCGCCGCTCAGCAGCTCCAGCTCCAGCTCGCAAATCGGCTCGGCGTAATCTCCTGCTTTCACTTCGCCGAGATCAAGGCCGAGCTCAATTCGGCTCTCACCGACATTGACCAGCCATTTTTCACGATAAAAATCGGTGCTGAACAGTGGACGCGTACGGGCCTGTAAATCGGCAGGCAACTCGCCATCCGGCCACACTTCGGCGGGAAAGCACGCCAGATCAAGCTCCGGGCTGGCAAGCGGAATATTATATTCAGGACGCTGATGTAAACCGCCAATCACCCGTCCGGCAATTTTCATCGTCATCTCATACTGGCCGTCAAAACCCCGGATGCGCAGTCCCATATCATGACCGCGCAGCCAGTTGTCCGGTGTCTCATAGTAAATATTCAGTAACTGGCTGGCGGCGATATGTTCTTCGGTCAGCGTATGCAGATGGTGACGAAGCGTTTCCACGCTGTCGGCATTAACGATAAACTTTAATTCGATTTCCTGAGCCATGGCCTTGCACTTATGGTTATGTCACATCAGTGAAAATTTCGGCGAACTAACGCCCCTGATGTTTGTCAGTAGATAGTATTGTGTGCCAAAGTGCCATGCAATGCGCAATTTGCTGGGTGCAAAAGTTCGTATAAGCGCGCAGTTTGACCCGGAAGATTCCGATTGATGCCACCTGCCGGGTGTCGTCAGACTGATGTCACTGTTTCCCATTTCACATTTAACGAAAATAATGACTGCCTGATGCCAAAATTACGCCTGATTGGATTGACCCTGGTTGCACTGAGTGCATCCGTTGGGATCCACGCTGAAGAAAAACGGTATGTTTCCGACGAACTGAATACCTGGGTACGTAGTGGCCCTGGCGATAATTATCGCCTTGTCGGTACGGTAAATGCCGGCGAGGAAGTGTCTCTGCTGCAACAAAACAACGATTACGGCCAGGTGCGCGACAGCACTGGGCGGACTGTCTGGATCCCGCTGAAAGAGTTGAGCGCAGAGCCGAGCCTACGTACTCGCGTACCGGAGCTGGAGAACCAGGTCAAAACGTTGACCGAAAAACTGAACAATATCGATAACACCTGGAACCAGCGCACTGCTGAAATGCAGCAAAAAGTGGCGCAGAGCGACGGAGTGATCAGCGGCCTGAAAGACGAAAACCAGAAGCTGAAAAATGAGTTAATTGTCGCGCAGAAGAAAGTGAACGCGGCGAATCTGCAACTGGACGACAAGCAGCGCACCATCATTATGCAATGGTTTATGTATGGCGGTGGCGTGCTGGGCGCGGGTCTGATCCTCGGCCTGCTGTTGCCGCATATGATCCCAAGCCGCAAGCGCAAAGATCGCTGGATGAGTTAAGCACATTCGCCATCTTCTCTACACTTACGTATTATCTGTCGACTTATGTGTAGAGGAGAGTGGTGTGAAGAGTTATCTGGTCGGTGGTGCTGTACGTGATTCGTTGTTAGGCCTGCCAGTCAAAGACAGAGACTGGGTTGTGGTCGGCGCCACGCCGGAAGAGATGCTCAACGCGGGCTACCAGCAGGTAGGTCGCGATTTCCCTGTGTTTCTCCACCCGCAAAGCCGCGAAGAATATGCGCTGGCCCGCACCGAACGTAAATCCGGCTCGGGTTATACCGGTTTTATCGTTCATGCCGCTCCCGATGTCTCCCTTGAACAAGATTTACTGCGCCGCGACTTAACCGTCAATGCACTGGCGCAGGACGAAAACGGGCATATTGTCGATCCGTTCAATGGCCAGCACGATCTGCGTAACCGCATTTTACGTCACGTCTCTCCGGCGTTTAGCGAAGATCCGCTACGCGTGCTGCGCGTTGCCCGCTTCGCAGCACGCTATGCTCACCTCAGTTTTCGTATTGCCGACGAAACGATGTCACTGATGCACGCTATGACCGATGCTGGCGAACTGGCGCATCTGACCACAGAGCGCGTCTGGAAAGAGACCGAGAATGCGCTGCATACCCGTAATCCTCAGGTCTATTTCCAGGTGCTGCGCGACTGCGGTGCGCTGAAGGTGCTATTCCCGGAGATCGACGCGCTGTTTGGCGTGCCCGCTCCGGCGAAGTGGCACCCGGAAATCGACACGGGTGTTCACGCACTGATGACGCTAACAATGGCCGCGATGCTCAGCCCAGAAGTGGACGTGCGTTTCGCCACGTTATGTCACGATCTGGGAAAAGCGCTGACGCCAAAAGAACTCTGGCCACGCCATCACGGACACGGCCCGGCGGGCGTCAAACTGATCGCAGGGCTGTGCCAGCGTCTGCGCGTACCGAACGAGATCCGCGATCTGGCAAAACTGGTGGCGGAGTTTCACGATCTGATCCACACCTTCCCCATTTTGCAGCCCAAAACCATTGTGAAGTTATTTGACTCAATTGATGCCTGGCGTAAACCGCAGCGCGTAGAACAAATAGCCCTGACCAGCGAAGCCGATGTGCGTGGACGTACTGGTTTTGAATCTTGCGACTATCCGCAAGGACGTTTACTGCGTGAAGCGTGGGCAGTGGCTCGTGCCGTTCCAACCAAAGCAGTGATTGAAGCCGGTTTTAAGGGGGCAGAAGTCCGCGAAGAGTTGACGCGCCGCCGGATAGCCGCGCTGGCGGAGTGGAAAGCGCACCGTTGCCCTCAGCCCACAGACTGAGGGCGCGAGCCTTAGAAGAAGACCAAGTATACTACCGCTGCAACAATAAAACGGTAAATCGCAAACGGGATAAACGAGATGCGTTTAATCAGTTCCAGGAAGGTTTTGATGGCGATCAGCGCGACAATAAAAGCGGTGATGAAACCCACGGAAAACATCGGAATATCGCCTGTGGTGAGAAACCCCATACTCTTGTAGAGATCCAGCGCGGTTGCGCCCAGCATCATTGGTACAGCCAGCAGGAAAGAGAACTCCGATGCGGCATAACGGCTAACGCCCATCAGCATACCGCCTGAAATGGTCGCCCCGGAACGGGAAAAACCCGGCCACAACGCCAGACACTGGAAACAACCAATAACGAACGCCTGGCGATAGGTCATATCATCCACGCCCTGCGCGCGCGGTACTTTCGGCTTCAGCACTTCTGCGGCAATCAGCAGGAAACCGCCGACCACCAGCGCATAAGTCACGTTGAGCGTGTTAAACAGCGACTTAATGGTGTCATGGAATACCAGCCCAATCACCACCGCCGGAATCATACCTAAAATGATATGAATCAGAGAAAGGCGTCCCGTACCTGTGCCTTCATGCGGTTGCTTACCGAAGTGAATACCAATTAAACCAAACAGGCGTCGCCAGAACATCACCACAACCGCCAGAATCGAGCCCAGTTGAATCACAACCTCGAACGTTTTTGCTGTATCACCTTCAAATCCCAGCAAATGCCCGACGATAATCATATGACCAGTACTGGAAACTGGCAGGAACTCCGTCAATCCTTCAACGACACCCAAAATGGCTGCCACCAGCAGCGAATGTAGATCGCTCATCAATAAACCCCTAAAAAAGAAATGAAAAACGGCCCCTGAGGAGTAGCCGTGAATGGCCATCATCTATGACCTGAATACTAGTGCTTGGTTTAACTATTATGAATTTAAATACTTTCTTTCAGATTTAACCCACGCTCAATGATTACGCCGACGCTCTGCGCCCGCGCCACGGCGCCTGGTTTGCTCAGTTTAATGCGTATCCATGGTGAATGAAAACGCGCCAGCAGTAGTTCGGCCACCTCTTCTGCAACACGCTCGACCAGCGCAAAACGCCCGCCTTCAACATGACTGACAACCACATCGGCGATATCGGCATAGCTGAGGCAATCATTCACATCATCACTTTTCGCCGCCAGGCGGTTATCCCAGGCCATTTCGATATCGAACACCAGCTTCTGCTCAATGGTCTGTTCCCAGTCGTAAACACCAATGGTGGTGATTACCGAAAGCTGCTCAATAAATACAATATCCATCACATTTCACCTGCAGTTTGTTTCAACACTGTACCGCCAGACCCGATCTTTCCTGCGCTCTGGCAGATTTTGCGCATTCACTGGATACCACTTTCCAGAATTTATGCGTATTATCCATCGATGCAGAGAATAAAACGACTTTTTCACAACGGAACAGCGTCATGAGTGCAATCGCGCCTGGAATGATCCTCCTTGCGTACCTTTGTGGCTCAATCTCCAGCGCCATCCTGGTCTGCCGCCTCGCCGGTCTTCCCGATCCGCGAACAAGTGGTTCTGGCAATCCCGGAGCGACCAACGTTTTACGCATTGGCGGCAAGGGAGCAGCCGTAACGGTACTGATTTTCGATATTCTGAAAGGAATGCTGCCCGTCTGGGGGGCTTACGCGCTTGGCGTAACGCCGTTCTGGCTGGGGCTTATTGCTATCGCCGCCTGTCTTGGTCATATCTGGCCGGTATTTTTTAAATTTCAGGGCGGTAAAGGCGTAGCGACGGCATTTGGCGCGATTGCGCCGATCGGCTGGGATTTAACGGGCGTCATGGCGGGAACCTGGCTTTTAACCGTGCTGTTGAGCGGTTACTCATCGCTGGGCGCAATTGTCAGCGCGCTAATCGCGCCGTTCTATGTCTGGTGGTTCAAACCGCAGTTCACCTTCCCAGTGGCGATGCTTTCCTGTCTGATTCTGCTACGTCACCATGACAATATTCAGCGCCTGTGGCGCCGCCAGGAAACAAAAATCTGGTCGAAGCTGAAGAAGAAGAAGAAAGAAGAGTAAACCCGGCGGCATCTCAGCAACCGGGCTGTCGCAGTTTACGCTGCTGGCAGATCCGCCAGTGGCCAGCGCGGACGAACCGTTACGCCAAGTCCGGCATCATTTCCTGCTTTCAGACGTACCATGCCCGCATAGGCGATCATCGCGCCATTATCGGTACAAAACTCCGGACGCGCATAAAAGACTTCGCCGCGACGCTTTTTCATCATTTCCGCCAGTTTCGCCCGCAGAGTGCGGTTGGCGCTCACGCCGCCAGCCATCACCAGACGCGTAAAACCGGTCTGATCCAGCGCACGTTTGCATTTGATCATCAACGTATCAACTACGGCATCCTCAAACGCTCGTGCAATGTCGGCACGGGTTTGCTCGTCACCGCCATTGGTACGAATGGTGTTCGCCGCAAAGGTTTTCAGCCCGGAAAAGCTGAAATCCAGCCCCGGACGATCGGTCATCGGACGCGGGAAGACAAAACGGCCTTCAGTGCCCTGCGCCGCCAATTTTGACAGCATCGGTCCGCCGGGATAATCAAGCCCCAACAGTTTGGCGGTTTTATCAAATGCTTCCCCTGCGGCATCATCAATTGACTCGCCCAGCAGTTCGTAATGACCAATGCCGGTAACGCTGATGAGCTGCGTGTGCCCGCCGGAAACCAGCAGTGCCACAAACGGGAACGCCGGCGGGTTTTCTTCCAGCATCGGCGCCAGCAGGTGCCCTTCCATATGGTGAACCGGAATCGCCGGAACATCCCAGGCGAAAGCCAGCGAACGTCCAACCGTCGCGCCAACCAGCAGTGCGCCGACCAGGCCAGGTCCGGCTGTGTAGGCCACCGCATCAATATCTTTTGCCGCAAGCCCGGCTTCTTTCAGCGCGGCCTGAATCAGCGGCACTGTTTTACGCACATGGTCGCGGGAAGCCAGTTCCGGCACCACGCCGCCGTAATCAGCGTGCAGTTTTACTTGACTATACAGTTGGTTGGCTAAAAGCCCCTGCTGGTCGTCATAAATTGCGATGCCAGTTTCATCGCAGGATGTTTCAATGCCCAGTACGCGCATGGATCTTTACCTCTTTGCAATACCGCGCAGTGTAGGGCGAATGCTGGTCGATGTAAAACTTTGCTCACCCCAGGCGAGGAGTTCGTGTATACTCCTCACCCTTACAAAAGTCCCTTTCAAAAAGCGCGTCGGTGCTTTACAAAGCAGCAGTAGTTGCAGTAAAATTCCGCACCATTTTGAAATATGCTGGTGTGAACGCCAGCGGCAAACCGAATTAATCAAAGGTGAGAGGCACATGCCGGTAATTAAAGTACGTGAAAACGAGCCGTTCGACGTAGCTCTGCGTCGCTTCAAACGTTCCTGCGAAAAAGCAGGTGTTCTGGCGGAAGTTCGTCGTCGTGAGTTCTATGAAAAACCGACTACCGAACGCAAACGCGCTAAAGCATCCGCTGTGAAACGTCACGCGAAGAAACTGGCTCGCGAAAACGCACGCCGTACTCGTCTGTACTAATCTTTTGAGAGCAGTGCGCTCTCAGATTTAGACCGAGTTGTAGTTGTAAGGCCGTGCTTCCGAAAGGAATGCGCGGCTTATTTTCGTTTATAACCTGATATAACCAGCGTGATTTTTGCCACATTCAGCGGCCTGAAAAACGGGGGTTATAAAAGATCAAAACGGGGCCTATGGCTGGACGAATCCCACGCGTTTTTATCAATGACCTGCTGGCGCGCACCGACATCGTCGATCTCATCGACGCACGTGTGAAGCTGAAAAAGCAGGGCAAGAACTACCACGCGTGCTGTCCATTCCATAATGAAAAAACCCCTTCTTTCACCGTGAACGGTGAAAAACAGTTTTATCACTGCTTTGGTTGCGGCGCACACGGTAACGCCCTCGACTTTTTAATGAACTACGACAAGCTTGAGTTCGTGGAAAGTGTCGAAGAGCTGGCCGCCATGCACAACCTTGAAGTGCCTTTTGAAGCAGGCAGCGGACCCAGCCTGATAGAGCGCCATCAACGACAAACGCTCTACCAGTTGATGGACGGACTCAACGCATTTTATCAGCAATCTCTGACGCAACCTGCCGCTGAACCGGCGCGCCAGTATCTGACAAGGCGCGGTTTGAGTAGCGAAATTATTGCGCGTTTCGCTATTGGTTACGCCCCTCCCGGCTGGGACAACGTGTTAAAGCGTTTTGGCGGCAATAGCGAAAACCGCAAATCTCTGATCGACGCAGGCATGCTGGTAACTAACGATCAGGGGCGCAGTTACGATCGCTTTCGTGAACGGGTGATGTTCCCCATTCGCGACAAGCGTGGCCGGGTGATTGGTTTTGGCGGGCGTGTTTTGGGTAATGATACCCCCAAATACCTCAACTCCCCGGAGACAGATATTTTCCATAAAGGCCGCCAGTTGTATGGCCTTTATGAAGCACAACTGGATAACGATGAACCTCAGCGCCTGTTGGTCGTCGAAGGTTATATGGACGTGGTCGCGCTGGCGCAGTACGGCATCAACTATGCAGTTGCTTCGCTGGGCACATCCACCACGGCGGATCATATCCAGTTGCTGTTCAGAGTGACGAAAAACGTCATCTGCTGTTATGACGGTGACCGGGCGGGTCGTGATGCCGCCTGGCGTGCGCTGGAAACCGCGCTACCTTATATGAACGATGGTCGTCAGCTGCGTTTTATGTTCCTGCCGGATGGTGAAGATCCGGATACGCTGGTGCGTAAAGAGGGCAAAGCGGCATTCGAAGCGCGGATGGAGCAGGCTCAGCCGCTCTCCACGTTTTTGTTTAACAGCCTGTTGCCGCAGGCGGATTTAACGACGCCGGATGGCACCACGCAACTTGCCGCGCTGGCATTGCCGTTAATCAATCAGGTGCCAGGCGAGACGTTACGCATTCAGCTTCGACAGTTGCTGGGGAACAAGATTGGTATTTTCGACGATGCGCAACTTGATCGTTTAATGCCAAAACAAGCGGAAAACAGCGCTCTGCGCACAGCTCCGCAGCTAAAACGCACAACCATGCGTATACTTATAGGGTTATTGATCCAGAACCCGGAACTGGCATCAGCGGTTCCGTCGTTAGAAGGGCTGGATCAATCCAGACTCCCCGGGCTTGGCTTATTTGCAGAACTGGTCAACACTTGTTTGTCACAGCCAGGCCTGACTACCGGACAGTTGCTGGAGCACTATCGCGGCACCAAAGAAGCTGCAACCCTTGAAAAACTGTCGATGTGGGACGATATAGCAGATAAGGAAATTGCAGAGAAAGCGTTTACCGACTCGCTCAATCATATGTTTGATTCGATGCTTGAACGGCGACAGGAAGAGCTGATAGCTCGCGATCGTACGCACGGTTTAAGCAGCGAAGAACGCCGGGAACTCTGGCAGTTAAACCAGGAACTGGCGAAAAAATGAATTCAACGGCTTAAGTGCCGATAACCGATCGGGTTGATCCCGACAGCCGCGATGAGGGCCAGCGGCAAAAATATAAATACACCCTCGCGTTAAATGTTGGCTGCTTATTTCGCCGACCGACACCAACCCTCATGAATTTAAGTGTGGATACCGTCTTATGGAGCAAAACCCGCAGTCACAGCTGAAGCTTCTTGTCACCCGTGGTAAGGAGCAAGGCTATCTGACCTATGCCGAGGTCAATGACCATCTGCCGGAAGATATCGTCGACTCCGATCAGATCGAAGACATCATCCAAATGATCAACGACATGGGCATTCAGGTGATGGAAGATGCACCGGATGCTGATGATTTGCTGCTGGCTGAGACCACTGCCGACACGGACGATGACGCTGCCGAAGCGGCTGCGCAAGTGCTTTCCAGCGTGGAATCTGAAATCGGGCGCACGACCGACCCGGTTCGCATGTATATGCGTGAAATGGGTACCGTTGAACTGCTGACCCGTGAAGGCGAAATTGACATCGCCAAACGTATCGAAGACGGGATTAACCAAGTTCAGTGCTCCGTTGCCGAATACCCGGAAGCCATTACCTATCTGTTAGAGCAATACGACCGCGTCGAAGCGGAACAGGCGCGTCTGTCCGATTTGATCACCGGCTTTGTCGATCCGAATGCGGAAGAAGATCTTGCGCCAACGGCAACCCACGTCGGCTCTGAGCTCTCGAGCGAAGAGATAGATGACGACGATGAAGAAGAAGATGAAGAAGATGACAACAGCGATGATGACAACAGCATCGATCCTGAGCTGGCGCGTGAAAAATTCGGCGAGCTGCGTACCCAGTACGAACTGACTCGTGACACGATCAAAGCCAAAGGCCGCAGCCACGCCGCGGCCCAGGAAGAGATCCTCAAGCTGTCTGAAGTCTTCAAACAGTTCCGTCTGGTGCCGAAACAGTTCGACTACCTGGTGAACAGCATGCGTATCATGATGGATCGCGTGCGCACTCAGGAACGCATCATCATGAAGTTGTGCGTTGAACAGTGCAAAATGCCGAAGAAAAACTTCATTACGCTGTTCACCGGCAATGAAACCAGTGAAACCTGGTTCAATGCCGCGCTGGCGATGAACAAGCCGTGGTCCGAAAAGCTGCATGAAGTGACGGAAGAAGTTCAGCGCTGCCTGCAAAAACTGCAACAGATTGAAGAAGAAACCGGCCTGACCATCGAGCAGGTAAAAGATATTAACCGTCGTATGTCCATCGGCGAAGCGAAAGCGCGCCGTGCGAAGAAAGAGATGGTGGAAGCGAACCTGCGTCTGGTTATTTCTATCGCCAAGAAATACACCAACCGTGGTCTGCAATTCCTCGATCTGATTCAGGAAGGCAATATCGGTCTGATGAAAGCGGTTGATAAGTTCGAATACCGCCGTGGTTACAAGTTCTCCACCTACGCAACCTGGTGGATCCGTCAGGCCATTACCCGCTCCATCGCGGATCAGGCGCGCACTATCCGTATTCCGGTGCATATGATTGAGACCATTAACAAACTCAACCGTATCTCCCGCCAGATGCTGCAGGAAATGGGTCGCGAGCCGACGCCGGAAGAGCTGGCCGAACGCATGTTGATGCCGGAAGATAAAATCCGCAAAGTGCTGAAAATCGCCAAAGAGCCAATCTCCATGGAAACACCGATTGGTGATGATGAAGATTCGCATCTGGGTGATTTTATTGAGGATACCACCCTCGAGCTGCCGCTGGACTCAGCCACCACCGAGAGCCTGCGTGCGGCGACGCACGACGTTCTGGCTGGTCTGACCGCCCGTGAAGCGAAAGTACTGCGTATGCGTTTCGGTATCGATATGAACACCGACCACACGCTGGAAGAAGTGGGTAAACAGTTTGACGTTACCCGCGAACGTATCCGCCAGATCGAAGCGAAAGCGCTGCGTAAACTGCGCCATCCGAGCCGTTCTGAAGTGCTACGTAGCTTCCTCGACGATTAATTTTTCTCATCTCGTTGTAGTGAAAGGCTCCCACCGGGAGCCTTTTTTACTTCCGCCGCACTACAGCCCTCTGGTCACCAGCGCGTCGTCCAGTTCGCGGTAAGCGGCTACCAGCTTATCCAGCGTCGCGCGATTTAACCCGCTGGGGTTCGGCAGCACCCAAACTTGCGTCACGCCGATACTCATTGTCTGCCTGCCCCAGTTAACGCCTCTGACGCTGAAGGCCTGCTCGAAGGCCTGTTTGCCGAGGATCGCCAGCGCAGCAGGCTGATACTTTTCTATCTTCATAATCAGCTCTCTGCCGCCGGTACGCAACTCATGCAGCGCCACTTCGCTGTCCTGCACCGTCGGGCGTTCCACCAGCATAGTGATGCCACAGCGCGTATCCAGCAGATGCCTCTCCTCTTCAGGTCGCAGCAGCCTGTCGGTAAAGCCAGACTGATGGATTACCTTCCAGAAACGGTTGCCAGGGTGCGCAAAGTGGAAGCCGGTATGGGCAGAAGATTTACCCGGATTGATACCACAAAACACCACGCGCAGCCCGGGAGCGAGAATATCATTGATCATAGTTATTCCTGGTCAATTGTCATAAGTGCCAGTATAAGAGATTGAAAATGCGCTGTTTATAAAAACATCAGACAGTATATTCATGCTGGATTGCAGGGGTAAGTTACTTTATAATCCACCCGCTATGGCCCCTTAGCTCAGTGGTTAGAGCAGGCGACTCATAATCGCTTGGTCGTTGGTTCAAACCCAACAGGGGCCACCAAATTTTAGCTTTAAAATCATATGATTAAGCCACCTCTCACGGTGGCTTTTTTGTTTCCAAATCACTGAGTGTCGCAAAAGTGTCGCACCAGTTTTTTGGTAATCCCGCGATAGATGCGATTTCGAGGTTTTTTGCGCCATAAAAAAACCCGCGCGAGGCGGGTAATTTTAGAGCCATAACTGGCGTTGTCCGGTTTGATTTGGATGCGGTGGCGCAGGGTCAATTTTTCCAGGCGTCACAATGTAGCGCTCTATTGATTCCATTGTCACAAAGGTACAACTGCAATTGATATTTGTGCACTGGTGATAACGTTCTTTGGTGTTTTCGCTCAGGTAGCGGCTAGTACGCGCATGCGCCGCATGCTTACACTGTGGGCAATGGAACATGATCACCTCAACATTCTCAAAAAGTGAATTAATTATACTCATTTATTCGCATAATACGAATCGAAAAATCCACTTAGCGGCGTATTGCAATTAAATCTTGCTTAGTGCAAGGCATCATCCATCACTTCATCGTCGTCGTATTCCGCATCATACTCAACATCAGAAAGTTTCACCTCAAGCTCTACCCCCGTCGTATAACCGCTGTTGTTTAACGTGTGAGTCACTTTGGTAATAATCCACGCCTGCTCATCGATAATGCTCTTAAACCCCAATATCTTCACCGGCGTTTCCGGGTAGAGGTCGGTGCGCCCGACGGCCAGGCTTATCGAGAATTCCGCGACACCACGCTGTAGCTTGTCCCATTTCGCCTGCGCCGCGCGCATGGCCTGAGCTTTTGTGGCGTACACCGTGGTAAGCGCAAACACGTTATCCGCCTCACCGGCCAGATATTCACCTTCCCGCGCCTCCGGGACCTTGGGTTCCTTCTTTCTGGCTTTAGCTTTCGGGTGCTGTAGCGCGCGTAAATGCTGCTCTTTGGGCTTGCGCTTCACCTTCACTTTTTTCGGTTTCGGGTCTTTGGTATGAAGCCACTGAGCCGTAACACCGGTATAAGCGCCCCGGTCGGCAATCGCAAACTGATGCCGGTCGCCATCACTGCGGGTGATCATCACCTGCGGAATGGGCCTGCCAGTGGCAGTCGTTGCATTCCCGGCTTTGAGAAACAGCAATTTCCCCGCCTTGACCGACACCTCGCCGCCGTTCCGGTCAGCCAGCCGCGTCAGGAATTTGGCATCAGATTCCTGCGTCTGGTCGATATGCGGGATATGAATCCCGGCCAGCGCCGGAATGACACTCGCGGTCAGTTTGTTACGTGCGGCTATCGCCGCCACGATATCGCCGAGGGTTTTGTCGTGCCATGACTCTTCACGCCGGGAATTTAGCGTCCCGCGAAAATCCGCACTGCGGGCGCGGATGGTCACGGTATCAGGCGCGCCCCGGTGCTCAACCTCATCAACGGTAAAACTGCCCTTGCCGACCAGCGCGGAATCTTCCCAGCCGAGGAACAGGGTCAGCACCGCACCGCGTACCGGCAACTGCACAAGGCCGTCGCTGTCATCGAGCTCGATATCGAGCTGGTCAGCCTCAAAGCCCCGGTTATCCGTCATCGTGAGGTTAATCAGCCGGTCGCTGATGTTGCCGGTGATATCCTTACTGTCCAGTTTCAGCATAAACGCGGGAGTGAGTGAGCTCCCCGCCTGGCTGTAGAGTATTTCAGACATCAGATCCCCATCGTTGAGGTGAATGTGGTGGCGGCGTCTTTTGCCTTCCCGGCCAGCATGTCAGCCTGCTGGCTCAGGTCGCCATACACCGCCGCGAGTGACTCATCCACGCGCGTTAACACCAGCGTAAAATCAATCTTCCGGGGTGAGCCGTCAGAAAAAAACTCCGCGCCGGTTTCGCTAATGCTGTTGATGACATACATGCCATAAATCTGGCCGGTTCCGGCTATCAGCGGCCACGCCTTACCCTGTTCGGCCATCAGCCTGAGCGCGGTCAGTGTCAGCGTCCCGCCGGTGATTTCCGGGTAAAGCGTGCCGTTGAGGGTGATTTTTTCCTCCCCGACGCCGAGAAACTGGAAAGCATCACGCTTACCCACGCGGCTGTTTGACGGCCAGCGATATTCCGCTTCACGCTGCATGCCCTGAAAAGGCAGTGTCTGGCGCATAAACACAAAGAAACCTAATGCGAGCATCATCTCTGAATGTCTCCCTTATCCGTCGTGACGCATGCTGGCGCGTTCACGGGCGCGTTTATCACGGTCGGCCTTTTCAACGGCATCCTGCAACTGCCGCCCAAGCTCGCCGCCCGGTGCGCCGCCGTTCTGCATCGTGATGTTGTAGTGACTTTGCCGGTTATCGACATAGGATTTACCGCCGGGAGCTACAGCGGGCTGATATCCCTGATAACCGCCATAGTTACTGGTTGCCGGAATATAGGAGCCGTTCTGCGTCGCCGCGCCCGCCTTTTCGGCTTTCTGGTCAAGATCGCTGGATTCTTTATTGATGAGGCCGAGTTTTTCAAGCACCCAGTCTATGCCCTGCCTCAGCTTGTTAAAGCCGGTAAGCGGCATCAGCAGTGCATCCGCCAGCGCCTGTCCAAACAGGACGCCGGTATCCTTGCAGGCGTTAAGCGTGTCCTGGGTGGATTTGACCGGCGCAATCAGGTTTGTGAACCAGTCCCATACCGCCTTTAATTTTTCGCCGAGCCAGTCAAAAACGGGTTTCAGGGGGGCGAATATCTCAGCAACCGGCGCAAATGCGGCGGTCAGCCCCTCAACAACCCCGCTGAAAAAGGCGCTGACGGGCTCCCAGTATTTACGGATGAGCAGCGCACCGGCGACAATCGCCACGCCGATCGCCACAATCGGCCATGTCAGCGCACCGAGTACCGTCATCATCGCCCCGCCCACCACACTGAAGACCGTCCCGAGCACACCGGCAGCAGCGATGATCGCGTTAATACCCATAACAACCGGCCAGGCGACCAGACCGACAGCGCCGACAAGCCCCACCACGCCGACAGCCACCGCCGCAATCACGCCGAGCGTTTGCGCCAGCCCTTTATTTTTTGCGATCCAGTTATCCAGCTTCAGCACATACCCGGTGGCGGTCTGCACCAGTTTTCTGAGTGAAGATTCCTGCTGGTCATACAGGTCTGTGCCGACCGCCTCATAAGCCGACTGGAACTCTTTAAAGTCGCCGCCGAGGTTGTCCTGCATGATTTTTACAAGCTCTGCTGTTTTGCCGTCCGAGGCTTTTAAGACCGCCGTCAACTTATCGAGCCTGCCGGATGATGCTCCCTGCAAAAGGGCGTTGGCGGATTTCAGTGCCTCCTCACCAAAAATCGTTTTCACGTATTCGCCCTGCTGTGCATTACCCAGCTTGTGTCTGGCAAAGCTGGCGTTGATCTCCTTCAGAAGGGTGAAGACAGGGCGCATATTGCCCTTGCTGTCGGCGGTTTTAATTCCAAGCTCTTTCAGCGCGGTGTAAGCCTGGCCCGTTGGAGCCTGGAGGCGGCTTACAACTGCCGAGCTTCCTGTCCCGGCCATTGAGCCCGTGATGTTGTTATCGTGCAGAACACCGGTCATTGCGGCCGCTTCTTCAAGACTGACTCCGGCAGCGCGGGCAACGGGAGCCAGATATGTCATGGCATCGCTGAGCCCCTGAAAATCAGCCGCTGATTTATTCATCGTGGCTGACAGGACATCCCCGATATGTGCGACCTTATCGTTTGAAAGCTGAAATGCGTTTTTGGTACCCAGCAGTAATTTCGCGTTTTCCTCCATTGTCTGCCGGTTGGCGAGCGCCATATTGAGGGTGACAGGCGTTGCCGCCTGTATGGCCGAAGCATCGCCGCCCGCTTTGGCAATGATGATTTGCGCCCCGGCGGCATCGTCAGCCGAGGCAGCGGTGTTGTCGCCGAGCTGGCGCGCCTGTTTGCGCAGCGCGGTCATCTCTGCCGAGTCTTTGCCCACGCCAAGCACCGCCTGAAGCTCCGCGTTCTTTTGCGCAAAGTCATAGCCCGGTTTCAGCAGTGCCGCCCCGGCAAGCGTTGCCGTGGTTGCCATTCCCACCCCTGCCGCGCCCACCGCAGCCGCGTTACCGGCGAGCTCCTTCCCGGCCTGATAGCGCTGCTTAACCCGGCTCAGTTTCTCCTGTTGCGCACTGACGCGCGCCAGCGCCTCACGCTGACGGTTGAGCTGTGACGTGGTTTCACCAATACTGGTTTTCAGGCGACGCTCATCAGCAGCCAGCGTGCGGGTGTTTATCCCGGCAAGGCTGAGTTCCTGCCGCTGACGCTGCACCGCTTCACGCAGGCTGTTGTGTTTAAGCTGGAGCGCGGCGGCGCTTTTGCGTGCCGTCTCCATTGCCTGCGCCTGGGCGCGGGTCGGGTTTTCGGTCTGTTTAAACGCCACGGCAAGCGCGGCGGCCTCCTGTTTCGCTTTTCCGAGCGACTGGCCGGTCACGGCAAGCTGTGCGCGGGCCTTGCGAAAACCCTCTATTTTTGATGCCTGGCTGTTGAGCTCACGTAACGTGGTTTGCGTCGCCCGCATACCTCCGGCCAGTTCCTTGCTGGCCTTGTCGATGGATTTTAACGGGCGGGTCGCCTGGTCAACCGCTTTGAGTAATACCTGTAATTTCACGCTACTCATTCGTGTTTCCGCTTCGCTGGATGGCTTTTTCTCGCCATGTAATGACCTCCGTCAGGCTCAGGGGATAGAGCTCTGAGGGCGGCCAGTGAAAAATCACCGCAATATCCGCCATCAGATCATCAACAGAGAGCGTGTCGGGGAAATTTACTGCGCCGAATTCGGCGACAAAAAACCAATCACCTTACCCGCCAGGGCAACGAGGTCGGGCAGTTCCAGCGCGGCGACTTCCTGCTCGGTCAGTGACGGCACGGTGACGCGGGGCAGCACTTTAATCAGGGCATCGACGTCGGAGTTAGCCACCGCCGCAAGGCTGACGCCGCGCAGCGTTCCGGCGTTCGGTTTAATCAGGGTGATGGCGTCGATAGTCTGCCCGCCGCGCTGAACAGGATTTTCCAGGGTGATGACGTTGTCGTTATTCATGGGTTTCTCTTCTTAACCGGGTTTCAGGATGAACCGGCCAGCGCACCGGCCGGGGTGAAAATTACAGGCCGATATTGCGGCGGTGCTGTTCCAGCCGGTCGGTGCCGTTGACCTTCTCCACCATGTTGAGGGTGTCGATTTCAACCAGCTCTTTGCCGTCCATTGTCAGTTTGAAATAGGTACAGACGACCGAAATTTTCGCTTCGGTGTCTTCGCCGGGTTTGTTCTCGCCGGTGTCGATTTCTTTCTGACGACCACGCATCACCACTTCAACGGCCACCGTTTCGCCGGTGTCGTCGCGCTGGTAGGAACCGGCAAAGCGCACCGGCACGGCATCAACACCGGTTGCGCCGTACAGCTCCCAGATAACCGGGTCCGGGAAACCGCCGAGCGACCATTCCATCGACAGGGCATCATCATCGAGGCCGAGGTCAACCGGCGCGACGCCGTTCATCCCCGCCCCGCGATAGTTTTCGAGCTTGCGCGTCAGCTTCGGCAGGGTGATCGACTTCGCGATACCCTGATAGCTGTAGCCATTCAGAAACACATTCATGTATTTCAGCTTGCGTGGCATTGCCATTCAGTCAGGCTCCTTAATTGCTGTTCACTGAGGAAACCAGCGTCGCCAGATATTTATCGGTGATGCGCTGGCGCAGGGTCAGGTTTTCCAGTGGGGGAACCGGCGTATAGTCATAATCGATATACAGTTTTCCGGCTTTCAGGGTTTCCGCGTCGTTGGCGTCCTCGTCAAACCAGCAGGTCGCATCGACGATGTAGCCGTTACTTTTCAGCTCGCGAAATTTGGCGTTGATGCCATCCACGATGTCGCGGATCAGCGTCGCGGTGATGGGCTTGTCGACCGCCCACATGTGCGCTTCGGCCATCGTGTCAGCGATAACCTGCGCCGTGCGGGTGTAGTTCTCAAACAGGAAAAGCGGGTCATCGGAACAGGTGCGGTTGCCCCAGAAGCGAAAACCGTCCTTGCGGATAAGCGTGGTCACGCCCGCCTCGTTGAGCAGGTCGGCATCGGTGCCCGGCTCCTGCAAATCCCAGAACACCGACGCGCTGATGCCGGTCACACCGTTGACGCCAACGTTAGACAGGGTTTTATGCCAGCCAACCGACTGGTCGATGTACGCGCGCAGACCGAGGGCGCGGGCGGTGGCGTATGCCGTGGTGGTCGCATTTTTCACGGTGTCCCAGGCGAGAAAGTCAGGCCAGATAACCATGAGTTCACGCTGGCTGAAATTGTCGCGGTATCTGATAGCATCAGAGAGGGTTTTGCAGCCCCACGCGCTGACGTAGCCGAATGCGCGCAGCTTCTGGCAAACGGGCGCAAGCGCGGTCGCCACCTGGAGTGTATCGAAACCCGGTACACCGAGGATGCGGGGTTTTACGCCGGTCACCGCCTCGGCGGTCAGCAGCGCTTTCAGGCCGGTGTATTTGCCGTGCTCGTCCGTGGTGCCGATGATGTTGGAAATGGTTTGCGCGAGCGCCTCTTCTTCATCGTCGCCGGTTCCCTCGGCAACGCGCACGACGACAGTCACCGGTTTTGACTGGTCGGCAATGGCCTGGAGTGACGCCGCCAGCGTGCCTTTTTTACCGGCCCTGGCGATGGCGCTTTGTACGCTGGTAATCAGCACCGGCTCATTGAGGGGAAAAGTCGCGGCATCGGCATCGCTGGCGGTACAGACCATACCGACAATCGCCGTCGAGACCGTGGAAATGACGCGCGTGCCGTCGTTGATTTCGACGACCTGCACGCCATGATGATAATCACTCATCCGTTTAACTCCGTGGGGTTGGGGTGAGTGTTATTGTCCGGACTGTACGGGCGCAGGGCTATTTATCAGGGTTGGCGGGCGTGAGGGACAACAGCAAACAAAAAAGCGGGCAAATGCCCGCCGTGATTATGCCGGTAACTCCGGCCAGTCGATTTCCGGTGCATCCCCCGACCGGATCCGGTTCAGTAACACCCGGTATGTCTTCCACTCCGTTAACAACGTTTTTTCACTGTCGGTGGCAATACCCAGTTCAACAGCATCCTGAAGTGTCGCAATCATGTTATTTGCCTGAGTTAACCGCTCCTGCTTTTTGCGTTGGGCTTCTGCCTCATCATCCACTGGCGCGGCAGTAATTTTCCCATCGTCAAAAATAAATGCCCCGCCGATTGCTTTTTCACCCGCTGCGGTAAATTCATTCGGCACATTCTCCGGCGCGATTTCCACCACAATCTGATTAACCGGAAATATTGTGCTCGCATCATAAGAAAAGTGGACGATTTCTTTTGAATCCGGATTAAATGATATTTTAAGCGTTTCAGTTGACAGCGTCTTAAGCCACCGATACCAGTCGTTATCATTCTCATCTTTCAGAAAAACCACATTCATTCCCGGAGACTTTGCGATGTAATATAATTCCAGCTCATCGGATGAAAGTTTTGCAACCTCCTCCGGCGTGTATTTCCCCCATTCTTCTAATGGTTCATATTTTTTAAATGTGCCTGATTGCATTGTCATTAAGCCACCCATGCCGTGTACCAGTTCCCACCAATGTTATATTGAATATAACGATATTGTACTGCTGTATAGTTTGACTTTTGCATCACCGCAGTAACAACAGCCCCACCTGGAGCATAGGCAAAATTATTATCATTGTTCCCGTTATTTACTTCTCCCGGTGACGCTAATCTGATGCCCCCTTGCAGGAAATTAGCACCAACCCACGAAGCCCCAGCAAAATTACCGCTGACCCATTCTGGTGTTGCCAGAAATACCCCAGAACCATCATCGTGAAGCATAAACGGCGCTTTTTTATTATTCTGATATAATCCGATCTGCGTGATGTACTGGCGTCCGGGCTTGGTACTAATATATGAACTCAACCATCCCGCGCCGGATCCTGTACTCCAGATATCACCAAATACATCACCGTTTTTATTGAATGTTGCGCTTCCAGCCTGAAATTTTTCAGCAGCAGCAATAATACCTTGCCTTGTATTAATATACGCCCGTATAGCCCAGTCGAATGTGCACTGAAAACCGATGCCATTCCAGGACTTAATGTCGATGTTATTACCATTGAAACCAGCGCCGTCGAAGCTACCCACAGCCATACCACCTGAGCCATCTCCCACCGTGACAGAAGTTCCACTCCGCATGTTTTTAGCAGATATATCACCCGTAAATGCAGCCCCCTCCAGCATCGCCACATGACGCCACGATGTAATACCCGCACCTGTACCGTTTCCTAACAGCATCTCACCCGCGTAGATTGCCAGCACTTCTACAGCAGAAGTGGGCTCCACAGTTTCAGTAAGCGCGATAATTTTCCACCAACCTGTCTGGTCTGGCGCATCCGGAGCCTGATGTGCACGCATAAACTGGCAGCCGGTTGCCGCACGCTGACCAATACTTTTTCCATCCTCCTGCGCATTAACATACGTCCCGGAAAGCCAGCTTCCATCACCTTTATAAAGCACATTTTCCAGGCCGATATTTTTTACAAACTGTCGGGCATCCGGGATATCTGCGCCGTTCTGCTCTTTAGCGAGGCGGGCATTAGCATTGTCCATCGCGTTTTTTATCGCTCTGGGGGTTGCTGCGAGATGTTCAGCATTGCTGTCTGTTGCACTGGTAAGCTGGACAAGCCCTTTCTGCGTCGTGGTCGCGTCCTGTGCCGTGTATTTGCTGCCTGCAAGGTCATACGCTGCCTTAACCGCTTTCGGCGTCGCTGCGAGCGCCTCAGACGCGCTGTCGGTCGCGCTGCTGAGCTGGACAAGCCCTTTCTGCCCCGTGGTGGCGTCCTGTGCCGTATATTTCCCACTGGCAAGGTCATACGCCGCTTTCACCGCTTTGGGCGTGGCGGCAAGGTTCTCCGCTGCGCTGTTCGTGGCGCTGCTGAGCTGTGTAAAGCCTTTGTCCGTCAGTGTGGCGTCGGGATGGCGTCGCGATTGCTCATGCTCCGCGAGTTTGTCATCCACATAATCCTGTGTGGCCATCACGACGGAACCGTCAATAGCCAGCTCAACAGACGCAACATCGGACAGCATAATCACCATGCGAAGAGTCTGGGCCCGCCCTGAACCCTCTTCGAGCTCTGGCTTATAGCTTTCGGCCATATTGCCGACGGCGACCAGTGTGCCGGTGTCGTCATACAGTCCCATTTCACGCAGCCAGAAACCGCCCGTTTCCGGCGGGATAACCAGCTCGGCCACCACATAATTTTTATGCCTGTTGTCCTGGCTGATTTTATTCAGCGTCTGGCGCCAGACCTCATTGATAAGTGTTGTCTGCCCGGCGTCCGGTTGCGGCAGCGTACCGCCGCCATCACCGACGGCCATTGCAGTAATATTCACCTTTTTCCCGCCCGGCGTGAGGGCCGCCGCAAATTTTGCCACCCCTGCCGTGGTGACGACGGTTTTGTATTTCGTTGCCATTTTCTTTCACTCACTCCGGGTAAACAGTGGTCACATCGCCGCTGTAATTCACGCCACCGGCAAAGAGAGCTCCGGCAACGTCCTGAATAATATTGAGGCCGATAAGATGGCGGCTGGCGGGCTTTGCATCCGCAATGAGCCGCTCCATCTCGGTATACATTTCTTCGGTGATGCCGGTTTCCAGTACGCCGATATCAAGCCGGAATGTGCCTGGCGGATCGCCGGTCTCCCACCACTCGGTAACATTAATGAGATAGCCGAGCGGCTCGACCACGCGCCGCACTGCGCCGATGGTGCCTTTATGACAGTGGATAAAATAGGCGCTGCGGATAACGTCCCGTTTCGTCTCTTCCGGCCAGTTCTCGTCCCACCGGTCAACGGAAAACGCCCAGGCCAGCCACGGCAACAGGCTGACCGGACACAGGTCAGGATTCCACAGGCGGCGCAGCGGTATCGGGGTGTTTTCGATTTCGGCACAGGCGCGCGCGGCGGCCACCTCCAGCGCCGAGGAGCCCACCGGCAACAGCCGCGATTCACTCATCGGAGCCCCCGACAACTATCCGGTAATCAGTGCAAAAAGAGGCCTGTGTTTTATCGAGTACAATGTCAGCCGCCGGGGCGGCCAGCTCAACACGCTGCACACCTTCAACATGGAGTGCGGCATAAATGGCAGATTTACGGATATCACGACCGAGGCGATGCTGTGCGCTGATATACGCTTTGAGTTTGTTTTCCGCCGCACTGCGAACCGGTTCATTTTCCGGGCCCGGGTAGAGATAAAGCGTGGCGTCAATCCGGTAATCAACAATCGCCGCTGACTGCACTGTCACACGGTCGGCAACCGGCCTCACATCCTCATCGTTAAGGGCATTTCGCACGGCCATCAGCAGGTCATCCGACGCTGCGCCGTTATCCTCGCGCGACAACACAGAGACGGTCACACAGGCGGGTGCCGGGCTGATAACGGAAATATCCGCGACACGCCCGTCGGCGCTGCGCCCATGAAATTCATAAGCCCCGGTTGAGCCCGCCACGCTCAGCCCTTCCATTGCCTGCTGAATGCGTAGCCGGTAATCGCTGTCGGCCTCCATCACCGCCGCGACGGGCGGGAGTGCGGCGTCATCCGCCGGGGTGATAACCAGTCTCGCGACGTCATAATTTGCGCCGATAACGTCGAGGTCATTGCCGGTGGCATAGGCGAGCATCGTCGCGCGGGCGGCTTCGTTCACGCGCTGACGCCAGATAACCTCCCGGTAGGCGTTCTCTTCCAGAAACTTGGTCAGCGGCTCAGACTCCAGCGCCAGCGTGCGGGCAACGGCGTCCTGCTCATCAGCAGGGAACAGCGAAACCAGCGTCGCCTTGCGTTCGGTGAGAATGCTCTCGTAATCGAGTTCCTCGACCACATCCGGGGCGGGGAGCTCGCTCAGGTCAACAATCGGCATGGATTCAACTCACAGGAAGGGTTAATGAAAGGGTTTCCCCGGTGCTGACAAGCTGGCCGGTCAGATTGACGGTCATCCGGCCTTCGCTTTGCTCCGTAGTGATTTCACTCAGCGTGATGCGCGGCTCCCATTTCAGGAGCGCCATATAACAGGCCACGCGGATTTGCAGCGCGAGTACCGGTGTCTGCGGCTGGTCAATCAGCGTGGAGAGCAGCGAGCCATATTCCCGGCGCATAACGCGGGAGCCGACCGGTGTGCGCAGGATGTCACTCATGCTCTGACTGACGTGCTGTGAATCAGTAAGCGCGCGGCCATTTACGCGGCTCATTCCGATATAGTTCACTGTCACAGGGGTGCTCCTGTTGTGCCGCCGCTGTCGCCGGGGTGCTGATGGGTGTGAAGCACTTTGCCGTTGGACGACAATGCGCCGCCGCTGTGCGAGATATTGCCGCTCATGGTGCCGCCTTTCTGTACCTCCAGCGTGCCGGTGATGAGCCTGTTCGTGCAGACCACTTCCGGGGTGTCGAGTGTGATGCGCGAAGACGCCTTGACCAGCACCACCGGCACGGTGGCGGTGAGGGATTCAGACGCGGTAACGTCGGCGGTTCTGATGCCGCTGACGGTCAGCGCGCTGGTCGCCGGTTCGTACTCAATAACCGCGCCATCCGGGAAAGCAATATGCAGGGCGTCAGCCGAGGCCGACGGCGCAGGATGGTCATCGGCGAAAATACCGGGCAGCACAAACGCGGTATCGAGCTCGCCACCCACGGCCAGAATTAATACCTGTTCGCCGACGGAGGGAGCCCACCATGTACGGGAGTGACCGGCGCGCTGCGTCAGCCACTGGAGCCAGTCGGTGATATTGCCGCCGGTCTGCACGCGGCAGCGTCCGGCATCAAGGTCAGTGTCGACAATAACGCCGGTGCGTATCATATTGCGCAGCGTGCGCGCAAGTTCATTTAAATTTGCGAGTTTGTTCATAGATGAAAGGATGCGGTCATACAGTTCAAACAGCAAAACATGCCGTTTTATTGACAGATGAAACAACTGCGGGTAGAAAACAAACTCTGTGGATTAAACAATAAAAAAGAGGAAAGGATGTCGACGCTAAAAAACAACTACAGGCCGATGACAGCAGGCGAAATAAGAATGGCGCGGGCTCTTTTTCAGAACGCCATTAATTATAGCGCCGTAAAAGTTTACAACGGTGATTATTTGCCGTTTGGTTTGCAAAATAGCCGCGTCGCTATGACACCAGACGGCAATATGTACTATCCTGAAGCTCTCTTCAGAGAAGATTTTTCCTTTGGTGACATAACGGATAAAGCGTTGTTTATGCATGAAATGGGGCATGTATGGCAACACCAGATGGGCGTCAATGTCCGGACTCGTGGTTTAGTTAGCTGGGCTTCAAGCTATGAATACTCTTTGCCAAATGAAAAGGATTTAGCAGATTACAGCCTCGAACAACAGGCTTCTATTATTGCTGATTATTATGTGCTAACTAACTTTGGTGTGAATGTTTTTATTCAGCAATCCACTTTTAAAGGCATCATCGGACCTGATTTACGAGATAAATACAAGAATATTCTTAAATACTTCCTTGCATCACCCACTAATAAAAGGTGCCTGTGGAAATGAAAAAATTAATGCTAATTGCGTGGTCGCTTTTACTGAGTGGTTGCATGGTAGATAACTCACCCTACCGGGCCGCTGATATTTCATTATCTGCAAATGGACAACCTTGCGTTACAGTATCGAAGGATTCACTGACCAGTGACGGAAAATCAAAATTGCTGGTTCTCAGAGTATCCGAGCGAGCCCCGGACAATAATATGAAACAGGTCTGGGAACGTGATGATATGAGTAACCCAACGCTGACTGTGATACCTGATAGATGTCTGCCCGTTGATTACCACTTTGAGAAAGGTAAAGAGTACAGCGTCACAGCAATCACTGCCTTTTCAGCAAGTGAAGTGGGGACTAAACGTATATGGTCTGCAGGTTTCAACCTGGAGAATTTAGCCCCAAAACGATGATCATAGATGTTTAAAGATGACGTCCTCTATTATCACAATATCCTCTTTGTTTAAGCCCAGCAGAAGCCGTCGCGGATACACAATATCAGGACGGTTTCGGGCCGGTTTATCCTTTAATCCATACTGATGAACCCGCGCGATGCGCTGTACTTTGTCAGTAAACTCCACCACTGCCGCGCTGTCATTACCGCTGGCTTTCAGATAGCGATTCGTGCGCAGCTTCGCGAACATTTCCCGCTTAATCCGGCCTTTCTTCGCACGCAACGGCTGGGGTTTCCGCTTTGTATACGGCGAGCCGTCCGGGGCTTTCTGAGCCCTGATTCGCTGTTGCTGACGCTGGCGCAGCTTCTTCGCAATGTCGACCGTAAGACGCCGACGGCCAGCGGGGGACAGCGCCGCAAGCAGCCCGGCAAGCTCATTCTCAAACGGTTTAAATTCAGTCATCCCATTTACTCACCAGTTCGCCATTGATGTACAGCTCCACCGGACGCGTGACCGGCTCCGGCGGGGGCGGTTCCGGGATGCGCCGGACGTGAAGCGCTGAGCCGACTTCGTTAACCAGTGTTCGCTCGGTCAGGGCAAGGCTGATACTGATATCAAAACTGCTGTCATTGTTGAGATCGGCCTCGAAAGTGAAGCCTTTAGCCTGACCTGTGGCGGTTTCCATGATGTCGGGCTGATGCTCACGCAGCCACGCCAGCACCGGCACAAGCAATAAATCCGCATCGCCGGTAAAGTCCGTCACCACCACATTGAGCGTGTAACGCTTCTCGAATGACAGCGAGGTGGCGAGCGTGGCGACAAGGTTGCCGCTGTCCACAAACAGCCGCAGCATCTCAGGGTTGGTTTTCAGCACCGGCACGGCATCAGCCAGGGCTTTTCGCAGACTGTCGGGCTTCAGCATCTGTATCATCCTGACATTGTTTGATGGTTTCGACCTGGAGCGCACAGCTTTCTAATGCACGCTCAAGGTTGCGGATATCGGCACTCAAATCACCGTTGGTGTGTGGATCACTGCCCGGCATCGGGCACAGGCTGACTTTCGGGCAGCCGTTGTAAACAATCACCGGCGCTGGCGCAGGCGGCGCGCTTGTGCAACCGGCGCACAGCATCAGGCAAATCAGCGCTGTACCAGCGGCGAAAGGCGTCATTTTCATTGAGTAACCTCGTTATGGTCTGTTCCCGTCGGGCTTCCCGTTCACCGGCAGCGTTCAGCTTCTGGCGTAAATCCACCTGCGCCCGTTCGTTTTTATCCGCCCGGTCACGGGCAACAATGAGCTGGTTTTTCAGCATGCCGATCGTCAGCTTTTGCTCGCCCGCGACACGGTTCGCTGTCTCAAAAGATTCTCGCAGGGCGCTATTTTCATGACGCAGCCACAGCAGCCCGACCACCGCAAGCGCCAGCACCACCATTAACGTTTTCATTGCGCCCCCTTCAGGCAGTAATCCCGCTCACGCTTGCGCCGGTTCTCCAGCCCTTTATTTTTGATTCCGTTGATGTAGACCCAGCGCGGGAGCTGGTCACAGGCCTGTTGCCACTTTTTCTGGTTCAGGAAATAAACCAGCGTCGATTTACAGGCCGCCCCCGTGCCGACGTTAAAGGCGAAACTGACCACGGCGTCGTAAACGGCGGGCGGCATGGCGACCGGCGCACAGGCCGCAAGGCGGCGCTCCGTGTTCAGCACATCCGCGACGAGGTTACTCGCGGCTTCCTGCCCGGTGATATCGTGTTTCGGTGCGACCCCGGCAGTGTGGCCGATACCTGATGTCCATACCCCCGCGCTGCACTGGTAGGGACGCAACCGGCATCCCTCAAGGTCTGCCAGCAGGGCGAGCCCGTCCGGCGAGGTGCGGAGTAAACGAAAATCAGGCACCAGTGCCGCCAGCGCCAGCACGACGGCCACACTGCAACGTTTAGCGATTGATGACATTGCTGATATCCCCGTCAGTCAGGTGCTGCTGATGAAGCTGTGTTGACAGCAACACGTAGCTTTTGCGCCGGTAATACCAGTTAACGCCGACCGTCAGCACCACGCCCAGCGCGCCAAAGTACGCGGCGAAATCCTGCGGCGTCATCGCCCCGAAAAAGGTCAGTGCGACGCTTATCCAGTAGGCCAGCGACGAGGTAATTTTCTCCATGCTCAGTCCCATAAATTCACCGTTTCGGCAGCCGGTGCAGTATCGATATCCGGCAGCTCAATACCGGTGCCATACGGCAGCACCGCGCCGAGCTCTGCCAGCCCCGGATTGGCGGCGAGCACCGTTTCGACCACGCCCCCGGAGCGCCCGTAATAGCGGTTGCAAATCACATCCAGCGTGTCGCCCTGATGCGCATAAACCTTCATCAGATTTGCCCCACAATGCAGCGCGGTTTGTCCTGAATACGGGCGACCGACCAGCGCATGTCCCGCCACAGGTCATCGACCGTGTTGTCGATGCTGTCCGCTTTTTTGTCGCCTCTGGCGCTGGCATCCACACCGCGATAGCGCTCATACAGCGTGGCGGCGGTCATTGCACACACCGCGCTCAGATAGTAAAAAATGCGCATGCTTTCGCCGTCGATATCATCTGCCGGCACATCAGCGAGGCGCGCAAAACCGGCTTTCATCTGGCTTTTCCGCCAGTCGAAAAGCTCGGCGTTGGTTTCGGCTATCCCGGCTTTGATGGCATGGCGCAGCCGTGCCGGGGCAATGGTCTGTTCAAGGCGCATCAGCTCACGCACACGCTTCGGCTCGATATCAGGAAAGAAAAAGGTGTTTTTAATCACCGGCTCGTCACTGACAGGCGGCGGAATGACCACCGTGCCGCGCTCCGGCTGCTCGTTATTTTTTTCAATAATCAGTGTCGTCATGACTGCCTCTGAAAAGGGTGGGCGGTGGACGCCGGTCGCCGGTAAGGTGAACCACCCTCATTGACCGGCGTGCCGCCCTGGCGCGGGGCGCATTCGGTTAACCGGCGTTTTTACGGGGGCGACCCCGCCCGCGTTTCGCCGGTGTGGCTGTTTTTTTCTGTTGTGCGGTTTTCGCGGGCGTCTCTGGCGCGGGCTTCACAACGGGCTTCGGATTCAGTTCGCGGGTAAGGCGTTCGATGTCCTTGCGTACCCCCGCGTTACGGTCGAGCTGGTTCGCGCGTTGCAGATGCGTCATGGCGTCATTGAGCTGACCGGCATCGCGCAGCGTCAGACCGGAGACCTTGTGCAGCCGGGCGCGTACCTCGTCGGGCATGTCGGCGGTGCTGGTCAGGGCAATGGTCTCCAGAATGCCCGCCACCCCGACCGGCTCACCGGCATCACGGGCGCGCAGCACCGCAAGAGCCACCTCTTCGGCCAGCATGTAAGGCGCGGTGCGGGTGTGGGGCTCCGGCATCGCGAGGTTGTGGCGCAGCGCGTAGCGGGCAATCTCCAGCGCGCCGGGAATATCGCCCGCATCAAGACGCCACAGCATCACGGTCATCAGGATGTCATCCTGCGCGCCGGTGCCGTTTTCCAGTGCGCCCGCCACCCACGGCAGGTACATCGGCAGCAGCTCGCGCTTTTTCTCTGCCTTGCGCTCTTTTGAGTGGATACCTTTTAGCGTCCGGCGGTCTGCGGCCAGCTTAACGAGCATCTGCTCATAAGCGGTGGCATGGCGCAGCGGGGCGTTATCCCGCTGCGCGGCCATCATGGCCGAGACCCGCATCGCGTGACGCTGTGCGGGGCTCGCCATCGGTTACGCTCCTTCGCCAGTGGTGGAGGTTTCCGACACGCCAGCAGGTGCGGCGTTACCGGCCATCATGGTTTTCATGGCATCAACGATTGCCGCTGCAAACGCATCGGCGCTGGTTCCTTCCGGGGTTTCCACTTCTTCCGGCTCAAGGATCTCGATGTTTTCAATCAGGCAACCGGCTTCGTAATCTTCAATCACAAAATCGACTTTCACCTGTTCGTAGTTTTCCACCTGGTCGAGCTTCGGATTCTCGATGATGTGGCGGCGGTGGCCGTCCTCGTAGAGATAAATCGAGAGGTTATCAAGCGTAGTGATCAGAATGCTGTTGGCCGGGAAAAACGGCGCGCGCACCGCCTGTAACTGCCCGATGGTTTTCTGGCTGATAATCAGCTCTCCGGCCAGTTGCTCAGTGTTCGGCTGGAATTTGTTGATCATCGGGAAATATTTGTCGGTCAGGATGCGACGCCCACACACGACCACCATTTCCGGGTTTTCGCGGTGAATCTCGGCGATCAGCGTCTCATGCCCATCCATCACCAGCGCGTCGAGGTTTTTGTAAGCGCCTTTCTTACCAACAGTGATTTTCTCTGAAATCACAGTGCCGTCTTCGTCGACAACCCTGCTCATGACGCGCTCCGGCGCGTCGTTGCGGTACTTCTGCAACCAGCCGACTGCCACATCCTGCAACAGCGGGTTTTTCTGGCGGTCTGATGTTGCCGCCCGGCTGATGCCGTTAAAACCAATGGTGATGTAATCCAGCGCCTGACGCCTGACGATCGCGTCGCGGATGCGTGTCTGAAAATCCTGAAAACGCGCCCACAAATCGAGTTTGTTATAGCTCAGGTGATAATCGAAGTTAACCGGGTGGCAGAAATAGCGGTACGCGTCCAGCTTCGAGAAATCGGCGGTTTTACGCTCGACGCCGTTGGCCGTATCGGCGGTGCTGGCAATCGTGCCGTTGACGTCGATGCCGACTTTTTCCTCGGTCAGCTCGCGCACCACAACCATATTAATCTGTTGCAGGAAGGAGGAAGACTGCTGGACTTTGTCGAACAGCGTCTGAGTGACCGACGGCTCGACACTGAATTTTTTGCTCAGGTCTTCCACGCCGACGCCGTTCAGCTCCGCAAGGCGGCTCAGGTAGGCATTAAATTTAAAACGGGTTTCTTTACGCATTGTCTCTGTGTTCCTGTTCTGAAAAGGGGAGCCGGTCAGCAGTCGGTGAGGGTTGCGCCCGCGCCATCGCCGCCGGTGCTCAGTTTCCGGCGCGGCTGCGTCCCGCTGGGGGTGTTGTCCAGGGTGGCGGTGATCGCGCTGAATTGCTCAGTCGTGGACAGGGTTTGCGCTTCAAGCCCCTGCTTAACCTCCGCAAGCTGGCTTTCGAGCGCGCTGAAACGGGTATCAATGCCGTCGCCGCTGGTCTGGACACGTTCAGCAATCGCCGTCACGGCTTCATGCACATCGTTAAAACGCGCGTCGGTGCTGGTCTGCTGACGGCTGAAGATGGCCTTAACCGAGTCGGTCAGCCGGTTAAGCAGGGTGTCGGGCTCCTCTTCAAACTCAATTTCCGCCAGCGTGGCCGCCGAAAAGAAATTCTCAGGGCTGGCTTTGCGGGAGTTCAGCGGGTTGTGTTTTGCGGTGCGGCAGAACTCCAGATACTCGGTGCCGAGGCTTGCCGGATCATCGGTCACGGCCAGGCCAATGAGGTAGCATTTGCCGCTGTTGCCGAAATTCGGCTGGATCTCCATTGAGGTGTAAACCTTCTGAAGCGCCTTGTTCATGGCGACCAGCTCATCGGTCGGGGTGATTTTCGCGAACAGCGCCAGCTTGCCCTTCAGCGCGGAATCGTCTTCGATTTTCTCCGCTTTCAGCTCCACCACATCGCCATAGCGTTTGAAGGTGCTGTCCGGCATCAGCCCCTTGATGTGCTCAAGGTTGATGCGGCAACCGTAGACACGCGGATCAAACGTGTCGGCCATTTCCTGAATTTCCGTCGCGCCAATAATGCGACCGTCGCAGGTGTCACCCTCGACGCCGATGCGAAACCATTTTGAAACCACTTTTTTTGCCATCGTCAGCAGTCCTGATTGTCTGTGAAGGATTCACGGTTTTGTCAGGGGGTAGTTTCCCGGCTCGTCCGTTGCTTCGCCATCCGTCATGGATGGCTTGCTCCCTGCACATCAGCAGGTTAGCGAATCGCTGACCGCGCTTAAGTAGCCTTGCCCTGTATCCATCACGGCGAGGCATTCATGACCATCACCACCGACACCACACTCTTAAACGACCCGCGACGACAGGCGGCGCTGTTGTTCTGGCAGGGCTTTTCCGTGCCGCAAATCGCGGAAATGTTGCAGACCAGACGCCCGACGGTGCAGAGCTGGAAACAGCGCGACGGCTGGGAGGAAACCGCGCCATTAAACCGGGTTGAGTTCACCCTGGAGGCGCGATTAATTCAGCTTTACGCCAAGCCGGAGCTGACCGCGCACGACTTCAAGGTCGCTGACTTTCTGGCGCGCCAGATGGAGCGCTTCGCACGTATTAACCGCTACGGCCAGACTGGCAACGAGGCTGACCTCAATCCGAACGTGGCAAACCGCAACAAAGGGGATCGCAAAAAGCCGAAAAAGAATTTTTTCAGCGAGGAGGCGGTCGAAAAACTGGAGGACATTTTCTTTGACCAGTCCTTCGAATATCAGCTTGGCTGGCACAAAGCGGGGCTTGAGCACCGTATCCGCCACATCCTCAAATCCCGCCAGATTGGCGCGACGTTTTATTTCGCCCGCGAGGCGCTGTTACGCGCCCTGAAAACCGGCCATAACCAGATATTTTTATCCGCTTCAAAAACGCAGGCGTACGTGTTCCGAAAATACATTATTGCGTTTGCCCGGCTGGTTGATGTTGACCTGACCGGCGACCCGATTGTCATCGGCAACAACGGCGCGGAATTGCTGTTTCTTGGCACCAACTCCAACACCGCGCAGAGCCATAACGGCGACCTGTATGTCGATGAGATTTTCTGGATCCCCAACTTCCAGCGGCTGCGCAAAGTGGCGTCGGGCATGGCCTCGCAAAAACACCTGCGCACGACCTATTTTTCGACGCCGTCCTCGCTCGGGCATGGCGCGTACCCGTTCTGGTCAGGGGAACTGTTCAACCGGGGGCGCGCCAGCGCCAGCGAGCGGGTTGATATTGATATCAGCCATGCGGCACTGGCGCGCGGCGTGGCCTGCGCAGACGGGCAGTGGCGGCAGATTGTCACTATTGAGGACGCGCTCGCCGGGGGCTGCACCCTGTTTGACCTCGACGCACTGCGGCAGGAGAACAGCGCAGACGACTTCCGCAACCTGTTTATGTGCGAGTTCGTCGATGACAAGGCGTCGGTATTCCCGTTCGAGGAGCTGCAACGCTGCATGGTTGACAGCATGGAGGAATGGGAGGATTACGCGCCCTTTGCCGACCGGCCATTTGGTCAGCGCGTGGTGTGGATTGGTTATGACCCGTCGCACCGTGGCGACAGCGCCGGTTGCGTGGTTATCGCGCCGCCGCTGGTTGCCGGGGGTAAATTCCGCATTCTGGAGCGCCATCAGTGGAAGGGGATGGATTTTGCCACTCAGGCTGAGTCTATCCGCGAGCTCACGCAAAAATATAACGTCGAATACATCGGGATTGATGCGACCGGGCTCGGTCAGGGCGTTTTCCAGTTGGTGCGCTCCTTCTACCCGGCAGCACGCGACATTCGCTATACCCCGGAAATGAAAACCGCGATGGTGCTGAAAGCCAAAGACACCATCACGCGCGGTTGCCTCGAATATGACGTGAGCGCAACCGACATCACGCAGTCGTTTATGTCCATCCGCAAAACCATGACCAGCAGCGGACGCAGCGCCACCTATGAGGCCAGCCGCACCGAAGAGGCCAGCCACGCCGATCTCGCCTGGGCGACCATGCACGTACTGATTAACGAACCGCTGACCGCCGCGAGCGGCCAGTCATCATCCTCAATTCTGGAGTTTTATTAATGGCTAAACGCAACAAACGCCAGCGCCCCCCGACACCGCGCCCGCATACCGCCGCGCCCGCGCAGAGCATGGAGGCGTTTACCTTCGGCGAACCGGTGCCGGTGCTCGATAAACGCGACATTCTGGATTACGTGGAGTGCATCGATAACGGCCAGTGGTACGAGCCACCGGTGAGCTTTTCCGGGCTGGCGAAAAGCATGCGCGCCGCCGTTCACCACAGCTCGCCGATTTACGTCAAACGCAACATTCTGGTGTCGACCTACATCCCGCACCCGCAGTTATCCCGGCAGGATTTTACCCGCTTCGCGCTCGATTACATGGTGTTTGGCAATGCGTTTATTGAGCAGCGCCGCAGCGTGACAGGCAGGCCGCTCAGATATGAAACCTCACCGGCCAAATACACCCGGCGCGGGGTGGAGCAGGATACCTACTGGTATATTCAGAATTACACGAAGCCTCACCCGTTTGCGCCCGGCTCGGTGTTCCACCTGCTGGAGCCCGACATTAACCAGGAGCTTTACGGCATGCCGGAATACCTGAGCGCGCTTAACTCGGCCTGGCTGAATGAGTCGGCGACACTGTTCCGCCGCAAGTATTACCAGAACGGCGCGCACGCGGGTTACATCATGTACGTGACGGACGCGGCGCAGAGCAGCACCGATGTTGAGGCGCTGCGTAAGGCGATGCGGGATTCGAAAGGGCTCGGCAATTTTAAAAACCTGTTTTTCTACGCGCCGAACGGAAAAGCCGACGGCATTAAAATCGTGCCGCTGAGCGAGGTCGCAACGAAGGATGATTTTTTTAATATCAAGAAAGTCAGCGCGGGCGACCTGCTGGACGCGCACCGCATCCCGTTCCAGCTCATGGGCGGCAAACCGGAAAATGCGGGCTCGATAGGCGACGTTGAGAAGGTGGCAAAAGTGTTTGTGCGTAACGAGCTGATGCCGCTACAGGCCCGCTTTCTTGAGCTCAACGAATGGACGGGAGAGGAAATTATCCGGTTCCAGAAATACAGCCTCGACACCGACGACGCGTAACCCACGCCAGCCGCCTGCGGGCGGCTTTTTCACGCCCCCTCGCCATCCTCCACCAGAGCCCCACACGACGCGCTACCGTCTCGCTTCCCCGTCACACGCCCACACGCCCTGCGTGCGGCAGAGACGCACGCAGGCGCGGGAAAATAAATAAATTACCGGCCTCAGCGCGCAGTGCTTTCCCCGCCTCGCCTGCCCGCTTCGTGGGGCGGTTTTAATGCAGTTGAACCGGGAAGATGAAACCACACCAGCTCTGGCAATGCGCAACATAAAAAAAACACATCGGCGCATGCGTATTCAGGCGGCAAAAGCATGCAAAGCGATCAGTCGCTCATCCCTGTAAGGGGCTGAAACGTTTATCTGTCGTTTTTCAGCATCGTCCAATATGTATATGACCGTGAAAAGAACGCCACCTAATCACTGAAACATCCATATCTGAAGTGAAGTATTTGCGGCAAAGCCCCTACAAGAATACTCTCTTCCCGTAGGAGATAGTTTAAGCGTGACAATAAAAAAGGAGCCATATGGCTCCTTTTTTATCACTTGACTAACACTTACGCAGACGCCCAAACGCCCACGTCACACCCCTTTGAGCCATCAGCCTTGTTGCGAAATGCTGCCACTTCGTTACTACGGCGAAGGATTACCCTTGCTATGCTTTTAAGGATAGCCGGTGAGGCTTTTTCAATTTTCACGTTAGACAAAACTGCGTCTGCGCCTAGCTTTACAACCAAAACACCAAAAATCTCGTCAGAGTAGGATTCTGATAGACTTAAGACATCAGACAAATCAAGTCTAACTCTCTCACCTAAGCGTAAATGACCCTCAAGCTTATGCCGTTCAGAAATCGCCAATCTGCGTGAAGCCAAGTCACCACTAGGTAATTTATAGATGATCGTTTTCATCGTCCCCTCCTAGAAGTCTCATAATGTCTGCCAAAGCTGCATCAGCATCAGCATCATCATCCGAACTATCCAGAGCTAAATCAGATATTTTAAACTTACAAGAGATTGCAACACCCTGCCAAGGAGTTCGAAGTTGCTCGTAGCTCACACTACTACCATTGGCCTGTAGGCATGCATCTCCTGACGCCAGAATTAGTTGACCGTTGTAAGTACTTACCAATTCCATCAAGTGAGCTAAACCTAGCCCTTGATGGTTGTTAGCCTCTTCTCTAACGGCCACACCTGAACCAAATACATTCCCGCCGATATGGTCACCCGGAAGCTGCTGGGCCCACTCGTCTATATTGTCAGCATGCTTAGATGAGTTACCCTGCTTGATGCACCATTCAATTGCTTTCTGATGAGAATCGATCCCGGCTATGTCAGCCCTTCTGAGTTCCGCCAAAAAACCTAAACCACAATCAGCCAATGCAAATTCAAGATAATGCTCTTTCTTATTAGTCTTTGGTACGGCCGATTTTTGTGCAAATGAAAAACCAGTCGAACGACCATGAGACCACACATTGTCATGCAGTTCACCAACCACATGCATAAGGTTTGTAAGTCCCTCAGGATAAGGCCCACCGTCAGGGAAAGATAACCGTCTTATACAACTGTTGATGCTGGATGTTGCAATGTCAACTGCCTCAACACTTTTCAGAGCAGTTACCAGACTGTAATTCCTTCCAACATTCACTCTGTTTCTGTTATCGGCATTTCCACCCCAAACTGCACTGTGCAGACCAACAGCTTTCAGATATTCGACATGAGGAAGCGTACAGCTCCGCTGCTCCAATCTGTGATGATTGATGTAAGCAGCTAACACCACAAGATATCCAGGGTGGAAAAAATTCCCCTGAGGAATGTCCAGCTCACGATATTCCTTATCATGAAAAGCAGTGATGGTTTCCATACCATCTTTAAGATTCAGTCCCATCGACAGACACCAAACGTAACTTTTTATTTCATCATATCGCTGTCAAGCTGAAAGGGCAAAGAACCTTAAGAAATGCAAACAGTACATGTTCAATGTGAACATTATGGCATCATCCGTGTTCAATCTGTACAGAATTCATGCACAGAATTGTAAAACTTCTCATAAAGAAGCCCAAAACGGTTATTTAACACTCAATGTCGCAAAATGTCATCTTTCAGTAAAGCGAGAAATGACTATAGATTGTGCCTCTGTTCGAAGATTTGATACATGAAAATTTCCGGCAAGTTCGGCTATTAAATCAAGAGCAATTTCTCGATCCCTTTCTTGGCACTTCCCCATAGTTGTCAGCCGCGCAATCAACTCAACACGCTCAAGCATGACATGCTCTTTTAATTCATTTCTCACAAAACTTCCCCCACACAAATACTGTACAAAAATACAGTATAATACTTATTTGTATAATGTGAAGTAAAAATGCAAGCCGTAACCTATTGTATCCGAAAGATATAAGTATGAATGTATGATCACTTCTGTTGCACCATTCCAGACAAAACAGCAACACGATTGAGAATAGCCTTAGCCCTTTCAATAATTGGCGGGGCAGTAGAAAAAACCTCTCCCACTTCAGATCCCCGGCACCATTTACCGTTAAAACAGCTTTTCCCGCACGCTATGAGGTGCAGCGCTTCACCCCGGCTTATTGTTATGCCGGTTAAAAGCTGTATTTCGTCAATTGTTCTGGCTATCGCTCCGCCCTGCGCAGGCGTTCCGTGTATAAATTTGCGGCGCGCAGCGGGCTTTTTATCTCTTAGCCGGTTCGTTAACTGCCGTCGCTGAAATCGATTAAGTGGTTTTGATAAATCAAGCTCCAGTGGTTCGCTTTCGCTTCCCGTACAGTTATTGACAGAACTCCGAGAGGGCGCAAGAGCGCCCTTAACGTCAACAGCCAAATCAACGGCACGCTTCGGAACAATTTTCCATTGCGTGAGCCGAGTTAAAATTGGAGAACCAGTACCGACGGCGGCATCGTACACGCCACGAATACAGACGGTTTCCTCGCCGTACTGGTTGAACTCGTCGCGAGCCTCATAGAGCGTGCGAACCTGCAAATCATCACGACGGACAAACGCGCCACCTTGGGCGTTAACGTAACCCGCCCAATCACCGGCATCAGCCGCATCATGCACCGCAGCAAATTCCACGCTAAGGCCGTGCGCGGTTTCGGTGTCAGCCAGGCGACGTAATTCGCGGTAAACCGTCACCGGCGCACCACCGATAAACTGGAATTGCCGGATATGCCAGCGCGCCGCCCAGGCAGAAACGGCGGGCGCGGTATCTTTCAAGAGCTCGCCGCTTTCGTCGTCTGTTTCACCGTCGAGCGCATAGCCATCGATATTCTTTGAGATGTATTTTGCGACATAGCCCGTAGCGCTACCCTTTTCCGAGTCGATCGCTTCAGCGTGGAATCTGGCCTTTCTGGCTTTATCGCTGCTGAGCTCGCTCTCGTCTTCCTGCCACGCATAATCCCGGATGACAGCGCGAACACGTTCAGCATGTTCCGGCAGCATAAACATCAACATGTGCCAGTGTGGCGTTGCGTCATGATGTGGCTCGGCGACACGGATGCCAAAAATACGAATTTCTTCCCGGTGGAGCTTGGCGCGAATACGCGCCCAGAGTGAGGTTAAATAGCCTTGCGTGTCGGACGGGTTTGCCCCGTTCCATTTGTGGTTACGGTAGCCCGCTTTTGTCGTGGCGTGATATTTCGACGGGGCAGTCAGCGTATAGAACTCCCCCACGTAACCAAGCTCGTTACAGATATTTTCAAAACCGCGAATACGTGTCATCAACTCGCAGCGGCGAATGGCCGGGTTAGCGACCGAGCCGTCGTATTTTTCAATCAAGCTAATGCGGTTGCCGTCCTCGTCTTCGAGCTCCAGCCCTTTAAGAAATTCACGCGTGCGCCTCTTTTGCTCGCGCCACTCGGTTACGCATGTTTTGCTGGCGTAGGTATGCTTTTTCTTGCTGACGTTACCAACAGCGATTTGCAGATGCTCACGCCATGCGGCGGCAATACGGCGCAACCACCCGCGCCACCACGTTTCATTGAACATGCGCATAACTGCCGGGGCGATATCCTGCTCACTGGCGTATTTTTTTGTTACGCGCTCCCAATGGGGCGGGGTCACGTTAAATTGCAGGGCAATCAGCCCGGCGCGCATATACCACGAATGCAGTGTTTTCAGTTCACAGTCGCTGGCATCGTCTATATCTGCAAGTTCTGCGCGGATGAAATTAGCGATATCAGCGGCCAGCAGTTCAATATCAGCCTTTGCCATATCAGGGAGCCGGTTATAACGGGCAATCATATTCACGAGGCGTGAGGCGATGTATTGCAGCATTTCCGTATCGAAATGACCGGAAAAAACAGCAGCCGAAACATCGCTTTTAATGCCAATGGCCTGGTATTTTTTTGTAACCAGCTCAAGGCGCGGCAATGCTTTTTTGCAAAAGCTAATCAAAAAGGCATTGGCTCGCTGGCTGTCGTGATGTTGCTCCAGCGCGGCGGCGGTTCGGTATACGTCGTAGCGTACACATTCCGGCTGGAGAGAAAGCGCTTTGCGCGCATGCAGCAACGCCGCAATCATACGATCACGGCGGTGCTGTTCTGAGTAGGTCAGATATGGGCTGGCTATTGCTGAGCGAGGAGCATTCCACGCATAAGCGTAAGAGATTGCCACTTAAACGCCCCGGTAATGTCTGGACTTGAGCTCTGTTATTTGCTGGCAGGTCACGCAAAGTGACACTCCATAAATTACCCTGCGGCGAGCCTCCGGAATTGGTGTGTCGCATTCTTCGCAGGTAAAACGTGAAGGTGTAATAACGCGGCTGCGTGCGTTATTGATGTGGCGCTCGCGTTCTTCCTGCTCGCGCTGTTGAACGTGATCCATCGCGTCGGCCATCAGTGTAGCCCCCGCGCTTCATTTTCGAATTTTTCAGCCTCTTGACGTAAAAGCTCTGATGCTTCTTTAAAGCTCAACTCATCCCGTGAGATTTTCCAGGCCAGGACTTCTAATCTTGAAGCCATAAGTTCAGCTCTTCCCTTGCGCTCCTGCATTTTTGCATCATGCAACATCACCTCAAGAGGAAGTTCATAGCTTCTTTTTTTCTCGGTTTTAATTTCTGTATTCATAAATTCTCCTGAATTTTTGCAAAAGAATGCCCGGCGGGTTGACGCCTTTTAATTACGGTTTGTGTTAATTCGGCATGGTTAGCCGTTTGGGAAATAAGCTCACTACTGCACGAAAATGATTCATTGCTGAAATAAGCGCTTTTTTCTCGTCAGTAGTCAGCTCACTTAATTTGAGCCCGTGACGAGCTGCCGGTATTTTTGCCAGAAAGAAAATCGCTGCCAGTGCGCGCTCGTTGTCTTCATGCTGCGGGTCGCGCGTATCACGCATATTCGCCACAAATTGCTCGACTTCTTTCCAGCTATCCCCCCAGAATCGCCCGCGAATCTCTGCGATATGATTCAGGCCAGCCATACGGGCGCCAGCTTTCAGCGGAACAGTTGCGGAAACAGCTTCGATAGCCATGCAGCCCCCTTGAAAGAAACAGGCTTTGACGGAGTTTGTGAGCGCACCGGATGCCAGCGCTTACCGTTCTCACCGATAATCCAGCCGTGTCCGTAGTGCATGGCGGGGCTTTGCTTAACGAGTAGAGACGCGAATGAAGGTTCGTTATTCATCATCACCTCACATCAGGCCAAACGATGCACCGAGACCGCTAACGGTATCGACGACACTGGACATTGCCGGGTTAGCCTGGAGGCGCGCTTGTAGTGCCAGAGCTGTCAACGAAAGCATGCGTATACCAGAATTCACACTCTCGACCATACTGTGCTTCCTTGCCGGGGTAAGACGTTCAGAGGAAACAGCACCGCCAGCCAGATCGCCCAACTCAGTCATTGCGCGCATGACATAGGTTTGTAATTTCTCTTTTGCCAGTTCGTTGACTGGTACACAGGGTAAGCAGTGAAGCATTGCCAGAAAGCCATCAACTAGCGTTGAATCTTCTGTCAGGTCTGTAAGCAACCAAATGTCTGACGGTATGAGTTGATGAGGCTGTTCAGGGTTGAGCTTGTTACGTAACGTCTGAACATTCATACCCGCACGCTCGGCCAGCTTAGCCATGTTGTGACGCTGTGCGAAAGCCCGGCACGCTTCGTCATAATGTGGATGTTTGGAAACCTTAAAATCAAACATGATTCACCTCTATCAAATAGCTATGCTGTTTTACGCATTAAGCGAAATATCACATTCGCTTAATGCCTGTATGGTCAGCGCAGCCATGTTAATTTCGACGAGGCCTTTTCTTTGTTTACCCTTCGGCTTGATGGGCAGTTTTCCATATTCAATAAGGTTTCTGGCGGTTTCCTTATTGGTTCCAGTGCGGCGGCAATACTCATCTAATGGGAGGTATGGCTCAGGGATGACGATTGTAATGCTAGGTCGCATAGTGCAAACTCCGTGTTTGGCCGATACGGCAATATCGGTGTTTATGAGGCAATATCTAACTATGAGGGCAGGTTAATTAGATAATTTCTAAATGTAAACTTCATTTAGACAATGTCTAATTCCTGTAAATGGAATGGCAAGATTTCGTATTGACCCGGATACTGACAGCGCTCCTGTACTGGATCGTGTCATTGAGGCTTACGGCTTTACACAGAAAATGCAGCTTGCAGAGCATTTAGACATGGCAGCAAGCTCACTGTCATCGCGCTACAAGCGTGGCGGCTTACCAGCGGATATCATGCTCAAATGCATGGCTGAAACAGGTGCAATGCTTGAATGGTTGGCTACAGGTAACGGTAAAAAATTTGATACCGAAGAGTTAGATATTCTTAAGATGCCCCGTCAAAAAATCGTCGATGGGCAACTTTATGACGCAGGAATGTTTATGCTCGATAAATTATCGTTCGTGCAGGGTAAACCCGTTCCGTCAAATCCCTCATGCATCCTTGATGGCGCTATGCAATACGTGGTTGAGCACCAGTTCTCTGAGATTTATGACGACGCATGGTTGGTTGAAATCGAAGGAAAAACGAGCGTGCGCACGTTAACGCGTATACCAGTAAAACGGGTGCGTGTTAGTGGGGTAGGAATGGCATTCGATTGTGGTATTGATGAAATCAATATCCTTGGCCGCATAGTTCTGACAATAAAATAATATGACCGTAAGAAAGCTATCCTCTGGTGATTGGGTTGCTGATTTTTATACAGTTAACCGAAAAAATGGCAAACAGGGAAAACGCGTCCGCAAGAAGTTTGCCACCAAGGGCGAGGCTCTCGCCTATGAAAACTATACCCTACAAAAAATCGATGATTCTCCCTGGCTTGGTGACGGTGAAGATAAACGACGTCTGACTGATTTAGTTCACCTCTGGTTTGACCGACACGGCATCACGCTTCGTGATGGCGAAAAACGCAAAAAAGCTATGCTCTGGGCTGCTGAATGCATGGGGTCGCCACTTGCTACTGAGTTCAGCGCTCAACTTTTTACTGCGTACCGGGCTAAACGCCTCGACGGTCATTTTGCGCGCACAAAGCGAGTCAGCAAAGTTTCGCCACGGACTATGAACCTTGAGCATGCTTATTTTTTAGCAGTGTTCAACGAGCTTAAACGCTTGGGAGAATGGTCAGCCCCTAACCCACTTGAAAACGTCAGGCAGTTTCGCACCGATGAAAGCGAGATGGCTTATCTTACAGGCGAGCAGATCGATCAGCTTTTGCATGAGTGCCGCAACAGCTCAGCTACAGATTTAGAGATGATCGTAAAAATCTGTCTGGCGACCGGTGCGAGATGGAGCGAAGCAGAAGGCCTCAAGAGATCGCAAATCTCAGCGGGGAGAGTTACGTTTGTTAAAACGAAAGGAAAAAAGAACCGCACTATTCCGCTAGATCTGGCATTGATTGCCGATTTGCCTCAAAAAAGCGGCCCCCTATTCACACCTTGCTATTCTGCTTTTAGAAAAGCTCTAGAGCGCGCAGGGATCAACCTCCCACAGGGTCAGCTTACACACGTGTTGCGTCATACTTTTGCCAGTCATTTTATGATGAACGGAGGAAATATTCTCATATTGCAGAGAATATTAGGACACACTGATATAAAAATGACCATGCGTTATGCTCATTTCGCTCCTAATCATCTAGAGGATGTATTGTATTTTAACCCTTTAAAAAAGGTGAAATGATTATATGGATAACATCACGCGATTTAATGATTATATTAACTACTACAAAGGATTAATAAATCCAGGCTATGCAATATTGATTACCGGAGAATGGGGGGCAGGGAAGACCCATCATATAAAGAAAATTTTAAATGAAGAAGAGATGTATTACGTAAGCCTTTTTGACGTTACATCAGTAGAAAACATTTACGCTTCTGTTTTTTATAAAATGTCTCCTGTTAAAGCCTTTGCAAAAAAAGTCACAGGAGGTATAGGGGAAACTAATGTAGAAGCTGATGTCTTTACTTTCGGTCTAGGCGGGATTATTTCTAAGATTGCTGAAGTTGCTATTAAAGAGGATGTAAAGACAGACAGAGTAATTGTTTTCGATGACATTGAGCGAAGCTCGGTATCTATAAATAAAATCCTTGGTGTTATTAATAAGTATGTTGAGCATCATGGTTGTAAAGTAATTGCTATAGCTCACGACGAAAAAATAAAAGGTTCGTTTGATGATGCTAAAGAAAAGGTAATTGGCCAAACTCTTAGAATTGAACCTGACTTGCCGAGCATTTTCTTATACATATTACAAAATGAAATTAAAAAAGAAATACCTAAAAAAATAAAAGACAGTATCCTAAATACCTTTATAGCATCGCAATGTAAATCTATTCGAATTTTAAAACACACAATTAAAGATGCAGTTCGCCTATTGGATTGCATTGATAAATCCCATAGAAATAATGAAAAAGCAATGGAGGATATATTCTCATTTTTCACTGCTATAACAATAAATTATAGATATGGAAAAATCAAAGATGATGATCTTCAGTTTCGTTCAGAAAAAGCGATCAAGTATTACGTTTCTAAAAAGAATGAAGATAAAACAGCTTTGGTAGAAATAAATGAACAATATAGAAAACAAGGAATAAACCTAGATCTAACACTAAATACTTTAAGTGATGACACTTTGCAAAATTGCTTATCAAAAGGATATTATGATGAGACAAAAATAAAAAATGACATTGCAACCAATAGATATTTAAATACAGGCCTTGTGGAATCATGGTTGACATTAATGCATTTTGATGAATTAACAGCAGACCAAGTAATAAATACCATAGCAACCATTGATAATGAATTAGCAAACTTCACCATTACTGATACAGGTAAAATATTCCATATATTCAATTTAAAAATGCTAATGACAACAATCGGTGCACACAAGCTAAGTTATAAAGATGTACTAAATTTCTTTGTCAAGTACCTTGAAGAATTATTAAAAAGGAACCTACTTGAGCACTACGAACCAAATGAAAGATTTACAGATTATCCGGACTCATCTCATGGTTATGCATATTGGGTGAGAGATGAATATCGAAAACCATCTAATTACATGTTCCAATTAATTAACAAATACAAAATAAAAGCATTACATAAAAATTACCCATCATATATAAAGGAAATTTTCGATTCATTAAATGAGGAACCTGATAAATTTAAAAAAATAGTATCTTATGGTTATGGCTGGAATGGTAAGTTTGCTTCACTAGATATTCTAAAACATATCAAACCTTATATTTTCGTAGAAAAATGGCTAGACTCACCTGTAAATTATTGGCAACCAATAAAGCAAGGCCTAGAAGAAAGATACAATTCAGGCGCGCTACATAGTCAATTAAAAGAAGAGAGAATTTGGATTACCAGAGTGAACTATTTGCTGATGCATAGAGCAAAGAAGGCCACAGGGTTTGATCGTCTTAGATTAGAACGGTTAACCTGCAGAACAATCTAGAGACTGTGTCGCAAAAATGTCGCACAAAGATAGAAACATTGCCGAGCCTGTACATAGATTTGTGTAATTGCCTGATTTTGATATGTTCAATTCACCATCAAATGAAGGTTAATGTATGGACGAAAAACAGTTGCAAGCTCTGGCTAACGAACTGGCCAAAAATCTCAA